>VOFB01003082.1_pt1 | contig 322885 bp, 286 predicted proteins | sample 5384141 | NCBI WGS metagenome assembly VOFB01 (sample SAMN12384721, study PRJNA508395) | human gut metagenome | isolation source: healthy gut A | host: Homo sapiens
TATAATGATGATGGTTTTATAAGTACACTAATCGGTGGCATATATTTCTCCTGTCTGCTTTCCTATATTAATACTGACATAGCTAACTTCATCACTCCTGCCAATACCATTACCCAAATGGGGTTCAGCTTAGTACTACGCAGCAGCAATATACATATTGCGAATATCAGAATCATGATCCATTTTGTTCCAAATAGGGATATTTCTATTCCATTTCCCCAAAAGGCTGTTATAAGAATCTGGACTCCGGCCGAAGCGATCATTGCCACCACCGCTGGTCGAAGCGAATGTAATACACCTTGAAGCATATCCATGCTCCGATATCGCAGATATAATTTTGCAAGAATCGTTACAATAATGCAGGATGGTAAGATACATCCTACCGTTGCTACTACTGCTCCGGGTATTCCTGCTATTTTAAGTCCTACAAAAGTAGCCGAATTAACAGCAATCGGTCCCGGGGTCATCTGAGATATCGTTATAAGATCTGTAAATTCCGACATTGTAAGCCATCCATGGCTGGTTACAACCTGCCCCTGTATCAAAGGCATTGCTGCATATCCTCCACCAAAGCTGAACAACCCTATCTGTAAAAAACTCCAGAATAACTGTAAATATATCATTTCATCTTCCTCCTATTTAACAGGAGTGTACGGATTATGCCAATTATTCCGCATACGATTACGATATACACAACATTTATACCAAACAGGCAGGCTGCAACAAACGCTCCTACCATTATAATCAGCGACACGGCTTCCTTCTCTTTCACGATTGGAATCCCCATATCCAACGTGACGGATGCAATTACCGCTCCGACCCCAGCCTGCATGCCTTCCAGAAGCTGACTGATTAACCAGTTATTTCTAAAGGCTTTATAAAATACAGATATTACTGATAAAATCACAAACGGAGGCAGTACCGTCCCAAGGATTGCTACCAACGCTCCCAGAATGCCTGACAGCTTATAACCTACAACAATCGCACCATTTACCGCTATGGCTCCCGGAGAGGATTGTGCTATTGCCACCAGATCAAGCATTTCATTTTCCTCTATCCAATGATATTCGTCCACAAACTTTTTCTTCATCAAGGTTACAATAACATAGCCTCCACCAAAGGTGAACGCACTTAAATATAGCGTCGATAGAAACAGTCTCAATAGTATTTTTTTCTTGTTTTGTTCTTTCATGGCTAGTCTCTCAATATATTTTAAAATACTACATTACCTATATGCAGAAAACGATGCGATTTCCTTTATAACTAAGTCATCGCATCATTTTCTGTACTCTCTTAATTTATGCACTTACTTCAATGTCTCGTAATCCGCATCCGTGTAGTCTTTCGTCGCATCCCAGTTAGGAAATTCCAATGAGCTATAGTCCATTCCAACTGCCTCCGAAGCACGCTTCCACTCTGTAGTTGTATCATTTGCCAGTGTCTTTAATGCACTGTCATAATCAGTAATACTCTGGGAAATAATGCCCTGCACAATTGCTCCTAAGCTAGGCTGTACATCCTTTACTTCTGCATAAAAATCATTTGCTTTCTCATCTCTCTTTACTAAAGTAGGAACTACTCTGGATGTTTCCTCTGCAATTGTGTAGTATTGTTTCATATGCTCATTGGTCATGTATTTTTCATTGATTTCCGGAATACAAGACACAAAACTTCCACTTTCCACATTGCTCTGCTGATATCCATATTGTTCATCATACAGTGCCATTAAATATTCAGCTGCTTCCTTGGGATGTTTGGACTGCTTATAGATACCCATCCACGGAGATAATTCACCTGCCTGAACATAAGTGTTTGTTACTCCGTCAGGAACAGGAACTGCCATAACTCCATAATTCAAATCCGGATAATTTGCATCCCACTGGGATACACACCACATTCCCTGGCAGAGGAATGCCGCCTGTCCCTGTGCAAATAATTCTCTTGCCTCCGGAGCACTTATATTGATAGTATCCGGATGAATACTTCCATCATCTACCAGACCTTTAATAAATCCAAGCGCATCATTCATTTCCTTGCTGTCGTAAGGCGCCACTCCATTATCCGTCAGCACTTTCTGCGTTGCAGCTACCTTACCACCAGCTGCTGCAGCCAGGGATCTTGCCATAACGTCCATACGGTTCATCTGTTTTCCACCATCAATCAGACCATAAACATTGCCATTCCCCATCTCTGTAACTTTTTTACAGGCTTCTCTAAACTCTGAATATGTTGTGGGAACCTCCGTAACACCTGCCTGGTTCAAAATATCCTTATTATAGAAGAATAAGCACTGAATGATTGGCATCTGTTCTGTAACTGTATACCATTCATCCCCAATATCAGTAACTCCCTCTGCAAAGGCTTCCGGATCAAATTTATTTCGGAATTCATCGGTTACATAATCGTTAATCGGCTGGAACCACCCTTCTTCTACCGCTGTATTTAAAGTAAGTCCCACCGGAATCGGAAACAAATCAGGCCCCTCACCAGATTTAATCATAGTAACAATAGTATTTTTGAATTGATCTACTGTAAGCATAGTATATTCAATTTTAATATCAGGGTGTGCTTCTTCGAACTTCTTATGAAACTCCTCTCTTTGTGTAGCAGATCCATCGCTCCAGTCAACAACCCGAAGTGTTATTTGTCCATCGGTGTCCTCTTCTGTTGCTGCTATGACACTTGCATTTTCGCCTGTTTCATTTCCATTACCTGTTGAGGGCATTGCACCACATCCTGCCAGGGTTGTTGCTGCAATTATAGCAGTCAATAACAGTGTACCAAGTCGTTTTAATTTCATTTCTTTTTCTCCTCTCTTTGATATAAATTATTGTTTTCAATTAACTTTTAACAGCTCCGGCAATTCCTTCCACAAAATGCTTCTGCATTAAAACAAATAATATAATAACCGGGATTACAGCTATAGAACCTCCGGCAGCAATGCCTGTCCAATCAACAGTATTTTCTCCTTTGAATGCATATAACCCAACCGCAAGTGTCCTAGATGACGGATTATTCAAAGTTAATACCAAAGGAAGCATGAATGCATTCCAAGCCCAAATGGTTTCCATAATGACTACTGTCGTTGCGACAGGCTTACACAGCTTCATCATAATATAGAAAAATGTCTGAAAATAATTGCATCCATCTATCTTAGATGCCTCTTCCAACTCATTTGGTACAGATTGAAAGAAGCTGGTAAACAGAAGCAAAAAGATAACATGCGCTCCTCCTGCCTGTGATAAGATCAATCCAAGCTTGGTACCTACCAGATTCATTCCTTTGACTACTTCATAGGTCGGTATAATTGTACTCACCAGCGGAATAGCAATACTGGCCAAGAAAACTGCCATGCATAGGTTTCTGCCAAGAAATTTATAACGTCCCATAGCATATCCCGCCATCATCGTCATAATCAGCACAATGATAACCGAAAATGCTGTTACAATAATTGTATTGATAAAATAAGTGCCAAAATCCGCTTTCTGCCAGATACGAATAAAATTGTCGATTGTCGGCTGTACCGGAATCAATCCCATACGGTTTTGGAAGAACTCATTCTGGCCCTTAAACGAGGCGGAAATCATCCATAAAAAAGGATATATCCAGAAAAATCCAACGCAAAGCAGCAAACCATGTTTAATCACAGATTTAACGATATGAATCTTTTTTTCTTTGCTCATCTGTTCCACCCCCTATTGTACATTCTTCTGTAGACGGTCTTTCATTGCATTCAGAAGTATTCCTATTATTATAACGGCGCCTCCAAAGAACAGAGCTGCTGCACTCGCATAGCCAAGTCTTGGCATTCCAATCTCACTTGAAAATGCGGTTCTATATACATACGTTGCGATTACATCTGTTGCATAATAAGGGCCACCTTCCGTCATTGTTTTCACAATATCAAATACCTTCAAAGAATTTATGGCACATAATATTGCAATAATTCCTCCTGTGGGTGCAATCAGAGGCAACACAATATGGAAGAAAGTTTGTCTTCTGTTTGCACCATCAATGGTTGCCGCTTCATATACATCTTTCGAAACTCCCTGCAGTCCTGCCAGCCAATAAATCATATATGTTCCGCAATCCTTCCAAAGCGAAATGATTACCAATGTAGGCAGCGCATACTTTGCGTTTCCCAGAAAATTAATCGGGTTTTGCAGAATATGTAGTGTGACCAAAAGATGATTGACCGGTCCCTGAACTCCCAAAATGAATATCATGATAATTCCCACTACAGAAGCAGTCGTAACTACAGGAACAAAATACATTGTACGGTATAATCCACGTCCTTTCATTTTTTCATCATTTAGCAGATATGCAAGGAACAAAGACACCGCAAGTTCTAACGGAACTATCATTACCATGTACTTAAAACTATTTATAAAAGCATTCCAAAACAATTCATCATGCATCAGCTCTTTATAGTTTTGTAAGCCGATAAACGTTGCATTAGATGTCATTCCCGACCAATCCAACAGTGAATACTGAATACTGCATATAATCGGATACCCTTGGAATAAGATATAAAATCCAACTGCCAGCGACATAAACATCCAACACCATAGATTTAACTTTAATTTTCTTTTAAATCGAATTCTTCTTGTTGCTGCATCGACCGCATATTTTGTCTTTGTCATTGTTCTCCCCCCATTTCATATAAATACTTGCTTCTGACAGCTTCTTTTATAGGTAACCCTGTATCGTAGTCCAACTGACGAGGCTCATATTCCTCATTTTCTCGTTGTCTTGTAAACCCTTCGTTATCCCAACTTGGAGTAAAATTTTTATTCCAGGGTCTAAGAGACCATTGATAACCACGATAAAGATCTCGAGTTGCATTCATATGGGTGACAAGTTTTCTATGATATTCCAGAATTATCTCCAAGTATTCCGGATTATCTATTTCATTTACCATTTCATCCGGATCCTTTTTTAAGTCGTAAAACTCATCTTTGTCAAGCAGATTAATTGCCAATTTGTAGTTCTCCGAAATGACGCCTCTCATAATTTGAAGCCCACCAAATCCATCATGATCTATCTCATATCTGGTAAACTCTGTATAAACTTCACTGTTTATCTTAATTGTCGTATCGTATATCTGTGGAAGCATGCTCTTTCCTTCCAGTAACTTCGGAATACGTAATCCAAAATAGTCCATCACTGTCGGAGTAATATCAATATGAGATGCCGGTGTTGTAATTACTTTTCCCTTTTCACCACCTTTAATGATCAGCGGAATATTAGTCACCTCATCATAGATAGCTGCGTTTTTAGAAAACAGCCTATGTGCCCCCAACATGTCTCCATGATCAGAGGTATAGATAACCATAGCATTGGGCATCTTTTCTTTAATCACATCCAGAACTCTTCCCATTTCATAATCAACAAAGCTGTTACATCCCAGGAATAATGCTAATCCTTCGGAACTTTGGTTGATCTGTTTTTCATCTGCTGTCAGCTTATCCCCGGCCCACAGTTGTTGCATTAAAGGTTTATTTTTCAAGTCATCTGTAAATTTAGCAGAAGGCTCAAATTTAAAACCTCTGTACATGGTATTATAAGGTGCAGGACATAACGACGGTCCATGAGGTTCGTCATATGATACCGTAAGGAAAAAATCTTCTTCTTTGTATTGATCCAAAAATCTGATTGCGCGATCCGAACATCTATGAGCATATGTAAATTCTTCTGAAAAATCCGGTTGAAATGACTCATTTGGTTGCCTCGAACATACACGTTCATTTTCACTCAGCTCATTCAGATAGCATTTCATATCATACCAGTAATCTGCATCCCAGCCTTCGGGACAACAACCTAATCCAAAATAATCCCCACCATCCAAATGCCATTTTCCTATATATCCACATTTAATACCATTGTCCGTCAGTCTTTGTCCAATAGTCTTTACATTTGCCCCCAATGGAACTCCGTTCGTTACCATTCCATTTGAATGAGGAAACGTGCCTGTAAAAATTGCACTTCTTGCCGGACCACAAACCGGTTGACAAGTGTATGCATTCTCATACCGAATTCCCTCTTGCGCCAGTGCATCTAAATTTGGTGTAAATATTTTTTTATTACCATAACATCCCACCATGTCTTTTCTTGTGGTATCTGTCATTAATAGAATTATCTGTTTTTTCAAAAGGTCACTCTCCTTTTCTGGATTTGCGCTGTTTTATATAGATATATTAGCATATATTTATTTACATACTATTAACATAAATGCTTTTAATATGGATTTTTCTGCATTTGTATGTTATGATTACGTTGTTTATAAAGGATGGAGTTGATGTAGTCATATGATAAATATTAGCGGTCATTTAAGAGAAGAAAGAAAAATTACAGGTTATTACAATCAAGATGTTCCTCTGATAGTGAATTGTTGTGGGAAGCAGGTCTTTCAGACACAGGATTACTTCTGCAATCGTAAAAATGGCAGACTGGATTACCAAATAATATACATTCACCGCGGAAGTGGGCATTTTTATTTGAATAATGAATGGATTACCTTATCGGCAGGAAATATTGTTTTATATCGTCCAGGCATACCACAGTATTATTCCTATTATGCAAAGGAAAAACCTGAGATCTACTGGATACATTTTACTGGTAATGAATGTGAAAATATATTAAAACAATACGATATAAAGAATTGTTATATTGGTGAAAGGCTATATTTGAAATTACTCTTTCAGGATATTATCACCGAACTACAACTAAAAAAAATATCTTATGAAGACATTGTATTGCATAATTTTTATATTCTCCTATGCTTTATTCATCGTTCCTTTTATAGTATCTCCAGACCTTTGGATAATGATTTTTCCTTTGACAGGCTACTACTTGAATTAAACTCTAAATATGCAAACAAATGGTCTGTGGCTTCCATGGCTGATTACTGCAAACTAAGTCAAAGTAGTTTTTCACATATGTTTAAGGATCGTATGGGGATGTCCCCCATGCATTATCTAAATTACCAGCGCATTGAGAAAGCCAAAGATTTTCTTTTGTCTAATTCCATGACCATTTCCAATATTTCGCGTTTGGTAGGTTTTGATGATCCGCTTTACTTCAGCCGTGTATTCAAAAAATATACTGGTGCATCGCCACAAGCTTATTATCAAAATTTGGGAAATACTAATACACCTGACTGGTTTCTAAACAACACAACACCACAATGATTTTTATTATTTATACAAATATTACATCCGACGAAGTACTATGTTTGAGAAACTCACTATTTCTATCTGTATAGTTCACCTAAAGCAAAGGAGGTTACAATGATACTACATTATTCAACGGAGGGCTCTTTATCCTTTAAAAGCATTTCCTCAGAAAGCTTGGTAGTGGCCTGAGGATTACTCAAGAATTCCGCAAGAATGAATCGAGCCTGCGCTTTCATTACATTGCCTCTTGCGATAATCTCATCCTCAGCTGCATTCATCGCCTGTTCATCAAACGTAAGTTCTCTTTCAATGCCCTCTTCCATATAGTGTTCCATTTGTGCAATGGCTGCATCGATTTCGCTAATTTTTTCATCGATCTCGATTTTCTCCAACTCGAGGCACTCTACTTTTCTTCGAATTTCATCATCGCTGACATAAGCAATGGCAAAACCCAACAGCGATGTAATTAAAGGGCTGATTGATAACAGAGTTACCACCGCCATACTTTTTCGCCGTTTTTCAGAAATCTCTTGTACATTTTCCGTACCGTTTTCAACCTTTTCCTCTGATACAGTATTTTCAAGAGTCATACTCTGATTTTCTTGTTCATACATATCGCTATATGCGAAGCGCAGATACACTGTCCCACCATAGACAAGAAGAAATCCTGCCACGAATACAGCAAACATTGTTAATCCGTGTTTCGTAGTCTTGTATATGGCTCCATGTAGAAATTTTGCGATAACAAGTGGAAGGATATTTAACACCACCGCAACACCAAATGCCATCACTATTGACATCAGTGCACTTTGTAAAAAACACTCTTCCATAATGGAGTATAGGACAGTTCCATCCATAGCAGAGAAAATCGGTACCAAAAGAAGATTGGCTTTTTCATTACTCCACCATGGCATTCCTGTTTTCTGAAATTTTTTTCTGGTTTCCTTTCTGTCTGGATATGTAATCATCTCGTTTAAAATCGCACAACCACCATGATTAGTCATTGTTCTCCTCCTCTTCAGATAAGCGGGTTCCTGACCATAGGATAAGTCTGTATTTCATAAGTGCTTTTTCATTTTCTTCTCTGTCTGCAATGCATAGTTCACGCTTAGACATCACTACACAGTAGTCCCCTTTATGCATTGCCATCAAATTCTCTGTTATCAATCGTTCATGATCACATCTCTGAACCCTGATAAACTTCAACGCTTCGACTATAGTCCTCTCTATAATGGCATCCATATAACTGCTATTAAACATATCGGGGTTTGCCGCTTTTAAGAATGCTTTGCATATCCCTTCAAATGTCTCCTCTAGCTCAGTTAACTTTGGTGACAATTGATAGTCTTTAGGAGCAAGCCCCATATTAGGTGCATACATAGGAATTTCTACAGCTGACGTATTCAGTTCATTCGGCTCATTAATACTTTTTTTAGAAAAAATCGGTCGATTAGTTTCCTTGGTTTTTCTTTTTCTCACTTTCATATTTACTTTTTACATCTCCTTTCATAAATTGAGTACACGGTCGATCATCGTGTGTAGCTTTTCCTTATTGGTAACATAGGCTTTCCTTCCAGGAGAATCTTGATATTTGATTTTGGGAAAATTCTCTAATTTATCTTTATCAGGGTTTTGGCATAAAACGCCGCTCCAATACCTACAGATTCTACTATTAAGCAATCTTTCAGCTCTTTCCTGATAGTGAACCAGCATTTCATCAACGATATCTGATTCTGTCCGAATTTTTGCCAGTCTCTTTAAAATTTCCTCTTTGCGTCGCTCTTCCAATGCATAATTTGCAGCTACAGCAGCTTTCTGTCTCTGCGCTTCCTCTCCGCATCCTTCAGGCAGTTCTCCTCCTTTATGTGACTCCATAAGTGAATATTCTACCAACAATGAATTAGCCTCTTGGATCATAGGTGCTAATTCGTTTGTCGTTTTCAAGAGCAGTTTTTCTATGTGTGCGTTATAGCTGTTCACCTTTGCATCAATGAAAGGAGTGGTATGTACTTCTCCATTACTACATACTTGGTTTTGTCTCGCATCTCGCTTTCCAACGCTCTTCTCAAATAGAGTCTTTATTCCCGGAATCCTAATAATTACCGGATCGAGGTAATAGTATTTTTTTCTTTTCATAAGCCGCCTCCTGTATATTTTCTTTCTTTATTATCATTTTTTTTATTTCTTCCCCCATATTCGAATAACGGGAATGTTTTATAATTATAGCAATCCTATTATTTTATTTTTTCATCACTACATTTGCACTCTTTTGCACAATACTGGCACGGCTTTGCGATTTTCACTGTCACTTTACTATGCTACAATATGAAATGTGAATAACTGGTATTATTCACACGACGCAGGAAAGACTCCCCCTTTTAACTTTCCTGCGTTATTTTTATGCGGGAGGTGACAAACTTGAACATCAAAAAAATAATCAGATCCGAAAGGGGTGACGTATCCTACATCAGTACTTTTGTCTATATCCTGGTGGCAATGATTATGGTGGCATTTATCTTAAATGTGTTCCACATCATATCCGTAAAGCAGGAAATGGATCATATTTCCGATCAACTGGTAAAACAGATCCAGTTAAACGGTGGCACAAATGCCGATACTGGTACCCTGTTTTCCTATCTGGCTGCACCACTATCAGAAGTCGAAGGTCTCACTTATCAGGTAACCAGTTCCGGAAGTACCAACAGGATCCAGATAGGAACTCCCTTTTATGTGACGGTAACCGGAAGATGTTATCTTGGTGGCTTTTGGAAACTGAACCTGGTCCCGATTGACATCAAAGCAAATGGTGCCGGAGTCAGCGAACATTACTGGAAGTAGGTGAATTATGAAAAGCAGAATCAAAAATGAACGCGGGGATATGTCTTTTTTCTCCATCTTTATCATCCTCGCCATCAATATGCTCCTGTCCTTCGTCCTGCTCTATGCATCCGTGCAGATCAACTGTATCAACATCCGTAATGCAGCCAAGATGGAGCTTAATAACGTGAGTGCCAGAATCTATGCAGATACCTTTCACTCCCAGCGGGAAGCCAACCTTACTTCCTATATGGCTGACATCAATTTAAGCACCGCCTATAAAAATGCCTTGCGGGCCGGTTTTATCGAAGGCATGAAGTCAAGGGTGAAACTTACGAATGATGATTATGACGTAGAAAACATTGATCTGACGTTTCACCAGTACTCCGAAAAAATCGAATACGTAGCCTCTTTTGACATTACATATCAGATTCGGATGTTTGGAACATCCTTTCCTCCGATCCGAAGGCACGCAGAGCTTACGGGGTCCCACAATACAAAATTTTGATTACATGTAAGATTTGTACCCTGACTTACGTATATATAATTAAAGACCAAGAAAGGAGCAGCCTATGAAAAAGAAGAATATTGATAAAAAAGTCGCACTTTCCATTGGGGGATTAAGTGTGTTATGTCTGGGACTTCTTTTCGGAGCCTGGTATTTAAGCCATGAACCGGAGGAGTCCTTCACTCCTGCCGCTCAGGAGGTGGAAACCCTGGCAGAAACCTGGGATGATAAATTAGATTCTGGTATTCCGGAAGCATCCATCAAAGAGGAATCTCTTTATACCGGTGAAGTCTCCGATAACACGCAGACTGTAATCTCTGAAGATGAAAACGGATCTAACGTAGATCTATCCGGAAGTGTGACAAAAGAGGAAGCCCAGGAGACAAAACCTACCGAGAAACCGGAGCCCATTGGGGATACCACAAATAAGGGCGAAGTTCCTTCCTATCCGGAAGAGGTTCCTGTAACGGCACCAGAAGTGCAGGCTCCTGCTGACAATTCAGAGAGTTCCCATCCCGGACAAGTCTATGATCCGGTATTTGGTTGGATTGATACCGGTAATACTACTTATGATGTGGTTGACAGTGATGGAGACATCAACAAGCAGATCGGCACTATGGGAGAATAACAAAACAACTAAGACATGGTAATCACGCCATGTCTTTTTTATTGCAAAGGAGATCTTATGAGAGCAATCAGGAAATACTTTTTTCCACTGCTTCTATCCCTAACCATATTTTTATCCACAGGCATTTCCACTTATGCTATGGGTGATGGAAATATTGATGGAGGCGGTGGATCTTTTGGTACAGGATCCGAACTAAACGTCTGACGAAATAACCAGGATGGTGTTCGGGTTACAGTCGTTACCACGGGAGGCAGCGTCGTTGCTACCCCCATTGATTTATCAAACTGCAGCATCGCCTCCACGGTGTTAAACTTTGGGAAATTGTCCAAACTGCAATATACTGCAGGCTCATCGCTTTCCATTAATGCCTCCTACACCTACTCAAAACCAGCTGTCGCTCTACCAAGAATCATCAGCGGATCTGTGAACAAAGCCAGCATTGCTGCGATAAAACGCTACTTCTGTTCAGAGTATGCAGCTAAATTTATCGCATCCAAAACCGGCATTCCTTTTGAGAATCTGATTAATGGGGATTACAAATTGGTGATCGAACCCATTGCCTACTTCACGCACAATGGAAAAAACTATGCCATGACAGCAACGGAGGCTGCCCTTTACAACAAGTTATCCGGAGGTGCATTAAGAAGGGTGCTTCCCTCCCTGACGCACCAGAACCTGCCACTCGCGTTGTTTTTAGAAAAATCTGATCTCGGATACCCTGCATGGACTGGAAGCACCTCTGGAAAAGTGTCGGATGATGCCATTATCTCTTCCCTGGGCATCGGCATTGTAAGCTACAAAGATGTGCCTTCCGAAGAGCTGGAAGCCCCGGACTATACGTACCGTGTGGATACGGATGTTATTTCCAGCATTATGTTAACCAGTGCCACCGAAGTAAACCCGAAAAATCCGGCGAAAGCAACCTTTTACATTAATGGCGGCACATACACCGTATCCAATATCGTTATGCCTTCAGGGGAGACGGAAAGATCTTCTATAAGAGGAAACTCCCGGACGACAGTATGGACATTGCGATTCTGCTGCTGATCCCGCTTCCGATATGTGCGGCATAAATATGGGTGCGGATCAGCTGGTCAGATAGCACCTTATAGATCTCCAGGGCATCATTGCTGCTTAAACCTTCAAACCGCTCATCCGCTGCAATCCTGTCCTCTGTCTCGATCAGATTGAAAAAAATATTGGTCATTAAATCATTGATGATCTGTGTTCTCAATTGCTACCTCCTGTGGTCCTCGCCCACTGACTTTATGGATGCTGTCGCTCCCTCTTCATACAGCATGAAATGCATCCTCTTACAGTTCTTCTGCGTGCCAAGTACCTTTTGATCTTCCGATGGAACTGACAACTTAATCATAGCAGTTGAACATTAATGCAAACAAAACATAAAAGTCTTAAAAACATCTATCGCTCTACACTATATCTTATCTGAATTTTTTGCAAAAAGCTTTTCCATAATTTATATAAAATTTACGTTAATATTCTTTTTGTACTTACAAATCACTTTGAAATCTGCCATTTTCTGGTGAATCTTGGTAATTATTAACAATTATAATAATAATTCTCATTATCATATTCTACATCCCGGTCTATATCATTTCCGGTCGAAACAAGTTATACTATAAGTGTCAAAATAAATATTTTTTATTAGGCAAAGGAGAAAAGCTATGGAAATTAAATTTTATTTTTGTGATCATTGTAAAAATGTTGCTATAAAGGTTGTAGATCATAAGGTTCCCCTGTTCTGCTGCGGGGAAAAGATGACCGAACTGGTACCCGGCACCGTGGATGCCGCAGTGGAGAAGCATCTTCCCGAATATACGGTAAAAAACGGGATTGTCTCCGTACATGTCGGCTCCGTGGAGCATCCGATGACCCCGGAGCACTATATCTCCCTGATCGCCGTGCAGACAGACCGCGGTGTGCAGTATAAGAATCTGACCCCGGATATGGCTCCGAGAGCAGAATTTGCCCTCTGCGAAGGGGAAACTGTGGAAGCCGTGTATGCTTATTGTAACCTCCACGGTCTATGGGAAGCGTGAGCCTATGAATACTAACAACGTAGAAAACTACAACGAACGTTATTCTCCGGAAAGAGAGACCTATGTGATCAAAAAGGATGGGAGTCTTGAGGCATTTCATGTCCAGAAGGTGATCGATGCTATCGGAAAAAGTGCTTATCGCGCACTTACGAAGTTCACTCCGGAAGAAAAGGAACAGATCTGTGAATGCGTCATTTCTCATATAGATGCTCTGGAATCCACACAGGTACCCATCTCTGTCATGCACAATATCGTGGAAAATGCCCTCGAGCAGGTACGTCCCATCGTAGCCAAAAGCTACCGCGATTATAGGAACTATAAGCAGGACTTTGTCCGGATGCTGGACGATGTCTACAAAAAAAGCCAGGCGATCATGTATGTGGGCGATAAGGAAAATTCCAATGCAGATTCCGCACTGGTCTCCACAAAGCGCAGCCTGATCTTTAATCAGTTAAACAAAGAGCTTTACCAGAAGTTCTTCCTGACGACAGAAGAGATCCAGGCATGCAGGGACGGGTATATCTACATCCATGATATGTCTGCCAGAAGGGATACCATGAACTGCTGTCTGTTCGATGTGGCGCATGTGCTCTCCGGCGGCTTCGAGATGGGGAATATCTGGTACAATGAGCCGAAGACTCTGGATGTTGCATTCGATGTCATCGGGGATATCGTTTTAAGTGCTGCCAGCCAGCAGTACGGCGGCTTTACTGTCCCCAGTGTGGATCTGATCTTAGAGCCTTATGCCGAGAAATCCTACCGCAGAGCCCTGGCTAAGTATGAGCGGCTGGGTGTCGCTGCAGATCTTGCCGAAAAAGAAGCTCTTGCGGATGTGAAGAAGGAGTTCGAGCAGGGCTTCCAGGGCTGGGAATATAAATTCAACACCGTGGCAAGCAGCCGTGGGGACTATCCTTTCATTACCGTGACAGCCGGAACCGGCACCGGACAGTTTGCCAGAATGGCTTCCGTTGCCATGCTGGAAGTCCGAAGGGGCGGCCAGGGAAAAACCGGACATAAGAAGCCGGTGCTGTTTCCGAAGATCGTATTTTTATACGATGAGAACCTCCATGGCCCCGGTAAACCTTTAGAAGACGTGTTTGAAGCAGGTGTTGCATGTTCTGCCAAGACCATGTATCCCGACTGGCTGAGCCTGACCGGAAAGGGCTATGTCGCAAGTATGTACAAGAAATACGGTAAGATCATCTCCCCCATGGGCTGCAGAGCATTTCTGTCTCCCTGGTACGAACAAGGCGGTATGCACCCGGCGTTTGATGGAGACGAACCGGTATTTGTGGGACGCTTCAACATTGGCGTGGTATCCCTGCATCTGCCGATGATACTGGCAAAAGCAAGAAAAGAGAGCAGAGACTTCTACGAAGTACTGGATTACTATCTGGAGCTGATCCGTAGGCTCCATATCCGGACGTATGCTTATTTAGGGGAGATGCGTGCATCCACGAATCCTTTAGCATATTGTGAGGGTGGATTTTACGGTGGACATCTGAAGCTTACGGACAAAATAAAGCCCGTCCTGAAGACAGCAACTGCCAGCTTCGGGATCACTGCTCTGAATGAGCTGCAGATGCTCTACAATGGGAAATCACTTGTGGAAGACGGTGCTTTTGCACTGGAGGTCATGGAACATATCAACAAGCGCGTGGATGAGTTCAAGGAAGAAGATGGCAATCTCTATGCCATCTATGGAACACCTGCTGAGAACCTCTGCGGACTGCAGATTAGACAGTTTAGAGAGCAGTACGGTATCATCGAAGGCGTATCTGACAGACCTTATGTCAGCAACAGCTTCCACTGCCATGTCTCCGAGGACATCACTCCGATCCAGAAGCAGGATCTGGAGAACCGTTTCTGGAACTTAAGTAACGGCGGCAAGATCCAGTATGTGAAATATCCGATTGGCTATAACACGCTGGCGATCAAATCCTTAATCCGCCGCGCCATGGATATGGGCTTCTATGAGGGGGTAAATCTCTCACTGTCCTACTGTGATGACTGCGGACACGAGGAGCTGCAGATGGATGTGTGTCCGAAATGCGGCAGCAAGAATCTGACCAAGATCGACCGGATGAATGGATATCTGTCCTATTCCAGAGTGCATGGTGATACCAGACTGAATGCTGCGAAGATGGCAGAGATTGCCGACAGAAAAAGTATGTAAATAAAAGATATCTTGAAGGAAAAATTGCAATCAGATAGGAAAAAGGATAGCGCTTCCCGCCATGCGGTTACGCTATCCTTTTTCTATTCCTAAATATTTCCATCGTTCAAATACATATTCCGATTCAGATGACAAATCTCTTCTGAAAGTATATCCAAGTCTGTCAAATTTTCGTATCTCTTCAGGATTCTCAATTTCTCTTTCTGCCATGAACCGGACCATCTCCCCTCGGGCCATTTTGGCATATGTCCCTTTCGTTACCAGTTTATTTCCCGATAACTCACAAAAGGAGACCGTAATATAGGTATCCTTAGGTGTCAGATACTTTTCTATGCATTTTGAGTATTCTTTTGATGCCAGATTAATGATAACCCTGCTGTCATCAATCACTGAACGATATAATCTCTCCCCCCAGTAATCATACAGATTTTTAGCAGCTCCTATCCCGACCTTTGCCTGCATTTCTAACCGGTACGGTGTCACCCCATCCATTGGTTCCAAAACCCCATAAAACGCAGACAGGATTCTCAAGTGCTTTTGTACATAGGCAAGCTGTCTATCCTCAAACACAGCTGGTGCCATATACTGAAATGCGATTCCTTCATAGGATAATACTGCCGGAGTAAGTCCACGGTACAGATCCATAGTTTCCAGTCTGTGAAAGTTCTGTTCGGCAATCTTATCGTTACATTTCCAGACTGCTTTCAGCTCCTCTTTGGATTTGCTTTTCATCCAGTTTAATACTTCTGCTGTCTTATCAATATAGACAGGCAGTTCAACCGGTGCTAAGTTATCGGTATCTACTATCATCTTTTTTGCAGGTGATAAAATAATCTTCATTATGCCAATTCCTTAAGCATATTTTCAGGATCATCTGCCGCCTTGACTTTATCATTTGCCTTTATGATGACTCCCTGTTCATCGATAAGATATGTGGTCCTTACCACGCCCATAGATATTTTTCCATAGTTTTTCTTTTCTTTCCAGACATCATAGGCTTCAATAACCTTACGTTCCGGATCAGCTAAAAGTGTAAATGCCAGACCATATTTTTCTTCAAATCTCTTATGAGAAGCCACGGAATCTTTACTGACTCCAAGAATGACCGCACCCTTTTCCGCAAACTGCGGATATCTCTCTGAAAAACCGCATGCCTGTTTCGTACATCCGGGTGTGTTATCCTTTGGATAAAAATATAAAATCACTTTTTTGCCTGCATAATCACTTAATTTATGCATTACGCCGTCCTGATCCGGCAATTCAAAATCGGGTGCTTTTATTCCTAACTCTAACATTTACTATTCCTCCGCTTTTGTATTTTCCACCTGTTTTCTTGTTCTTTTATTACCTGAAATCATTTTATGACCAGAATAGACTGCCATAGTCATGCATATCAGAGAGCCAAATGCAAAGTATTTGTGTGCTGCTTTTAACCCTTTATATCCTGTATAAAAAGTTCCAACCATTGTAACTATTGCTCCGATTGACCAATATTTATGTGCTTTCATTTTATACCTCCAAATTGATTAAGCTGTTTCCAAAATAAATATCTCTGGATTATTAACAATATTATACATTCCATCCATTACTTTCGACAAGCAGAGAAAAAAAATAATCAATCCAAATACAAAAGGATGTATCACGATAATTCTGGCATTACCTTGACGCATCCTTTCGTGTTGTATTTTTTTATTCTTCTTAATGACAGCTATGGCTTCCGCATCCATGCTCACCACACGTATGTCCTTCCCAATGGTTGTGCTCATGGTTAGAACACTTCACATCCGGATTATAATCAAGCGTATCATTGATAAAAGCTTCTACTGCTTTATCCGCATCTCCTGAAACTCCGCCCAAAAGCTTAATGCCCGCTGCCGCTAACGCAGTCTGAGCACCTCCTCCGATTCCGCCGCAGATCAAAACATCGGCATTTAATGCATTAAGAACTCCTGCCAATGCACCATGTCCACTTCCATTCGTATCTACTACTTCTGAATGTAGCACTTTTCCTTCCTCTACATCGTAAATCTTAAATGTCTCTGTGTGTCCAAAGTGTTGGAAAATCTGTCCATTTTCATATGTTACTGCTATTCTCATGATACCTTCTCCTTTTTTTACTGCATATTTTTGATAAATCTCATGTTTGTAACATCCTCCAAAGCTGCAGTCGCTGCTCTGACCGTCACAGATTATGAAATACCCACCCTCAATTTTAAGCGGATGTCCATCAATGAGAGCATCTGCTATTTTCTTTCTGGCAATCTCGTAAATCCGTTGGACCGTTGTTCTTGCGATCTGCATAGATTCTGCACACTGCTCCTGACTGTAACCTTTCTTGTCCAAAAGACGGATCGTCTCGTACTCATCTACCGTCAGAACAATGGGCATTTTTTTCTCAGTATCATCTGCCGGAAGAAATTCTAAAACATTTGGGAAATGGCAGACTTTTCTGCATTTTACTGGTCTCGGCATAAACTGCTCCTTTCTTGCTTTTCTTATATAATGCATATGTCAATTATTCGATTGACGCATCTTAAAAAAGCAAGTATACTATGTTCATAAAGGAGATAACTATTATGCGCTTCGAAAATTATTTTCCACTATGGAATGACTTAAATACAGCACAGAAAAAACTAATTTCAGACAATTTGATCACACAGCATGTGAAAAAAGGAACAATCATTCACAACGGGAACATGGATTGTACCGGATTATTACTGGTTAAATCCGGGCAGCTTCGAACTTACATACTTTCAAATGAAGGACGAGAAATTACACTCTACCGTCTGTTCGATATGGATATATGTCTTTTATCCGCCTCATGTATCATACGGTCCATTCAATTTGAAGTAACCATTGAAGCAGAAAAAGATACTGATCTTTGGATCATCCCTGCTGAAATCTATAAAGGCATCATGAAGGATTCTGCTCCTGTCGCAAACTATACCAATGAGTTAATGGCTACCCGTTTTTCTGATGTCATGTGGCTGATTGAACAAATCATGTGGAAGAGTTTAGATAAGCGTGTTGCTACATTTCTTTTAGAAGAGACCTCTATCGAAGGAACAAACGAGCTGAAAATCACTCATGAGACGATTGCTAATCATCTTGGTTCCCACAGGGAAGTTATCACTCGAATGCTTCGATACTTTCAAGGCGAGGGTCTCGTCAAACTCTCCCGCGGCAAAATCACAATCCTTGATCCAAAAAGACTGGAAACACTCCAAAGGTCATAAAATTGTTTTTCTGTAACATATAAAGAAGAATCCTCCATTTATCAGAATTATGAAAGTCATTCTAATAAATGGGGGATCTTTTTATATTACGAGAAAATTATAAAAATATTATGATTATTTTTTAATAATCCATACCACATGCATATGCCTTTTCAATCAGCGCACGGTCATTGACAACTGCATCATAGAAGCGGAATCCGCCGGAGAAGTTGTACGTTTCATAACCGTTTCCTTCCAGAATACGGCTCGCAATATAACTGCGCAGACCACTCTGGCATATCAGATACACAGGCTTTCCTTTCTCAATTTCACTAATTCGTTCTCTCAGTTCATCTACAGGTATGTTTTTGAATCCATCAATATGCCCCCTGCTGAATTCACATACAGTTCTCACATCTATCAACACCACATCTTTATCTTTAGAAATCTTGTCCATATCTTCCAAATGCCATTGCTTTAATGTCCCTTTTGCAATATTGTCTATCATAAATCCAGCCATGTTTACCGGATCCTTGGCAGAAGAATAAGGTGGCGCATATGCCAGATCCAGATCTTTCAACTGGGTTGCATTCAGCCCCGCATGAATTGCTGTTGCCAGCACATCAATACGTTTATCAACTCCTTCATATCCGATAATCTGAGCGCCAAGCAAACGATAGCTCTCTTTTTCAAAAACCACCTTCATGGTCATCACTTTTCCACCAGGATAGTAACCGGCATGACTCATAGGAGAAAGAATTACTGTATCTACTTCTAATCCTGACTTTTTGGCATTGGTTTCATTGATACCTGTAGTGGCTGCTGTCATATCAAACACTTTTATAACGGAGCTTCCCTGACTGCCCAGGTAACGACTATCACCGCCACAAATATTATCAGCGATGATTCTGCCCTGTTTATTGGCTGGTCCTGCCAAAGAAATCAGCGCATCATTACCCGTAACATAATGTTTTACCTGAACTGCATCACCTGCAGCATAAATATCCGGTACAGAGGTTTCCATTCTGTCATTCACTACAATACTTTCCCTGATGCCAAGTTCCAGACCGGCTTCTTTTGCTAATACTGTGTCTGGTGTGACTCCGATTGCCAGAACTACCATATCAGCCTGAAGGGATGGATTATCTTTCAACAGAACCTCCACTCCGTCGTCTTTTTCTTTAAATCCTTCTACTGTATAGCCCAGTACCAGTTTTATCCCATGCTTTCTCATTTCATTATGGATCATGGATGCCATATCCGGGTCAAAAGGGTTCATCAGCTGCTTAAGCAGCTGGGCAATCGTAACATCCATGCCAAGCTCCCTCAAATTTTCCGCCAGTTCCAGACCAATAAAACCGCCACCTGCCAATACAGCCGATTTTGGATGATTCTTATTTATATATTCCTTTATCCGAAAAGTGTCTTCTACAGTACGAAGTGTAAAAAGTTTATCAATACCTACTCCGGGAAATCTCGGCTGTGTAGGCTTTGCACCTGGAGAGAGGATTAGCTTATCATAGTTTTCTTCAAATATTTCACCGTTTTCTAAATTCTTCACTGAAACAGTTTTACTTTCGGGATGTATTGAGATAACTTCATGATGAATTTTCATGTTAATACGGAAGCGTTTAAAAAAACTCTCTGGTGTCTGTAGTGTAAGTTCTTCCGGATCTGTAATCACGTCTCCAATATAATATGGAAGCCCACAATTCGCATAGGATATGTATCCGGATCTTTCATACACAGTAATTTCTGCATGTTCATCCAGTCTGCGTATTCTTGCTGCGGCTGTAGCTCCTCCCGCTACACCTCCTACGATTATTACCTTCATCTTATTTTTCCACCTTTCCTGAGTAAGCTGCAATACCACCGATATTATTTACTTTAGAATATCCCATTCGTTGCAACATCCCAGTTGCCTGACGGCTCCGAGAACCGGAATAACAGTATACAAACAGAGGGATATCCTTATTCTTCGCTACAGAAACAATATTGTCTAGTTGCTGCAACGGCACATTTTTACTTCCTGGTATATGTCCTTCCTGATATTCCTGCGGAGTACGGACATCCAGCAGAACTGCACCAGCAGTCCTTTTATATTCTTCTATGCCTTGATTAATATTCGACTGTTTAAAGAAATCAAAAAATCCCATTAGCACACCTCCCTAAAGCATTTCTAATATCGCTTTCTTAGGTCTCGCCCCTGAAACCTGCTGTACAATCTTCCCATTCTTCATAACCACTAAAGTCGGAATGCTCATAATATTGAACTTATTTGCCAGTTCAGGCTCTTCATCTACATTAATCTTTCCAACTTTAATATCCCTACGCTCATCTGCAATCTCCTCTACAATAGGTACTACCATACGGCAAGGCGCACACCAAGATGCCCAAAAATCTAAAAGAACGGTTTTATCGGAATTCAGTACTTCGTTCTCAAAATTATTTTTATTGATATTAATAGCAGACATTTTACAGTCCTCCTTATCTTTTTCTTTTTGTAGCTTTATTATAGTCTTAATTTCATTTATTTTCCGTGATTACATCACCATACCACATTAAATTAACTTCTTGCCATACCATCTACACTTAATATAACACCTGTAATGTAACTAGCCTCACCTGAAGCAAGAAACACAAACGCATTGGCAATATCTTCTGGCTGTCCAAGACGACGCAATGGAATTCTTTCAATCATAGGTTCGATAACTTCTTTTGGCACAGCTTAACTTTCATAAGACAGTAGAGAACCACTGTATGATCCGGGATGAATATCGGGAATACGTAAAAAGGAATAAACAATGAATGTAAAATAAGGGCAGATTCTTCTTTCTGCCCTTATCGTAGTCTTTCCGATATTCCTAATTCTGATTCTGAAAAGCACTGAGGGATGCCATGATACCCTGCATCGCAGATTCGTCGAAGCCTATTAAAGAATCTTCTTCTGTGATCTGCTCCTTCGGCTCTGCTTCCAGCGATAAGGAAGCTGTTTCCGGTTGCACCGCAGGTATCTTCCCGTCAGCCCCCTGCTCACGCATGATCTGTAACACAATGCTTTTGATTGTTTCATAATCATAGGACACTGCACCACCTGTCTGCGGTACTTCTCCCTTCTCTTCCAGTGTCCTGTAAGTAAGGACCGCTTTTACAATATACTGTGCCTTTTCTCTTCCCAAAGAATTGAGAAACTCTGCTACCCGGGTATGATCTGCATTATTCCTCCGAAATCCTATTGTCATTACATACGGATTTTTCTTTTCCATGGCAATTACCTACTCTTTTTCTGTACCTGGTACAGGATCTCGTATCCCTTGGCATTGGCGCAGATATCGTCAATAAACACGCACTTCCCTACCTTGTCCGTATTCTCCAGATAAGGTTTTAATAACTTTGATCCACCACCGATAAATACAATGCAGCCGGTCTTTAGATCTATTCCTCTTTCTCTGAAAGTTCCAAGAAGATCCTCTACATATTGTGCAGTCATTTGTTTCACCAGTTTGATTACACTGTTGCTGTAGTCACTATTCTTATCACATATAATCGTATCAATGTCTGTTTCATCAAGCAAAACATCAAGTTCTGAGTTTGCTCTGGAAACAATGCGGTTATACAGAGTAATCACGCCCATTTCCAGTGAATCGCATACAGAAAGATCCGGTTTTCCTCCACGAAGCAACAAATAGTCCACCGTAAAGCCCCCGATATCTACCGTAACCACACGATTGTAAGATGCAATCTGCGGATATATGGTCATTGCTGCAGCATAGTCCTGGGGAAAAACGGCTGCTTTCGTAATCTGCACCAGGTATTCCCTTTTGTTAAAGGTAAACCGCTGTACACCCGGTCTTACAAAATACTTACCAAACTTCTTATAAAGTGCTCCATAATGCTTTGGTGGCAGTCCTACCGGAAGTTCTACCTGGTAGATGATATCTTTCGATTGTCTAGGACGTTTCTCTAATTCTTTTCCGATACCGAACAGGGTAAGAATAAAGAATCTCTCGTCCTGGGTCTTGTCCTTCATAAAAGGAATCCGCTTTCCGGTAAGAGAATAATACTTCCCGTCGTACATAAGATAATCACCTAATATCGGTTTCATATCGCTTTCTTCAAGACCGGAAGTAAATACCTCTTCTTTCGTTTTCATGTTGCGGTTCCCATGATCCATAGGGATTACAATTTTCTCATAAGTCATAATGTCACGCTCCTTTACGTATTTTCTAATATATATATACGTAATGAGCATGTTGTTTCTTACAGTAACCTCAATTTTTAATCCGAATGCAATATTTTAGCTCTAAATGGACAAAAAAAATGTAACACAATACGGTAACAATACGGTACGTCTTGCGGAGAACGGAGCAGCTTTGTTTGTGGATACAGGAAAAACTACAGCAATCACACCGGAAACAGCAGTTGTATATGCGGAAAAAGTGTGGGATTCCTAGCGTACCAGAGGATTTGTTGGGGAGTACCGCTATGCAGTCCGGAAAAGTCCCACAGAAAGCATGTTCGTTTTTGTGGACTGCGGCAGACAGCTCAGCGCTGCAAATTCCTTTTGCTCATCAGTGCAGGTATTTCCCTTGTGGGTTTTCTCATAGTGTCTCTGCTGTTGTACATCCTGTCGGCACGAATCGTCAAGCCAATTTCCGACAGCTACGAAAAACAGCGGCAGTTTATCACCAATGCCAGCCATGATTTGAAAACACCCATCACCATTATTGATGCGGATATGGATATTCTGGAAATGGATTACGATGATAACGAGTGGCTGCAGGACATCAGAAAGCAAACCAGGAGGCTTTCTGAATTAATTCAGGAACTGGTATTTCTTTCCCGCATGGAAGAAAAGGGGAATCAATACCAAATGATTGATTTCCCGATTACCGATATATTGGAAGAAACAGCACAGTCCTTTGCATCACTGGCCGTCACTCAGGGAAAGACCTTTACGGTGCAGATTCAGCCAATGCTCTCTTACTACGGTGATGTGAAAACCATTCACCGTCTGGCGGTCATTCTTCTGGATAATGCGCTAAAATACTCAGACGAAAAGGGAAACATCACGATTTCCTTAGAAAAAGCAGACCGTGCGCTCAGGTTGGCGGTTCATAATACCTGTGCACCGATTACCTCGGAAGATATCAAGCACCTTTTTGAACGGTTTTATCGCAGCGATAAATCCCGGAACTCTCAGACCGGAGGCTACGGAATCGGTCTGTCTATTGCAAAAGCCATTGTAACGGCGCATAACGGCACAATCCGAGCCACAACAAAAGATGGTCATTCCTTAACGGTTACCGCAATGTTTCCTCAAAAATAGCCATAAGTTGAATTGAAGAAAAGATATCTTTTTTCGGGTGGAGACAAAAATAAAGCCGGGAGTAGCAGCCCTCGGCTTTAAAGACACCTATATGAAATTCCGGGACAGCAGCCATATTGCGGTTCGTCTCCCTTTTCCCATACAATTTTCTATCTGGGCCATCGTTCCCGGGCTGGCGGTAAGGCCGGGAACCTGTTATGTGGTTCCTTCTGATACCAGTAGGCTACACTGGAAACATCATCCTGACGTTCGAACAATCCACCATAGCTTCGTATTCTTCGTAGGTTACCATGAATTACATTAGAAACTGTGGTAAAACTGACTCCTGCCTCCCGCGCAATTTCCTTGATTGTAACCATCTCGTACCTCCAATTTTCTTTCTTATTTCCACTGATATCCTTTACTGTCTATTTTTCGATTATCAGCAGTTTTACGTTAAACCTATTTTTTAGTATACTCCACAAAAAGAGGTCATGTCAATTCCCACAGCTATGGAAAATTTGTTTTATCCATGCTCCCACTACTTCTCTTACCTTTTTCGCTACATGCAGCAGTTTCGCAAATTCTAGCAGCCACACCCTACTTTTTTCACAGCCTGCCGATAACAGTGAGCTGCAGTAAGCAATGACAAAGACGGTAATTTAATCACTCGTGCTAATACTGATGTTGCTGTAGATAGGACTTTGAAGGGCGTTTTATCTTTAACTCTTCATGTTGGTGCTGATGCAACTTCTAACAACAAGATTGAAGTAAAGATTGATTCTATGAGCGCAGCTATTGTAAAAATACTGATGCTGAAACAATAAGCCACACATAACTCCATACGCTCTTTTAGCTTCTACATTATAAATTATGGTGGCCTCTTTATATATTAGCAATGCTGCAATGCCTCCTATTATACTTCCACAAATACTCCATAGCAATCTATAAACATCACCATTTTGTGCTATATCTACTACACGTTTCAGCAAAAATGAAGTTATAACCGAAAACATTGCCCAGCTAACGCTCATAAAAAATATTGCCCCAAAATAAATCGGGCAACGTCTACCCATGACCCGCATGGTTTGAATGAATATCTTCCAATTACTCACAAACTTATACCCTTTATAATTATTTCAAATTATATCTTATCCATCTCATGTAACTTGAAATAATATCCCTTTCTATTCATAAGACCTGAATGCGTACCATTCTCTATAATTTCACCATCTTTAATCACATAAATAAGATCTGCATTTTCAATTGTAGACAAGCGATGTGCTATTGTTAAGCATGTTTTATTTTGGGATAATTTATCTATTGCTTCTTGTATTTCCTTTTCTGTTCTTATATCTATTGCAGATGTAGGTTCATCTAATAGCAAAATCGGTGCATTTTTCAAAAACGCTCTTGCAATGGAAATCCTCTGCCGCTCTCCACCTGAAAGGAGAATACCCTTTTCTCCAACTAACGTGTCATATTTTTCGGGTAATCCCATAATAAATTCATGTATTTTTGCATTCTTACATGCCTCAACAATCTCATCTTTACTTGCCTCCCATTTTCCATACCTTACATTTTCATAAATTGTCGTTGGAAACAAAATTACGTTTTGCGATACCAATGCTATAAAATCTCTAGCTATTTGTAAATTCCACTCACAATAATTTCTTCCAAATAAACTAAATCTACCTTCTGAAACGGGATATAGCCCACATATAATTTTAAATATTGTACTTTTTCCACCTCCTGATTCTCCAACAAATGCAACTCTTGATCCAGTAGGTATCTTAAAAGAGACTTCTTTCAATATACGTTTATTATTTTCATATTGAAAACTAACTTTTTCAAAAACAATAGTGTCTGCCTCACTAATAATAGTTTTCTCTTCTCCACTAGTCTCTTCTGTCTCATTTAATATATCCTCTATGCGCTTAATACATACTAAATGCTCTTTTGCATCTACTATACTAAATGGTAGATCTATAAAAGCTTTCACAAATCTATCTTGTATAAGAATAAATACTAATAATTCCCCTATACTTAAGCTACCTTGTTTAACCAGTACATACGCATAACTAACACAAATAATATTAGGAATCCATTGCAATAACCTCTTTATAATAAGCGCATTATTAGAAATTCTTGTCCTTTAGAATTTACACATATCGATGACGGGAAAATAGAATTGCTTTCACGTACATATTGTTCTAATTTATATTCTTCATCATCTACTCCAACATATTCAACTCCAATATCAGAAAAATATTGTTTCCAAAATTCCAACGTTCCAAAACATCCATTACCATCCGGCAAACCTATTCTCACTTTTTTCATGTCAAAACTCCTTCTTCAAACTTCTTTCAAATAATCCAAACAATTTTTTCTTTGGTTCTGCATTTTCATATAATATGCTATATACCGTTTCACAGATTGGCATCTCTATATTATGCTTTTTAGCTAATAGATAAACCGCTTTGACTGTTTCAACTCCTTCAGCTAATTTGGATGCCTCTTTACCTAAAACATAGTCTTCTCCATATATTCGATTGTGACTGTATTTTGAAAAAACCGTTGCCTCATAATCTCCTAAATGGCACAAACCATATGCACTTACTGCCTTGCCCCCCATCACCTCTATCAATCTTGAAACCTCTCTTGTTCCTCTAGATATTAATGCCCCTTTCAGTGCTGTATATCCCAACCCATCTAGCATTCCAGCAGCTATACCTATTACATTTTTAGTCGCAGCTCCTATCTCATTTCCTATAAGATCCTCTCCGTAATAAAATCTAATTAAGTCACTTGACAGTTCTTTAATTAATTGTTCTTTAATTTTATAATCTTCTGAGTCTATTACCATACAGTTAGGAATACCTCTCACATATTCTTGGACGTGACCAGGTCCTAGCCAAACACATATATGCACATCCCTTCCAAGAACAGCTTCTACAATTTCAGATAGCCTTCTTCCCGTACTTGCCTCCATACCCTTCATACACAACACGACGATCTTACCTGATAAATTAAACTGGTTCAGTTCCTGACATAATTTTTCCAGTCCTTGCGCATTAACAGAAATAAATATAGCATTTACTCTATCTACTTCACCCAATTCATTCGATAGTGTTATGTTTAATGGTAATTCTAAATATTCGTTCTTTCTATTTTTTAACAACTGGTGCATATTTTTTGAATCTTTTCTACCATATAAAATTACTTCTTGTTTAACATAATTTAAATACCATGCAATAAATGTCCCCCATCTTCCACATCCAATTACCATCGTCTTCATCAACATCACCCACTTCACTTATACTTTATTCTATAAAACATTTTTTTCTATTATATCTTAGCATTTTTTCATTATCAAGCATTTATTTAATATAAGGCATTACCTCTTTATTCATTTTATCTTCCCTTTATTTTTCCTAGTAAGACAAATGGAAAAATTTTAACCCATTCGTCATCAGTTTTTACCTAAATGATGTCTTTCCATTTCTTAGATAGATAAAAAATTTTTATAACACCATATTTATTGTCTTACAACAAATCAAGGTTCATAATTACATCATATAAAACAAATCTGGCACTAAAATGTCTCCAACTGGCATGGCTTTGCGATTTTCACTGTCACTTTACTATGCTACAATATAAACCGTGAATAACTGGTATCATTCACGCACGACGCAGGAAAGGCTCCCCCTTTAACTTTCCTGCGTTATTTTTATGCGGGAGGTGACAAACTTGAACATCAAAAAAATAATCAAATCCGAAAGGGGTGACGTATCCTACATCAGTACCTTTGTCTATATCCTGGTCGCAATGATTATGGTGGCATTTATCTTAAATGTGTTCCACATCATATCCGTTAAGCAGGAAATGGATCATATTTCCGATCAACTGGTAAAGCAGATCCAGCTAAACGGTGGCACAAATGCCGATACTGGTGCCCTGTTTTCCTATCTGGCTGCACCACTATCAGAAGTCGAAGGTCTCACTTATCAGGTAACCAGTTCCGGGAGTACCAGCAGGATTCAGATAGGAACGCCTTTTTATGTGACGGTAACCGGTCGGTGTTATCTGGGTGGATTTTGGAAAATGAACCTGATCCCGATTGACATGAAGGCAAATGGGGCCGGAGTCAGTGAACATTACTGGAAGTAGGTGAATTATGAAAAGCAGAATCAAAAGTGAACGAGGAGATATGTCTTTTTTCTCCATCTTTATTATCCTCGCCATCAATATGCTCCTGTCCTTCGTCCTGCTCTATGCTTCTGTACAGATCAACTGCATCAACATCCGTAATGCAGCTAAAATGGAGTTAAATAACGTAAGTGCCAGGATCTATGCAGATACCTTTCACTCCCAACGAGAGGCCAACCTTACTTCCTATATGTCTGACATCAGCTTAAGTGCTGCATACAAAAATGCTTTGCGGGCTAGTTTTACTGAGGGCATGAGGTCAAGAGTAAAACTTACAAATGATGATTATGATGTAGAAAATATTGATTTGACATTCCGTCAATATTCTGAAAAAATAGAATATATCGCATCGTTCGACATTACATACCGGATCCGAATGTTTGGAGAGTCTTTCCCTCCGATCCGAAGGCACGTAGAATTAACGGGATCCCATAATACAAAATACTGACCTTCTGTAAGATTTATACTCTGTTTTGCGTATATATAATTAAAGACCAAGAAAGGAGCCGCCTATGAAAAAGAAGAACATTAATAAAAAGTCGTATTTTCCATCGGAGGACTATGTACATTATGCCTGGTACTTCTTGCTGGCACCTGGTATTTAAACTATGAACCCACAGAGGAGTTCACTCCTGCCACTCAGGAAGTAGAAACCTTGGCAAACACCTGGGATGATAAATTAGAGTCGGATGTACCAGAGGCATCTGTCAAAGAAGAACCTCTTTATACCGGTGAAGTATCCGACAATACTCAAACTGTCATCTCTGAAGATGAAAGCGGATCCACCGTAGATCTATCCGGAAGCGTGACAAAAGAGGAAGCCCAGGAGACCAAACCTACCGATAAACCGGTGCCCATTGGGGATACCACAAATAAGGACGAAGTTCCTTCCTATCCGGAAGAGGTTCCTGTAACAGCACCAGAAGTGCAGGCTCCTGCTGATAATTCAGAAAGTTCCCATCCCGGACAAGTTTACGATCCGGTATTTGGTTGGATCGATACCGGTAATACTACTTATGATGTAGTTGACAGTGATGGAGACATCAACAAGCAAATAGGCACTATGGGTGAATAACAAAAAAACGACTAAGACATGGTAAGCACGCCATGTCTTTTTTATTGCAAAGGAGATCTTATGACAGCACTTAGGAAATACTTTTTCCCACTGCTTCTATCCCTAACCATATTCTTATCCACAAGCATATCCACTTATGCTATGTGTAGCAATCAAAGTATTCATCATACATATACTCATATTTCCTGAAAAAACTCTTTGTCATGGAGCTTTTATACGTCAGGTGCGGTGTGATTCCATCATCCAAAAGCAACTTTTTCTATCGCAAATGTTTCGTATCCAACATCGGCTACTAGAAAGATGTGCAACGTAGTCCATCATTTCTAGGCCGAAGAACCACTAATACATAACATTAATCTCTATTTCTTAGAGTTTCTAGCGCATGCTTCAAATACCGTACATATGCTGAGTGAACAGTACTTTTATCAGCATGACTAGATCCATACTGAAGTGATTATTGTCTGTACCTTATTTGTCAGTCACAAGGTCATAAATATAACCCTAATCTATTGTCTGACAGATCAGATGTAGCAAATAATTCTGCGAGGCAATAAAGCATGTGTATCTATTCTCTTTTCTTATTGGCACTCTATGTGATTATATGAAACACTTCCTTTTTGGTATTTTCATTATATTAAATAGACAATGAAAAGTCTTATAGATCAGTATTTCAGCATTTTTATATATTTAAGTTCATTTTTATTGCAACCATGGTACAAGAAAAGTTTCCTCACAAGAATGAGATTTGTCTACAGTCCGAATTGAATAGGAGGCAGCAAAATTAGCTGCCTCCTATTCAATTAATTTAAGTCATCTATTTTCATTTTCTCTAGTTCTGTTTGTCTCTTTGTTTTGCCATTTTTTAGTTCGGAATTATATCTTATAATTCGTTTAATCATTAAATATACTCCAATTAGTACGATGATACATAAAATTATCCCCAATATTGTCATAATAACTGTAAGTGTCATATCATTTGCCTCCTTTCTCAACCTGTTTTTTGTATTCTGCAATCAATCGTTTAGCTGTATCAAAATCAATTTTTTCATCTACTGCAAACCTTTTTACTAATGCTATATATGGATCATTGTCCATTTCATCACATACTTTTATTTTTTGAATAAGCCTATCCAATCTTAATCTAACTGTTGGGTATGTCACATCATATTCTTTTGCTATTTCTTTTAAAGAACCTGAAGCCAAAACAAATTTTTTAATAAACACCAAGTCTTCATCTTCTAATTTTTCTATCCACTCTGGAATAATCTCTATCATAATTGAGTGTATCCTTTCACGCTCTTCTTTAATTATTTTAAGTATATACTTTAACATTGTTAAAGTCAATGTTTTTCTATAAAGTTTCCATATAATTCGTAGTTGCTATGCTCATGGTTAAGTCAAATAGCTATCTTTTATATGCCACTTTACCGTACACGACCATTATTGGCTGGTTATAATAAAAATAATCCTGTTATCACAACCATTTTCCTTTACAAATACTACCTTCAAACCACAATTCAGCTCAATTGGATTGTTACAATTCCCACACTTTTGATAGAGCATTGGCTTTTCAACTGGTATCTCTACTTTTCTGGTGTGATATGACATAAGTCTGTTCTACCAGTTTCCAATAATTTTGATATTCCTCTATCTCGCCTTGGATAATGTGTATTTTCTCGCTCTACGAGAAATTTTTCCTGTTTTTTCTCGTTGTTTAGCTTCTCTTTTCTCGTTCACCAGTTCAGGCGGCTACACTTTCAATTTCCTAATAGTCCTGTCTTTCCAATCAAATTTTTCTTACATCTACTCCTCCAACAGTAATTCTTTAAACTGTTCGTTGCATTATCAATGACAATTCCTTTAAAACCACCACACTATTTACCTTTTAGGGTTGCTTCTCTTGTAATGTACCACATATTTTCCTCGTTGAAGATCTTTATAATTTAAATATACTGCTTTTCTGCATTGTGCAAAATATCGGATATCATGAATATGAATATCTGGTTCCTCTGGCATTGCAGCATAAATCATCATTCTATAGTAGTAAACTGTATCGTGAAAATAATAGCCTTGTTCATCTGCGACCAACATATTTTTTGTTTCATCGGATATTTCCGGGAGTCTACCATCAAGATCAACATAGACTGTATTTCCACCTATTTTTTTATCCAACAGCTCGATTTGATTCCCTTTGAGGTTTTCCTCCCATAAATCCATAAGCTGCGTATGTCTTATTCCGGTTTCTACTAAAATTCTAAAATAGGCAATTCTTTCCTGTTTTTGCTCACTTCGTATTGTCTTCTCTGCAATCTCTATTCTGCTTGCTATTTCAGCCAGACGAAGCAGCATACCGTCATTTGCTGATCTTTCATGTCTTCTTGAGTGTCTGTAGTAATAAACAATATTGAGGAACTTTTCTAAATCATCATAGTATATCTGGCGGAATCTACAGATTCTAACGGCATCGTATTCATTCAAGGTCGGATCCCATTCCACAATTTTTTTAATATACTTTCCCATATCTTCTAGTTTAGGCTGTTTTTGCGCCATCTCCATCCAAATTTCCACGGCTAAATCGTTGTTATCAGACATATCCTTACCCCCTCATCATAAGTCCATCCAGCTTCAGCCCCAGAAGTCCTACAAAATACCATTCTCCTTCCCTTTCCATTCTGGTAGGCACCCATACATCATTTAACAACACCTCGAATCCTTCCCCACAGTGGATTCCTCCATAGTCCTGAAGTTCTCCATCGCTATCCTGATACCGAAAGCTGTACCTGCCTGCCTTCTCATCATAATATAGTTTTCCTTCCATCTGATCGTCCTCCTAAGTTTAATCTCTACAGTATAAAGACACACTTACTCATCATTTTCCTGATTTTGTTCCCATTTTTTTACAAGCCGATAAAAGCTATCTTTTTTTAGTCCCAGTAGCATCATTGCTTCTTTAGAGCTGATAGCTTTTCCTTTCCATACTGCTTTGTCATCTGCTTTACCAGTCTGATTACGCTGTCGCTGTAATCACTGTTTTTGCCAAGAATAATCGTATCAATGTCCGTATCTTCTAGGAGCATATCGAAATCGGAGCTTACACGGGAGATAATCCGGTTATACAACGTAATGACACCTTTTTCCAGGGAATCGCATACTGACAGATCCGGTCTGCCCTCCCGAAGCAGCAAATAATCTAAAGTGAATCCACCGATGTCCACGGTTACCACACGGTTATATGCTGCAATCTGCGGATAGATCGTCATTGCTGCAGCATAGTCCTGAGGGAAAACGGCCGCTTTCGTGATCTGCACCAGATACTCCCTTTTATTAAAGGTAAAACGCTGCACACCCGGTCTGACAAAATACTGACCGAACTTTTCGTAGAGGGCTCCATAATGTTTCGGCGGCAGTCCCACCGGAAGTTCTACCTGATAAATGGTATCCTTCTGTGGCTGTGTACGTTTTTCCAGTTCCTTACCGATGCCAAACAAAGTAAGAATAAAGAATCTGTCATCCAGGGTCTTGTCCCTCATATAAGGGATACGTTCACCGGTAAGCGAATAATACTTTCCATTGTACTGCAGATACTCTCCGAGTACCGGTTTTAAATCACTCTCTACAAGACCGGAAGTAAATACCTCTTCCGCAGTTTTCATGTTTCTGTTTCCGTGATCCAGGGGGATCGTAATTTTCTGATATGTCATAATGGCATCTCTCCTTTACGTATTCGTTAATATATATATACGTATTAGGGGCACCGTATCTTACAAATAATACATTTTTTTACAAAAAAAGCTACTCAGTGAATATTCACTGAATAGCCTTTTAAAATCTCATATTCTCATTATTTCTGTAACTGTTCAATAAGCAGTTTTCTCTCTTCTCCTTGAATCTTCAACGCATCCAGCACCTGATCTAAGGTAAATCCCGTACTTTCCATAAGTTTTTTTACATCTTCAGTTCGCTGTTTTAACGCATATTTCTCTGCATATTCCTGTACTGCTTCACACATAGTATCACGTCCTTCCTCTACTTCTTTGAAATGTCTTACTCCCTGTGACAGTTCCTTATAGTGCATATTATCCGGATCTGTCTGGTGAAAATCGTTCATAAGCTGACCGATTTCGTCATCACCTTTATAGTTTCCGTTTACATATACGATATGAGAACCATCCTCAAATATTTCCCCTGTCTCTCTTACATATCGGTCAATATGGTATACAGGTAAACCTTTTCTGAACTTATCGTGCCGGTATATAAAGATTACATAGGAATCTTTCAATTCCTTAAATCTCTGACCCTCTTGCAGCATTCTGGAATCCAGTACACTACTGTGGTATCTTGCCCGTCTGATATGCGCTCCTTCGGAATTTCCCTGAACCTCAATGTCCATTTCTTCTCCATTCTCATCTAACGCATATACATCCAAGGTAATATTCCGACCACCTACTTCTGAGTTCCGTACCTCTTCCTGACCATTTACACGAATTACTTTGATTTTTCTCCCAAGAATAATCCGAAGGATCAGCTCTGTTGCTGCAATATTTTTATCGAACACCCGGCTCATCAGGTCATCATCAAACAGAGTCAATCCATCGATCAGTCTGTTTACCTCTTCCCGAGCCTGCATTACATTATTGTCTTTCTCTTCCGTCATTATAAACCCCTTTCTGATTTTATCTTATCACGTTGATAGTACCAGAGCAATTAAATTTCTCTGAATTTTGGCTTCCTGATGGAAACCAGGTAATCATCCACTCCTTTCACATTTTCCGACCAGTTGCCGTCATCATCCGTGTCCCAGGTAAGTGTTTTTCCTTCTAAGCCAAGCTCCTTACAGATCTCAGCAAGCTTATTGCAGCCACGTTTTATATTATTCCGCTTGATCTGCTTTCTCTCGCAAGGAATACACTGATTCTTCCAGTCTTTACGATAACAGGGACAATCCTTACAGTTTTCACTGTAATCCCCATGGCATACCGGACTTAACAACTTATCCATATCATAGGTCTCATAGACGAAGCTTGTTCCAAGCGCCTTCATCTCTTTAAGAACAGGAACCAGGTTTAACGCCTGATTCACTCCGGGGACGCAGAGAAACGTTCTCCCAGATAGCGCATGGGACAGGTCTCCCTTCAGTGGGCCTTCTGTCACAAATACAGTTTTATCTCCAGGTTTCCCTACAAAATGCACCGGACTTCCAGATGTTGTTCCTCCTTCAAAATTTACACTGGACAGCCAGATATACTTTCTGCCATCATAGGGATGATCTAATCGAATCTGCACACCGTTAATCAGTCCATCCATATTTTTTATTGGGATCATAAAACCGGAGGATTTTCTGTTAAAGTAGAGCGTCCATTCTCCGTCCTTATCCCTGTAAAATCCCGGAACTCCTTTCACAGTGCAGCCTTCCTCAATCAGTCTCTTTGTAAGTTTCTTATAACCATATACCGGGGTACTCTTATACCCATTTGCTTCAATCTGCTCTTCCGTGAATCCACGCTGCAACAGATTGTTCTTATGACAGTCTGCAAGGATCAGCATCTCAAACAGTCTGGTGTACGTCTTATGCTTTTCTGCATCGCTTGCCATTGGAGAATTAGTAATCTGCGGTCTGGTAATTTCAATTTCTCTTCTCTGAATCTGTTCTCTTTTAAATGCACTTCCACTGGTTGCCTCGATGATTTCTTTTCGGGCGGTCTGAAGGTCTACTCCATACGCTTTCGCATAAAGATTTAACATTCCTCCGCTCTCACCGCACCGGTTACACCGAAATACATTCTTTTTTAAGTTCAGATTCATCTTCCCTTTGTGATCGTCACAAAGAGGGCAGTCCACATCCAGACTAACCGTATTACGGTGTCTGATCCTCAGGTTCATTACACTTACCACATCACCGATATTAAAAGGGAAATCCTGCATAGATGCTTCCCTCCTTTCTCATGGCCCCACATATTCTGTGAGGCCACTTATTCTTTAGCAGGCAGGTGCAAGTGCCTGATCCATCAGATACTTTGCAGCAGCACGAAGCAGATTGTCAGGGCCTTTGTAGGAATCCACATACCACTGTAAGGATCCCGGCTTCTCCATTGCAATCCGGCCTAGAGTCTTACCTTTGTAACATCCTGCAGAAACTACCACCTTTACAGCTACGTCTCTGGTAAGCTTTCCGTATATCTCATCTACCGGCATATCTCTTGTAATGCTTACCGCAACCTCCGGAGCCACGCTCTTTTGCATGAACTGCTCCTGTGGTGTCTGCGCCGGTTTCTTCACACTCTGTGGTGTAGCCTTGGGAACTTCTGCTACATCCTGCGAATGCGTTGCAGTCTGCATAATATCTTCCGGCATCGGGATATAATCCTCAATTCCACACTGTCCAGGGATCATATCTTCCATCAGAGTTTCTCCTATATTGCTATCAAAGATTTCCTCCGGAATGTTCTCCGGGCAGATCGGTGTTCCTGCCATCACTTCTTCGTCAATGGGAGCTTCCGTTACTTCCGGATCCATCTCTTTTTCCCGATCCGCAAACTGCAGTCCGAAACCGGCATCTGATAATGCCCGTCCCACTGCTGCAGTCTCAGCAAGTTCCACATACTTCTGCCCGATCTCTGAATCGTCCAAACGATACTTTTGCGCAAACGCATTGGCAACATAGGAATCATCCGGATCGTTTTTGTTCAGGTAAATCTTTGCCTCTACAATCGCCATCTTCTCCGTGATACTACGGATCGTTTTTACAATCTTGCCTTCCGGGTAGCAGAGACGAAACCACAACTTACGGTATGCTACATCCAGATAATACCTGGAGGTCTGATCTTCCTTCTGTATCAGGCGCATAAACTTTCTCGGATCGAACCCTTCCACCTGGTGTAATGCCGCTACGGCTGTTTCCTGCTCATACATATATTTTTGTTCACTCATTCTCTTTTTTGCTCCTTCCTTTATTGGGAAGGTGGTATATATAATAAATACCGCCTTCCCCGCCATTTCTATGAATTTAATTTTGCTGTAATAGATATGGTGCATTCATCATCCTTCGGGTTCCATATTCTAATCCCGGAGATATCCTCACTGACTATGGTATACCCTGCGCTTTCTATTACATCTCTTAACTGCTCTGACATCTTGGATGTCTCCCTGATATGGCAGGTCTTACATCCGCAATGTGTCGTATTACACAGTACTTTCTTTCCATCCTGTACATAGATGTCCGGGCAGCATACATTGTATCCCAGACGTTCCAGCATAGTGTCTGCGTACCCAAAAAGCACCCACATCAGCTTTTCATCCATGGGGAACCTCAGTGCTGCTTCGTTTCTGTCCATCTCAAGCACAGCAAGGAAATATTCATACGTGGCATTTAATAGCTTTGCTCTTCTTTGCTTCATGCGCTCCGGCAGTTCTATTTCACTCATGCTATACCTTGCCTCCAGTTTCCTCATTTTCCGCAATCGTCAGATCCGTTTCTCCTATATGGTAGCTCTCATAATGCCAGTGATATACATTGTAAGCAGGTGTGTACCATACCTCATTTTTAGGATCTATCCCAGGGTTAGTAATAGAATTTCCGACAATTACGATTGCCGGAATAAATAACACCGAAAGCTGCTGATAACACATAAGAGCTGCTGATCTGTCAACGTCCTGTGCCACAGCCAAAACCTGGTATCCAGTAATTCCCATTTCTCTTACCGTTTCATAGAAAGAGAGTAAAAGAGCCCCGGATCCACACGCAGAATCGCTTACTGTCACATAACCCTTTTGGGAGATTTCACTTACAAGATTCTCTGTGGATAAACATAATAAAGTCATCAGCTTACATACGTCATACGGGGTAAAAACTGCCCTTTTTCTTTCTTTTGCAAATTCAGCCTGTGATACATCTCTCCTAAAAAATCCTGACCCGGATTCTCATTCAGTGCATCCATGATATTTGCATATAAACTCATAATCTTATACTGGTCTTCTTCGGAATATTGATCCATTATCCTATCAATCTTTTCACGATCTTTCTTGTCATAATTTCGTAAAAAAATTGATTGTGTTAAAGCGCAGGCATAAATCACATCTTCCCATACCTTTTCTGCTGAGTATATTCTCGCAAGTTCCCGAAATGTTGCACAAAACTCGTCCGCATATTTATTCATTGTAATCCTCCTATGCTGAAGCTTTCTGTGTAAGCAGCGCATTGTATTCTCTTACAATTCGCTCTCCAAGGCGGGTATTTCGCTGGTCACACGCCGTGTTATGGATTGCCTGGTAAAGAGCCTTCTTGCTGCCTACAATAACTATTTTCTCTTTCGCTCTGGTAATCGCCGTATAAAGAATGTTACGCCGTAGCATCAGATAAAACATGGGAAGCCACGGTAATATCACAACCTTGTACTCACTTCCCTGGCTTTTATGTACTGTCGTAGCGTATGCGTGTTCTATCAGATCCGCATCGTCTGCACTGTACTCCACGTTCCGTCCATCAGAAAAAGACAGTCTCATAAGATCTATACCGTCCTCATCCTGGTAAATATCCGTGATATAACCGATGTCACCATTACTGATGTCATTCTTATTCTTATTGTGAATAATCCGGTCACCTTCCCGGTACAGCGCATTTCCAGCCTTTAATTCCTTTGCAATACTACTCTTCGGGTTTACCATCTCCCACAGCCTGTCGTTTAAGGCATTAACGCTTGCTTCTCCCTTCTTACGAAATGGAGTAAGTACCTGCACATTGTCAACGCCATACGCATCCACAAAGGATCTGTAATATTCCGCAACCTTGTCTGCCGCTTCCGCTGCAGTATCCGCCGGACAGAAGATAAAGTCATCTCCATAATCCAGGTTCGTATCATTCTCCTGCATCTTATGGGCGTTTGCTGCGATCCTGCTGTCCTTTCCCTGACGGAATACCATGTCAAGGATTGTGACCGGGATCACACCGCACAGCACAAGCTCACGGAACACATTTCCGGGACCGACACTGGGTAACTGGTCTACATCTCCTACGATCACCACACGTACTCCCTGGGGGATGTGTTTAAATAACTCGTAGGATAAACGCATATCCGCCATCGTAAACTCATCTGCAATAATAAAATCTACGGAAAGCATCTCATCTGTTGACTCACATTCCTCGTCGTTATTAAGACCAAGCGCACTATGGAGCGTCACCGCTTCATTCCGTCTGGTACTTTCTGCCATTCTTAACGCTTTTGGTCAGCACTCCAGAAGCGTTTTTCTTTTTTGGGTTCAAAAAGTGTGTACTTGATCAATAATAAACACTTTTGGGTTCCCCTTTTTCCCTTCCTGGCTATCATCTTTGCCAGTTTTTCAGATTCATGCAGGCAAACGTAAGCCCGACTTTCATTTCCATCCGGGCTTTTCCTATCATCTGTGTATAGCGTAATCCGTGGTTTTCTTTTGCTGTTCCGAAGAGGCGCTCTACGGTCTCTTTCCGTTGCGCATACACTTCCTTCATCCCAATCGTTTGCCGGATATCCTCACACTTTTCCATGTACGGCTCCCAGATATGCCGGGTCACTACCTTCACATGATCCCTGCTTTCTGTGCACTGCTTCAGATATGGACATCCTTCACAGACGATTCCGTAGCTCTTGTATTCCCGGTATCCGGAACGGTTCGTCGTATGATAAGCCAGCACCTGATCATTCGGGCATACATAGCAGTCAAAATATTCATCATACACATACTCGGCTTTTTTGAAAAAACCATCTTTGGTCATGGGGCGTTTATACGGTAGAAGCGGTGTGATACCATCATCCAGAAGTAACTTTGCTATCGCTGGTGTTTTGTATCCTGCATCGGCTACCAGTGTCTGAATGCCAATGTCTTTCATCTTATCATACAGGGATTTAAATGTCCGGCTGTCATGCTGATTGCCGGGATTTACACATAACCCAGAATCCATCCGTTTTTGTCACAGGCTGTCTGCACGGAATACGCAAAAACATTTTTATGTTCACCCTTTCGGAACCATCCGCTTTCCGGATCCGTTGTACTTTCCTTGACCGTTTTTTCTTCTTTTCCATCAGAGCTGCCACCACAGGAGGGGGGATCTTTGGGATCTTCCTTCTTTTCTTTCAGAGGCTTTTTTCCCATGCGCTTCCCGGTCTTCATTGATTTCCTTCTTTAACTGCTCTTCGAAGAACAGTGCTTCCTCATCTGCAATCCGTTTCCGCATCTTTTTGCTGTTTGCCCGTGCTTTTACATGGGTGGCATCCACGAAGACCTCGGAAGGATCAATCAGTCTGTATTTATAGCATTCCTGCAGGATACGGGAAAAGATCTGTTCAAAAGATCAGTATCCTTAAAGCGTCTGGTATAATTCTTTCCAAACGTAGAGAAATGGGGAACCTTGTCCATCATTTCCAGACCGAGGAACCATCGGTATGCGACATTGACTTCGATTTCTTTTACTGTCTGGCGCATGCTTCGGATGCCGTACAGATACTGGATGAATGGAATTTTAATGAGCATGACCGGATCCATGCTGGGACGGCCATTGTCTGCACTGTATTTATCGATCACAAGATCATAGATAAAACTCCAGTCGATTGCCTGGTCAATCAGGCGCAGCAGATGATCCTGCGGAACAAGGTCATCCATGCAGAACATCTGAATCTGTTCTCTTTTCTTATCTGCATTCTGTGTCATCATAGGAAACACCGCCTTTATTTTGATACTTTCATTATACCAAAAAAGTAGTGAAAAGTCCCGTAAATACGGCATTTTCACTACTTCTTATATGCTTGTAAGTACATAATTTTTGCAGTCATGACACAAGAAAAGCTCCCTCACAGGAAGGAGCTTTGTCTACAGTCTGTGTTATGTACCATTTGGTACATAACTTTATACACCTCTACCTCGGTAACGACTTCTGTTGCATAGCCCCTGTTTAGTTGTTCATGCACCTGCTTTTGAAATTTCTGCTTATCAGCATAAAGATTACCATTCTGCATTTCCAGTTCCATACAATAGCCGATGCAACCTTCGATTCGAAGCGGTTCATTGGGTCTGCAGTGATTAGCTTTTGCGATCTCATCCACCGTAAGAAAACCAAATCCGCTGATCTCACACAAGGAAAAAGGCTGGGTCTTTACGACATCCAGTGCCTCATTTCCGAAATGCTCATAAATCTTACGGATTTTCTTAGGTGTAACCTTAAATGGGGTAAGATATGCTGCCAGATCCCTGACTGCATGACTGTCCTGATATGCCAAAATAATCTTATCCAGTTTTTTCCTGGTGATTCCCTTGATATCCAGTAAGGACTCCGGGTAATCATCCAGAATCTCAAATGTTCTGGTGCCATACTTTGCAACTATCAGCTTTGCAGTCTTGGGCCCGATTCCCTTTACCATACCGGATGCAAGATAGCTTTCGATTCCCTCCACACTCTGTGGGCGGATCTCCTCATAATAATCTACCTTGAATTGCAGTCCATGGTTGTTCTTGTCCCAGGCTCCATGCAGATCTACTTCCAGCTTATTCGCTGGGAGATTATTTCCGATAGCCGTAAATTCATATCCAGGGCCTTTATAGTAATTACTTCTGGCTGCTTGCGGCACCGTTTCATCTTCCGTAACATATACATAGATGCAAAAGCCATTCTTCTCATAGACAGTTTTTACAAACTTACTTTTCATCTGCTTCCTCCTCGTCTTGATAGCAGGATATCCAAGCACCTTCCTCCTTTTCTATCATTCGATAAATTTCCTTATGATACTGTTTTGCTTCTTCGATCTGCTCTTTCATATTCGGTGTTATCACATCTCCACAGACTATGACGATATCGCAGGACTTAGCCATTGACTTTTGTAGGCTCTTCCTGAAGAACGCATCCGATCTGTTTGAGTTATTAATCGCATAAGCTATGTAGTTAAAAGTGCAGCACTTAGACTCTCCTCTTCGGAACACTCTTTTGTAGTGCTTGCGGAGTTCATATTCCTTCTCTGCATCTTCTTCTGTTACCGCATCACAAGGTGAGCAAATAAGTATTTCTGGTATCTTTCTTTCCTTACACATATTTTTTCTCCTGTTCTACATACATGGTAATAATCACTCCCTTTTTACCTTCCACTACCCGGTAAATTGGGATATTTAGTACCTTTGCCTTTGTAATCTGTACCTGCATCCCATCTGTCACTCCATCACCACATACAAACATGGCATAGCAGTTCTTCAGAATGACATCCTCAATCTCTACTCTGATCTCCTTTGCCTCTTTTGAAGGCCCGGTAATATAACTTCCGGGTGCAAACGTTTTATAGTGATACATTTCTTCCACAAGGGATCTGAAGTGAGCCACCATATTAATTTCTTTCGCATGGGCAACCGGATCTTTTTCATCGTAAGGCGCACAGATAAATACAACCTTTCTGTTCTCCATACCTCTATGCCACCTTTCTCTCCCGCACGGCAAATCTCCTGCTCTCCGTCGTCTGCACGTAATCATCATAGACATCCGGGTGCTGTACCTTTAATTTCTCCAGTCCCTTTTTATCTATGGTCGTGCGGTAAATAGGATTATAAGTCACCACATATTTCGTGGTGCCATCCATGATCGTACCGGTGCAGCTTGCTCCTAATTCTTCCAGCACACCGAGATAAGCCTGCTTCATTCTCTCTTCCAGGCGCTTTACCTCGCCTTCCAGCTTTACTTTCTCTTCCTTCAGGTTTAAATACGTCTTGATTCCGGAAAGGTTCTTGCTTGAGAGAACTACACTGGACGCTTCCGGATCCGCAGGGCCAAAGTGCTTTTTAATACTTGCTATCACAAGATCTGCTTTCTCCACATACTCCGGTTCCTCTCTTTTCAATACCTTCTCTTCCCAGAAATACCTTTCCTCCGCCAAAAGATCCTCTTCTATCTCCAAATCTCTTTCAATGGGTCTTATAAAAAACTCCTCCTCATTGTTCCCATAAAGGCAGGCGATATAGGCTTTATCAATGTTCATGACGGACATATAATGCCGAACCTGGTATTCATAATTGACGGGAATCGTATTATTGGCCCATTTCTCCTGGCAGTTGTAATTGGTTGTCTTACATTCCAGGATTCCATAGCTTCCGTCTGCAAACTCAATAAAAAAGTCCACATCTGCAAGCATCCAGGGATACAATGGATGTCTGAACATCGTTCGTACCGGAAAAATCTTAAGTCCGGTCTTCTGAGAAAATATCTCTGCGACCAAATCTTCCAGCCTGTGTCCTACTTCCTTTGCTACCCAGTTGTCCTCATTTTCCTGCAAAACCGGACGGATACCTGTTTTGTCATAAAAGAGATCTCTTTTGGTTGCAAACGGTGAGACTCCCATGATTGCTGCAGCATCGCTGCCACCGATTCCTTTTCTTCGGTAATCTAACCATTCCTCTCTCGATAATTCGGAAATGTCTACTACGGACTCCGGTTTGTAATTTAAGTTAAGACTCATATTCTTTCTCCTTCCATGGACAGAAAAAGAGAAGGTTACCCTTCTCTCTTCTGCCACTATTCTATGTTTCATTCTGTTACTATTTATTCAATGCGCTGAGAGGCTTTCCCAAGTAATCTATGGTTACCTCTTGTTTCTCACGATCAAAATAATAAACGCTGTTGGAAAGTCTCTCCTCCGGAGAAACGTTGCTTTCATTTACCTCTTCCACCATTTCTTTCTGCATTCTTCTCTGTTTTCTTGTACCTTCATCCGGTAATATCAGTACTTCATGGATACTGGATGGGTAGATAAACAAATTACTGTTTAATTCCTCCGCTATCTGATTCAGTGCTAATCCATTTAAAAGCATACTAGCACCCCGAGTTCTGTAGTTCGTTGTCAGAATATACATTGGAATCTCCACTCCCGGAGGAAGCTGGAAATCATCCTGCGCTGCTAACAGATCGCTCAATTTGCAGCAGAACGCATCGTTCATCGTGTTCTTTAAGGCAGTAGCAAACATTTCCTCTTTGGAAACTCCCCAGATTTTCAATAATCTGTCTGATACGTCTATGATGCCAGGTCTTCCCAAAGGCACCTCATTATTACTGACAAAAGCAATGACAGCCAGATCAAGTATCCGTTTATGGGGTCTGTAGGATAAGGTTTCTTTGTTTGCCTCATAATTACACAATGCAACTTTCAGATGTTCCTTCGCCCTGTCATATTCACAGACATTTTTACAAATTTCCTCATTGTCGGTTTCAAAGCAGGCTCTGATATCAGCCAGAATGTCATGTACCATTTTCTCGACTTCTTCACTGGTTCCCCTAAATGTCTGATAGAGATTGTCTACATAGATAGTAGGGCCTCCTATTTCACCGTCTTTCAAAATTGAAATGCCATGTAAAATAGTTCCGTTATTCTTATTTACATCTGTAACCCATAACTCATATCCTTTACCCAGCTTTCTATTTAATTCTTCCATTAGTTTCTTTCTAAATTCTTCCATCTGTCCATTCTCCTTTGCTTTCATCTACATTTCCGGGAAATCATATTCTCCCCAGTTCAGCGATAATGCTCTCGCAATTTGCTCTTCCATCTTTGCAATTCGACTACCGCTTGCTCCTTCGCATTCCAGCATAAAAAGAATCTCTGAAATCGCAAAATAGATATCATGTGCCGTACAAGACCAGACATTATACTGCGCCTTGAATAACTCCAGTGCCTCTGCCTGGTACTTCTTAGGTATGGCAAGCTTCGCCATTACCTCTGTCATGCAGTTCACCGGATTGGCAATACGCACTCCAAGAAGCTCTGTGAGCTTTCCGATAGCAAGCTGATACTTTGCGTAGAGCTGTTTGAGCTGTGCATCATAATCATCCATCGTGCTTCCGTTTTTATGGATAAGCTTTAGCGGAGATCCCAGGTTGACACTTTTTCCATCCTTCACATTTAACAGCATGGGATAGATATTGGCTCCACAGGTTCCGGTATCCGAAGTGGTGATCCGCACCATGGGAATCAAGTCTTCTGCAGTCTTACCCAGCAACGAAAGTTCCTTGCTGTATGCCGATAACAAACCGGACTCATCAATACTCCACATGGCAGATACCATGTCATGCTCATAGAAGCCTGCCATATATCTGCAGCCTTCAAATGTATCCTGCAAATATTTCACGGTGTGAAGAAAAATTTCCTCCATATCCAGAATGGCATAATCATTACAGTCTCCACTTAAAACTGCTGATACCTTGCCCTCGCTGATTCGAAGCAATGCCTCTCCCTTTGTGACTTTGAGTACATCATTTAAGATTCTGGCATAGACGTTCTTCTCTACTCTGCGAAGACCACTTCCCTGGATACCTGCACGATCCAGGATGCTCTTGATAGCACAGTCCCTAACCGGTATCACTTTTCCACGATACTTTAACATTAGTTCTGTGTTTGCAATCGTATCCGTAATGATGCCATCGTCAATGCCATCATTTGCATACTGACTGCGTAATTCTTTTTCCAGTTTGCTACCCGCAGTTATTGGAACTAACCGCAAGTTTCTGACCTTCTTCCGGTTCCAGTACGAATTTCCTAAGATTTCATGTAAACACGAAAAGAAATCCTCCTGTTCCCTGAAGACACCACTGTAGCTGTCTTCAAATACTCTTGCTTCATTCATTTGTTTTCCTTCCTTTCTTCTCCTCATTTGAGGTTATTTGTTATTTATCCAGCCGCAATGCGGATTAAGCCCTTATGTGGGCAATTTCTGGCAACAAAAAAGGAATGGTTGCACAATGGCTCCATTCCTAAACTGTTTGTGGTATTGCCCACTTGCTATGAATTTTTCTTTTCAAACGGGAATAAAAAAAGTGCCAAAAAAATGCCATTTTTTAAGACAGCACTTCCTGACACTTATCTACGAACTTAACAACGTGTGCTTTTCCTCCCTTACCTCGGGAACGCACAAAAATCAATTACAAGCTGAGAATAGCATAGCTAATGAAAATCTGTCAACCTACTTTTCATTTGTCGCTGTGTATAACAAATTTTAATTTTTTTCGGTGTTTTCTCTTTGTCCTCTGTATTTACTCAACAAGTGATCTTAAATCACGGATCATCGCTCTATGACAACTGAAGAGCATATACCGTCATGTATACGGGTGCTATCCGTACTATCACTGCGGATAGACTAAATGCACACAGTGCAGCCATACTACGTGGCCTAATAGGGCACAGGAACCGGTGACGGAAAATATGTGTATTATTACACGCAAAATTTTTAAATGAGGAACTACTATGGGAAAAACAAATACAAATTTATCTAAATATGATGACTTCCGGAAATATTCCGTAGAAGAAATTGGAAATATGTTGGGAATTGGCAAAACCAAAACCCGTGAATTGCTGCAGAGCAGGTTACTCCCCGTTACCAAAATCGGACGAGATTACTTTACTTCTAAGACAGCAATTCAGGACTTTCTAAACAAAAACGTGGGTAAAGAGTTGTTTTTCTAGACAAAGATGCGTTGTCAAAGAACTTTTCATGTAATATAATGCAACTACATTTACTGTTCATTTGGTATTTTAAGGAAAGTTCTTTTCACTCGAAAGGAGCGAACTTGAATGTCTAATGAAACAGCCTGTGTAACCAGGCGTGCCAAAGGTGACGGTACAATATTTCAAAATAAGAAGGGTAGGTGGATAGCACGGTATAAGAGAAAAGGATTCCCGCCAAAAGAATTTAGTGGCAAAACGATGGCTGAAGCACAAGCCAAAATGGATGAATACAAATTTCTGGTTCTTTCAGGCAATATTGTAAACCATCTGCTACCTCTTGAAGAATATGCAGTTAAATTTCTTAACTACAAAAGTAAGCAGGTAAAACGTGGAACCATTAAGCAGGCGACTTATGACAGAATCGAAGCAACCTATGAAAATCAGATACATGATAATCCTATTGTTAAAATACTGATGTGTAACCTTACCGGTAAAGATATTCAGGATTTCATTGATGATCTGCAGGATAAGTACAGCTATTCGACTATTAAAAAATGCTATGAATTTTTTTCAGCACTAATAACTTACGGACTGGATGATGGTGATTTTCCAAAAGACTATAACCCGATGAAAACCGTAGAATTACCCAGTGAAGATTCTGTTGCTGTTAAGACCAAAGAAATTGAAATTTTGCCTACGGAGGATCTTGAGCTGTTCAAGAAAATAGCTTTATCAAGGAACTCAGCCGGTAAACTAAATTATCGCTTTGGGCCTGCACTTGTATTCGCACTAAATACCGGAGTACGAGAGGGAGAACTAATAACGATCTCCAAAAATGGAATCATGGTAGATAAAAACAATCATCCCTATCTCCATATCTCCGAAACGATAAGCCGTGTAAAGAATCGGGATCCAAAAATTAACAGAAAATATGTACATATCGTAACGCCACCTAAATATCCTCGAAGTGTAAGAAATATTCCATTAAATCCAGAGGCGCTTCATTGCCTTAAAATTATGGACATGACTTATACGGAAAGGAACCTTGTACGTAGTGATTTCATCTTAACTACAGATACAGGAAATTTACCTACCGCCCGACATATGCAGGATACTTTTGATCGTATATTAAAAGTCTGCAATATGCAGCACTACGGTACTCATTCTCTCAGACATACTTTTGCAACAAAACTACTTGAGAAAACAAAAAATCTAAGAGATATTAAAACAGTAGCTGCTATCATGGGCGATGATTACAAGGTCATTATAAAGACTTATCTGCATCCAGATGAAGACAATAAATATGATCTTGTTGCTTCTCTTTAGGAACTTATTTATCACGAAAAACTTGAAAGGAATTTGGTCTCAGGATTTTTTTTTAATACCACCTGATTAGACCATTGCCCTTCCACCATTTTACCACCTTATGAGGTGATTTTATTCGTTTTGAAACGGTTTCTAACGGAGCTTTCTATGAAAAACTGAATATTGCAAAATATTACAATGAAAAGAGCTTTGAAAGGTATTTTATTGATAGAGTGGTATTAGAATAGCTATTTTGAAGCATAGGGAAATCGCTGTAACCATTGATTTTACGCAGGATTCAGCGATATATAGGTTTGTTATACAGAGTTGTTTCTGGACAAGAAAAAACCCCAGAAACAATAAGTTTCCGAGGCCATCCTGAGAGGCGCAGACCGGATTTGAACCGGTGGATACTGGTGTTGCAGACCATTGCCTTACCACTTGGCTACTGCGCCATATTTAATTAAATGACTCCAACGGGAATCGAACCCGTGTTACCGCCGTGAAAGGGCGATGTCTTAACCGCTTGACCATGGAGCCGCGTGTTATCGCCGCTTGGCGTATCTAATGTATCTGATAAAAAAACTCCCCGAGTAGGGCTCGAACCTACAACAACTCGGTTAACAGCCGAGTGCTCTACCATTGAGCTATCGAGGAAAATATCTTGCTTCGCAAGCTATTTAAGAGAATGCTGCGCATTCTCAGAAAAAAGCTACAAAGCTAAATGTGAAGAAATTTTATTTATTCCTTCAAAACCGAACACTGAAATCTAATCTTTATACCCTAACTTACATCCTTTTCCTATCCAAAACCTTTGGTCAAGCCCTCGACCGATTAGTAAATGTCAGCTGAACACATTGCTGTGCTTACACCTCATTCCTATCTACCTCGTAGTCTTCAAGGGGTCTTACTCATTTCTGAGGGATATCTCATCTTGAGGGGGGCTTCACGCTTAGATGCCTTCAGCGTTTATCCCTGCCGGACTTGGCTACTCTGCCATGGCTCTGGTAGCCAACAGATACACCAGCGGTCCGTCCATCCCGGTCCTCTCGTACTAAGGACAGCTCCTCTCAAATATCCTCCGCCTGCGCCGGATAGGGACCGAACTGTCTCACGACGTTCTGAACCCAGCTCGCGTACCGCTTTAATGGGCGAACAGCCCAACCCTTGGGACCTGCTACAGCCCCAGGATGCGATGAGCCGACATCGAGGTGCCAAACCACTCCGTCGATGTGAACTCTTGGGAGTGATCAGCCTGTTATCCCCAGGGTAGCTTTTATCCGTTGAGCGATGGCAATCCCACTTTATACCACCGGATCACTAAGTCCTACTTTCGTACCTGTTCCACCCGTCGGTGTCACAGTCAAGCTCCCTTCTGCCTTTGCACTCTTCGAATGGTTTCCAACCATTCTGAGGGAACCTTTGAGCGCCTCCGATACCCTTTCGGAGGCGACCGCCCCAGTCAAACTCCCCGCCAGACATTGTCCCCCGCCCGGGTCACGGGCGCAGGTTAGAAATCCAATACTGCAAGGGTGGTATCCCAACAGCGACTCACATAAAACTGGCGTTCTATGTTCAACGTCTCCCACCTATCCTGTACATACAGTATCGAATCCCAGTATCAAGCTGGAGTAAAGCTCCATGGGGTCTTTCCGTCCTGGCGCAGGTAACCAGCATCTTCACTGGTACTTCAATTTCACCGGGTGCATTGTCGAGACAGTGCTCAAATCATTACGCCTTTCGTGCGGGTCGGAACTTACCCGACAAGGAATTTCGCTACCTTAGGACCGTTATAGTTACGGCCGCCGTTTACTGGGGCTTAAATTCGAAGCTTCGTTGCCTGACTTCTCCTCTTAACCTTCCAGCACCGGGCAGGCGTCAGCCCATATACCTCACCTTTCGGTTTCGCATAGACCTGTGTTTTTGCTAAACAGTTGCTTGAGCCTATTCTCTGCGGCCCTGCTTTCACAGGGCACCCCTTCTCCCGAAGTTACGGGGTCATTTTGCCGAGTTCCTTAACAATGCTTCTTCCGTCGGCCTTAGGATTCTCTCCTCATCCACCTGTGTCGGTTTACGGTACGGGTATGTGTATCACAATAGCGGCTTTTCTTGGCACATGGCTCACACGCTTCCCTACTTTGGTTCGGTCCACATCACGTCTTCGGATTGTAAGGAAGATTTGCTGTCCTTACTCCTACCCCGCTTGTACCGGTCTTCTCTTTCCCGGCTCGTGCTCTCCACATGCGTCCCCACAGTTCTGGGTACACATAGTACAGGAATCTCCACCTGTTATCCATCGACTACGTCTTTCGACCTCGCCTTAGGCCCCGACTTACCCAGAGCAGATCAGCTTTACTCTGGAAACCTTGGATATTCGGCCGGAAGGATTCTCACCTTCCTCTCGCTACTCATTCCGGCATTCTCTCTTCTTAGCACTCCACTGCTCCTTATCGGTACAGCTTCGCTGCGCTAACAATGCTCCTCTACCAATGTAGAACCAAAGGTTCATCTACATTCCTAAGCTTCGGTGTCGTGTTTCAGCCCCGGACATTTTCGGCGCAGGACCTCTCGACTAGTGAGCTATTACGCACTCTTTGAATGTATGGCTGCTTCTGAGCCAACATCCTAGTTGTCTTCGAAATCCCACATCCTTTTCCACTTAACACGCACTTTGGGACCTTAGCTGTAGGTCTGGGCTCTTTCCCTTTTGACTACCCAACTTATCTCGTGCAGTCTGACTCCCGTGCATCACCTCTATGGCATTCGGAGTTTGATAATCTTCGGTAGACTTTGACGCCCCCTAGGATATTCAGTGCTCTACCTCCACAAGGTTAACACGAGGCTAGCCCTAAAGCTATTTCGAGGAGAACCAGCTATCTCCGGGTTCGATTGGAATTTCTCCCCTACCCACACCTCATCGCCACCCTTTTCAACGGATGTGCGTTCGGCCCTCCATTGCCTTTTACGGCAACTTCAGCCTGGACATGGGTAGATCACCCGGTTTCGGGTCTACGTACACTGACTTAACGCCCTGTTAAGACTTGGTATCCCTTCGGCTCCGCACCTTAAGTGCTTAACCTCGCCAGTAAACGTAACTCGCCGGACCGTTCTACAAAAAGTACGCGGTTGTACTCATATGGTACTTCCACAGTTTGTAAACACAGGGTTTCAGGTTCTCTTTCACTCCCTCCCGGGGTCCTTTTCACCTTTCCTTCACAGTACTATGCGCTATCGGTCACTAAGGAGTATTTAGCCTTACGGGGTGGTCCCCGCTTATTCCCACAAGGTTTCTCGTGTCTCGTGGTACTCTGGATCCTGCTCTGCTTCTTTCCGTTTCGCCTACGGGGCTCTCACCCTCTCTGGCCGATCTTTCCAGAACCGTTCCGCTACAGTCAGAAGTCATAAATGCAGTCGAACCCCGGAGTGCACGCACTCCGGTTTGGGCTCTTTCCATTTCGCTCGCCGCTACTTTGAAAATCGAGTTTTCTTTCTCTTCCTCCGGCTACTTAGATGTTTCAGTTCACCGGGTTCCCTCCGTACACCTATGGATTCAGTGCACGGTGACTGAGGTATGCTCAGCCGGGTTTCCCCATTCAGAAATCTACGGATCAATGGATATGTGCTCCTCCCCGTAGCTTATCGCAGCTTATCACGTCTTTCATCGGCTCTTAGTGCCAAGGCATCCACCCTGCGCTCTTTTTAGCTTGACCTAATAACTCAGCAAGCGATTAAAACTTTTTTCATGACCCGGTGGGCGCTTGCGCACACAAGGGGCTTGGAAAAACGTTTTAAACATTTGCGAAGCAAATCTCATGAAGCAGATCGAAGATCTGCGAATGAAGCGCTTGCGTCCGTTCTTCACATCTAGCGTGATGTTACTTTAGGTTTTGTTTCGTTTTGCTTGTTTGATCTTACATCTCTGCAAGATCCCTCGGATGTCTTGTTATATCGTTTTGCAAACTTGATATAATAGATTTTAATTTCAATATTCGGTTTTCAAGGAACAAATCTGACTGAATTTTTATCAGTCATTAGAAACCAAAACTTTGTTTTAATCTCTAATCACTGGTAAAACCAGTATTTATTTAAACGCTTTTCAGCGATTTTTTTGAAGGAATCTGGCAGCCACCTGCTCTCCCATACCGTCTCCAGTATAGTACCATCGGCCGCTTAGGTCTTAACCATCGTGTTCGGGATGAGAACGGGTGTGTCCCCTAAGCGCATCGCCACCAGAAAATGATCTTCACTTCGTGAAGTCTTTGTTTCATCTTGCAATGAGTAATTGCTGATTGATAATGAAGCTTTTCGCAATTCGCTTTATTATCAGCTGCATGCGGCGAATGCTTTCATCATTATCCTTTTTTGATTTACCTCTTTGGCAAATCAACAGTAATGCAACTCCCTACTTCTTCCGTTTCCTTAGAAAGGAGGTGATCCAGCCGCACCTTCCGATACGGCTACCTTGTTACGACTTCACCCCAGTTATCATACCTGCCTTCGGCTGCTCTCTCCTTACGGTTGAGTCACAGACTTCGGGCATTTACGACTCCCATGGTGTGACGGGCGGTGTGTACAAGACCCGGGAACGTATTCACCGCAGCATTCTGATCTGCGATTACTAGCGATTCCAGCTTCATGTAGTCGAGTTGCAGACTACAATCCGAACTGAGACGTTATTTTTGAGATTCGCTCTGCCTCACGACTTCGCTTCCCTTTGTTTACGCCATTGTAGCACGTGTGTAGCCCAAATCATAAGGGGCATGATGATTTGACGTCATCCCCACCTTCCTCCGGGTTATCCCCGGCAGTCTCCTTAGAGTGCCCATCTTCACCTGCTGGCTACTAAGAATAAGGGTTGCGCTCGTTGCGGGACTTAACCCAACATCTCACGACACGAGCTGACGACAACCATGCACCACCTGTCTCCTATGTACCGAAGTACCAACGGCATTGCCCGTTATTCATAGGGATGTCAAGACCAGGTAAGGTTCTTCGCGTTGCTTCGAATTAAACCACATGCTCCACCGCTTGTGCGGGTCCCCGTCAATTCCTTTGAGTTTCATTCTTGCGAACGTACTCCCCAGGTGGATTGCTTATTGCGTTAGCTGCGGCACCGATGGGTCCATACCCACCTACACCTAGCAATCATCGTTTACGGCGTGGACTACCAGGGTATCTAATCCTGTTTGCTCCCCACGCTTTCGAGCCTCAACGTCAGTTACAGTCCAGTAAGCCGCCTTCGCCACTGGTGTTCCTCCTAATATCTACGCATTTCACCGCTACACTAGGAATTCCACTTACCTCTCCTGCACTCTAGTTCCTACAGTTTCCAAAGCAGTCCCGGGGTTAAGCCCCGGGCTTTCACTTCAGACTTGCAAAACCGTCTACGCTCCCTTTACACCCAGTAAATCCGGATAACGCTTGCCCCCTACGTATTACCGCGGCTGCTGGCACGTAGTTAGCCGGGGCTTCTTAGTCAGGTACCGTCATTTTCTTTCCTGCTGATAGAGCTTTACATACCGAAATACTTCTTCACTCACGCGGCGTTGCTGCATCAGGGTTTCCCCCATTGTGCAATATTCCCCACTGCTGCCTCCCGTAGGAGTTTGGGCCGTGTCTCAGTCCCAATGTGGCCGTTCACCCTCTCAGGCCGGCTACTGATCGTTGCCTTGGTGGGCCGTTACCTCACCAACCAGCTAATCAGACGCGGGTCCATCTTGTACCACCGGAGTTTTTCACACTGCTTCATGCGAAGCTGTGCGCTTATGCGGTATTAGCAGTCGTTTCCAACTGTTGTCCCCCAGTACAAGGCAGGTTACCCACGCGTTACTCACCCGTCCGCCACTAACTTTTCAATCGCTAGGCTTCATGTAAAGTCCGTTCGACTTGCATGTGTTAAGCACGCCGCCAGCGTTCATCCTGAGCCAGGATCAAACTCTCATGTTAAAATGGTGTTTGTGTCCTGCCAGTTTTATCTGGCATTGTTTACTGTTAATTCGGGTAGCTTGTCAATCTTTCGATCAACTTGCTTGTTCTTGAATTTCTCTGAAAATCTTGGAATTTTCAGGGTTGCATTACTGTTTATTTGTCAAAGATCATAACCTCTTGCTTCGCAAGAGCTCGTTCGTTCGTTGCTGTTGTTCTCAGCGGCAACTCTGATATCTTATCATAACCGCTTTCGTTTGTCAACAACTTTTTTTGAAATCTTTTTCGTCTTGGAAAACTTTATTTTCCGTGACAGGTATTTATGTTAACATATCTGTCAGACTTTGTCAACAACTTTTTTTGAAATCTTTTCAAGTTTCTTTCGAGCTGTTGTGTTGTCTCGGCGTTGCCTCAACAACGAATCTGAGTATATCATCCCCTAGTGTACTTGTCAACACTATTTTTTGAATTTTTTACACAAATTATCCCCTGCCGCATCAATTCCGCATAAACAGGGGATTTTAACCATGTTTCAATTATGTTTATTGCTATTTTACAAAGATAGGAAGCTTTTGTCCGAGCTGTTCCACCAGATATGCCAGATAGTTATTTTCATACAAACATGTAAGTATTCTGCTGTCTCTGGTATAATCTACGATCACCTGGCCCAGGGTTCCCAGGTCTCTGAAGATATTAAATGCGTATATTGTCCAAACAATTAGAACAGTTTCCAACATTCCAACCACAATACCTAGTAATTTGTCCAGGCTATGTACTATAGGTAGTTTCACGATCATCTTTGCCGAGAAAAATACGATATTAAGAAGATGATGCACCAAACCGATCGCCGCCAGCAACAGTATTGTCAGGATCACATTGAATATCTTTCCATCAAAGTAACTGCTCAGACCATTCCCGATCAGGAACAGCACCACACAGGTAATCAGCAGGGAGATCAGAGAGATCAGAGATTTTACCATTCCCTTCTTGTAGCCGTCCATCACCATGCAGATCAATACTACTGCCATGATGACCTGTAATAAATTCAGATTCATTGGTATACTCCTTTATTTTAACTGTATCGTATCTATTGTACTATCTGTCACCAGATAATATTTGTAGGAACCTCCTGCAGGAAGCAGAAGCCGGGCACTCTTACCGAAGCTGCCATGGTATTTTTCCACACCGTCCGTTGTAAAGATCTGGCACTCCGATTCGTTGTAGATCACCATGTCATCATCCCCGAAGAAAATATCCGTATAATCCACATCAAAATAGTAGCTGCCCACCTTTGCTGCCGAAGTATTGTACACATCCATGCGGTACTTGGTCTCCGCCTGGTCCGAAAGGAATACCAGTCCTACATATTTATCACTGTAGAAAATCGACTGGATCTCGTCGTCATATAGGTATTCTCCCGCCGTCACAGGCTTCTGGGTACCCGAGTAGATCATAAGACGGCTGTCTCCTACCGCAAACGCTGTATCATTATTCATAAACTGCACTTTCGGCACGACCAGGTCGGAATAAGAATATGCGCTGACCATATAATCGCTCTGATTCTCGCCCACCGGTCCGAAATTGTAGAATGTCACATTACTTTTTACCACGCCTGCATCCACATACAGGTAACTGATCGCCAGAAGCTCTCCGTCCGGTGAAAGGCTGATGGATACCGGATACCCTCCGTCCGTCATATGTGCCTGTCCCGTATAGCTGTTGGTCCCGTCCGCTTCGTAAGTCATGATCCAGGCTACATCCGTATCTGCCAGCACCGCTGTCACTCTTCCCGTTTCCGACACTGTGATATTTCGGATCGGCATGGTCGTTGTAATAGTTCCCAGTTGCTTGTCCGTATTCTGCACGTAGATCTCACGGCCGTTATAACTGCCGATAGCTGCCACATCGCCACAAGTAGCGATCTTCACATCCTGGATCACATAAGTCTGATTCCACTTTACATTTCCCTTGGCATCCGTACAGTGAGCGCCGTCTTTACTATATGTAAGAATACTGTTTTTCAACCGTATGTCTGTGGCATCCGATGAGACCTCCCGGCTAATGGAAGATACGGTGTCATATCCCGTATAGATATGTCTCTTTGCCTGTACCACCACAAGAGCAAGTGCCGCTCCCAAAGCCGCCACCACCAACAGCACCCGGTACACGATTTTCAGCCGGTGTTTACGGATCTTTTTCTTATAGTCATCCTGACTCTTTTGCCGCTTTTCTTTTTCCTTCAGATAATTCTTGATATCTGCTGCCATGTATCTGTTTCCTTATGTATTATCGTAACTATTAAGAATCGCATTCGCAAAATTACTGCGGCGCAGTCTGCTTTTTGCTCATGTAGTTACAGTATAACACACTTCCCCTTTTTGAAAATAAGTTTTTTACGGGAGAAGGATTTCCTGACCGATCTTGATATCATCGGGGTCAGCAATACCGTTCAGGGAACAGATCTCAGATACTTTACTGTTGCTGCCGTAGTTCCGCAGAGAAATACCGATCAGTGTGTCCCCTCTCTGGATAGTATAATGTGTGGGTTGAGCAACCGCCTCCACTGTAGGAGTCTCTGCCACTGCAGGTTCTGCCGTCTGTGTCACATCCTGTATTGTTTCCTGTGTCGTGTTCTGTTCTGTTGCCTCCGTCACATCTGTCGTATTTTTTGTGACATTGCTGTCCGCAGAGGTTCCATCCGCTACACTGCCCGTATTTTCTTCCGTCGGATCTACAGCACTGTTTCCCGTTCCATCCATTGATGCATTTTCCGTGCCTTCCGGCATCGCTGTCTCTGCTGCAGCCCCAGTAGTATTTCCCGCCGCAGCATTTTCCTGTCGCAGAGCATCCTCCAACTTGTCCTCCGCCACCAGCGTGCTGATCTGGCTCTGTTCCTCCACCGCATCCGGCAGTTTCTGCTCCATCAGGTTGCTCATGGCCTGCCTGGCTGTCTCCCCCCAGGGATTCTCCGGTGCTTTCCTGCCGCATCAATGCCAATGCCATCACGCAGAGCAGAACAAAGACACCGGCAGCCGCCATTTTCATCCGACGCAGTCCGGTCGTTGGCATGGGTATAATATTATCCGGTTCTCTGCGTCTGTTCTCTACCGCTCTGCGATATTCCACAGGCGCATTCTCCGTATGTCCGGCGGCACGGAAGGCATTTCCGCTCTCCTGTCTCTGTCTACGTTCCTCCTGCCGTTTCTTCACCACTTCGTATTTTTCCTGATCCACCTTCTCCGGTGCCGCCTCTTCGCCCCGGTTCTCCAGCATATATGCCAGCATACTGTCATTCTTCTCATAGAACTGCGCATACCCCGACACATAACGGCAGATCTCCTGTTCGCAGATCTGGAAGCCTTCCACCATCTCGCCATTCAGTATCTGGTAGCCTAAAAAGGTCATTTCCGAAAAATACTTTCTCCGCAGCTTCTCAATCTCCTGTTCCTGCGCCTGGGACAGGTGCCGCACCGGCTTCTGCAGGAAATTCAGCTTTGCGGAGCCATAGGCGAATAGATATGCCACACCGTCCTCTGCTGTCTTCCTGCCGTATAATGCTATGGCAATATCCTTGTTCTGTGCCATTCCATTCATTTGTTTTATGTAAGATACCACATAATCTTCCACATAGATTCTGCAGTGCTTGTCCGCCTCTCCGATCTGCGTTATGTTCTTCGGTAATTCCATACAAAAAACACCTCCCATGCCGTTTCTATCAGTTATCACTAACTATAGCATCCGCACAGGAGGTATTTTAGCGTTCTTTGTCGCACCTCTTCAAAAACAGTTCGACAAAGTTTGCACCATATTCTATGTATTCTTAGCTATGCTTCAAACTTATATACGGTAACAGAATCGTATTCTCTGCCGTTCTCCCCGCCAAATACATAGGAGGGGAAATTCTCATGATGAATGGTATCCGGGAAATACTGGGTCTCCAATGCAAAACCGCAGCGGTTGCCGTAGGTCACCCCATCTTTTCCGGGCTGTACATCAATAAAATTGCCTGCATAAAACTGCACTCCTGGCAGGGTGGTGTATGCCTTCATTACTCTGCCGCTCTTCGGGCCTTTTACTGTGGCAATATGCCGTAATGTACCGTCATCGTTCCATCCATCGATCACGAAATTATGGTCATAGCCTCCGGTCAGGAGTAACTGCTCATAATCTTCCCGGATGTCTCTGCCGATCTTCTTGGGCTGTGTAAAATCCATGGGTGTGCCTGCTACCGCACGAATCTCACCGGTAGGGATCGATCCTGCTGCCACCGGAGTAAAGTGAGAGGCTCTCAGCCACAGTTCATGCTCTTCAATGCTGCCTGCACCGTGACCGTCCAGATTGAAATAGGAATGGTTGGTCAGGTTGATAATGGTCTTCTTGTCACTGGAAGCATGGTAATGCAGAGTCAGCTCATTCTCTTCACTCAGAGAGTAGGTTACGGATACCTTCTTATTGCCTGGAAATCCCAGCTGCCCATCCTCATCCTCCAGAGAAAATGTCACGCTGTTCTCTCCTATCTCCGCATCCCAGAGTCTCTTATGGAATCCCAGTTGCTTATGGGTATGTAAATTGTTGGCACCGTCATTTTTGTCCAGCTGATAAGTAACGCCATCCAGCGTATACTCTGCACCGCCGGTACGGTTCGCACAGGGGCCGATCACCGTGCCGAAAAAGCTGTCGTTGCCGTAATAGCTCTCACCATTGTCAAATCCCAGCACCAGGTCGTCCACCTTGCCCGTGGCATCCGGTACCAGTACGCGCACCAGAGTAGCGCCCAGATCCGTTATCTCTGCTTTCATCCCTTGATCATTACTCAGGGTATACAGAGATATCTCTTTCCCTTCCGCACTTTTCCCAAATAAACTTTTTATTACTGCCATTGTCTTGTCCTCCCTCTTTTAACTATAATTCTACTCTACCCTCTAAGGCACGGAGTAATGTTACCTCATCAATATATTCCAGATCTCCTCCTACAGGGACACCGCTGGCAATTCTCGTCACCTTGATTCCTGTAGGTTTGATCAGCTTGCTGATATACATTGCCGTGGTCTCACCTTCCAGACTGGAGTTGGTTGCGATAATGACCTCCTCCACATCCCCCTGTAAGCGTTCCATCAGTTCCTTCAGCTTGATATCACCCGGTCCTACGCCCAGCATCGGAGAAATGGCGCCATGCAGTACATGGTACACGCCCTCGTATTTGCCGGTCTTCTCATAGGCCGCCAGATCTCTGGTGTTCTCCACCACCATAATGGTACGATGATCCCGTCTGGGATTCGCACACACCGGGCAGAGTTCCTTATCTGTCAGGGTATAACACTCCTTACAGTACCGGACATTGGCTCTGGCCTCGATCATGACATTCGCCAGTCTGTCCACACGGTCCTTCGGCATATTGATCAGGTGAAAAGCCAGTCGTTGTGCGGACTTACTGCCAATCCCCGGAAGGGCTGCCAGTTCTTCTATTAATTTATTGATCTGTCCGCTGTAGAGTTCCATTAGAAAGGAAATCCTCCCAGGCCGCCGGTCATTTTGCCCATAAGCTCTGCATTGGCTTCATCCGCCTTGCGCAGTGCTTCGTTTGCTGCTGCCACGATAGCATCCTGCAGAGTCTCGATATCCTCGGGATCCACGATCTCCTCTGCCAGTTTAATGGATGTGATCTCTTTTTTACCGTTGATGGTCACTTCCACAGCTCCGCCGCCTGCAGATGCAGTGAACTCCTTGGTCTCCAGTTCCTTCTGTCCTTCTTCCATCTGACGCTGCATTCTCTGTGCCTGTTTCATCAGATTATTCATATTTCCGGGCATTGCGCCTCCGGGAAATCCACCTCTTTTTGCCATGTTGCTGTTTCCTCCATATTATTTATAATTGATTTCTCCGCGCTGCGTACTCTCGAAATCATAACATATATTCGCATTTCGGGCTATCGTCCTACGTGCTCATATATAGGTGAGTTATTATTCTATCTTACCTTATCTGTAAGGCTGCCGCAATCCCAAATTCACGCAGGATCACTCTTCCTCGTCGATCTCCATGTTGATGACCTTGCCCAGATCCACATAATTGTCTTCGAACTCCCTGCTGCTTTCCACGGTCTGGATCGTCACTTCGATCTCCTTACCGGAGAAATCGGACAACAGCATTTCCAACTGCTGCTTGTTCTGCTCGTGAGCTTCTCCTTTGAAATAATCGGAAGCCAGTCCGTCCTCCAACACCACCATGAGCTTGTTGTCTCCACCCAGACTTAATCGGGCGTTTTTCAGATACATCTTCATGGGATTCTCGGCATTTCCCACGATGGCCGGCCATTTCCGTACGATCTCCTGGATATCCCCGGGGACCGCCTTCGGCAACTGTGGCTTCGGCTTTGCCACACCGGCCTGCGGCACTCCCTGTGCTCCGGGAGCTCCGGCAGGCATCTGGGCCGCCGTGACTACAATACCGTTCTCGACCTTTTCCTCCACCTGGCGGATTCTATCCAGGACCGCCTCCTGATCCGTCTCCATCTCCGGCTTGCACAGCTTGATCAGCGCGATCTCTACCAGAATACGTTTCTGTGCCGCATAGCGGATCTGGCCGGACAGTTCGGAGAAAATATGAATATAGCGGATGATCTGGTCCATGGACAGCATGGAAGCTTCTTCCTTCAGATTCGCCAGATTGTCCGTAGACATGTCTATGACATCCTCCAGATTATCCGCTGTCTGTACCAACATCAGATTCCGCAGATACCAGGTAAAGTCCGTGACAAACTGTACCAGCTCCCTGCCCTGCATGACGATCTCTTCCAACAGTTCAATGCAGCCTAACACATTCCGGTCCATGACGAAGCGCAGCAATCTGCTGAACACTTCTGTATCCACTGCCCCCAGCACATCCAGGGTCATATCGTAGGTCAGTTCTTTGCCCAGATGGAAGGCAATACACTGATCCAACAGGCTCAAGGCATCTCGCATAGAACCGTCCGCTACTTTTGCAATGTAGCGCAGAGCTCTGTCCTCCACCTGTACCTGCTCGGTGTCCATCAGTTCCTTCATACGATCCGTGATGGTATCAATGGAGATTCGTTTAAAATCATATCTCTGGCAGCGGGACAGGATCGTAATGGGGATCTTGTGCACCTCTGTGGTCGCCAGAATAAAAATAACATAAGAGGGCGGCTCTTCCAGCGTTTTTAACAATGCGTTGAAAGCTCCGGGGGAGAGCATATGCACCTCGTCGATGATGTAGACCTTGTATTTTCCCTCCGCGGGGGAATAGGATACCTCGTCGATGATCTCACGGATATTGTCCACACCGTTGTTGGAAGCCGCATCGATCTCGATGACATTCATGCTGGCTCCCGCCGCAATCGCCTTACAAATACGGCATTCCCCACAGGGGCCGTCCTCTGTGGGGTGTTCACAGTTCACTGTTTTCGCAAAAATCTTTGCCACCGTGGTCTTACCGGTACCTCTCGTTCCGGTGAACAGATACGCATGACCGATCCGGTTCGCCCGCAGCTGATTCTTCAATGTCGTCACGATATGATCCTGACCCTTGACATCGGAAAAAGCGTCCGGGCGGAATTTCCGGTATAGTGCTGTATATGACATGTTTTTTCTCTCTTCCTTGTAACTATTCAGAGCCATCAAATATTAGCAGATGCTTGGCGAAAATAGTTACTCATTAATTTTCTGTCTTAATCGCCGAAGCAGATGCCCAGCAGCTTCGCTTCCTGTACGATGGTAGCATCGGGATCCACGGTCTTTAACTTGCCCGCTACATCCTCTAACGGAACCCTTACGATCTCACGGTTCTTGTAACCTACCATGAATCCATACTGATTATCCAGGATCAGCTTGCCTGCCTCGGAGCCCAGACGGCTGGCGAATACTCTGTCATAAGGGCAGGGGCTTCCGCCTCTCTGCATATGGCCGGGTACGGTGACACGTACTTCTCTGCCGGTCTTCTCCTGGATCTGTGCAGCCACCTCGTAGGATACGGAAGGGAACGGATATTTTTCCATCTTTTTCTTGTAATCTTTTTTGGTCAGGGCAGCATCTTCCTTGGAAATCGCACCCTCAGCCACAGCGATAATGGTAAAACGGCAGCCCTTTTTGTCCCTGTCTTCGATCTTCTCGATCACCTTATCGATATCATAAGGGATCTCCGGGAGCAGGATGATGTCCGCACCGCCTGCCATTCCGGCATTCAGGGTCAGCCACCCTACTTTATGTCCCATAACTTCCACGATAAATACTCTGCCGTGAGAAGCTGCTGTGGTATGGATGCAGTCGATGGCATCCGTAGCAATATCTACTGCGCTCTGGAAACCGAAGGTCATATCAGTACCCCACAGGTCATTGTCGATGGTCTTGGGCAGGGTCACGATATTCAGTCCTTCCTTGCGCAGCAGGTTCGCAGTCTTGTGGGTGCCGTTACCACCGAGAATTACAAGGCAGTCCAACTGCAGCTTGTAATAGTTCTGCTTCATGGCTTCCACTTTGTTCAGCCCGTTGGGATCCGGATCCTGGATCGTCTTGAACGGGGTCCGGGAGGTTCCCAGGATCGTGCCGCCCTTGGTAAGGATGCCGGAGAAATCCTTGTCTGTCAGCATGCGGAAATTACCGTAAATCAGTCCTCTGTAACCGTCCAGAAAACCATAGATTTCAACCTCTTCCTTGCCGTTCGCCAGGGTCTTCACCACGCCTCTCATGGCTGCGTTCAATGCCTGACAGTCACCACCGCTCGTTAACATTCCGATTCTCTTCATCGTAGGATCCTCCGTTTCTATATTTCATTATTTTCTCTTGCGTCTGCTATAACTATCCAACACTTTGAATCGTTATTTCTATTTTAATACATTTGTTTTCATCTGAAAATAGTTTGTTGTAATTTCCGAAAGATTTCGATATCCTGCACACGTAAAAAACGCCCGCGCTTGCCAGGCGTGGGCGTTATAAAAAGGAGAAGACGTTATTTAGTATTTTGCAAAACGTAAAATCAAAAATGGCATAATAAGTCTATTAGCAGTATTTCTCAATTATCTTCTGCATAGCATCCCAGTTTTCTTCCATATCTGCAGTCAGCTTAAACTGCGTCCGAGCGCGGTTGAGGTTCTGCTGTTCGTAGTTGATGTGGAAATAATGGTCGCCCTCCAGATAATCGGCAAGAAAGCGCATACCGCACTCCATCGTCATCAGCTTGGCACCCCAAGGCAGGGTCTGCTTTTCCAATGTAGTAAATGCTTCTCCTGCAGCTTGCAAAAAGCCTTTCGTGTAAATTTCAAACAGTTCCATGCTGAAATTGACCTTCGAGAGATCGGCTTCGTCCTCGGCGCAGTGGTTGGCACCGAAGCGGATGGAATCGCCGAAATCGTTGGCGGCCAGACCCGGCATGACGGTATCGAGGTCGATAACGCAAAGGCCCTCGCCGGTCGTTTTATCGAACAGGATGTTGTTCAGCTTGGTATCATTGTGGGTGACGCGCAGCGGCAGCTTGCCAGCCGCCAGCAGGTCCACCATGACATGGTAATCTGCTTCGTGAGCGCGAACAAACTCGATCTCACGCTGCACCTGTGCTACGCGGCCCATACGATCCTCGGCTACAGCGCACTGAAAGTCAGCGAAGCGCTTTGGTGTATCATGGAAGTGAGGAATCGTCTCATGCAAGGTATTTGCCGGGTAGTCGGCAAGCTGGTGTTGAAAATCACCAAAAGCTACAGCGCTTTGGTAAAAATTCTCGGCGGATTGCACCTGCTGCAAGCAGACGGTGTTCTCTACAAAATCATAGATGCGCCAGCAGCTGCCATCGGTGGCCCGGTAATAAGGCTTTCCAGCTTTGGTCAGCACAACATGGAGCGTGGCGCGTGCCGGGTCATTCCCACACTGTTTGGCCTTTTCGCGCAGAAAATCCGTTACGCCGCAAATGTTTTCCATCAGACCGTCAGGGTCCTTGAATGTATCAGTATTGATCTTTTGCAGGATGTAGCGCTTTGCCCCCTGCGCAGACGTTACCATAATGGCATACGTTTGATTGATATGCCCTTCGCCATAGGGAACAGGCTCTGACACCGAGCCATTCCATTGCCATGCAGCCAAAATTTCATTCATCATAAAATATCCTCTCAGGTTTCGTTTATGCCGCGATGCTGTACAACACGACGCCGGACACGGCGGCCCCCGCCATGACCTTGATGGGGCTGGGATTCCACTTGCGCAAAATAAAAAAGCCCACAAGGAAAATAGCTACTGCAATCAAATCCATACTGCCAAACTCCGCAGGGAAAGTGCGCTGCCCGTACAGGGCCATGCATAACAGGGAGATACCGGCGGAGGCGATCATAGCAATGACGGCGGGGCGTAGCCCGATCAAGATGCCCTGCATAACGCTAAGGCCGCGGAAACGGTAATACATGTAGGCCAGCGCCATGACGATGACGCAGGACGGGAAAATACAGCCAATCGTGGCAATCAGTGCCCCGGGCAGCCCCGCCACCTGAATGCCAACAAACGTCGCAGCGTTCACCGCGATGGGGCCGGGCGTCATTTCGGAAATGGCCATGATGTCCGCAAAGCCTGTCATCGTCAGCCAGGGGTGAATATCCACCACTTGATTCTGAATCAAGGGCATAGCCGCATAGCCGCCGCCGATGCTGAACAGGCCAACTTGGAAAAAGCTCCAAAACAGTTCAAGGTAGATCATTTGTCGCCCTCCCGCTTTTGCAGATACAGGGTATCCAGCCCACCGATGACACCACAGACCAGAATAATCAGGATGATGTTCACCGAGAAGAAGCGGGTCGCCACAAAAGCCGCCAGCATGACCGTAATGGGAAGCCAGCGTTTCTTTTTCAGAATAGGCCACATCATATTGATGACGACGTCAAAGATGACTGCCGCCACCCCGGCCAGCATGCCGGCCATCGCCATGCTCACGTACTTATTGGAGCGGAACGCCTGATAGAACACGGAGATGATGGAAATGATGATAAGCGGCGGCAGTGCTGCACCCACCACAGTAATCAGTGCGCCGGGGATACCTGCCACATGGTAACCTACCAAAATAGAGGCATTGATGGCGATGGAGCCGGGGCTGGATTGGGCAATCGCCGTTAGATCCAGCATTTCTTCCTCGTCAATCCAATGTAGTTCTTTCACGAAGCGCTCCCGCATCAAAGGGATAATGACGAAGCCGCCGCCGAAGGTGCAGGCGCTCAGCTTAAAGGTAGAGAGAAACAGCTGCCAGTATTTATTTTTCTTGTCCAATAGAATCGGTCTCCTTTTCAGTGATACATTTGAACAGCGCGGATCATTTCGTACAGGCGCGGTTCCGTGTAGGCGAAAAACTTTTGTAGGGCGTTGCAATAGCAACTGCGCTGCGCTGCAGCTGCCGTATTTCGGTCGCGCTTGCAGCCACCACGGCACAGCCGTACCCATTTGCATTGCTGACATTCTGCAGGTATCTGCCAGCCATCCGTGATAAACGTTCGCATTTTTTCGCCGGTAAGCAGCGATTGCAGGGTATCGTTTTGAATCGTACCAAGTTTATAGGCATCCAAGCAGAAGAAGTCGCACGGATACACTGCGCCACTCTCCTCCACGACCATGTAGACACCGCAGGTTCCGGTCGTGGAACAAGTTCCCGCCGGGCCACCCAAAAGTAGCTGAATATAATCTTCAAACAGGCGGATGCTGACATAGGTGATGGTTCTCCAGTCGCGGTACCATGCGTCGAACAGTGCGCACAGGAACTGCGCATACAGTTCCGGTGTGAGGGAGTAGGGCATCATGCACATCCGGGGTGCCGTCCAAGCTGATACCTACGAGAAAGTGTTCTTTGCTGAAAAATCAGCCCATCCATCGGTAATGGCAAGACCATTTGTCTGGATAGCGTATTGCACGGCAACGTGCTTTTGGTTGTACTTTCGCACCGTCTTCGTAAAGAAACAAAAGAAATCCAGTCCGGTCAGCGTTGGCTCGCCGCCCTGAAAGGCGAACGAAACAAAGCCGCCCGGCTCAAGTTCCGCAAAGCAGCGTTAAATCAGCGTTTCCGTCGTTGCCTGTGACATCATACAGTCGTCGGGGTTCACGCAATTCTGCTGCTCATCTCGGTAAAAGCAATATTGGCAGCGCATGTTGCAGTAGCCCGCTGCGGGTTTAATCAGGAATTGAAGCTGCTTCATAGCACCTCGGTATGCTGTAATACGGTCACGGGTGTTTTGCCCACAAGCAGGGTGTACCCATCGGTGTAACCCTCTTCACGGTTTTTTAGAGCATCAATCAGCAGAGTGCGCAGCGCCGTCACACGCTCTGGGTTTTCCTCCAGCACGTTCTTCGTCTCATTCGGGTCGTCGCGCAGGTTGAAGTACAGCTCTCGCCCGGTCTGAGAGTACCAGATATATTTATCCTTTTTCGTCAGGATAAAGTGCATGGAATCCTCGCCCAGTGTATGCTCACCGTGCAGATATTCGCGTTCGACGGGGTGCAACAGGCTCGTGCCGTCCACGGTTTCGGGAATCGGTGCGCCCGCCAGCTCCAGCAGCGTGGGCATGACGTCGCGCAGTTCTGCCAAATCAGTGCAAACCGTACCATGCTTGCCCACATAGCGCTCCGGTCCGGAGATAAACAGCGGCACCCGGATGCTGCCCTGGAACGGCTTTGCTTTCTGGAACATCAGGTGGTCGCCCAGCATCTCGCCGTGGTCGGACACGAACAGAATTATGGTATTATCCATGATTTGCTCCTCCACCAGTGCGGAGACTAAACGCCCGATTTGATGATCCATGTGCGTGATGGCCGCATAGTAACCCGCCCGCAACTGGTGGATGTAGCTTTCATCCGAAGGTGCCGTCTGGGCATGGTAGCTGTGGCTGTCACGTTCCCAGCGGACGCAGTCGTTCCAATCACCGCGCCAAGGCTCGGCCAGTGACTCATCTTTGTACAAATTCAAGTAATACTCCGGGGCATCCAGCGGAGGATGTGGCCGCACAAAGCTGGCCATCAGGAAGAATGGCTTCGAGCGGTCACGGCAGCGCAGAAAGTCTCGGCACTCGCTGGCGACCCAGTTGGTTGGGTGATACTTTTCCTCGTAGATCCAGGGGCGCACGACCCAGCTATTGCAGTCAAGACCAGTGTCCACCGGGTCTGCATCCACGCCAAGCTGCTGTTTGAGCCACCAATAATAGTCATCGGCCACACGCTGATCCTCATAGCTGGGCGTGGTGGGGCGGCGGTAGGCATGGAGATAGCCATCATGCAGCCGTACATCATGGAAACCCAGGTTGTTGCGCAGCGGATGAACATGCATTTTGCCGACACACTGGGTATAGTACCCGGCCTTGCTCAGCTCCCCGGCCAGTGTGTGGGGATAATCCCACGGCACAAGATCCTCGTACCCGACGCGACCCGTGTGCTCCTGGGACATGCCTGTATACAGCGTAGCCCGCGCGGGAACACAGGTCGGACAGGCAGAATAGGCATTTTCATACCGCACGCCCTCGGCGGCCAGTGCATCGAGGAACGGCGTTTTTACATCCGGGTGACCGGCAATACCAAGGCAGTCGCCGCGCATCTGGTCTGCCATAAGCAGGATAATATTAGGATGTTTATCCATAACAAACCTCGTATCAATGTTTTTGCAGCCAAAGGGTGCCGCACAGTGCGGCACACCCTTGTCCTGCTTTATAGATTATACCATTTGATCTCGTTGGCGTCCATGTGCAGGGTAAAGCTGCTGCCGTCGCCAGTGTAAACAGTGGTATCCTGCGGCTCGTAGGTGTTATTCACGACACAGTACTTGCCGTTCTTGACATAGGCATGTACTTCGACATTGTAGTTTGTGCTAAACCACTTGTGCAGGTCGGCCTCGTCGTGGGCGGCCCACAGGATGGCTCGGTACAGCACGCGGTTGTTCACGAAGCTGTAGGGCAGACCGCTGATGTAGACGCCGCGACCCTGACCGTACTCGTGGGCGGCCAGCTGGACCTCCTTATCACGCTGAATCAAAATCTCGGTGCCCTCAAGCGCGAAGATGTTCTTTTTGCCCTCGCCGAAGTCCACATCATGGTCGGGGCAGTCGGCCAGAATGAAGTGATCGCGGTGCTCGTCCCAGTTGTACTTGTCGTAGTTCAGGGTGAAGCCCGTTTCTTTTTCTACACCAAGCGGCGCGGCCAGCTGCAAATACCGGCCCTGATACTGGTGGCCGCCGGGTTCGCCGACGCCGATCAGACCGCCGCCACGGTGGACAAAGCCCTTGACAGCGGAGGAAATCTCCGGATCCTCCCAGACCTTGCCGCCGGTATGGGCGGTATCGCCGTCGCCTACGTTGATAAGGACATCAATGCTGTCCAGTACCTTCGGGTCGACCTTGATGTCGTCAAAGCTGATGAACTTCACATCAAACGGCGCACCGGACAGAGCCTCGATAACACCCGCATAGCTGTAGTTCTGCTTCTGGTACAGTGCATGGTGAACCATGTGGCAGCCCCAGGCGCGCTGTTGGCCCCAGCTGTTAAGCACAGCCACGGTCTTGACGCAGTAGGGCGTGGTGCCTTTGATGTTCTCGTACAGCTCGCGGAACTCGTTGCAGACGCTCTCGACATAATCGAGAAATTCCGGGAACTCGCAGGCCAGCTTCAGGTAGCCGCCGTAGCCGATACGATCAATGGGCTTGCGCAGGATGGCACGGCGAGCCGTGACCCAGTTCACCTTGGCCTCGCGCACGGGGTCGCCGCCCTCGTGGAAGGTATCGGGGAAGAAGTAGGGCAGGAAGCGTCCCTCGGTGTACTTGACGCCGGGAATGTCGGAAATCAGGCGCAGCGTGCTGCCGTTGCCAACACTGCCGACGATAGCATCCACGCCGGACTTTTGAAACTCGGGCATGAACGGCTCGCAGCCGATCCAGTGGTCGCCAAGAAACATCATGGCTTCCTTGGCGTAGGCGTGGACAATGTCGGTCATTTCTTTCATCAGACCGGCGACCTCGCGGCGCTGGAAAGCCTGGAAGTCCTTGTACTCCTTGCTGGGCACACGGTACTGGTTGTTGTAGTAGCCCTGGTCGATGATAAACTCCGGGCGGAACTTATAGCCGACCTCTTTTTCAAACTGCTCCAAAATGTAGGGGCTGACAGAGGCCGAGTAGCCATACCAATCCACGTACTTCTCGCGGCGCAGCTCGTCAAACACCAGCGTGAACAGGTGGAAGAAGGTCGTAAAGCGCACGACATTGACATAGGGATGGCTTTCCAGATACTCGCGCAGACGGCGCAGGGTGTAGGCGTGGGTCTTGGGCTGGCGCACATCGAACGGGATCTGGTGCTCGACATCCTTCCAGTCGTTGATGACCGAATTGTACATGTGGACGGGATCCCAGATCAGGTACGCCAAAAAGCTGACCGTGTACTCGTGGTAGGCGGCGGGGGCGTCGATGACAACGCTTTCGCTGGCGGCATCATAGTGCCAGTCGGCGGTGGGGACAGGCTCGCCCGTCGTGCGGTCGATGACCTCCCACAAACGGGTGATGTCATCGTGGTCGTTGACCATCATCAGTTCGCGGCTGATGCCCGTCATCAGGGGGATGGTCAGCGCATCGTCCGCAGCGGTGTAGAACGGCGTCATAATGTAGCACTGCTGCGTTTCATCGGGATTGGCTTTTGCCCATGCGTTGTCCTTGCGGGTGGTGTAGTAGGTGGCATAAATCTTGGCGCCAGTGTCCTTCAACTCCTGCGGGAACTCGGTGCCGTCGCAGTCGCGGATGGCATCCGCGCCCAAGCGCTTGAGCAGGTCGAGGGTTTCAGGGACGGCGTCCATATCGGTGGGGATCGTTACACGACCCATTTTTCTTACATCATTCATATAATGATTCTCCTTAAAACGTAATATTTTGAATGGAGGAAAGTCAAATCAACCCTTAACGCCGCCACTGGTAGCCCCGACAATAATCTTTTCAGACAGGAAAAGATACAGCAGGAAAGTAGGCAGGAACACAATGATAACTGCGGCAAACATAGCACCGTACTGGCCGGAATACTTCATTGCATTGACAATCTGCAACAAACCGACACCAACAGGGGTCATAGAATCGCTGGTGGTGAAAATCAGCGCCATGAAGAACTCGTTCCACACAGACATGAAGTTGAAAATCGTAACGGTAATAATGGCGGGCTGAACCAGTGGCAGCATAATCTGCCAGAACGTCCGAGAATGGCTGCATCCGTCTATGTAGGCCGCCTCCTCATAAGACCGGGACAGTGATGAGAAGAAATCCAGCAGGTAAATCGTGGTATACGGTACGCGCAGCATAATATACAGCACAACCAACAGCACGCGACCCTTGATGCCCCACTGCACAGCCAAAGAGTACAGTGGCATGATGATCATAATAGTGGGAACACTCATGGCAATGACCAAGCCGATACGGATGGTCTTGCCGCCGACGAACTTCCAGCGGGAAAGCACATAAGCACCAGGCGCGGAAATCAGCAGCACGCCCACACAGGAAACAATGGCATAAACCAAGCTATTGAAGAAATACAGCGATACATTTTGGGTGTTCCAAGCCGTAACGTAGTTATCCCACTTCAGGCCATTGGAAAAGTCCATAACTCTGCCCGTCAGAATTTCCTTTGTTGAGGAAAGGCTGGCGCAGACGATCCATAACAGGATGGCAGCCGTGAGTGCGATCCATGCGCAAACAATGATATAACCGGGCAGAAGCCGAAGCTCTTTCTTCCAGTTGATTCTATCGTGATATTTTCCCATAACCGCTCTCCTACCTTAATACTCCAGATCCGAATCTTTCAAGATCAGATTGGTGATAACATACACAGCAATGATAATCAAAGTCAGCACAACGCCAACCGCTGCGCCCGCACCAGCATCGCGCTCGACAACGCCCTTGCCGCCGAACACTGTATCGTACAGGTACACAACGGGCACAATGGTAGCCGTTTCTGTATTGATGGGGGAGAACATCTTCGTCCACAGGAAGAATGTAGTCGCATTGATGCTCCAGAAAGTAACGCAGGTGCGAATCACACCTTTCAGCAGGGGCAGCGTAATCTGGAAGAAGCGGTCAAAGATATTCGCGCCGTCGATGGTGGCAGCTTCGTATAAATCCTGCGGGATACTTTCGATGCCGCTGATGAAAATCAGCATATAGTAACCAACGCTGCCAAAAATGAAGGCAATCATCATGGCCCAGAAAATCAGATCTGTACCCAGCCAGCGGACATTCTCACCGCCGAATACTTTGACGATCTGGTTCAGTAGACCATAATCATAGTTGAACACATACTGAATCCACATGGTAGCCAGCGCCACGGCACTAATGATGTTGGGCATATAAATGGCGGCCTTAAAGAATTTTGCGCCGCGGATGCCGCTGGTCAAAATCACGGCCATCAGCATAGACAGGCACATGGTAATGATGCCGCCCACCAGCCAAATCATCACCATATTTTTCATGGAACTGATAAAGCCGGCATTACGCAGGATTTTGAAATAGTTTTGCAGCCCATAGAAGCTCCATGTACTTGTAGATGCCGTAAGGCTCTCTACCTTAAAGAAACTCATGATAATCGTCCGAACGACCGGATAGACATACATGAACAACTGGCAAAGAACGATGGGCAGAATGAATAGGAAAATCATTGTCTTGTTCTTTTTCATACTGGTAATACCTCAAAAATGAAATGTCATAGGCAAAGACAGCACCCATTCAGGTGCCGCCTCCATTCAGATCGAGGGAATCCTGAATAAATCCATTATAACCGCATCGCTTGACGGCGTACCATGATTTATTATAGGATTAGTCGCACAGGGTATCCAAGTAAGCGCAGTAGTCAGCGCCGGTTGCGTACTTGCCTTCGAACAGCTCGATCATGGAACTCTTGATGAGGGACCAGTCGTCCAGCGTGTTCAGAGAACCACACCAGCTCATCGGGGTGGTGGTATTCTTCAGTGTCTCAACAGAGCCAGCCAGGACAGACTCTTTCAGGCGGGTGTCAGCGGGGATCTGACCGCCCTTGTCAACCAACTCCTGCCCGCAGGTGCCGGTAACAATGGTCATAATGAAGTCAAATGCAGCCTGCGGGTTCTCACAGGAAGAGGAGATGGCCAGAGAGTTTGCACCGGCGTAAGCAGAAGCATCAACATTGCCATCGACTTCAGGATAGTTGAAGAATCCCCAGTTTACAGGCTCACCAACAGCAGCATCAACCTCGGAAGTGACATAGTTTGCGCAAGCAACCATAGCAGCCGTGTCAAGGCCAACCTTGGTCTGGCTGGCAGGATAAGCATCGGGCGCGCCCTCGGCCAGATAACCAGCGTTCACGAAATCAATGATTTCCTGTGCAGCCGTTACAGCAGCTTCATTGTCAGCCCAGCCACCGTTCTTACCCAACTCGGCAATGGTGTCCTCGCCCAAATGGCGGACCAGATGGTTGTAGAAGTTGAAGTTTGCGTAAGCACCGTCCAGTGCCAGCGGCTCATAGCCGTTGTCTTTCAGGGTCTGGCAGACTGTCAGGAACTCATTCCAAGTCTTGGGGGTGTCGGTGATACCGCAGGCATCGAAAATGTCCTTGTTGTAGAAGATGCCGCCAATCTGGGGCTGCTCTACGATGGAGTTGAGATAACCAGCCCACTCTTTGGCCTGATCATTGAAGCAAGCGTAGCTGAAGTCATCATAACCGACAGCGTCTGCCATCTCGGTCAGGTCGTAGGTGTACGGGGCATAAGCGTGACCGATACGGTTGTAATCATCCTCGAAAATGTCAAGCTTTTCGCCAGATTCCAGTGCGGCAGAAATCAGGGTGTTGACATCACGGCCTTTCCACTCGATGTTGACCTGTGCGCCGGTTTCAGCCTCGAAAGCGTCGGCGGCGGCCTGAATTGCGGCTGCCTGAACCTCACCGGCAGACCACATGGACCACATGGTCAACTCAACGCCCTCGTACTTCTTGCCATCGGTAGCCGTAGACTCGGCAGCCGTGGATTCAGCAGGAGTAGCAGAGGTAGCCTCCGAGTTTTGAGTATTGCCACCACAAGCAGCCAGAGATGCTGCCATAGCAGAAGCCATCAAAAGTGCAACAATCTTCTTCATTCGTGTTTTCCTCCTAAGTGTAAATTCTGTGTCGGGATTACCTCCCTTTCGCGGTGATTTAAGTGTAGTGCTTTTCCAGTTTTTTAGCAATCATTATCTTGCTCACTTGTTTTACAATCTTGCTATTTCGTCTCTTTTTGGCACATCGCCGGATTTTCGCGGGCATTTATTATGCACTTTTACCATTTACTATTTTTTTGTAAAAGTTGGTTGTTGGCAAAAATGCTGAATACCGTCTTGCGCTTTTCAGTCTTGTGCAATATCACCTGACTTCCGTCGTTTCTCTCAAAACCTAGTACTCAGCTGTCAATCAGCATGGTGAACTCAAAGATATTTTCAATCTCTTTTTCTGTCAGATACAGTGCATCGAGATTGGTTAAACCGATTATTTTTTTGATTTTTTCATGAACGCTTTGGTTCTGGGAAATATTGATATTAAGTTCCATCGCCTTTGTCTGCGACCCTGAAGTCACGCATAAAATTTACAAGATCATAGGAACTGATCTCGTTTCAGACTGTAGACAAAGTTCCTTCCTGTGAGGGAGCTTTGTCTACAGTCTGAAAGTAACCGGAACTCTCCGGTCACTCCTCGTTGCCTTCTCTGAAAAATATATCCAGTTTTCCCAGACATTTGATCAATGTCTTCATTTCTTCCTCGTCCAGATCCCGTATGATGGTGTGGATCATTTTCCTGTGGAAATCTCTGTGATGGAAAAAAGCTTTTCTCCCCTTCTCTGTCAGGGTCACCAGCACTACACGTTTATCTCTGGTGCTGCGGTTGCGGGTGAGATATCCTTTTCTCTCCAGACTGTTCATATTCGTGGTCAGGGTACCCACGGTAACGTGGAGTTCCCCAGCGATACGGGACATACTCTTTGGTTCCTCGATGCCGATAGCCTCCAGAATGTGTATGTCATTATTTGTAATATCCTTGAATTCTTCTGTTATGACCGCCTTTGCCTCTGCATCCATCACGTTATGGAACAGGTTCACCAACAGTTCATTCAGTACCCGGTTGTTGCTCTTCTCCATAGTTTTCCCAATAAATGTCTCTCTGGTATACCGGCAATACTCCCGGACCGCAGGCTTCCTGTCTACCGGACCGCGTCCATGCCGTTGTCGTGTCCTTAGTCGTTATCAGTATACCGTCTACCAGGTCATCACGCAAGCCCCAATCGTAAGCCCGGCGCCGAATCCCGCCAGAACGATACGATCGCCGCGGTGCAGCTTTCCCTGCCTGTTCAGTTCATCCAGAAGCACCGGAATGGAGGCAGAGGACATATTTCCGACCCTTTCCAGATTGGTGGGGAATTTGTCTCTGTCTGCATGCAGTCTTTTCGCCACTGCATCAATAATACGTGCGTTGGCCTGATGCAGTACGAACAGGTCAATATCCGGCACAGTAAGTCCGGCATCTGACAGTGCTTCCTCGATGCACTGTGGCACCCGTCTGGTGGCGAACCGGTACACTTCCTGTCCGTCCATCTGAATATAAGGTTCTCTGCCATCCGTCGGCTGGTTTTGGTCCGTTTTTGCCGCTGAAGTCCTTGCATATGGGGTTGTCAGTTCTCTTGCTCCGCATTGCAGGACTCCGCCACCGGTGCCGTCGGAGTGCAGTGCCCGGCCCAGAATGCCTGCTGCCGGTATCCGTTTCTCCTCCGCCGTCTCCTGCATCCCTTTCTCTGTCTCCGGCAAAGCGTTACTGTATTCCACCGCCCGAGACTCCGTCCTGCATTGCTCCACAACTACCGCCCCGGCACCGTCTCCGAACAGAATACAGCTGCCCCGGTCCGTCCAGTCCACCAGCTTGGACAGTACCTCACTGCCGATGATCAGGGCATTTTTCGCCAATCCTGTCCTCAGATAAGCATCTGCGGTATTCAGTGCAAACAAAAATCCGGAACAGGCTGCATTCACATCAAAAGCCAAAGCATTCACCGCACCGATGGCCGCCTGTACCTGGCAGGCGCAACAGGGCAGATACTGCTCCGGAGAACAGCTTGCTACCAGAATCAGATCGATTTCTTCTGCAGTTTTTCCTGCCTGTTCCAATGCTTTGCGGGCCGCTTCTGACGCAAGTGTCACAACCGTCTCCCCCACAGACACATGACGTTCAGCAATACCGGTTCTCTCCCGGATCCATTCATCCGATGTTTCCACCAGCTGTTCCAATTCTTTATTTGTAACGATCCTTCCCGGAAGTGCACTTCCGGTTCCGGTGATTCTTATGGTCCTCACGCCATTTCCTCCATGATATCCACTGTTCTTTCTATTTTCTGCGCCCGCCAGGCATTGCTGCCACAGAACAGCAGTCCGTTATCCACATCTCCCGTTGCCGCATTGATCAACGCTCTGGTGATGCAATATGGTGCTGTCTTCGGATCGCAGGTCTTAATGCAATGTCTGCATCCGGTCATAAACCGTTCCCCGGCCGCCACCTTTTCCAGAAAAGCATTCTGTATAGCTCTGCCTGGCATTCCCACCGGGCTTTTCACAATGACAATGTCTTCTTTCCGTGCGCTGAGATATGCCTGCTTGTATGCATCTGCCGCATCACATTCCTCTGTGGTCACGAAACGGGTTCCCATCTGTACCCCTGCAGCCCCGAGGTACAGGCAATGCTCCAGATCCCTCCGGTCATAAATACCGCCTGCTGCAATCAGTGGAATTTCCAGTTCTGCTGCCTGCCGGATCATTGCCGTAAGTTCCTTCTCATATGTCTGCGGTGTATACGCATCCAGTTCTTCCCGCTTAAATCCCAGATGTCCGCCAGCCAGCGGCCCCTCCGCTACAATGAAATCCGGCTTTCTGTCGTATTTTTTCATCCAGTATTTCGTGACGACCGACAGGGCACGGGTGCTCGACACGATCGGAGCCAGCATCGTCCGGTGGCTGCGCCCGGGCATTCCGTTTTCCGCCTCTGCCACAACTCCGGGCAGATCCAGCGGCAAGCCCGCACCGGAGATAATGCAGTCGGTACCTGCCAGCACTGCTGCCCTGACATAATCCTCGTAACGCTGCGTTGCCACCATGATGTTGACACCGACGATACCGCCTCTTGCGGTCTGTCTTGCTTTTTCTATTTCTTTTCCGATAGTACGCAGATTACAGGCGATGGGATCTCTGTCAAAATCCGGCTCCCGGAAACCGATCTGGGCAGTAGAAATGATGCCGATCCCACCGGCAGCTGCCACTGCTCCGGCCAGCCCGGACAGACTGATTCCCACACCCATGCCTCCCTGGATCACGGGAATATCTGCATGTAATTCCCCCAGGATCATTTTTCCGTGCTTCATCCCACATCACCTCTCGTTACCGCTTTAATACTTGCGGAACCTTTCATAACGTTCCTCTGCGATCTGTTCACCGGTCATGCCGGTATATTTTTGCAGGAATTCCTTGATATGTTCCTTGAGATACCCGCCGATGGCTTCCACGGTACTTTGGTCTGCCCCGCCGTATTCCGGTACAATCCTCTCGATCACTCCGAGGCGTTTCAGGTCCTCGGATGTAATATTCATGACTTCACTGGCTTCTCTGGCACGGTCAGCATCCTTCCATAATATAGAAGCAAAGCCTTCGGGAGACAGGATCGAGTATGTGGCATTTTCCATCATCCATACCTCATTGCCTACCGCCGTAGCCAATGCTCCGCCGCTGCCGCCTTCTCCAATAAGGATGCACAATACCGGTACCTTCAGGGCCGACATCTCCAGCAGGTTCCGGGCAATAGCCTCGCCCTGTCCTCTCTCCTCTGCCTCCACGCCGCAGAAGGCTCCCGGCGTATTCACAAAGCTGATAATGGGTCTGTTGAATTTCTCCGCCTGCTTCATCAGGCGCAGTGCCTTACGATACCCCTCCGGCATGGGCATACCGTAATTGCGTCTGGCACACTCCGCAAAATCCTTGCCCTTCACATCTGCCAGCACTGTCACCGGCTGCCCGTCCAGGAATGCCACTGCACCTACCAGTGCTTTATCATCCCCATAATAACGGTCTCCGTGAGCCTCCACTACATAATCGAAAATGTAGGGAATATAGTCGGTTGCTGCCGGTCTGTCCACTCTCCGGACGGTCTTGACCTTTTCCCATGCCGTTCTGGGGAGTGTCAGTATTGACCGTTCCTTCACGATCTCCGTAGGTTCAAAATGGAAGTCAAAATTTTTCTTAAAATCCGCATAATTCCCCTCACTGCACCGATGCGTCGTGATCAGGAAATATAAGGTCTTCTTCAGATTCTCCCGGCGGACGATACCGTCCACAAAACCATGCTCCTGCAAAAATTCCGCTGTCTGGAAGCCATCAGGGAGGCGCTGTCCCAGAGTCTGCTTAATAACTCTCGGTCCTGCGAAGCCGATCAAGGCTCCCGGTTCCGCCATGATCACATCTCCCAGCATAGCAAAACTGGCCGTTACACCACCTGTGGTGGGATCTGTCAAAATAGTCGCATAGAGAAGTCCTGCTTCTCCATGCCGTTTGATCGCTGCGGAGGTTTTTGCCATCTGCATCAGTGACACGATTCCCTCCTGCATTCTCGCACCGCCGGAACAGCAGAACAAAAATACAGGCAGCCGCAATTCTGTCGCCTTTTCAATTGCCCGGGTGACTTTCTCGCCGACCACATGCCCCATACTGCCCATCATAAATTTGGATTCGCAGATGCCGATCACAGCCTTTTCCCCGTAGATCTCGCATTCACCTACGGTCACAGCTTCTTTTACGCCGGATTTTTCCCTGGCTTCCGACAGCTTTTCTTCATAGCCCTCATATTTCAGTGGATTGCTCTCTTCTATCTCCTCGAACCAGGGCTGAAAGCTTTTCCGGTCTGCCACCATGCGGATCCGGTTGTGGGTCTTCACCCGGAAATAATAACCACACTCATAGCAGACATATTTATTTTTCGCTGCCCGGTCTCTGTTTATCATTTTCTTACATTTCGGGCATTTGATCTCTGTTTCTGTATCTACACTTCCCATACCTGCACCTCTTATTCTGCGTCACTTTTATCTCTCTGTCCCACCCATAAGAAATCACTTCCGCAGACTATTTTTATTTCAACGCAAAGGTAAGCTCTGCCTTCGCTGCCAGTTTTCCGTTTACCGTGGCGATCGCTTCCCCGACACCCACCGGTCCCTTACTGCGGATAATGGTGGTCTCCAGCTCCAAGGTGTCTCCGGGGCGCACCATCTGCTTGAATTTTGCCTTATCGATCCCGGCAAAATAAGCGGTCTTGCCACGATGCTCCGGCAGAGACAGAATTGCTACAGCCCCTGTCTGTGCCAGTGCTTCCATGATCAACACGCCCGGCATCACCGGATTCCCCGGAAAATGCCCGGCAAAATACGGTTCGTTAAAGGTCACATTTTTGCGTCCCACTGCCCGCACACCGGGCTCCAGCTCCTCGATAGTATCGATCAGCAGAAAGGGATGTCTGTGGGGCAGAATCTCCATGATTTCCTGTGTATTATAAACTGACATTGTTCCTCCGTTCCGCGAATGCTGTCGTATCAACTACTTCCTCGCATTGTGCAATCGTCCTTGTTGATGCTCTGCCTTCTATCCTGTGTCTTGAACATCTGCTGCGGTTATTCTGTGTACTTCTTCAACAACAGACTCGCATTATGTCCGCCGAAGCCCAACGAATTGGTCAATGCATAAGGCACCTCTTCTTTGTAGCTGTCCCGGCAGTAATTCAGGTCAAGTTCCTCCTCCGTCTCACGCAGTCCCACGGTGCGGTGGATATAGCCTTCCTGAATTTCTTTTACGCAGGTGACAAACTCCACTGCTCCTGCCGCTCCCAGGAGATGTCCCACCATGGATTTGGTGGAATTGATCTTCAGGTCATACGCATGTTCTCCAAATGCGAGCTTGATAGCTCTGGTCTCGAACAGGTCATTATGATGGGTGCTGGTTCCATGGGCATTGATATAGGTAAGCTCTTCCGGTTCCACACCACCGTCTTTTAAGGCATTCAGCATGGCGGTGGCTGCTCCGCTGCCATCCTCCGCAGGGGATGTAATATGATAAGCATCCGAAGAACAGCCGTAGCCGTTCAGTTCCGCGTAGATCTTCGCTCCGCGCCTCTTTGCATGCTCCAGCTCTTCCAGTACCACGATAGCGGAACCCTCTCCCATGACGAAGCCGTTTCTCTCCTTGTCAAAAGGAATGGATGCCCGTTCCGGATCCTCACTAAATGACAGCGCTGTCAGTGCTGAAAATCCGGCAATTCCGATGGGGGTAATGGAGCTTTCCGTTCCTCCCGCTATCATTACATCCGCATCACCGTACTGGATTGTACGGTATGCTTCTCCGATGGAATGTGTACCGGTTGCACAGGCAGTAACCACATTCAGGCTCTTGCCCTTCAGCCCATAGGCAATGCTGACATTGCCTGCTGCCATATTAGAGATCATCAGAGGCACCAGCATGGGGCCTACCCTGCCGGGGCCTTTTTCCTTCAGGCGGTCATATTCCCGCTCCATGGCCTGTAAACTTCCGATGCCGCTTCCCACACTGCAGCCCACCATATAAGGATCTTCCTGTTCCATGTCGAGACCAGCATCCGAGATGGCCTGTCCGGCAGCCGCCACAGCAAACTGGCAGAACTGCTCCATTCTGCGGGCGGATTTTTTGTCCATATATTGTGCGGGATCAAAATCCTTCACTTCCGCCGCCAGCTTACAACGGTAATCCGCAGTATCAAAATAGGTTATAGGACCGAATCCGGTCTTACCCTCTTTGATACCATTCCAGAATTCCTCTACGCTGTTGCCAATAGGGGTGATGGCTCCCATGCCTGTTACTACAACTCTTCTATTTTTACCCATACAGATATACTCCCTCGCATCCTGACTTATTTTCTGTCCTGCTGTACCGTTAGCGGACATATTTTCTATTCTGCTTTACTGTTGCCGGACATAGTTTTACATCGCCATACCGCCGTCCACGCACAGCACCTGGCCGGTAATATAGTCCGAGGCATCTCCTGCCAGGAACAGAACCGCCTGTGCGACATCCTCCGGTCTTCCCATTTTCTTAAGCGGGATCTGTCCAACCGCATTATCCTGTACCGCCTCCGGAAGCTTATCTGTCATATCTGTCCGGATAAATCCAGGTGCCACGGCATTCACACAGATATTCCGGGATGCCAGTTCTCTCGCTACACTTTTCGTCAGACCGATCAGTCCCGCCTTGGAGGCGGAATAATTAGCCTGCCCTGCATTCCCGACGATGCCACTGACAGAAGAGATATTGATGATTTTCCCATATCTCTGCTTCATAAAGGTCTTTGTCAGATGCCGGATCATGTGAAATGCGCCTTTCAGGTTCGTATCCAGGACTGCATTGAATTCTTCTTCCGTCATCCGCACGATCAGATTGTCCCGTGTGATCCCGGCGTTATTGACAAGGATGTCAACTCTGCCGTATTTCTCTGTTACTGCCTTTACAAAGGCTTCACTCTCTGCAAAATCTGCAACATTGCATTTCACAGCCTCCGCCATGCCGCCTTGGCTTCGGATGTCCGCCGCCACCGCTTCCGCTGCTTCTGCAGAGCCGTTATAATTAATGATCACCGTGGCTCCTTCTGCTGCCAGTGCCTGTGCCACTGCTTTTCCGATGCCCCGTGATGCCCCTGTGACAATAGCAACTTGTCCTGTCAGACTTTTTCCTGTTAACATGCCAGTTCCTCCATCACCCGGTCCAGATCCTCCGGTTTCTCGATATTGCATACTTTGACATTTCTGTCAATTTTCCGTACGAAGCTGCTGAGTGTCTTCCCCGGACCGATCTCTATGAAAGTATCCACGCCATCTGCGATCATCCGCTCTACGCTCTGGGTGAACTGAACGGGACTGGATACCTGTTGTTTCAGCAGTTCCGCAACCTGTGACGCATCTGTCACATAATCCGCTGTTACGTTAGACACGTAAGGAATCCAGGGGGTTGACAGCTTGACGCTTTTCAATTCTTCTGCCAGCTGTTCTCCCGCAGTTTTCAGCAAAGCTGAATGGAATGGTCCGCTGACCTTTAAGGGTACACAGCGTTTTGCACCTGCTTCTTTCAGCGCTTCCGATGTTGCTGCTACTGCATCTGCCTCTCCGGTGATCACGATCTGCCCCGGGCAGTTATAATTTGCCACCGAGACGACTTTGCCGGTTTCTTTTGCTGTCTGTCCGCAGATTTTTGCCACGGTATCTCCGTCCAGTCCTAATATTGCTGCCATGGCTCCGCCTTCCGGATAGGCCTCCTGCATATAGATACCACGCATCCGGATGATCCGGAACAGATCCGGCAGCTCCATCACACCAGCGGCAGCCAGCGCCCCATATTCTCCCAGGCTTAAGCCTGCTGCCATCTCCGCTTTCAGTCCTTTTGCCTCCAATACTTTCAGAATAGCCACTTCCATGGTCAGCATGGCGATCTGTGTGTATTCCGTAATGTTGATATAAGGATTTTCTTCAAAGGTCAGCTGTTCCATGGAGTACGGATGTCCGCTTTCCGCCTGTACTTCCCGCTTATCCTGCCAATACAGATTCTGGAGCACCTTGTCTGCCAGCTTCCATACCGCCTGTGCTTCCGGGTAAGTATCATAGAACTCCTTGCCCATTCCTATGTACTGGGAGCCCTGTCCCGGGAATAAATATGCGATCCTGCTCATTTTGTCCTCTCCTAATTACTATGTGATGCTATTGTTCTCCTCGGTTACAGCACATTTTTTATAATGCGCCGTTTTCCATATAACTACGCCGCCTGTCGCTGTTCGATATCTGTTGTCAGCGGTTACCTGTCGCTATATTTTATTTATGCTGTCCTTGTGCCGCTATGCACTCCTGCGCCTGCTGCACTGTTTCTTCAATAATCTCACGGCAGGTCTGTTCTCTGCGGATCAAGCCTGCAATCTGTCCCGCCATCAGTGTTCCGTTTACGGTATCTCCGTCCTGCACTGCCTTCCTGAGAGATCCCAGCGTCAGCTTTTCCAGTTCCATGAAATCGGCATTCTCTTTTTCCAGCTTCAGATACTCCCTGGTCATCTGATTACGTAAAGAACGCACCGGATGTCCGGTAGACATTCCCGTCACTACAGAATCAATATCCTTTGCCTTGATGATCTGATTCTTATAATTTTCATGGACGATGGATTCCTTTGATGCGACGAACCGGGTGCCCATCTGGATACCTTCCGCTCCCAGCATAAAAGCCGCCGCCATTCCTCTGCCATCGGCGATACCTCCGGCTGCGATCACCGGGATAGATACCGCATCCACTACCTGCGGAACCAGCGCCATGGTCGTGGTGGAACCGATATGTCCACCGCTTTCCATGCCTTCCGCCACCACAGCGTCCGCTCCGGCACGCTCCATCATCTTCGCCATAGCCACACTGGCTACCACCGGAATGACTTTCACTCCGGCATTCTTCCACAGTTCCATGAATTTTCCCGGGTTTCCAGCACCAGTCGTTACCGCTTTTACTCCTTCTTCCACGACAATCTTCGCTACATCCTCCGCATTGGGATTGAGCAGCATGATATTCACGCCGAAGGGTTTGTCAGTCAGTTCTTTGCATTTACGGATTTCCTCCCGGACAACCTCAGGCGGAGCGGAAGCGGCACCGATGATACCTAAGCCTCCGGCATTTGATACCGCTGCCGCCAGCTTATGTTCTGCCACCCAGGCCATACCGCCCTGGAAAACGGGATATTCTATTTGTAGAAGTTCCGTGATCTTTGTTTTCATTGTCTTTCTGATCCTTCTCGTCATTCTGCGTTATATTACATATTCTGATGATACCAGGGTCAAAAGGTCTAAGCCCACATGAGCTTGCTCATAAGTGGGTGAAAGACCTTAGGACCCGCCCCGATATGAGCATAAAAGTGGGATGATAATCCCACGATATGCGAATATTGGGTAGGGTGCTATGTGCCAGTGGCACATGTCTAGCACGGACCGAAGCGGAGCGGAGACATGGGAGTGCGTAGCACGAAGCAATCCGTAGGTATCAAAATCGGGGGCTTTTGCCTGCGGATTCTTGCATTCAGGCAGATATGTCGTTCTTACGCATGCTCCTGAATATATCTGATAACATCACCTACTGTTGCCATATTTTCCAATTCCTCGGAAGGAATGGACACACCATATTCCTCTTCAAACGCCATTACCAGTTCAAACAGATCCAGGGAGTCTACTTCCAGATCCTCCTTGAAACGGGTTGCCTCTGTGATTTCTACATTCTCCTGATTTAACTGTTCTCTGATGATGGCTGCTACTTTTTCTAACATGTTTTTGCTCTCCTTATGCATTTCATTATTGTGTTTCTGATACCTTGCTTTACTACTTTGTCGTCTCCGGCGTGTTTGCCTTTCATTTCAAATTGTTTTGACTATCAAAGTATTTATCTGCAATATACTACGTGGATGTTGTTCTGTCAACATCTTTTTTTATTATTACCGCTTACAAACTTATTATCATCACGTAAGCAGTAATAATCTCATTGCAAAAGATCCTTTTCCCGGAAAAATACTGCTATAAAAGCGTAATTCCCTTGCCAGGCGGTAAAATCCGGTGGTTTCCATCGGAAAATTTGCAAAAACTACCGCCTGCAAAAATAATTTTTCAAATCAGGCGGTAAATGCCATCGCAAACAATAGAAACTACTAGGTTTTTTCGTTTCTCCCCTTGCCAAACGGTTATTTTTCAGATAAAATAATCTACGTTGTAATCTTTTGGAGACGTATCGAAGTGGTCATAACGGGGCGCACTCGAAATGCGTTTGCCCTCCGGGGCACGTGGGTTCAAATCCCACCGTCTCCGCACATAAAAAGCCGGTAATCTGTCAAAACAGACTATCGGCTTTTAGTTTTAGAAAAATGTGCAAAAAACGTGTTTATTTTCCAGAAAAATGTGTTATGCCTCCCGCAGAATCTGCATGATCGTATCATAATGCTCCGGATCATGTGGGAAGGTGCAGCCCGAGCAATCCTTGATCCGTCTGCCATTTTTCTCGAAATACCTGGGATTCCCGGGGCAGTGCTCCAAGCGGTACATGGGGCAGTAGCAGAACAGGCAGTTGAAATCTGCAAGTCCCTTGTGGCAAGGGAAATATTTACAATCTTTATTCTCAAAAAAACGATAGGAATTTTCCATTTGCAACACTCACATCCTTCCATAACCTGCAAAGTTTGCGCATTGGCGCAAATTTGCGTGTGAAACATAGAACTTCTTCGCGAAAGAGCCTTTGCTCTGAGTGATTAGAAGTTCTTTTCACACTTTACACTACACTTCTTCCGCCATACACATTCCATGGGCAATACCCTGCTCCTTCAGCTGTTCCTCCAGCTGGTTCAAGGCATCATCTTCATCTTCTGCAAACACCATCGCCTGATAGACTTCCTCCGGTCCTTCCGGTGCCAGTGCTGTCACCTCATACATCTGCATGGCAATTACCTCTTTCTTCCTCAAAATACACGTTCACTCTTCTCTTTATTTTATACCCGTTTCCCCGTTTTTTTGCAAGCGAAAAGCGCCACTCCGGGGAAGAGTGCCGCTTTTCAGGAGAGATTTATGTATTGAATGTTGCTGGCGAAATATTAACCCTTGACGCTTCCCATTGCCACGCCCTGGACAATGTACTTGGAAAGGAACAGGTATACGATGATAACAGGGAAGATAGAGAATGCAATCGTTACATAAACCTGACCCATATCAAACTTCAGGAAGTCTGCGGAACGCAGCTGAGCGATCAGGATAGGTAATGTCTTCATCTTGTCATCATGCAGAACCAGTGCCGGTGTGAAGTAGTTATTCCAGTTCGCTACGAAAGTGAAGATCGCCTGTACTGCGATTGCCGGCTTCATCAGCGGCAATACGATGGAATTAAATGTACGGAACTCACCGGAACCATCGATTCTGGCTGCCTCTACCAGAGACAGGGGCAATGCACTTTCCATGTACTGCTTCATATAGAAGAAAGTAGCAGGTGCTGCGATTGCCGGGATGATCAGGGGGATAAAGTTATCCTCCAGCTTCATATCAGCTACCAACTGGATAAATCCGAGTGCGGTAACCTGGGTAGGAATGGTCATGATTGCCAGGATAAAGGTAAACATGAACTTCTTTAACTTAAAATCATATACATGGATCGCATATGCGGTCATGGTAGAGAAGTAGGTACACAGCACAGCACTGCAGGTTGCTACTACAAGGCTGTTGATCATACCTCTGACTACCGGCAGGGTTCCTGCCATGACACCCTTCCAGTTCTGGATCAGATGTGTGCTGGGCAGCAGGGTAAATCCCTGTGTCAGCTCGCCTTTGGATCTGGTTGCATTTACAAACAGTATATAGAACCAAAACAGGCAGAGAAAACTCATAATAACCAGTACGATATATGCAAGTGCTCTTCTGGCATGAATGCCCAGACCTTTTTTTGTCTCGTTTGTTTCTACGCTCAACATTTCTGCCACCTCCTACTTATCCTGTTTGCCGTTCGAGAACTTAAATACGATCAAGCTCAGGATACCTGTGATAATGAACAACATTACAGACAACGCACCACTCATTCCGTAGTTCTTACTGTACAAATGGTTGTTCAGGTACATGATCAGGGTCATGCTAGATCTCATAGGATCGCCCTTACCGTTGGTCAGAATCTGAGGTACATCGAACATCTGCAGACCACCGATCAGGGATGTGATCATTACGTAGATCAGAATCGGCTTCAACAAAGGTAATGTAATCTTGAAGAATACCTGGGTAGAGGTTGCTCCGTCTACCTCGGCTGCCTCGAAGAGGGAAGTATCGATACCCATCATACCTGCCATCAGGAGGATCGTTGTATTACCAAACCACATCAGGAAGTTCATCAATGCTACCAGACCTCTGGTACTCCATATGTTTGTAAGGAACTGATATGGCTCTTTTAAGATTCCGATCTGCATCAGCATTTCATTGATAGGACCACCATCAGAGAACAGCGTGAAGAACAACATTGCAAATGCGGAAGCCATGATCAGGTTCGGCAGATAGATAACTGTCTTGAAGAATCTCTGTCCCTTTAATCTAAGGCTGGGATCCGAGAACCATGCACCCAGAAGCAGAGATATGATGATCTGCGGTACAAATCCCAGTACCCACATGATCAATGTATTCTTGGTGTACATCCACAGGTCCGGATTGGACAACAGCTTTGCATAGTTACCAAATCCGATGAAATTCGGTCCGATCTGTGTCAGTCCGGAACGATAATTTTCAAAAAAGCTGTAATAAAATGTCCTGAATAACGGGATCAACTGGAATAATACATACACTACTACAAAGGGGATCAGGAAAATATAACCCCACTTATTATAGCGTACCACCTTTCCGCGTTTTACCTTTGCCATAATGATTCCTCCCTTTTGCCGTCATGCTCTCTTAGCGACTTTACGTTTTTCGTGCCTTTCTTTGTTTCCGATCAGGCTCGCAGCAACTCTCTTCTTTTGTTCTTAATTATCTTCTTCTGAAAAAAGCTTCTGCCAACCGGGAATTTTGAGAGAAAAAACCGTGCCTACCTGACCAGCCAGGCAGGCACGGTTCTCAATTCCTTATTGTTTCGCTATTCGCTTATCATTTCGGATTAGTGAGTAAGCTCAGGATACTTCTCTTCTACACCCTTGTAGAACAGATCCAGTGCATCATCCAGAGAAGCCTTGCCATCGAAGTAGTTCTTCATAGCATGCTGGAACTCTTCGTTACATCCCTGATCGTATGCAGACAGGTTGCTCAGATCGATCTTCTCAGCGCCTGCGCAGAACATAGCCAGAGGGTTCTGTCCGCCCAATACCTTGCTCTGATAAGAGGTATCTGCTGCCATAGCTTCCATAGCGGGTTTGTTGTTTACGAAATCATCATCAGCTACAACGATCTCTTTCATGATGTCTTCATCAGTGGTCATCTTCAGGATGATATCCTTAACCAGAGAAGCGTTGTCGGTTCCGGTAGCACCGCAGATCCAAGTACCGCCCCAGAAAAAGCCCTGAGGTCCTTCAGTAGCGCCCCAGCCACCCTGATTTGCGATAGATCCATCGGTATCAGCTGCCATGGAGAAGTTGATCAGCCAAGCGGGTCCAAAGTAGCAGAATACTTTGCCATCGGGATAGAAGCCTTTGCTCCAGTCATCAGACCACAGGTCGAAGGTACCGGTCTCCTTAGCGTCAACCATCTTCTTGGAGTCATCAACCCACTTCATCAGGTTGTCATCGATTACGATCTTGCCATCCTGTACCCATTTGCTGGATACGTTGTTGGAGTATACACGATAAGTATCGTTTACGGAAGATACCATGTTGTAACCGGCTGCTTTCATCTTCTCAGCGGTTGCGGTGAAGGTATCCCAATCAGATACAGACTTCTGAACCTCTGCAGGATCATCGGTTCCCAGAACAGCCTTAGCAGCCTCACGGTTGTAAATCAGAACACCGGGGCAGCCCTGCCATGAAACACCCTTCAGATTGCCGTTGGAGTCGGTAACAACATCCTTGGTGTACTGATACTGGTTAGCCAGATCTGCATCGGTGATGCCCAGATCCTTAACAGGCATTGTGTAGTCGGTATCAACATATTTCAATGCGTAGTCAGCCTCAATCAGGAACAGGTCGATCTTGTCATCAGCTGCTGCATCAGCCTGCTTTAACAGTGTTTCATCCAGATTGTTCTGATAAGCGTTGTCATCAGAAGGAGTGATGTTCCACTTTACAGTGATGTCGCCGATCTTACCGGTGGTTCCGTCTACTTCTTCATATCCGGGATAATGATCTGTCAGACGGCTCTTGAACTCCTCGTTCCAGCAGTAGATGTTGAAGACTTTGCCTTCCTCTGCTGCTGCAGGCTCTGCTGCCTCGGTGGATGCAGGCGCCTCGGTCTTAGCTTCGGTGGAAGCTGCGGGTGCCGCATCGGTGGATGCTGCAGGAGCTTCATTGCTGCTGCCACAACCTACCAGCATGCTGGCAAGCATAGCAGTTGTAAGTAAAGCACTAAGTACTTTTTTCTTCATGTTTGTTTCCTCCCATTTTTTGTTGAATGTTTGTTGTAAGTGTTTGTTGCATTTATATTCATATGTCGGCGGTTGCGTCGCTTCCATATAAATGCCTGATTAATTGTCTGTCGGAATTCTGGCCACCGACTTGCCTTCAGCAACTTTCCCGGGTACGATGACCTGTTCTATGATGGTGGTCTTGGGTCTCTCAATGAGACTGATCAGTTCTCTGGCTGCCAGGCAGCCGATCTGTTCTGTGTCCTGTTGGACTGTGGTCAGTCTGGGCTCCAACTGCCTTGCTGCCTGTATGCCATCATAGCCTGCTACCGAGATATCTTCAGGGATCTGTAATCCTCTCTGTCTGATAGCGTTGATGCCTCCGAAAGAAGCAAAGTCATCCGGATAGATGATGCATGTCGGTGGATTCGGGAGATCCAGCAGTTCATTGGTCACACGATAGGTTGTTGTTGTGTCTCTGTAAGCTGCTTCTCTGATATACTCGTCCGGAATCTCCAGTCCCAGACGTTCCGCCGTCCGGTAGAAGCTGGACAACCGTCCCGAGGTAACCGCTGACATTGCTCCGTGAATATAAGCAATTTTCCTATGTCCTCTACTATATATGTACTCCAGCAGTTCTTTCATTCCCGCAACATTGTCCGACATGATTGCGATACGATTGTTGAACAGGTAGTCAATGGTGACTACCGGGATGGAACTCTGTACCAGTTCGATGACTTCGGGATCTCCGAAATCAATACAGGCGAGCACCACTCCGTCAAAGCCTCTGTACCTACTGTGTTCCAGGTAGGACATCCGATCCGGCCGGTTCTTGCAGCTATTAATGAATGTAATGTCGTAACCGCTCTTCTCTGCCGTCCTCTTGAAACTGTCCAGCACACTGGAAAAGTAATCGTGGGTAAGACCGCTTCTGGCTTCATCTGCAAAGAGGACTCCGATGCCGTAGGTCCTGTTCGTCTTCAAAGCTCTTGCGGAAAGGTTCGGGGAATATCCCATTTCCTTTGCGACCCTTTTGATAGTTGCTTTTGTTTCTTCTCCAATGTCCTTGTGGTCGTTCAGTGCCTTGCTGACAGTTGCAACGGAGACTCCACAAATCTTGGAAATGTCTTTCAGTGATGCCATATCTTTCTCCTGTTCCATGTCTTCGTCATTCCGTCCGACCTGTTTTGTAACTTAATCGTTTTCGTAGTTTTAATATATAACATCTTTGAGCATTTTGCAATACTTTTTTGCAGTTTTTTTCAAAAAAGTATCCACTTTGTCTATAATTAACAATTTCAGATAGGCTGTTTTGTACATTTGGCTTGTACATAGATTGTGTTTCTTCTATATAAAGGCAAAGTGTGCGATAACGTTTGCTATTATTTTGTTTCGTAAAACCGGTGTTTCGAAGGTTCTTTCATTTTGTATCTTCTGCCCATGTTTCCCCACTGTTTTTGTATACATTGCGCATTTTACGGGCTTTTTCAAGATTCGTATTGCATTTTTCCCTTTGCTTCTGTATAATACAAATCAGAAATCCGGAGCACTTAATCGTTTACTTAACATTAAGCACTCCGCAGCGAAAAAACAAACACTCAACATACAACAACATGAAAGAAGGAGATTTTCTTATGAAGTATGGTCATTTTGATGATGTGCATCAGGAATATGTCATCACCACTCCCAAGACTCCGCTTCCCTGGATCAACTACCTGGGCTGCAATGAGTTTTTCAGTCTGATATCCAACACCTGCGGCGGATATACTTTCTATAAAGATGCAAAGCTGCTGCGTCTGACCCGTTATCGTTATAATAACGTACCGGCCGACATCAACGGTAAATATCTGTACATTAAGGACGGAGATACCGTATGGAACCCCGGCTGGCAGCCTACGAAGACTGAACTGGACTCCTACGAGTGCCGCCACGGTATCGGTTACAGCCGATTCACCTCTTCCAAAAACGGTGTCAAGGCTTCCGTGCTCTCCTTCGTTCCTCTGAACGATAATTGCGAGATCTCCCAGCTGACCCTGACCAACGGTAGCTCCGAGGACAAGAAGCTGTCCGTATTCTCTTATGTAGAGTGGTGTCTGTGGAACGCTGACGATGATATGAAGAACTTCCAGCGTAACTTAAGCACCGGCGAGGTCGAGGTACAGGATTCCACCATTTATCACAAGACCGAGTACCGTGAGCGTCGTAATCATTATGCGATCTATTCCGTAAATACGAAGATTGACGGTTTCGATACCAGCAGAGATGCTTTCCTGGGTGCTTACAGGGGGGCTGATTCTCCCGAAGCTGTAGAGAACGGCAAGTGCACGAATTCCATGGCAAGCGGCTGGTCTCCCATCGCTTCCCATCAGATCAACGTGGATCTGGCAGCCGGTGAGACCAAGACCTTTATCTTCGTTCTGGGCTACATCGAGAACCCCGAAGACGAGAAATGGGAATCCTACGGTGTGATCAACAAGACCCGTGCCAAAGAAATGTTGGCAAAATACCAGACCGATGCACAGGTAGATGAGGCTTTTGCAGCATTACAGGCTTACTGGAAACAGCTGCTGGCACGCTACACGGTAGATTCCGCTGACGAGAAAGTCAACCGTATGGTCAACACCTGGAACCAGTATCAGTGTATGGTTACTTTCAACATGTCCCGTTCTGCTTCCTATTACGAATCCGGAATTGGCCGTGGTATGGGTTTCCGTGATTCCTGTCAGGATCTGCTCGGTTTCGTACATCTGATTCCGGACCGTGCAAGAGAGCGTATCATTGATATCGCTTCCACCCAGTTCCAGGACGGCAGTGCTTACCATCAGTACCAGCCTCTGACCAAGAAAGGCAACTCCGATATCGGCAGTGGCTTCAATGATGATCCTCTGTGGCTCATTGCAGGTACCAGTGCTTATGTAAGAGAGACCGGCGATACCTCCATCCTGACCCAGATGGTTCCTTTTGACAACGATATGAGCGTAGCTGCTCCTCTGATGGATCACTTAAAACGCTCCTTAGACTATATCATCAACCACAAAGGCCCTCACAATCTGCCTCTGATCGGCCGTGCCGACTGGAATGACTGTCTGAACCTGAACTGCTTCTCCGCTCATCCCGGAGAATCTTTCCAGACCTTCGGTCCCAGTGAAGGGCCCGTTGCAGAATCCGTATTCATTGCCGGTATGTTCGTAAAATACGGCGAAGAATATGCTCAGCTGTGCGAGCTGATGGGTGACGATACCGAAGCAGCCCGCGCACGTAAGGAAGTACAGGCAATGTACGATGCGATCCTGAAGGATGGTTGGGACGGCGATTGGTTCGTACGTGCTTACGATGCTTACAGCCACAAAGTAGGTTCCAGGGAATGCCGCGAAGGTCAGATCTACATCGAGCCTCAAGGCTTCTGCGTACTGGCCGGTGTCGGTGTGAAGGAAGGACTTGCCGAAAAGGCATTGAATTCTGTAAAAGAGAGACTGGATACCAAGTATGGTGTCATGATCTTACAACCCGCATACACGGAGTATCACCTCGAACTTGGTGAAGTATCCTCTTATCCCCCCGGATATAAGGAGAATGCCGGTATCTTCTGCCACAACAATCCCTGGGTATCCATCGCAGAGACCGTTCTGGGCAGAGGTGACAGAGCTTTCGAGATCTACCGCAAGACCTGTCCCGCATACATTGAGGATATCAGTGAGATCCATCGTACCGAGCCTTATGTATATTCCCAGATGGTAGCCGGTAAGGATGCAAAATTCTACGGCGAGGCAAAGAACAGCTGGCTGACCGGTACTGCTGCATGGACTTTCGTAAATATCTCCCAATACATACTGGGTGTATATCCCACTCATCAGGGATTGTCCGTAGATCCTTGTATTCCCAAGGGCTTCGGTGATTTCTCCATCACCCGTAAGTTCCGTGAGGGCACCTATCACATTCAGGTAAAGAACCCTCAGAACGTGGAAAAGGGTGTCGTATCCATGACCGTGGACGGCAAGGCAGTAGACGGACACATCATTCCTTACGAAAAGGGCAAGGAAGCATACGATGTAGTCATTACCATGGGTTAACAGTTCTAATAAACATAGTTTAAAACGATTTCTATCCTCCTTAAACCCCCGGCAGTTGTTGTAGCTGCCGGGGTTTTGCATTGGATATTCGTAGTTTGCGCTACAACATCTACACCATAAGGACAAGCAGACCGTAAGCAGACGTCGGTACTTATTGACCGTATTGGGGTCAATTATGTACCGCTACGTTCTGCGCCAGAGCGAGAGCGTGCCTGCGGTTCTTATGGTGTAGATGTTGTGGACGTTTTTGCGGCTTCCTTCCGGGACTCGATCACGTGCCGGATGGCTGTCAAATGATATTATTTTCTCCATTTTTCTGAAGCAGCTTCCGGTATGTGGCATCCATTCCCAGTGCTCCCAGCGGGGCTGTGATAAGGATGGCCAGCACAGCCACGGACAGAACGATCTTGCCGCAGGACAATCCCATCGATAACGGCACAGAGCCGATAGCAGCCTGCACCGTAGCCTTCGGTAAATAAGCGATCATGCAGAACAGACGCTCCTTCTTATTCAGATTCGTTCCTAACAGGCACAGTGTCACACCAATGGAGCGGAATATCAATGTCAACAGGATCATTCCTATGGCTGCCAGTCCAGCTTCCATAGTATAGCGGATATCCACTGCCGCGCCCACCAGCACGAACAGCACTACCTCCGCTGCCAGCCACAGTTTACCGAATTTAGCAGACAGTCTGCCGGTGACTTCCCTAGGTGCCCGTATTTTCAGCGCGCAGGCCATGCTCACCACCGCCAACAGGCCGGAGAACGCCACGATCCCCTTTAACAGGGTTTCCAAAGCCATTAACAAGAAGGACAAACCCATGATGATAATAACTTTCATGCTGTTGCGCACATAACTGCCCTTTCGGTACAACAGTTCAAAAAGCTGCCCCAGCAGCCAACCCACCAATGCACCGAACAACACACCCGTCAGGATCGATACCGGGATATTCACAAAATCCAGGGCATTGACCTGTCCACCCTGTGCCATTCCAACAAAAGTGGAAAACAATACTATGACATAGATGTCATCACAGGATGCCCCAGCCAGAATCATCTGCGGAATGCTTTTCTCCGTACCATAGCCACTTTCCATAAGATGTACCATCCGCGGCACCACAACCGCAGGTGACACTGCTGCCAGAACTGCTCCCATGACCGCTGCATCCACTCTGCTGATGTTAAGGATCATGGGTGCAAATATCACAAAAGCCAACAGTTCGCAAGTGGCAGGAACACAAGCCAGCATGACTGCGGAGCGGCCCACTTTTTTCAGATCCTTCAGATCCAATGATAATCCGGCCTTCAATAAAATGATGATCAGCGCGATCTGCCGCAGTTCCGATGAGATATTCAGGATTGACACATCCAGCAGATCCAACACATAAGGCCCCAGAATAATACCCGTAAGCAGCATCCCGATAATACGGGGCAGGTGAATCCTCTGGCAGACCGCCGCCATGAGTAATCCCAGTAAAAAGATCAGTCCCAGTGATGTAAGCATAAAAATTCCTCCGTTTTCTCGCAGCAGGGCATTTTGAATTCCAACAAAAAAGGCTGGTGTCCCCTGCATATTCTGCAGAAGTCATCAGCCAAATCGAATTCGTATGTTCAAATTCCGGCGGTTCGAAGCCTGTGCTTCCGGGAGAACCTCATTCCCGATGTTCTTATTATATACACGGTGCCCGCCCATGTAAAGTCCTATATTTTGCAAATATACCCGCCAGCATCCTGTACTCCATTAAAAAATATCTGCTGTGAGATCATCCCCGAAGTCTGCTGTCGGAATCTCAAAGTCAACAATTCCAACCGCATAGGACTGTAATACATACTGGCCGGATTCAAATACAAAGCCATCCTCTGTAATGTAGAATGTAGGGTCTGCGGGGCCATTATCCGTACCTGCAATGTCCGGCCCATAAATTTCCTGATAGATAGCATTCAAATCTTCCGTACCATCCAACACCACCAGTTTGATACTCTTCTCGTAATCGTTAAAGAAGCAGTCCTCCTTTGCCTGCATTTCCGCTGCCTTTGCTGTCACCAGTTCCAGTGCTTTGTCGCGGAATCCGCTCCCCAGACTGTCAAAAGTAATTCTCTCTCCGGTCTGCGTATAATAGTTCATATAGTACAAAGTATACCATCCATGAGCCCCCTGATCATACCCTTCCAGCCCCCACGACAGGCTGATCACCTTATCATCCGCGCGGATCACACGGAAAGTAAGATCCTCATAGCTCTGCTCATACACCGGCATATCCTCATAAAGTGTACCAAACTCCCCGTTCTTGATTCCTTCTACAAAACTGTCTACATATTCATCCAGCTCTTTCTGAATCTTCATCTGCACCGTCTCATTGCCCGGAATCGTCACTGTAACTGTTGGATAGTAATAGGTATAACTTCTGGTCTTGTCTTCGGGATCACTGCTACCCTCGTGATCCTCTGTGGTAAACTGCACCCATTCACTTCCCTGTATTTCACTCTGGCCTTCTGTCGGTTCCGTCTGTGTGGGCACTTCCGAAGTCTCCTCAGTCCCGGCCGTCGTCTCTTCCGTCGTCTGACCGCTCTGTGTCTCCTTGATGCTGTCTATAACTGTCTCCATCTCCGGATCCGTCACCATCTCCCGGTTTCCGCAGGATGTAAAACCTAACAGTGCTCCCGCAAATACTGCTGCAAAAAATATTTTTTTCATAATCCTCGCCTCCTGATGCCAGTATATCTGCCGATTGCATCATATCTGCATCATTTTTATAATTTTTCTCGATTTCACTTTTTAAATATGATAGACAATTCCCATATTTTGAGCTATAGTAAAGCCAAATCTAAGTATGATTAAAAATAAGAATACACATACTATAAAAATCAACCCGAGGAGGACTGTTATGAAAATATTATTTTATGATACCAAAAGCTATGATAAAGAATCTTTCGAGGCAACTCTGAAAAAATTTCCCGGCATCCAGATTGATTACATCCGGTCGGATCTGGATCCCCGTACTGCTGCTCTGGCTGACGGCTTCGATGCCGTCTGTGCTTTCGTCAGCTCCAATGTGAGCGAAGCCACATTAAAAATTCTCCACGAAAAAGGTGTCCGCCTGGTCCTGCTGCGTTGCGCAGGATACAACAACGTGGATCTGGAAAAGGCAGCTGCATATGACATATGTGTCATGCGTGTCCCCGGTTATTCTCCGGAAGCTGTCGCAGAGCATGCCATGGCTCTGGCTCTGGCCTGCAACCGCCGCTTATACAAAGCCTATAACAAGGTCCGGGAAAATGATTTCAGCCTCGCAGGACTCATGGGCTTCAATTTCTATGGTAAGATTGCCGGAATCATCGGAACCGGCCGGATCGGTGCAGCTATGTGCCGGATCTGTAACGGTTTCGGCATGAAAGTCATCGCCTACGATGTCTACGAGAACCCGGATCTGAAAGATTTCGTCACCTATGTGACCTTAGACGAATTACTGGCGCAAAGTGATCTGATCTCCCTTCACTGCCCGCTGATGGATTCCACCTACCACCTGATAGTGTAAGGTGTTTGGTTTTGCTTCGGGTGCATAACAAACCATAGTGTCTGATTCTCACAAAGCGTTTTGGTGGTACATGCATAAGAAATCTACGGATGAATTCAACTCCGGAAATGGTTAATTCTTTCCATGTGCCTGCCTTGCGGTAATCCTTCACATGGTATGTAACTGTATTGTCGTCCATACGGATGATGCGATGATTACTGATAGCAATTCGATGTGTGTACTTGCCAAGGTATTTAATAACAGACTGGGCTCCATTAAAGGTTTTCTTACAGTGAGGAATCCAGTTTTTGGTATAGCAGATGTTTAACAATTCCTTGAAAGTATAATGATTACGGTATTTTTCACTGCTTCCAAAGAATTGAAGCTTATTATCTTTCCATAAAGTTTTGAGTTCATGCAGATATTTTCCTCTGAATAACTTAGAAAGAACTTTTACCGGAAGAAAGAATTCTTCTCCTTTATCACGCCACTGATTCTTAGCGGTCAAACCACCGCCAAGAAGAATGACATGGATGTGCGGATGATAATTCATTTCAGAACCCCAAGTATGCAGAATACAAATATAGCCAACCTTTGCGCCGAGATGTTTGGCATCTTCTGTAAGTTCATTGATAGTAGCGGATACTGAATGATATAACGCATCATATAGAAGCTGCTGGTTACTATAGATTATAGGATTTAACTCCTGCGGTACTGTAAATACAACATGAAAATACGGTGCATCAAGTACATCTTCACGACGTTTATCCATCCATAATTCTTTAGGTAAAGCCTGACACATGGGACAGCATCTGTTGCGACAGGAGTTATAATGAACCTGTGGATGACCACAGTCTTCACAAATGCTGACATTTGCACCGTAGGCACCTGTTTTACAGTTGATGATACAATGAGCTACCTGGGATTGCTGTGGAGAAGGATGATACGTATCAAGATATCTTGGATAAAAACGAAGGAAAATATCCTGTACGGTAGGTTTATCCATTCTTATCACCACCCTTCTTATCAAAAGGACTATGAATCCCAATCAAAGTTTTATTGCTTATATGCAGATAGATTTCGGTTGATTTTGGAGAGCGATGTCCCAATAAGGATTGAATGTATCTAATATCAACACCATCTTCTAAAAGATGCGTCGCAAAACTGTGTCTGAGACAGTGGGAATGAATATCCTTTGGCAAACCTGCGCGGTTAACAGCTTTCTTTAATTCCAAGCGAGGACCGGAAGATGTGAGATAATCACCAGTCCACTGATTAGGAGAAAAGAATTCCTGTTGGTCTGCCACATTTAAACCAGTCTTCCGTAAGAATATCAAGAGCTCTTTGAGATAAAATGGCATAACGTGCGGTGTGTGTCTTTGATTCATGAATATAAATCTGCATATTTGTTCTGGATATATCTTCATATCTAAGATGAATAACCTCTGAAATACGTAAACCGGATGAATACATAAGAGCAAATATAGCCTTGTATTTTAAGTTAGAAGTAGCATCAAGCAGCATTTCTATTTCAGAACGAGTAAGAACTCTTGGGATAGCATAGTCATTGATTGCTCTTGGAACAAGGTTGTCATCCCATAGCTTTCCTAAAACGCGTTTATAGAAGAATACCAAAGCTCCATTTTTGTTATTAAGTGTGGATGATTTATTCCCCTTATTTTTTAGAAATAAAAAGGAAATCTCTTGCATCTTCGCAAGTGAGTTCATCTGGATGTTTGTTAATAAATTTCAGAAAATCTTTAACATTATTCTGGTAAGTGCGAATTGTACCAGGCTTTAGATTTCTGAGCTTGCCAACATCTTCGATTTTATTAATATATGATTCGTACATAAAATAACCTCCATGAAAAAGTAGTAGTAACAACAGTAACTACCTATCATGGAGGTGCATTTGAAAAAATAAAACTGCTTGTGGAAGCAGCCAAAAGATGATATTCTTTTCATAGGCAGTGAACTTTCTTGTGTATTTTGTTTTGTGTGGTAACTTAACAATAAATACTTTTCAAGAAGTAATCAACTGCCTTTTTTAGAAAAAGTAGAAAAACTGCGCCACAGCCTTGGCAGGCCATCGCGCAGCAGTAACAGTTACCAGATAATTGCCGCCGCGCTTCAATGCGAACATGGACTGTCCGGTGGAAGTTATGGTAAAGGATCCGCAATACTCCAGGCGTCCCTTCTCTGTATTATAGCGATACAGGTTTGCACTCTTGCCGGAATTGTCCTTGCCTACATTTACATGAATGTTGACATTCACTCCGAAGCTGCCGGTATCTCTGATACCCAGCTGTCTGTTCACGGTTCCGGACTTTGCGGATACCACATTTGCCGGGATTGTGTTGCTCGTCTGGTCTACTGTCAGATCAATATTCTGAATCTTTGACAGATCTTTATTCTTCAGATCCTGTCCACTGATGCTCAGTGCCACACCGTTTCCGCTGTGGAATGCCACCGTCAGCTTCGTACCTTTAATGGTATTCAGTACATTCTGAGGCACCTTGACTTCACCGCTGCATACAAAGTTCATGTTGACACTTGCAATAGCAGGATTTTTCATCATCTCTGCCACCTTATCCTGTACAGAGTTGCTTACATCCGTCCAGTCTACTGCAGGTGCTGCAGAGGAACCGCTGTTGTCATCATCATCGTCATCGTCATCATCGTTGTTCACCACATCTGCCGCTACCGTAAATACAGCAGAAGGGGTTCCGGTCATTCTGGCTCCAACACCTTCCGGTACTGCGGAAGTCACTGCCAGGAAACCGTTCATATTGATGGTACCGTCCGTATTTCTGCGAATGCCTCCGTGGATTGCACTGTTCATATCCATGTTCTGGAACCATTCTGCTGTAGCTGCTATTCCTTCACTGTTGGTAGAGTTTTCGCCTCTCCAATAATAGTTCATTGCATTTTCGTAGGCACTGGTCTCCTGAGTTCCTTTCGGTTTGAACTGTTCTGTAACCGTCTGCCCTGCTGCATTGCTGCTATCCTTAAAGGACAGGATTCCTTTTGCCATAAATGCAGTATTCTTTGCGTCATTTGTATAGAATGCCACGTTAAAGGACTCATTGTTATAACTGGTAGAAGAATATGCCTCAATATCCGGACAGCTGTTGGAATCAATACCCTTTGCCTTATTGCCGAATGATACACTGTTGCGCAAAATATGATGTCCGCTGATGCTGGAACCACCCATCTTAAAACCGTTACCGTTACCGGCATCTACTTCCTGTCCGTTCTCATCCAGTACATAACCGTTCTTGAATGCCACGCAGTTCTGAATGACCACCTGACCGATAGCTCCGGTCTCTATCTTGGCGAACAGATCCCAACCGTCATCGGCATTGTATGCTGCAATACATCCATCAAATACATTACCCTCACCAATCGTCAGCTTAGCTGCAAATCCGTCTGCATCCTCATATCCCGCATCTGCGTTCAGATATGAAGTACAGTTCAGGATCAGGTTATAGGAAGGCCAGTCGCTTCTTCCGTCTGTGCTCTTGTAACGGCTGATCTGAATACCAGTATTGCCATTTCTATATGCCATAATATCATCCAGTGTATTGTGACTGCCGGATACCTGAATACCCTTGAGGGAATTAGCAGAACCTGTTACATCAAATCCCTGGAAATACCAGTAATCACCTGCCAGGATCATACCTGCACATTTTCTCTGGAAATTCAGTACCGGACGAGAAGTGCTGTCCGGATCGGCAATCATATAGATTCTGGCATCTGTAGTTCCACTGACGCCTCTGTCTATCGTCACCGTCTTATCCAGTGCATAAGTACCGCCCTTCAACACGATCATCTGGCCCGGAGCCACGCTCTTCACTGCGGTATAAATATCCACAGGATCACTGTTGGTACCGCTTCCCGTACTTCTTCCCTCAGGAGCAGCATAAATAACCGTTCTACCCTTTACATTATAATTTACTGTAAAGTCAAATGTTACTGTATCATAGCTACTCAACAGAGAATACTCTGAAGGTCTGTAATCCGCATTCGGGGTAAACTCTACATGGAAAACGTTGCTTCCGCTTTTCAGTGTCGTATGGGTATATACCTTGGTATTTGCCTTTACACCCGCATCTGACAATACGGTTTCATTGTCACTGTTGGTAATTTTCAATGTTCCGTCCGCATTGCCGTAATATACCAGTTCGTAATCCGCACTGTTGGCTACAGAAGCAGAATCAATCGTATAATTCGGTGTTACATAAGTGACCGGTCTGGATTCTGCCGGAGCATCTTTGGCCGGATCGATTGTTGTCAGCACTGCATTGGCAACGCTGATGGTTGCAGTTCTGGAAGCGAAGAAACCTACATAGATGTTCTCTGCATCCAATCTGGTCAGTTCGTCTCCGTCTTTGCCGTGATAGTATTTATTGGTTACGGTCTCACCGGTTTCCACATTGGTATAGCTCAGGAAATAACCGGTATTGTTTCTCTGCAAAATCATGTGGAAAGTGGTCTGCACGTTCAGATCCGTAATATCCTTCACAGCTTCTGCAGAATTGGTATATTTGCCTACTATGTTATAAGTTCCCGCGCCGTTTCCGCTGTTTGCAGCACTGGTCTCCAGAGTAGTCATGGTAGACCGGAAGCCCTGATCTGTAGGACTGTCGTTCATATTTTCCGGTGTTACACCTATTTTTTCCTGGGAACCGATACCAAGTTTCATGGTGTATTTGTCTCCGGCATCAGATACCTTGCCTTCTGTGGCATCCCAGAGATATTCCACCTTTGTAGCACTCAGCATATAGGAATTGTTCCAGAAAATACCGGAATCTCCATTCTCACCCACACGGTCAGCTGCCATAAGGCCAAAGCCTTCCTGTCCGTTGGTGTATGTCCATTCGTCCACCGTAATATCTGCAGATAACGTAAAGTTCTCTGTTGCCGGATCAATCGTGGTGTAGTAGAATGCCAGACCATCCGTTGAAGCTGCTACCAGCTTTCCTTTGCTGTTCTTCTCCCAGATCTTCAAATCACCTGTATCCAGGCTTCCACTATAACCGTTATTCGCTGTTTTGTTGTCAACGCCCTGACCAAATGCTGCAAAATTCCAGGTCTTCACTGCATCTTCAGTGATTGTCAGTTTTACTTCCGCCGGAGTGGATACATTTTCTCCTCTGACTGCAGCTACCTGAAATGTATATTCCTGACCTACCGTCAATCCTTTGATCGTCTGAGCCAATGCAGTCACTCCTTCTTCAACAACCGTGCCGTCCACAGATACCTTGTAGCTCTCTGCTTCGGCAACTGCCTGCCAGGTCAGTTTCACATTGCCGTGTCCCTTATTCTCAGCATTTAAGCCCTTCGGCGTTGCCATAGGTAATACAAATTCTATTGATGTTGTCTTATTACTTGCTTTTGTATTCTCGCCTTCTCCTATCAGTTTTGCTTCAAAGCTGTAAGTGCCGGACGCTGTAGGCTGGAACTCTGCATTTCCAGAGGTTCCCTGTGCAGTAACGGATTTTGTCTCCACCGCATTACCATCAGCATCATACATCGTCACTTCCAAAGATTTTGCATAGATTCCACCGATCTGTGCAGTGTACGGAACGGTGATGGTTCCGTCCTTGACAAAAGGTGTTCCCAGAACGGGAGCTGCTATGTCATCCCAGCTTACGGAAGATCTGTAATCTACGGTCAGAGCATAGATCATAATCTTACTACCACTTGCATATAAATAATAAGTGCCCCCTTTTTCCACCTCATAAGTTTTGGCAATCAGGTCTGCTCCCGCCTTAAAGGTCTCAATCCCTTGGGGCTTGCCATCTACATCCTGCAAAAAATAAATATCTTTGCCTTTTGCTTTAAATACAACTTTGATTCTGCCATCTTTTTCCGCCTCCAGTCTTACTGCAGCACCACTGGTAGGAATTTTTCCTTTGTTCGGGTTAGGCGAATTATCTCCCTGTACACATCCTGTATACTTTACCCCATCTAAACTAGCTGAACCAGATTTAAAACTCATAGTTTCAAGTACAGAAATTCCGCCATCATACGTTGTTCCTGCTGTCAGACCCTTGCTCAGATCCAATTCATACAGGTCTTTTTCCGTTCCACTCTGCGCAACAGCCATTGCTGCATTCGCATCCTGTGTTGTCGAAGCTGCCGCAATACCTTCTTCCTCTCCCAACACTTCTCTGGCTGTTTCCGCATTTCCGTCAGAAACCGTCTCACTTACCTGTTCTACCACAGGTTCCGTTTCCTCTGCCTGTACAGAGATGGGGCTGATTCCCATTCCCGACAGCACCATGGCTCCCGCAAGGAGCAATGCCATCAGTCGTTTTCTCTCTTTTCTTCCTCTCCTGCCTAACATTCCCATACCTCCACTTAGCATGTGTTATAAACGATTACATTTGTAAGTGCTTACAACACTATGAACTATATATTAGCACTATCGCTTCACATTAGTAAACTATTTTTGTGTATTTTGAATATTTTTGGAAGTTATTCATATATTTTTTGAGCAAATTTTAGCTATTATTTTTGCGTAACATTTATTTTTTATAAAATATGCACATTTTCTCATGAAATGTCTATTTAGGAATAGTAAGCGTTTACATTTTCCTTCTGCATTCCTTTCACATAGCCGCAATATCTCTTGCCAAAAGTTATATAAACTTATATAATAATTACAAAGTTATATATACTTATATAAAGTTATATAAGATTTTAAAAGTTATATAAACTTATATAAGAAAAGGAGGTTTTCATTATGAGTACCAATCCGTTTACGTTATCTTTTGGGAAAAAACCGTTGCAATATATCTCCCGTCTCACGGAAACAAACCAAATTCTGGAAAGCTTTTGTGCCGAGATTCCATCCAATCAGATCTACATGATCACCGGTGTCCGTGGCTCTGGCAAGACTGTAATGATGACAAATATTGCTTCGGAATTACGAAAAAGAGAAGACTGGATCGTTGTGGAACTGAATCCTACCAGAGATTTACTGCAAAGTCTTGCTGCAAAAATCTACAGCATTCCCGAATTACACACGCTGTTCATTAATGCAAAACTTGACTTTTCTGCTTTTGGTCTGGGAGTATCCATTGAAAACGCTGCTCCGGTCACGGATATCGAAAACGCTCTGGAACTCATGTTGAAATATATCCAGAAAAGTGAAAAAAGGTTGCTGATCAGCGTTGATGAAGTGACGAATTCCGAATATATCCGAATCTTTGCAAGCTCCTTTCAGATTTTTTTACGAAACGACTATCCCATCTTTTTACTGATGACGGGATTATATGAAAATATTTATAATCTTCAAAATGATAAAGTACTGACCTTTTTATACCGTGCACCCAAATTAATCCTGGAGCCACTCAATTATACCGCTATCCGCAAACAATATATGGATATCTTTTCTCTGGATATAGATGCTGCCGGAGAACTGGCTTCACTGACCAAAGGCTATCCTTTTGCCTTTCAGGTACTTGGTTATCTCTACTGGGAAAATCGCGATAAAAAGACTTTGGAACAGATTTTGCCGGAATATGACCAATATCTGGATGAATATGTATACAGTAAAATATGGTCGGAATTATCCGATCTGGATAAAAAAATCGTAACTGAAATGTCTCTCAGCGGAGAGACTCAGGTAAAAGCTCTCCGTGAGCGATTAGATATGAAATCTGAACTTTTCTCTGTCTATCGTGAGCGTTTAAAGAGAAAAGGTGTCATTATTTCCAAAGAATACGGGAAAGTCACGCTGGCCTTACCTCGCTTTGATGAGTTTGTAAAAATACAACAGCTTATGTAGCTGGGAGGCACAGCGTCTATTCCACGCCCCGCAGGATAACTTTCCCCACATATTTCCGGGCCAGTTCCTCCATCTGTTCCAGTTCCTCTCTGGAAAATGCGCCGAACGGATCTACACCGCCCGGTTTCACATCGTCACATTCCGCTGTCTGTATCATCCGGTACAGGCAGTTTTCATTCTCTTCGTAATTCTGAAGATAATACGCAGGGCATCCCGCAATCCATTTACCGATTTTCTCAAATTCCGCCACGGTATGAATTCCCTTTACCACGGTAGTGCGGAATTCATAGGGGATGCCACTGCTTTTCAGGACGCCGATACTCTCCTCGATGCGGGAGATATCTATATGCGGCAGTCCCGCCGCCCGAGCATAATTATCCCTGGAAGCCTTAATATCCATCGCCACATAATCAATCAGGTGCTCCTGCAACAATTCCCACAATACCCCCGGCATATAGCCATTGGTATCCAGCTTGATCGAATATCCGAGTTCCTTGATCTTGCGTAAAAAATCCTTCAGATCCTTTTGCAGAGTCGGCTCTCCGCCGGTGACGCAGACCCCCTGGAGAATCCCCTGCCTTTTTTTCAGGTAAGAGAGTACTTCTTCCTCCGGAATGAGCGGCTGGCAGCCGGGATCCAGCACCAGTTCCCCGTTGTGACAAAACGGACAGCGAAAATTGCAGCCCCCTGTAAAAACAGTGGCTGCAATATGTTCCGGATAATCTAATAAAGTTGTCTTGTTAAAACCATGTATCTGCATAGTTTAAGTCCTCGGCATAGTAGAATCCCGCACCACCAGTTCTCCGTCGAACACGCAGTGCTGGTGCTTCGCCTTTTTCCCAATGATGTCGAACAGGATCCGGGCCGTCTCTCTCGCCATGCTGTCCACCGGCTGCTTTAAAGTCGTCAAGGACGGGATAACATATTTCCCGATTTCCACACCATCAAAGCCTGCCAGAGAAATATCCTCCGGCACCTTGTATCCGGCATCAGACAAGGCTTTCCCAGCACCGATCGCCAGCATATCGGAGATTGCGAAGATCGCCGTGCACGGAATCTGCTTCTCGAGGAATTCCTTTGTCACCATATAGCCATTCTCCAGGGAGTAATCTTCCAAATCACTCCTCATAGGCAGGATCAGTTCTTCTCTTACTTCTATTCCGTTATCCTTCAACGCCTTTTTATAGCCCTCCAGACGCAGCTTACCGATGGAAGCATCCGTTTTGCGGGCACAGAGGATTGCAATATCCTTATGTCCGTTCTTGCACAGATAGTCCACCATCTTGTAGCTTTCCTTGGTATCATCCACCGCTACGGAGGAATAGGTGTTGCGGCTGAAGCCCTTGGGCAGCATTCCCGTGGTACTTAAGATAAACGGCACATGAAGCTGTGCCAGCTTTTCCTCACTGTGCACCAGATAACCGCCGAGGAAGATAATGCCGCGAAGTCTTTTTTCCTTGACCAGCTTCAGTGCCACTTCCACTTCGTCCTCGTCATAGTCTACATGCTGCAATACCATGGCGTAAGATTTTTCCTTGATCTCTTCTTCCAATACCTTGATCATCTGGCTGAAGAAAGAGTTGTTAATACCTTTGACCAGTACTGCAATTGCCTTGGCATCCTGACGTTTCAGGTTTCTGGCACTGTTGTTGGGTACGTAGTTATTCTCTTTGATCACCCGCATGATCATTTCCTTGGTCTCAGGATTGATGTCCGGGTGGTTATTTATGGCACGGGATACCGTGCTGACACCGACACCGCAGATTCTTGCGATGTCTTTGATCGTGATTTCCTCCATGGAGCACAAACCTTTCCAAGCCTACGGACCTATCTGCCGTACAGCTTCGTCATACTGCGGATCCGTCCTGCAAGCTCCTTTGTAAAATCTCCGTTCCCCATTCTCCACTTCCAGTTGATGCCCAGTGTGGAAGGAATGTTGATGCGGGCCTCCGATCCCAGTCCAAGATAATCCTGCATGGGAATGATCGCCAGATCCGCTACGCTGGACATTGCGGCACGCACAAATTCCCAGGGAAGCTGCTCTCTGGGAATCGGCTCTCCGTCCGCATTTTTCAGACGCAGATAGTCGTCACAGAGCTTTTTGTCAGCTCCCTTCAAGGTGTCATACCACCCCATCACAGTATCATTATCATGAGTTCCCGTATATACCACGCAATTATGTGTATAATTATGCGGCAGATAATCACTTTCCTCACGGGAATCAAATGCAAACTGCAAAATTTTCATACCTGGATAACCGGATTTCTTCACTAATTCTATCACAGATGGTGTTAAAAAGCCAAGATCTTCTGCAATAACTTCTTTTTCTCCCAATTTTTCCTTCATGGAACGGAAAATATCATATCCCGGGCCATGTTCCCAGTGGCCGTGCTCCGCAGTGGGTTCCCCATAGGGAATCGCATAATAAGCATCGAATCCACGAAAATGATCGATACGTACCACATCATAGCGTTCAAAGCAGGCTGCCAGCCGCTGCATCCACCAGGCATAACCGGTCTCCTTGTGATGTTCCCAGTTATACAGAGGATTTCCCCACAGCTGTCCGGTGGCGGAAAACGCATCGGGAGGGCATCCCGCCACTGTTACCGGCTCACAATTCTCATCGAACTGGAACAGCTCCGGATTCGCCCAGGCGTCTGAACTGTCAAATGCCACATAAATGGGAATATCCCCAATAATCTTGATGCCGTTATCGTTGGCATAGGTCTTTAGTTTCTCCCACTGTACCTGGAACAGATACTGCTGGAACTGGTAAAACATAATCTCTTTCGCATATTTTCTGCGATATTTGTCCATGGCAGCCGGGGTTCTTAGCTTGATATCCTCTTCCCAGGCTGCCCAGCAGATGCCGCGGAAACCATCCTTGATGGCCATATAAAGTGCATAATCCTCCAGCCAGTATGCATTCTTCTGTACAAACTCCTGAAATCTCGCATCTTCTTCAATATGACTGTTATCAAACGCTTCCTTCAACAGGCGGAAACGGCTCTTATAGATTTTGCCGTAATCCACGGAATGGATATCCGTGCCGAAGTCATAGGTATTGCACTGCTCTGTGGTCACATAGCCTCTCGCCACCAGATCCTCGGGATCAATAAAGTAGGGATTACCCGCAAAAGTGGAAAAAGACTGGTACGGAGAATCTCCATAGCTGGTGGGTCCTAATGGCAGAATCTGCCAGTAGGCCTGACCGGCTTCTTTTAATCTGTCAATAAATTTATATGCTTCCTTGGAAAAGCAGCCGATTCCGTAGCGGGACGGCAGGCTGCTCACCGGCAGTAATATTCCGCTTTTTCTCATATTAATAACCCTATCTTTCTATTTTTTAGCCCTTAACTGCACCGGCTACCACGCCCTCGATAATGTACTTCTGACAGGTCAGATAGAAGACGATAATAGGAATCACGGACAGTACCAGCAGTGCCATCATGGCACCCAGATCCTTTGCACCGTAAGAACCTACCAGGTATTGTACTACAACCGGTATGGTCTTGTAATTAGTACTCAGGCCGATCACCAGATAAGGCAGCAGATAGTCGTTCCAGATCCACATGGCATTCAGGATGGCTACGGTGATGGCAGTCGGCTTTAAGATTGGCATTACGACACCAAAGAAGGTCTGCAAAGGGTTGCAGCCGTCGATCATGGCTGCCTCTTCGATGTCCAGCGGAATCGATTTGATGAATCCACAGAACATGAACACGGACAGGCCGGAACCAAATCCCAGATACAGCAACACCATTCCGGGAGGGTTGTTCAGGTGGGTCATATTAGCCAGCTTAGACATAGTGAACATTACCATCTGGAAAGGCACGATCATGGAAAATACGAACATGTAATACAGCACGTTGGTCACGCCGGTTTTCACTCTGGTCAGATAGTACGCAGTCATGGAAGTGAACAGAATGATCGCTGCCACGGAAAATACAGTGATAAATGCAGACCACCCGAAAGCTGTGAAAAAACCGGTTTTTTCAATACCGTTCACATAGTTGGTCAATCCCACAAAGGTCTCTGCGGTAGGCAGTGCAAACGGATTGTTGCTGATGAACAGTTTTCCCTTAAAGGAGTTGATCAGCACGAAGAAAATAGGTGTTAAAAATGCAACTACCAGCAGACACAGGATACAAAATATGATCACATTGGAAGTTTTTTTCTTAGTCATTATTGTTCTACCTCCTTACGTCTGGTAAGTACCAGCTGTCCCAGGGCTATGACTGCCACAACGATGAAGAACAGTACTGCTTTTGCCTGACCGACACCTTCGTAACCGTTTCTGCCGTAGAAAGTATTGTAAATATCCAGAGCCAGCATTGCGGTCTTTTTGCTGGGAGCACCGGCAGTCAGCGCCAGGTTCTGGTCAAAGAGCTTGAAACTGTTGGATACAGTAAGGAACAAACATATAGTAATAGATGGCATAACCATCGGAATTTTCACTTTGAATAAAGTCTGTAACGAAGTAGCTCCGTCAATCTGTGCTGCTTCGATCAGGTCTGTAGGTACATTCTGCAGTCCTGCTACATAAATGATCATCATATAACCGATCATCTGCCAGTTCATCAGGATAACCAATCCCCAGAAACCATAGGTAGGATTAGCTACCAGTGTGGTCTCATATTTCAACAATACCGCATTGATCATCTGCTGCCAGATATAACCCAGGATGATACCACCGATCAGGTTCGGCATGAAGAATACGGTACGGAACAGGTTGGTTCCTTTGATCTTTCTGGTCAGCGCCAGTGCCAGAACGAACGCAAATACATTAATGGTAATGATAGATACAACAGAAAACTTTAAGGTAAAACCGAATGCGTTGACAAAATCTTTGTCCGCAAAAATTTTGATATAATTTTCCAGGCCTACAAATTGTGCATTTGTAATCGTTTTAAATTTGCAAAAGGACAGATATACGCCCATAACAAACGGTATGATAAATGCAAAGGAAAATGCGATCAATGTAGGCAGTACAAAAATGGGAAAATATCGTTTTAATGTCTTTTGCATAAGCCTTCTCCTATTAATTCCTTTTTACATGATATTCCGGGTTTTACAAACACGGGGGCCGTGGTACCACCACCGCCCCCTGTGTCTGAAGTTATATAAGATGGATAACGATTCAGAATAGTTATAAGCTGAGATCAATTAGTTAGCTGCGGTTGCGGCCTTTTCAGCTGCCCATTCGTCAACTACTTTTGTCTTTACAGCGTCCCAGTCGATGGAACCGGAAGCATACTCCAGAAGAGCTGCACCGAAGTCATCCTTGAACTGCTGGCTGGGGAAGGAAGTGAAGTTCCAGGATACAGATGTCTTGGAGGTATCTGCCATGTAACGAAGAACTTCCTGTGCCAGAGGATCGGTGGGCTTTTCATCATCGCTGAAGGTATCGAAAGGAGCAATGAAGCCAAGGTCATTGGTTACTGCTGCCTTACCGGTTTCAGAAGAGAACAGCCATTCAACGAATGCGATAGATGCTGCCTGATCCTCAGCAGAAGCTTCCTTGTTGATGCAGAAGAAGTTCTCAGTACCGGTGCACAGTCCCTGGTTCTCTTCACCTTCAACTCCTGTATAGATAGGAAGGAACTTAACATCCTCAGCCTTAACGGTGTTACCGTCTACGCCATTGATCTGGCTCCAACCCCAGTTACCGTTCTGTACCATTGCTGCCTGACCCAGAGCGAACTCAGCCATGGAGTCGTCTACAGACTTGCTTCCCAGCAGACCGGGTGCTGTGCAGGAGTTGTTGATGTACAGATCAAAAATGTTCTTGAAGTTATCGGAGTAAGTGAACTCCAGAGTGTCGGTATCGGTGATACCCTTGTCCTTGAACTCGTAGTATACAGGGATGTTAGCCAGATGAGTCTGCCATCTCCAGTCTTCACCGGGAGTCAGGGATGTGGAAGCGAATACGCCTTCAATACCCAGCTCATCTTTCTTAGCCTGCATATCTTCTACAACCTCTTTTAACTTAGCGAAGTTGTTGATCTCATCCATGCTTGTTGCCTTAGCGCCGTCCAGTGCGAAGTACTTCTGCATGATAGCGTCGTTATAAATGATACCGTAACCCTCTACTACGTAAGGGATTCCGTATACGCCACCGTCTTCGCCGGTGATTGCCAGGCTCTTATCCATTAACCAGCTGTACAGGTCTGTATCCTTTAAGTCTGCGCAGTAGTCTTTCCAGTTCTGATAACCGATAGGTCCGTTGATCTGGAACAGGGTAGGTGCTTCCTTGTTAGCGATCTCAGACATCAGTGTCTGCTCGTAGGTACCGCTTGCTGCAGTTACAACCTTTACAGGAACACCGGTCTCCTCGGTATATTCCTTAGCCAGCTTCTGCCATACTTCGTCAACTTCAGGTTTGAAGTTCAGATAGTATACAGAGCCTGCTGCCTCTGCGGTCTTCTCTGCGGTCTTCTCTGCCGCCTCGGTAGTTGCTGCTGCGTCCGTCTTGTTGTCGGTAGCAGGGGTGGTTGCTGTTGCATTGTCAGCATTTCCGCAACCGGTCAGCATGGAAGCTGCCATTACTGCACAAAGTAAAACACTTGCCAGTTTCTTCTTCATAATCTTACCTCTCCTTTTTTGTTGGAACGGGAACCCTTCATAATTCTTGCTATACTCCCGTCAGGTTGTCGGAAACGGTTTCGGTATTGTTCCCGGTAACGTTTCCGTTGCTGTAATTAGAAAATAGCACATTCACGAACTGGTTGCAAGTGCTTTTCTGTAAATCCCTGGAAGTTTGTATATTGTTCTCAAAATACTTCTCGCAGTTTTGTGCATTTTCACAATGACTTTATAATTCTTCTGCCGCTTATATTCTTTTTCAAATAATTAACCCCTCGAGCGGACTGTCTCCTACTCGCTTTTTATACTTTGTACACCATCTCGCTTAAAAGCTCGATGATGTACATTCGCCAGGTACAGATTCTTGTGCAAGCACAAATCTGTACCTGGCTCATCGTATACACAAAAAGAGGTGCTGCCTCATCCTTCTGCAGCACCTCCCGGGTTCTTTTTTCTATTTTATTTTTACAGATACTTTTTCCAGCCTTCCGGCAGATATTTTGCCGTGCTGCGGAGCATATCCCTTACCAGCTCTTCCACCTGTTCTCTGGAAGCTCTTCCTTTCACCTGCGGATCCTCCAGGAATGCTTCCACCACCAGATCAAAATCACACAGAATAGCTGCTTTCAGAATCCGCTCATGGTTTGCCACATGGGGATCCACCAGCTCCTTGATCTGCTCCGGAAGCTCTCCGGCATACAACGGGCGGATGGCATCTCTCTCGAATACCGCATTGGTCTCTACAACCGCACTTTCCGGCAGATTGGCAATCTGATGTCCGGTATTGGGAATATTGACATTGCTGATCTTGCGGGTCAGTCCGCAGAGTGCCTTGATCAGCTGGATACCTTCCTCCCCGGTAGGCTTCAACTCGATCTCTTCCTCACCGGCTGCCAGTCTCGCGCTCTTTGCCAGACGTTCCTGCAGATCCTTCTTTCTCCAGTCTACGGTAGTCAGACCGAATTTCCATCTCTTTACCGTCTCGGGATCTTTCAGGTAACTGTCACCCACACCGGGCATGAATTCCACCAGATGCCTGTCGCCTGCTGCTGCGATCAGACCATATTTGCGGAACAGATCAAATTTCACAATATGGGCACACTCGAAAGTAGAGTTCGCCCAGTTTTTATCTGCTTCTTTGTAGCCGTCTTCCTTATGCTCCTCGGTATATTTCCGGTAAATGGGGAACAGATCGATTCCCTTATAGGAAGCATAGTCAAACCAGGTGAAATGGTTGATACCCAGTACATTGACCTGAATATCCTCACGTTTCACATCCTTAAGCCCCATGGTCTCTTCCAAAATACCCTTTAACACTTTCTGGGTACCGAATACTTCATGGCAGCATCCAAAAGCTTTGATCTCCGGAAAAACATAGTACAAAGTCTTCACGCACAGGGACATGGGGTTGGTGTAATTGATGACCCAGGCTTTCGGTGCATATGCCCTGATGGCCTGTGCAATCTCCACATACATGGGAATCGTACGCAGTGCTCTCATGGCACCGCCGGGGCCTGCGGTATCTCCTACAGACTGATAGATTCCCAGTCGTTCCGGCATATGTACATCCACAGCCATCTCATCAAAAGTTCCCGGCAGAATAGAGATCACGATGAAATCCGCACCGGTCAATGCGGACTGTAAGCTGTCAGAAACAGTATAGTTCCATTTGCCCACCACATCCTCTCTTGCAGAAAGTCTGTTGCCGATGATCTCATTGTGTTTTGCCGCCTCCGCATCAATATCATACAGGCGGATGGTTCCGGACAGTTCTTCATCCATGGCCAGATCCGTCATAAATGTCCATGCCCATCCTCTGGAACCACCGCCAATATAGGCGATCTGTAAATCTTTTACCTTTCCGTCTGCATACTCCATTTTTGTATCCTCCTTATGTGTTTCCGGTCCTTGGGATCCTCTGCTCCATCGGCCCGTACTGCCTTCTCTATATTGCACATTATAGCCTATGGCTGTATAATAATCTTGCTATTATTTGCGTATTTTTTGCCATTTTCGTACTATATTGACTTTTGTTTTTATACAAGCCCATAGATTTGTAATATAGCCTGCGCATACTGTTTTTCAGAATGCAGTCTAATATAGCACTAATATAGCATAGGAAAAAGGAGATCACTATTATGTTTGAAACAGGGGATTTTCAGACACCGGCTCCACCGGAATCAGGCGTTGCGGACAATGCTGTTGCTTCGACGCCTCAGGATCACTGGCTCTATAATGAGCTTGTAGACGGATTCCACATCGACCGTGTTGTACGGGACTATAATTATTCCATGGATATCCGTCACATTCACGAAGAATACGAGATTTATTATCTTTTAGAGGGGGAACGGTATTATTTTATCAACCAGCAGACCTATCTGGTCACCCCGGGAACGCTGGTCTTCATTGACAAGGAGCAGATCCACCGCACCGGTATGGCTTCCGCCGGACCACATCACGACCGGATCGTTTTAGGAATCATGGAAGAGCCCTTTTCTACCTTTCTGGCATCTTTCGGAGGATTGCAGCTGCAGAGTTTTTTCACGGAGCAGGGCAGTATTCTGACACTGCCAGAAGAAATGCGCCCCTATATCCAGTCTCTGTTGCAGGACATTGCCTCTGAGCTGATCCACAAAAAGCCCGGCTATCTTCTGGCCGCCATGACGAAGCTGGCAGAATTTTTCATTGCCGTGCTACGCTTGCAGCCCGAGGGTCCCGTTGTCTCATCCCCGGCCAGACATTCGAACCCGAAGTATCAAAAGGTCGATGAAGTGGCGCACTATATTGTAGAACATTGTACTGAGCGGATCTCTCTGGAGGATCTCGCTGGGCGGTTCTATATCAACAAATTTTACCTGAGCCGCATCTTCAAGGAGGTCACCAGTTTTACCATCAATGATTACCTGAATGTCAACCGCATCAAAAAAGCCCACCGGCTCCTTCTGGAAACGGATGACAGCATCACTTCCATTGCGGAACAGTTGGGCTATGAAAATATTACTTATTTTGAACGGGTGTTTAAAAAATACCGGAATATGACACCGTTAAAATATCGGAATTATTATCGGTCGGAGACGGAGTGACCTATGAATCTGCAGCTGTCTGAACGTATACTCCTTGTCTGCTTCATGATAAGTCGCTCTACAACAGATCACTCAGTCGTGCAAACTGCTCCAGTGTCAGTGCCTCACCTCTTACGGTAGGGGACAGGCTCATCTGTGCCAGGGCTGCTGCCGCGGATTCCTTGGTGATGCCTGGGAGGCCCGCATTTCCCAGACCGTTCACCAGGGTCTTACGGCGCTGGTTGAAGGAAGCCCGGATCAGGGCGAACATCTTCTTCTCATCCTTCACCTGTACCGGCGGTTCTTCGTAGCGGGTCAGGCGGATGACCGCACTGCCCACATTCGGTCTCGGGATGAAGCAGTTGGGCGGTACATTCGCCACGATTTCCGGCTTTGCATAATACTGCACCGCCAGAGACAGGGCGCCGTAATCCTTCGTGCCGGGGCCTACCTGCATACGGTCCGCCACTTCCTTCTGCACCATGATGGTGATGCTCTTCAGCGGCACACGGCTCTCGAATAAGCCCATGATGATCGGTGTCGTTATGTAATAGGGCAGGTTTGCCACCACCTTGATGGGGCGTCCTCCGTTTCTCTTCCACCAGCCGGTTAATGTCCACTTTCAGGATATCGTCATTGATGACCGTGACGTTATCATAATCCTGTAATGTCTCTTCCAGAATAGGGATCAGTGCCTTGTCGATCTCCACGGCCACCACGCTGCCCGCGCGCTCCGCAAGATACTGGGTCATGGTACCGATGCCCGGCCCGATCTCCAGCACGCAGTCCTCCTTCGTGATCTCCGCGGAAGAAATAATCCGGTCCAGAACCGTCGTGTCTATAAGAAAGTTCTGTCCGAATTTTTTTTGAAAATTAAAATGGTACTTCTGCAGTACCGCAATGGTATTCTGGGGGATGCCCAAATAAGCCATAATAAGCCTCCTTAATAATACTTAAAATCCTCTAAAAAATGAATACAATCATACAACACCAGCACATCCATTCCCTGTTCCGGTTCATACTGCTCCATCAGTTGGAACAGTTTCCCGTTAAAATACCGCAGATCCACCACGTAGATATTCTCATAATGGGCCGTGAGCAGCGGAATCAGGCTGTTGGCATAAGAATCCTTGATGACAAACAGCGTCTTACCGGGATTGTATCCCGTATGAATCTCAATAAATGCATGATTGTCATTCAGGAAAAATCCATACTGGTTCTTGGTATCCAGATAATCCGGTGCATACAGAGAATCAGCCGTGTCCGCAAAATCATACGTCACCGATACTGCTTTTTTCTCCGTCTCCGGGAAATACTGTATGCTATCCTTCGTCCAGTCCACATTGATACGGGACTGCAAGGTTCCCTGAAAATTCTCCGACACCGTCTTCATGCCGTTTACATCATACGGGTAGGGGAAACGTCCCACACTGTCCGCCCAGGCCAGAAAACCGTAATATGCCCCCAGACTGGTCCAATGATGATCCGTGCGATAATAGATGGGCTCCCGTGCATGCTCCTGCAAAGCGTGATACACATCTATATAATGCTCTTCTCCAATAGAATTCCTTACCTTCGTAAGCAGCCGTTCTTCGTCATAATAAGGTGCAAATGCCGGCAGCTTATCCGTGAGAATGTTGTCCGCCGTCGGTACCAGCATGACTTTGGCATCCCAGTGGTTCACCAGTTTTGTCAACGATGCCACACGGGAGTTCTCCATCTGTTCCGTGTATTCCCCGGGATCGTTCACTCCGATCAGATAATGATCCGCTCCCAGATAGACCCCATTGATCTCTTTTTTCCGGAAACGGATATCTGCCCCGGTCTTAAGTCCTACCCATTTATCCCGTCCTACGAACTGGTCGGACATGTATTCCTCATAAGCATCCCCGTATTCTCCCGTGAAAAGACTCTCCCAGGAAAAGGCAGGGCGGGAAGCCAGCACCCGGTTCTCCGCTTCCGAATATACTCTGTCACTGTTCCACAGATCTGCCACTCCCAGAACCAGAAGTACCGCACAGACCAGTCCGATGGTCAACAGCGAATTTCTTTTATCATCCATATGCGGTTCCTCCTTCCCGGTCAGAATCGAAAATACAAAAAGGGATTATACGACGCATCCACAATATACGCCACCGACAGAAGCAGCAGTACTGCCGGAATCACCTTTTCTCCCAACCGGTACAGTGCCATGGCGGGGCCTGTCTTACTGCTTTTCAAAGCATGCACCAGTCTGCTGCCTAGCGGAAGACATGCCACCAATGCGATCACCAGAAGCACCAGATACTCATTGCACAAAAACATTGCCAGCGAATTCACCGGCCCTATTCCGTTCATTCCGAACATAGCCTGGAGATAAGCCAGGATCTCTCCGGGACTTTCCAGTGCAAAAAACACCCAGCTGATCAGTACTACCGCCAACGTATAGATCCTGCCGAACACCTTGGGCACACTTTCCAGAATATCTCCTAAGAATAATTTCTCCAGGATCAGGAAAAATGCAAACCACAGCCCCCAGAACAGGAAATTCCATCCTGCACCGTGCCAGATACCGGTCAGCATCCATACCACCAGAATATTAAACAGCTGTCTCGGCAGCCCCTTGCGATTGCCGCCCAGCGGAATATACACATACTCCTTGAACCAGGTACTCAGAGAAATATGCCATCTGTGCCAGAAATCTTTTACCGAAGCAGCAATGTATGGATAATTGAAGTTCTCCGGAAAATGGAAGCCCAAGACTGCCCCCAATCCGATAGCCATGTCGGAATAACCCGAAAAATCAAAGTAAATCTGGAGTGCAAACGCTGCGATTCCCAGCCATGCCATCAGAATACTCATCTGCTCATTTCCCAGTTCCGTTACCTGTTTCCACAAAAGTCCCAGGTTATTGGCCAGCAGTACCTTTTTGGCCAGTCCTGTCACGAATCGTTTTACCCCGTAACTGATGGCATCCAGATCGGTCCGCCTGTCCTGCAGATACCGCTCCACCTGATGATACTTTAAGATGGGCCCGGCAATCAGCTGCGGGAACATGGTCACATAGACACCGAACTGCAGAATATTACGCTGCGCTTTTGTATCCCCCCGGTACACATCGATCACGTAAGACATGGTCTGGAACGTATAAAAGGAAATTCCGATGGGCAGCGGAAGCTTTAACAGCGGAATTGATGTTCCAAATACTGTATTCACCGTCTGCATCAGGAAATCGGCATATTTAAAAAATCCAAGGATAAAAAGATTGATGACAATGGAACATAGCAAAAAGATCCTGGAGCGATCCTTCCCTCTGTATTCTTCGATCAGCCTTCCCCACACATAATCGGATATGGTAGAAAAAAGCATGAGGAAAATATAGACGGGCTCTCCCCAGGCATAAAAGACCAGGCTCCCCAGGAAGAGAACCAGATTCTTCATCTTCCGGGGAACCAGGAAATAGCAGATCATAAAAATCGGCAAAAACCGAAAAAGAAACAATACACTGCTGAATACCATTCACTCTACTCCGTATTTACTCCAGAGTCTGTCTGATAGCCTCCAGGGCAAGTTCATTCTGCTCCTGACAGTAAGTGATCACGGCCTCATCGCCCTGTTCTTCCACAGAGGAAGTGTCCGCACCCAACTGTACAAAGCATACATAATCGCCTATCCGTTCCACTCGGGATGCCTGAATCTTGCCCAGATTCATGGGATACTGCATCGTGTCATTCACCAGACTGTCACGGTAGGCGTTCAATGCATTTTCTACCTCTTCTACCTTACCATCTTTTGCATGAATAATCAATAAAGTATCTACATTGGCGCTGATCATGGGTGCCTCTCCCATGTAGGCATCATAGAGCTCCGCACTGACACCGTAGGTCTCGTTCAGCATTTCCCCGGGTATCTCGGAATCCGGCCAGTAATTGTCTCCCAGTGCATCCGTAACTGCCTTTTTTGCACTCTGTAACGCTTTCGCAGCGTCCTTCGGATTCTGTGCAGCGGTTGTACTACCGGCCTCGCCGGTCTCCTGTCCCGCTGCGGTGCTCTCCATGGTGGACTGCTGGTTGTCTGATGCAGCACCGTTATTATCCTTGCCTCCGCAGGCGGTCATAGAAAGTGCCAGAGCACTCATAAGTAACATACATGCTAATTTCTTTTTCATAAAATCTCTCCTCGTTTTGCAGGGATATTTCCCATGTTCAGTTGCAGTATCCCCTTTTTGGGGATCCCTATTCTATCAGACGACAATCCGGTAGAAAAAGTTTCATTAAATTTTCAACAGCCAGAACAGAAACGGCATTGTAGCTACGGACAGCACAGTGGTCAGCGCCACGCCCTTAGAGGTCAGCCGGTAATCACCGTCATATTGCTGCGCCAGCATGACTGTCATGCTGCCGACAGGTGTGGCCGTCATGACCAGACAGACACCCAGAAACATGGGGTCTGTAATGAAAAAACGCAGTCCCCACAGAAGCAGTGCCGGCATAAGCAGCAGCTTCACAACAGAAAAGAGCAGCAGCCGCACATCCGTAAACAGATCCTTTAACCGGATCTGTGCCAGCGAATCACCGATTACCAGCATACTTAATGGTCCGGTGACAGCTCCGATCCGGGTGGCAGTATCTTTGAAGACCATCGGAACCGGAAGATTACTGATATACAGGGTCACTGCAATGAGGCAGGAGATCACCCCCACATTCATCAGCTGCTTCCAGTTCAGCTTTTCCCGCTGTCCGGAGGTCTTCATCCTGTTAATGCCATAGGTATAGATCAGCACACTGTAAAGCAGATTAAAAATTGCAGCATGGATCACTGCTTCACCGCCGTACATGGCATCCAGCAGAGGATAGCCCATAAAGCCAATATTGGCGAAGATCGTCATGACCTGATAAGAACCATAATCTTCTCTGTCTGCCCGAAGCAGTCTCGGAATCAGCTCTGCAATCACAAACATGATAGCAAAAAAGATCAGCGCAACAGCCAGCGTAACCAACAATGCCGCCTTATTTTCCAATGTTTCAGGATTCATGCCGGAGGCAATGATCAGCGCCGGATTGCCGATATTAATGACGATACCGGAGATCATCTTGCCGGTATTTTCCCCGAATACTCCGACCTTTCTGCAGATGTACCCGATCAGCATGATCAGGAAAAAAATCACCATTTGTTGAAGTAAAAGCACACGCTGCCTTCTTTCTGTATTTAATCAGGAAATAGTAACTATTCAGAACCCCATTCGCAAAACCGCGTACATCATAGCACATATGTGCTCTTTTTCACAACAAAAATTTATTGTTTTCCACCCTTTTTGCTTTCTTTCTTTACAAAACTACGGACAGTACGCTATACTTGCAAAGGACTATTGATGGAAACGGCGCTGCAAAGCAGCAGAATGTGAGGAAATATGAGCATATTAAACGTAGAACACCTGACCCACGGATTTGGAGACCGTGCTATTTTTAACGATGTATCGTTTCGCCTGCTGAAGGGGGAACATATCGGTCTCATCGGTGCCAACGGCGAGGGAAAATCTACCTTTATGAATATTATCACCGGTAAACTGATGCCGGATGAGGGCAAAGTGGAATGGGCGAAGAATGTCCGCGTCGGCTATCTGGACCAGCATACAGTGCTGACCCCCGGTATGACGATCCGTCAGGTACTGGCTTCCGCTTTTGATTTCTTATACGATATGGAAGCACAGATGAATGAAATCTGTGACAAAATGGGAGATGCCACCTCGGAAGAACTGGAACAGTACATGGAAGACCTGGGAACAATCCAGGATCTGCTGACTATGCATGATTTCTATATGATCGATGCCAAAGTGGAGGAAGTGGCAAGAGCTCTGGGACTGATGGATATCGGCCTGGACCGTGATGTGACAGAGTTGTCAGGTGGTCAGCGTACCAAAGTTCTGCTGGGCAAACTTCTGTTGGAAAAGCCCGATATTCTGCTGCTGGATGAGCCGACCAACTATCTGGATGCGGAACATATCGAATGGCTCAAGCGTTATCTGAATGAATATGAGAACGCATTTATCCTGATCAGCCATGACATTCCCTTCCTGAACAGTGTCATCAACCTGATCTATCACATGGACAATCAGGAGCTGACCCGCTATGTGGGCGATTACGACAAGTTCCAGGAAGTCTATGCCATGAAGAAATCCCAGCTGGAGGCCGCATATAATCGTCAGCAGAAGGAGATCGCCGATTTGAGGGATTTCGTAGCAAGAAACAAGGCCCGTGTATCCACCCGTAACATGGCCATGTCCCGCCAGAAGAAGCTGGATAAGATGGATGTCATCGAGCTGGCTGCGGAGAAGCCGAAGCCTGAATTCTCTTTCAAGGAGGGCCGCACCACTGGTCGTATCATTTTCGAGACAAAGGATCTGATCATCGGTTATGACGAGCCGCTGTCCAAGCCCCTGAATCTGTCCATGGAACGTGGCGAGAAGGTAGCGCTGATCGGTGCCAACGGTATCGGTAAGACCACACTGTTGAAGAGCATTCTGGGACTGATCCCGCCTCTATCCGGCGAAGTGGAACAGGGGGATTATCTGGAGATCGGTTATTTCGAGCAGGAAATGTCCGGTTCCGGTGACAACAGCTGTATCGAAGAGATCTGGCAGGAATTTCCCGCGTTTACCCAGTATGAGGTGCGTTCCGCCCTGGCCAGATGCGGTCTGACCACAAAGCATATTGAGAGCCGCATAAAGGTACTCAGCGGTGGTGAGCAGGCAAAGGTAAGACTCTGCAAGCTCATGAACCGTGCCACGAATGTTCTGTTACTGGACGAGCCAACGAACCATCTGGATGTGGATGCCAAAGACGAGCTGAAACGGGCACTGAAAGAATACAAGGGAAGTATTCTCATGGTCTGCCATGAGCCGGAATTCTACGATGGCCTGGCTACCCAGGTCTGGGATCTGTCCCAGTGGACCACAAAGCTGTAAATGGAAAGTTAATGAAACGTCCCCGTAGCCCTTGGCAGGGTATAAGAAACGCGGCACGCTCGCGCTCTGTCGCAGAGCGTAGCGGTACATAAGCGGTCACAGTACGACCGCTAAGTACCGACGTCTGCTTACGGCACTGCTTATTCTTATACCCAGCCGGGGCTACTGGTTTCTTGAAAACTTTCCAAAACGCAGAACACCCACGGTGGACGGAATGTCCTTCCGAGGATGTTTGTCGGAGGGTGTTGACATTTTCTTGAAAAGTGTTGAACATCAGGGGGAAAGCGGACACGATGTCCGCGTCAGCCGATTGACGCCATGGATGGCGTCTGTAGGCGGCCCCGTCATAATGAAAAAAAATTATTCACTTTTCGTAGAAAATTCACACCCGGAGACCTTACATCGAGGAAGGATGTTCCGTTTGCCATGGGCGTTCGTGGATTTGAAACTACCATCCGCAATGAGCCACACTATTCATAAGATTGTCAGCAAAGAACGCTGCCAATCTTATTTCATATCGCGGCGTTCGCCGCATCTCGGCATAAGTAAAGACAGCGAATTGTGCGCAAGCGCCCATCGCTGTCTTCACTATGCCTATGCGCGGCTCATTGCTCGCGTAACTTTCCATTTATTTCAGCTTCCAGATATCTCTGTTGTACTCTGCAATAGTTCTGTCGGAGGAGAAGAATCCGGCCTTGGCGATGTTCACTAACATCATCTTCTTCCACTTCTGCTGATCCTCGTAATCAGCAAATGCCTGATCCTTTACCTTGATGTAGTCCTCTAAGTCAAGCAGGGTCATGAACCAGTCTTTGTTCAGCAGCTCGTTGTACAGACGCTCCAGGTTCTCCTTTTTGCCGACCTTGAGCACTTCTTTGCTGACGATGAAGTCTACAGCCTCTTTGATCACAGGGCTCTTCTTGTAGTAGTCCTTAGAGACATAATCTGCCTTCTCGTAATGCTTGATCACAGTGTCGCTGTCCTTACCGAAGATGTAGATATTGTCATCGCCTACCAGCTCATGGATCTCTACGTTTGCACCGTCACTGGTACCCAGTGTTACGGCACCGTTTAACATGAACTTCATGTTACCGGTTCCGGATGCCTCCTTGGATGCCAGGGAGATCTGCTCGGAGATATCGCAGGCAGGGATCAGCTTCTCGGCATAGCTTACGTTGTAGTTCTCTACCATAACAAGCTTCATATAAGGGCTGACTTCAGGATCGTTATTGATAATGTCGGACATTACCAGCAGGAGATGGATGATATCCTGAGCAATCACATACGCAGGCGCAGCCTTTGCACCGAAGATAAAGGTCAGTGGAGTAGAAGGCTTCCTGCCGCCCTTGATCTCCAGATATTTGTGAATGATATACAGTGCATTCATCTGCTGACGCTTATACTCATGCAGACGCTTTACCTGAATATCGAAGATGGAATCGGGATTCAGCTCCACGCCCTCCTTCTCCTTGATATAGGATACCAGTTCTGCCTTCTTGGTCTTCTTGATGTCGTAGATGGCATCCAGTACGGCCTGATCGTCCTTATGCTCTAACAGCTTCTGTAATTCATCCGCATCCTTCTTATAGCCGTCGCCAATGGTCTGGGTCAGGAAGGCAGCCAACTCATGGTTGCAGGACAGCAACCATCTGCGGAAGGTAATACCGTTGGTCTTGTTGTTGAACTTCTCGGGATAGATCTTGTAAAAATGATTGAGTTCGCTCTGCTTCAGGATCTCGGTATGGATCGCTGCCACGCCGTTGACACTATAGCCATAGTGGATGTCGATATGTGCCATGTGCACTCTCTTGTCCTTGTCAATGATCTGAACTTTTTCGTCCTTATATTTCTTTGCCACACGGTCACTCAGCTCCTTGATGATGGGAACCAGCTGAGGCACTACTTCCTCGATATAAGCCAGAGGCCATTTCTCCAGAGCTTCTGCCAGAATGGTGTGGTTCGTATAAGCACAGGTGTGGCTTACTACGTCGATAGCTTCATCCATAGTGAAACCTTCCTCTGTGGTGAGAATGCGGATCAGCTCGGGGATAACCATGGTAGGATGGGTATCGTTGATCTGGATCGCTACATGCTCGGGCAGAGTATGCAGATCATAACCCTTTTCCTTTACTTCCTTCAGGATCAGCTGGGCACCGTTGCATACCATGAAGTATTCCTGATAGATACGCAGCAGATTACCTGCCTCATCGCTATCATCGGGATACAGGAACAGGGTCAGGTTCTTCTCAATGGCTTCCTTATCAAAAGTGATGCCCTTCTTTACCAGGCTCTCATCTACGGTCTCTACATCAAATAAATGCAGCTTGTTCAGTCCATTCTCATAACCTACGACATCAATATCATAAAGTACGGAAGTCACCTTGCGGTCACCGAAAGATACTTCGAATTTTGTGCCGGTATTGTTCAGCCAGGAATCCTTCTGGATCCAGTCATTCTTCTCGGCATTCTGCAGGTGATCCTTGAATACCTGCTTGAACAATCCGAAGTGGTAATTCAGACCGATACCGTCCCCGGGAAGTCCCAGGGTAGCGATGGAATCCAGGAAGCAGGCTGCCAGTCTGCCTAAGCCCCCGTTACCCAGAGAAGGTTCGGGTTCTGCCTCTTCGATGTCTGCGATGGTTTTGCCGTTCTTCTTCAGGATATCGCTCAGCTCCTCATAGATGCCTAAATTGATCAGATTGTTGGATAACAGCTTACCGATCAGGAACTCCATGGAAATATAATATACCTTCTTGTCTCCTGTAATGGCGGGAGTCTCTGCCATCTTCTCTTTGGTCAGCTGCAATACTCCGGTGTACAGCTGTGCATCGGTGCAGGCACCGATATTCTTGCCATATAATTTGCCGGTGATCTCATTTAAAGTCTGCTCTAAATTCATTTCAAACTCCATTCTGCACGATAGTTTTATTTTTGCCAAAATGAATGTACCGTGCCACACTCATTTTTTCATATTCTTTTTCTTTGTCTGGGTACTATACTTATTTTTGGTATCCCATCCCCTTGTCTCAGCTGCGCCTTGGGTATTTCCTATCCTTTTCGGCCTCCATACCCTTTTTCCCGCTGCGCCCCGGGTATTTCCTGCACTTTTCGGCCTCTATACCCTTTTTCCCGCTGCGCCTTGGGTATTTCCTATCCTTTTTGGCCTCCATACCTTTTCTGCTGCTGCGCCTTGGGTATTTCCTGCACTTTCCGACTTTTCATACCCTCGCAATACTGAGATTTTGTGTATGTTGTTCTCTTACAATACACAGGATAGCATAGGAAAACGTTTTCCGCAACCTTTTCTTTAATTTTCCTGCTTTTTTGTGCAAAATAGCTTAACAGATAATGTCCTTATAGTACATTTTCACGATACTGTGGGGCATGATTACCTGATGCCCTTCCCCGCCGTTCATCAGCTGGTGTACCTCTTCCACGGCTCTGCTGGAGATGCTGTAGAAGTCCTGCCTTATGGTATTCATCTGCTTGCCGACATATCCCATCAGGGTGATACCATCGAAGCCGCACACCGGACGGAAAATATCCATATCGATCAATGCATTCATGGCACCTATGGCCATCAGATCGGAAGCGCAGACCACCACATCCTTATTCTTCGCATATTTCAATGCCACGTTTCTTGCCGTCAGCTCACTGAAGTCTCCCTGTCTGACCATCATGGTCAGATCCAGATCCTTCACCAGACGCTTCATCCCCTTCAATCTCTGATCCGTGACATAACCGTCTCTTCTGCCCGCAATGTATAGCACTCGTTTACAGTTGTCATCCAGCACGGTCTTCTTCGCCACATCATACTGGGCCTGTTCCTGATCAATGCTGATGGATGTAGTCCTGGAATTGACAATCGGCGCATCCACTACCACACAGGCAAACTGTTTCTCCCGGATCAGCTTCTGCAGCACCTTGTCCTCCTTAGACATGCCATAGATCACCACGCCGGAAATACTCTGGGACAGAAAAGATCTTGTGATCTCTTCCGCCGTCATCCCCGCGATCATGGACGGAAAGATCGTCACAACTTCCACGTTCAGTTCCTTGGCCTTATCCAGTGCCCCTACCAGATACTGCATGAAGATCTGGTCAATGGCCTGGGTCTGTCTATTGGGATCCAGCACCAGCGCGATTCTTCCAAACTGCTTGGAGGAAAGCGCCGCAGCAATGGAATTCGGAATATAATTCAACTCCTTGATGGCGTCCTGTACCTTTTTCTTCGTCTCTTCACTGACATTAGGATAGCCATTTAAGACCTTGGATACTGTGGAAATAGCCACTCCGGCATGTTTTGCAACTTCTTTGATCGATACCATAAATCCCCCGTTCCGTCCGCAGCTCCCTGCGGTCGTCATTCTCGGTTACCATACAATTACGGTTTGTTTCATTTGACGTTTACCTATATATTCTCTATACTATAATTTAACGACAAATTCGTCAATGTACAGCATTTACGAAATATAGTGTGATTTTTTGGAAAAGGTTTTCCAAAGCATAATACCTCGGACAACGCAAGCATCAGAAAGGCTACAGATACCATGGCAGTAATCAAAAGTGTGGAAGAAAAATATATGAAGGAAGCTCTGAAGCAGGCAAAAAAAGCCTATGCCCTGGGGGAAGTCCCCATCGGCTGTGTCATTGTACATGAAGGTAAGATCATCGGTCGTGGTTACAACCGGAGAAATACAGACAAGAATACATTGGCGCACGCAGAGATCACAGCGATCAACAAAGCCAGCAAAGTGATCGGCGACTGGCGTCTGGAAGAATGCACGCTCTATGTGACCCTGGAACCCTGCCAGATGTGCGCCGGTGCCATTGTGCAGGCCCGTATCCCTGAAGTAGTGATGGGCTGCATGAATCCCAAGGCGGGATGTGCAGGTTCGATCCTAAATATACTGGAAATGCCCCAGTTTAACCATCAGGTGAAGGTTACCCGGGGCATTCTGGAAACGGAATGCAGCCAGATGCTGAAGACTTTTTTTGAAGAGCTCCGCATCCGGAACAAACAGGAGAAAGCTGCCAGAAAGGCATCAGGCGATCTCTCGTAAGCTTTCTTCCTGTGTCTGGTTCTGTTCGGTTGTTTTTCTTCTATGCTTCGGTAATCGGGAAATCGCTCTTCCCGTTTCATAAAGTCCCATCGGCACAAAGAGGATCAAAAATACATAGTACGGAAATACATATCTGCTCTGCGCTTCCCAGATGATACTGAACAGGAAGCCACCTACTATGCCAATCAACGGCAGCCACAATGCTGTCGGAATTTCTTTTTTTTGCCACCATCTTCCGCACAAAGCAATTCCAAGTACAAGTCCTGCCAAGTATACGATACTCTGGTAATAATTGGCCAGCTTCCATACGGTTTCATGTATGTTCCCATAGTACAGACTGGTAATCCCGGAGGACAGCGGTTCTCCATCCGTATCAAACGACTCTGTTGCCTTGAGGCTGGAAAACAGCGGTTCGATCCACTGATCTTCCAGTTTTCTCTTAAAGAAATCTCTGGCCATAGCCGGATTCTCCCGGAACTCCCGCAATCGTTCTCGAATATATTCCTTTCCTTCCTGTGCGGCAGGCTCCTGTTGAAAATCATGTTCTGCAAACGTGGTTTGCTGATAGCGATTGTACACCCCGGCCATGCCATCCGTCTCCTGTAATCCCATCGCAATCCAGAGAATGCTCGGAATGCCAATGTCACTGGGATATCCGGAACGGTATTCATACATTACATCTACCGCTTTCACCGTCAGTGCTGCCGTCAGAAGAATTGCAAACCCTGCCAGCAGATATTGTCCCTTCTTTTTCTTCAGGCAGACCAGAACTGCATAAATTCCCACTCCAATGAGTATGATCCATGTATTTTTCCGGGCAAGCACAGCAATCCCTGCCACACATGCCGCCAACGCAATATACCTCTTCTTCTCATAATGTTCATAAGCAGACACCGCCCAGAACATTACCATTCCAAAACTGATACTGAGCACGTCCCCGTAAATATACGGTAAATACAGCAAAAAAGGAATACAGCCCAACATCATAATACAATATACGATTCTAAATATGGCTCTGTCTGTATTCAGTTTCAGGAAACCGTATCCTGCCAGAATCGCCAGTACCCACCATATTACATGCAGGATTTTTGCCGGAGTATAATTGAAATTTCCAAACAGGGCAAACAATATCTCATACAATATTCCCAGCCCTTTTTGTTGTTGGTACATCCCCACATAACCTCCGGAGCACAACATAATGAAGTTGCCATCCCGGCAATATGCTGCAAATGCCGTGGCGCTGATCTGATCTCCTACCGGATAATAGGGATTGTTGAGAACGTAGATACTTCCCAGCAGAAACGCAGTAACACTGGTTGCCAACAATGTATAGATGCAGATTTTTTCCTGTTTTTCCTGATTTTGAGCATTCAGCCATTTATCTCCCTCATAGACAAGGACAGATGTCAGCAGGAAAATAACAAAATGTTTCCAAGTACTGTCTTTTATCAGGAGATTTCTGATGCTGTAATCCACCGTTCCGTAATAAGAATACCGACAGGACCAGTAACTCAGGACCAAAAGAATGGGAATCAGACAGACAAGAAATATTCCCAACAGAATACGGTATATTTTTTCCATTAATGTTCCCTCATTTTTATCTTATAGTTCCACATAATTTCTGTCACCGACATATACTGCCAGCTTTTCATTCTCATATTCCAGTATCGGTGCTTCCCCTTCCGGAAATTGCTGTTCAAAGGCTTCACGCATTTCTGTCCGTACGACGTAAGCGGTCCGCATTTCCGTGGGCAGCGTCGGGGGATACCATTTCGTACTGGTGAGCCACCAGTATCCGGAAAGACTGGCCATGGTATAGGAATGTCCCATCGTCACCCGGCCGTCCGTGATCAGACAGATCCGTTCGGCATCCCAGAATTCTGCATATCCGTAGTCGATTCCCGCTTCTGTCAGATAATCCGCCACTTCCTGATATTCCTTCAGGTTATCCTGTGTGGTGGCCGCTTCACAGTAGGTGTATTTCAGATTCAGCACCGCGAACAGCGCTACGGCCGTTAAGATCAGACCAGCGAACACCGGCTGTCCTTCCGACATATGATCCACCATCACCGCTACCAGAACAGCTGCTGCGAACCATGCCATGAAAAAGTAATAATGGGCCGCCTCCGCGCTGGTGATCCCGATGATAAATGCTGTGACTCCCACAGAAGCAAGGAGAATTGTCAGTGCATCTTTTTGTCTATCTGTGCTCTCTGTATTTTTCCGGAACACATACCAGAGTCCATACCCCAACAGGATCAGGAACACCCAGACAAGAAGCTGCATCAGAGAGGCAAAGCTCCCTACCTTTGCATTTCCCATCAGTCCGAAGTTCTCCAACAGGGCTGCCGGAACCCCAAGAAGCAGTTTCTCTACTGCCTCTCCCGGCTGCAGCAGATAGACTGCATAATCTCCTCTGCCGCCATACAGACAGGATACCAGAAAAGCAAGTACAAGACTTCCCACATAGGCTGTGGCAAGATAACGTCCACCGGGCAGCTTCTGCCGGAGGTGTCCGGATTCCATGAATAAAGCGATCACTTCCACTACAAGCAGTGGCAGGATGATGACCTGCAGACATCTCTGTCCTCCACAGTTCAGCAAAACTGCGGCAACAAACAATACCAGCCACTCCAGAAAGGTCTTCCGGGTCATCTGCCGGTTTTCTTTTAATTTCAGGTAAAACAGGATATTGAAAAACAGAAAAATGCCATGAAACACATAATACTCTGCAAATAGGAATAAAAGCAGCGCTACAAAAGGAACCATCTGCCCCTCATTGCGAAAACCGTTGATTGGCAGCGCACACAATACCAGTAACGCTGTGATGGAAGCCGTCCTGCTCAAAGATAATTTTCTCAGAAAAAAATAAAATGTCCCCAGCAAAATCGCACCCAATAGAACACAGGTAATCCCCGCCGCCGTCTGCATGCTGCCGGTGATACCGTAAAATACGGCTGCAACCGTAGGCATCCCAATGATCCGTCTCTCCGTGCTGGAGATCCAGTCGTTGGGTGTAATATCCTTCTCCACCCAGATCTCCCGGGCCAGCAAAGCCTCTGCTGCAATATCCGAATCCACATGTTGTGCATATTTACACAGGTTCAGGTAGCAAAATACTCCCAGATATATCAGTAAAAGTGCACCTATTATCCATCCCAGCAGGGATATACTTTTTCGCTCGTTTCTCATGGATCCTTCTCCGTAGGCAACTATCTTTCGACAAAATTACATATTATTTTGATTATAACACTCTTCCCTGTTTCCTTCAAGGCAAAGAGGCTTGACAAAAACCGGGGAACAGGATACACTTAAAAGGCCGTACATGTCCGGTATCATGGGAATAGTGATGAAACTCGGTCTTACGCAATGGGAATCTACGAACCGTGTCAGGTTGGGAACAAAGCAGCACTAAGTAGAACCTTCCATGTGCCGTGAGGAAACTGGGTGGAGCTGTTATCCTGGTCCGGCATGTGCGGTTTTGATATTTAAAGTGTTCTGTGAATTCATGGATAAGTCAGTTAAGAGGTTATAGATTGTGTCAGGCGATATGTCATCCCCTTTTTCGTTTTCCAACAGCATAGCATCCGTTTCCGGCGATCTGGCTCCCCAAGATGCCGCATGGTTCCGGAAAATCATGTCCGACTGCATCCTGTGTCCCAGGGCCTGTCATGCCGATCGCCTGGATGATGGCGTGGGATATTGTGGTCAGACGGCAGATATTATGGCTGCCAGAGCCTCTCTGCATTATTGGGAGGAGCCCTGTATCTCCGGTACTTCCGGTTCCGGTACCGTCTTTTTCTCCGGATGCAACCTGCGCTGTGTCTTCTGCCAGAACCATAACATCGCTCTAGGGAAAGCCGGGCGAGTCATCACTCCCGAACATCTGGTGAAAATCTTTCTACAATTACAGGAACAGGGAGCTAACAATATCAATCTTGTTACCCCCACACATTTTCTTCCCCAGATCGTCATTGCCTTACAGCAGGCCAAAAATCAGGGACTGTCCATCCCCATTGTATACAATACCGGCAGTTACGAATCTCCGGAGGCTTTACGCCATCTGGATGGTCTGGTGGATATCTATCTGCCGGATCTGAAATATTTTTCTCCGGATCTTTCCGCTGCGTATTCGCATGCCCCGGACTATTTTGAGATTGCCTGCGCTGCCATTGCGGAAATGTACCGGCAGGTCTTAGATCCGGTCATGGATCCCGACACCGGGCTGATGCAGCGGGGGATGATCGTACGCCATCTGCTCCTGCCGGGACAAGCGAAAGACTCCAAGAAGATCCTGCGGTATCTCCATGAGACCTATGGGGATCATATCTATATTAGCATTATGAATCAATATACACCTCTTCCGCAGGTGGCAGATATTGAAGCACTCAATCGCACAGTGACACCTGAGGAATATGACCGGGTCCTGCGCTTTGCGGAGCGAATCGGCATTGAACAGGGCTTCCGGCAAGAGGGAAGTGCCGCCTGTGAAAGCTTTATTCCGGAATTTGACGAGCGGGGACTGTGATTCTCTCACAGTTCCACTGCGATCAGATAATATCCGAAATCCCCTTCCCATGCCGGTTCTCTGGTTCCTTCAAAACTTTCAAAGCCAAACATTCTGGCTACCTGTTTTTCTCTTTCATAAAAATTACCCGGGACTCCTATGTAATATTTCACTTCCCCAGAGACTTCCTGACGCATTAATAATAAATGTCTGTAATTATAATAGCCATGCAACAAAAAACTGTTGTGGGTCATCTGATAGCAACGCTCCCGCAACACAACGAAATCCTCCGGACCCACGGAAAGAAATTCTCTGGCATCCCGGAAGGGATGGATGTGGGGGTAGATACTGCTTAATTGCTCCCATTTGGTGTCTTTCATGTGGAGAGTGTGTTCCGTGGCAGTTTTTTTCGAGCTCCGGGCTTCCGATCCACTGACCATTTTTTCGTTTGTGACTACGGTTTCTGCCACTTTTTCGGTCTGTTCACGGGCTTGCCTGCCTTGCTCCTGCACCCGCTCCCGCTGCATCTCCCTATTTTGGGCTTCCTGCTGTTCTGTCTGTATCGGCCGCTTTGCCTGCTCCGGCTGGTTTCCACCTTGCCCCTGTCCTTCGATTTCCCCCACCGTAACCGGTGCAATCGCAGTCACAGGCGCAGGTACTTTCTTCGCACCAGCCGCTCCTGCAAACCGCCCTATGATCTCAAAATTACGTTCCAGGGGAATGCGTATCCCCAGTGTCGGCTCCCAATCCGCTTTTCTGAAAATTCTTTTTTCACAGGAAATGGTTCCCCGTTCTGCCGTCATTTCACATAATAGTTCTTCTCCGCTTTCCCGCTGCAGATACAGCAGCATCTCCTTGCCAGACACGATCCCCTGTCCTCTCAGCTGCACCATCAGAATCTCTTCCTTTTCCCAGCTTTCCAGCTTTGCATACCCGGCTCCCCGGATCCGTTGCCCGTTTTCCTGTAATTCCAAATAGCTGATCTGTTTCCGATATGACATAAAATCCCCCCCGTATAAAGTTTCTATCTAACTTTATGCGAGGGGTTGTCCTTAATATTCCTGGTTGTCCAGATATTTCATATAATTTACGACCATCAATGCGATCTTGAAAGTCAGTGCATCATCAAAGCTTCGCAGATCCAGGCCGGTGCTCTTCTGAATCTTCTCAATACGATATACCAGCGTATTACGATGCACGAACAACTGTCTGGAAGTCTCCGACACATTCAAATTGTTTTCGAAGAACTTGTTCAGGGTGTTCAGGGTCTCTTCATCCAGGTCCATAGGTACATTGTCACCGAAGATCTCCTCAATAAAGATCTTGCACAGATTCACCGGCAGCTGATAGATCAGACGTCCGATTCCCAACGTGCTGTAGGCGATCACCTTTTTCTCTGCGTAGAAGATCTTGCCTACATCCAGTGCCATCTTGGCTTCCTTGTAGGACTTGGATACGTCCTTCAATTCCTGTACCACGGTGCCATATGCCACCTTCACATCCAGAAGAGCCTCCGCATTCATCATGGCTACAATGGTCTCGGCCAGTTCATGCAGTGTCTCAGGTGTGGTGGTGCTCTCAACAGATTTGATCAGGATCAGGCTGGACTCATCCACCGCTGTTACATAATCTCCCGACTGCGGGGAAAACATGCCCTTCAGCACTTCAGATACAATGCCATCTTTCTCATCCTTGGTCTCAATGAGATATACGGCTCTGGGACAGCTGACTTCCACATGAAGTTTCTTCGCCCGATTGTAAATATCTACCAGCAACAGATTATCCAACAACAGGTTCTGAAAGAAATTATTCCGGTCAAACCGTTCCTTGTAGGCAATGACAAGATTCTGGATCTGACTGACAGCAATCTTACCCACCATATATACGTCATCCGTCATTCCCCGTGCCACCAGTACATATAAAAGATCCCCTTCGTCACGGATCTTCAGAAGGTGATGTACTCCGATCACCTGGCTATCCGCCGGAGAAGCCACAAAGCCTGTGATCAGATCTGTGGTTATGTCATCCTTTTCCATGGTAGATGCCACTTCGGATCCGTTCAGATCATAGACTCCGAGGTCTACCTTCGTGATTGCTTTTAATTCATCAATGCTTGTCTGTATAATCTGGCCTGTAATCATATTGTCCACGCCTTTCTGTAGCATAATCTATATCGAATTCTTCGCTCTTCGCGTTCTCGATTTCGCAACGTCTCTTCGCATTCCGGACTATCGTCCTCCTTGCTCATATCCATTCGTTCTGTTCATAGGCGAAAAGTTCCACCTGCAAGCAGTCTCGCTTTTCATCCATGTCAGAACTATATATTCTTAGTATATCTGATTTACTCACCCCGTGCAAGCAAAATGCATAAAAAAAGCCCTGTCTGCATTCACAGACAGGACCTTGAAATCTCTTATGAAACTTAAGACTAGTTGGTAATAACCTGCTCGGTCTCTTTGTCGAATACGTGGATCTTCTCAACATCCAGAGCGAACTTAACGGTATCGCCAGGTCTTGCAGTGGTACGAGAATCTACTCTTGCGGTCATAGGGAACTCGTCAAGATCGAAGTACAGATATACTTCTGCACCAAGTAACTCATAAACCTTGATGGTAGAGGTAAATACGCTCTGAGGAGAGGTCTCGATGTACATCTCGGAATCATATACGTCCTCAGGACGGATACCGAAGGTAACAACCTTTCCATCGTAACCGCCATCGATCAGCTTCTTGGACTTAGCGGGAGGAAGGGGAATGCTGTGGCCTGCGATTACCAGGTTAGCGATGTCGCCTTCTACCTTAACAGTAGCATCCAGGAAGTTCATCTGCGGAGATCCCATGAATCCTGCTACGAACAGGTTGCAAGGCTTCTCATACAGGTTCTGAGGAGTATCTACCTGCTGGATAACGCCGTCCTTCATAACAACGATTCTGGTACCAAGTGTCATAGCCTCAGTCTGGTCATGTGTAACGTAGATGATGGTGGTGCCCAGTCTCTGATGCAGCTTAGCGATCTCGATACGCATCTGTACACGCAGCTTAGCATCCAGGTTGGACAGAGGCTCATCCATCAGGAATACCTTAGGGTTACGAACGATTGCACGTCCCATAGCAACACGCTGTCTCTGACCACCGGACAGAGCCTTGGGCTTACGATCAAGCAGCGGAGTCAAATCCAGGATCTTAGCTGCTTCCTTAACCATCTTATCGATCTGATCCTTGGGAACTTTTCTCAGCTTCAGACCAAATGCCATGTTGTCGTATACGGACATATGAGGATACAGAGCGTAGTTCTGGAATACCATTGCGATATCTCTATCCTTAGGCTCTACATCGTTAACTACTCTGTCACCGATCTTCAGTTCACCGGAAGAGATATCTTCCAGACCTGCGATCATACGAAGGGTGGTGGACTTACCACATCCGGAAGGACCTACGAAAATGATGAACTCCTGATCTGCGATCTCAAGGTTGAAATCCTTAACAGCTTCGAAACCGTTAGGATATACTTTGCAGACATTCTTTAAAGATAAACTTGCCATTTGAAAATACTCCTTTCATATTTACCAATGTTATTTTCTCTCATTGTGAAACGATATGTCTCGTTTGAATCTGAATTCAGTATAACGAAAATCACGAAAATGTGCCATACCACTATTTCACAAAGATTTTGAATCATATTGTAAGAATTGCTTATAAAGTTTGTTTTTTTTCGAAATGCTTGTCAGATTGAACAAATCCGCCCGCATTTCTTGGACATATTCAACAAGAATTGCCCTACTTTGTCTCATTTTCCGGCTTTTTATAGAAGCTAAGCTGGTTTTTGCCATGTCTTTTTGACACATACAGCGCATTATCTGCGGCTTTGTACAGTTCCTCGAAAGACTTGCCGTCCCCGGGGAAGACCGCTGCTCCCACGCTGGCCGTTACGGAATATTTTACATATTCTCCCACTTCAAACTGATGGAAGAACTGTTCGATCTTCTTGCCTTCCCGTTCGATCATACTGATCTCGCGGATATCCTTCAGAAACACCATGAACTCATCGCCACCGGTACGACCCACGATATCCGTAGCCCGGAACATGGATTGCAGACGTACTGCCAGGTTGCGGAGCACTTCATCTCCGAAGGCATGTCCCATAGTATCATTGATCTTCTTAAAGTTATCAACATCCAGTACGAACAATACGCCCTGCTTGTCCGGGTACTTTTCCATGTATTCCCGGATCTTACGCTCTGTGGCCATCTTATTGTTCAGATCCGTCAATAGGTCGGTATCCGCTTTATCCTCCAACACCTTACTGTGTTCAGAGGCTTTGATGCGTACCAGAATATTGATTGCGGTGATAATAATAAGCGCTACTGCAATGGAAATACTGATCTTGACGATCAGATTCACAATCGGGCCGCGGAAGGACTGCTGGATTCCAGACAGATAGGATTCATTAATACCGACCACCAGGTTCCACTCGGTACCGCGGATTGGAAAATGACAGATGATCTTGCCTACACCGTCTTCCTTAACATGTAAAATGCCGTTGTTGCCCTTCTGCTGCTGTCTTTCAAACAAGGTCCAGCTTCCCAGGCTTTCCGAAATATCTTTCAGGGAATTCCAGAAATCATTCTGCAAAATAGCCGTTCCGTCAGTGGCACCGTAGCATGCCATAATGGTTCCGTTCCGGTTGACCAGAGAGAAAAATGCCTTGTCACCATATACAGAATTGTCGAAGAATTCCTTCATGTTATCCGGGTTCATATAACTGAGCAGATATCCGGTGACATTTCCGGATATCGCAATCGGACACACATAGATAAAGGCAGTCTGTCCGTTGATCCCATCCGTGCCGGCATAAATATAATGGGCGGAGGTTCCGCTGATGCTGCCGTAATAGTTTAACTCCGACATATCGAACTCCCGGCGGTCACTCAGCATTCCGTTTCCGTTCACAGCACAATAAGCAGACATATAGGCGTTGCTGGCTTTTACAATGGTGTCCAGCTTCTCATATACAAAAGCATCACTTCTGTCCGGCCGGCTCGCCATAATGTTTGCCATGGCACTCGTGATATCTCCCAGTGCCCCCAGCTTGTCATCTACTCCCGCGGAATAGTAATAGCCGATCTGCTCTGCCTGATCATCCACCACCGTCCGTATGGCTGAATTCATTTTATTATTAAATTCGTAAATACTCAGAACCAGTGCAACTACCAGCAATGCGCAGGGAAAGACCCACTGGAAAAAAATTTCCCAAAATTTTCTCTTTTGCATACTCCGAACACCTCTCGTCTGATGCCCCCGCAGGACATTTTTGTTACTTCACGTCTGTTTTCAGGCTTTCATCCAGTTCATCATGGAATACTCTCTCATCCTCTTCCGGCGAGATTTCCGGTGCAGGCTCCTGTTCTGACAACAACTGATCTTCCAGCTTCTGGAAGAATTTATTGTACAGCATGGCAGAGGCATAAGCCGGCAGTGAAAAACCAAACAGGAAAATAATGGGTATCAGTCTTAAAGATACCAGATAAATAATCAACGGGAAAAATGCCATTACGAACATTACAACTGTCTTGGGCAGCTGTAAAATACTCATGATAAATGCATTTCGAATGGTTCCCATGATTGTATTGTCAAATTTGGCAAGTACCGGAAATACATATAAAGAAGTGCAGATCACCAGCACTCCTGCTGCCATGATCAGTACCACCAACACCTGGCTGAACTGCATTCCGGATTTGGTAATAATGTAGTAATCACCGCCAAGGATCGCCGCTACCAGCATAAGCAGCAACCAGATCAGGGTTGCCTGACGGAAATTGGTCTTAAAGGATTTAAAAAAGCTTCTTGTAATATAACTCTCCTCGTTACGCACGATCTTCAATGCCACATAATGCATGGAAGTCAGCGCAGCTCCAGCGGTAATGACAGGGATGCAGCAGATCAGTGTCAGAATATTGAGCCACATCAGATCTGCCATTTTGTTCAGTACATTCATTAAAGGGCTATCCAGGTCAAAAATTTTCATTTATATCTTATCCTTTTCTGTTTTATAAAAATTTTTCCATGGGGGTCACACGTATTCCGGAAAATGCCTCCTCTTCATGTACCGCATGAAACCCCAGTTTTCGATAGAACTCTACGGCATACGGAGCTGCTTTCAGCGACATATACCGTTCCCCTTCCTCTTTTTTCAGATATTCACACATTCTTCTCATCAGATCCCGTCCGATTCCCCGATGATGATACTCCTCATCAACAAAAAGAAGTGATAAATGATTATAATTCCGCACGGAAGCCGCTCCGATGACTCTCTCACCGTCCAGCGCCACCATCATCTGATATCTTCCCTGCTGGAACGACTTATAGAGGTGTTCATCCGTAATAAAATCATAAAAGTTACGGATTCCCTCCTCTGTATAATCCACCGCCTCAAATTTTAAAAATGTCTTCCAGATCATATGCATGGCAGGAATCCAGTCTTTGTCTTCCGCCCATCTGATCTCGTAAGTGCCCGCTGCCGTATCCGACATGATGCACCGCCTCTCTGATCCGAAAGCTTTCCGGTCTTAATCCAGTCCCGGAATCTCCCTGCGGATCCATTGATAGATGTCCTCCATGGCCTGTTCACCGTCTTCCTCATTCAAAAGCTCATGTCTGTCATTCTCGTACAGTTTGACGGTAATATTTTTCACACCAGCCTTCTTCAGAGAATCACATGCCTTCCGGACACCCTTACCGTAATCTCCCACTGGGTCCTCGGCACCGGATACCATAAGGATTGGCAGGTTCTGCGGTACCTTCTCCAGATTCTCCTGCTTCTGCAGTCTGCGGATCAGTTCAAACAGCGTCTGGAACCCGTTCACAGTGAAGGTAAATCCACACAGCTCATCCGCTATATAGCGGTCCACATTCTCCGGATTCCGGCTCAGCCAGTCACTTGCGGTTCTGGGTACATCGATCCGCTTGTTGTAGTTCCCGAATGCAGCCTTATCAATAAAATGACTGACATGCCTGGAACCACAGAACAGCTTCTGTATGCCTGCCATGGCTTTGGAACAAAGGATCAATCCCCCGGACTGCATTCCCGTTCCGACAATTACCGCCCCGTCGACTCCCTTACCGTAACGACACAGATAATTCCTCGTAATAAAGGAACCCATACTGTGTCCCAAAATAACATAGGGCACCTCCGGATAGCTTTCCTCTGTGATCTTCTTCAGCCGATGTACATCCCTTACCACTACCGTTGCCGGATCCTGTTCGCAGAAGTAACCGTAAGTGCCGCCTTCCGCCACAGATTTTCCATGTCCGAGATGGTCTTCTCCGGTAACAAGGATTCCTCTGGCAGTCAGAAATTCAGCCAGGTTCTCATAACGCTCCACATACTCTGCCATTCCGTGCACTACCTGCACAATGCCTTTTACATTGCCGTCATCGGGAGTATATCTCACTGCATGGATACGGCTTTCGCCGTCCCGGGAATCAAAGTAAAATTCTTCCTTAATCATAAGACCTCCTTGGTTACGGAAAAATCATAGGACGCACAAAACAAATGTCAATTTTACAGCATCTGCTTTGGCGTCCTATTCATTATATATCATTTCTTATAAAATTTTAAGCCCTATATTGCTTTTTTTGTAAAATAGTAACAGTTCATCCCGCCTCATTCGTAAAGTTGCGTTGTCATATACTATTTAACAGATCTCTGCTCCGGCAGGCATATTCTTCTCCGGGGTGACCAGAGCCAGATTGCCTTCCGCGTCTTCTGCGCACAGGATCATGCCCTCGGACATTACTCCTGCCAGTTTCGCAGGCTTCAGGTTCACCAATACCATAACCTTCTTGCCCACCATTTCCTCCGGGCTGTAATGTGCCTTGATGCCAGAGACGATCTGACGTACCTGACTGCCGATCTTCACCTGGCTGCACAGCAGCTTCTTGGACTTGGGCACTGCCTCACAGGAAATGATCTCACCTACCTGGAACTGCATTTTTGCGAAGTCGTCATATTCGATCTCTGTCTTGGGCTCAATATCGATGGCTTCCTGCTCTGCCTTTTCTGCCTCGGCATTTGCCTCTTCCGCTTCATGCTCCGCTGCTGCCTTGATCATGGCTTCTTCCAGCTCTGCCTCTTTTTTTGCTACATCCTTCATATCCAGACGGGCGAAGAGGATCTCAGGCTGGTCAGTCACCCTGTTGCCGCTCTCATACAGGCCGAACTGCTCTAACTGATCGAAGTCACGCAGGGAGGTATTCAGCTGTTTTGCGATCTTCTCTGCGGTTTCGGGCATATAAGGTTCTAACAGGGATGCGCCAATGATAATACCTTCCACCAGATTGTACAGAACGGTAGCCAGACGATCTGCCTTGGCTTCGTCCTTGGCCAGTACCCAGGGTTCGGTCTCATCGATGTATTTATTACAGCGTTTGAAGATGCCGAAGATCTCGGTCAGGGCATCTGCTACTCGCAGTTCTTCCATTTTGGCTACTACTTTTGCATAAGTGCCGGTCACAGTCTGTTTCAGATCGGCATCCACTGCTGCATCGTTCTCGGTCAGCTGTACATTCCTATTCTCTACTACACCACCAAAATACTTGTTGCTCATGGAAATGGTACGGTTCACCAGGTTGCCCAGGGTGTTGGCCAGATCGGAATTGGTACGCTCTGCTACCAGTTCCCAGGTCAGATTACCGTCATTTTCAAAAGGCATCTCATGCAGTACATAGTAACGTACTGCATCTACGCCGAAATAATCTACCAGATCATCCGCATAGACCACATTTCCCTTGGATTTGCTCATCTTGCCACCGCCCATAAGAAGCCAGGGATGTCCGAATACCTGCTTCGGCAGGGGCTCACCCAGTGCCATCAGGAAAATAGGCCAGTAGATCGTATGGAAACGAATGATGTCCTTGCCGATCAGATGCAGGTCTGCGGGCCACAGTTTCTTGTACTGCTCGGTGCTGTTGCCATCTGCATCGTAGCCGATACCGGTGATGTAGTTGGTCAGTGCATCCAGCCACACGTAGATGACATGCTTGGGATCGAAGGTCACCGGAATGCCCCAGGTAAAGGAGGTACGGGATACGCACAAATCCTGCAGTCCGGGGAGCAGGAAGTTGTTCATCATCTCGTTCTTACGGGAAACGGGCTGAATGAACTCGGGATGCTCATTAATGTGCTTGATCAGTTTGTCTGCATATTTGCTCATGCGGAAGAAATAAGCCTCTTCCTTGGCAGGCTTTACGACACCGCCGCAGTCCGGGCACTTGCCGTCCACCAGCTGGGACTCGGTCCAGAAGGATTCACAGGGAGTACAGTACATTCCCTCGTAAGCTCCCTTATAGATGTCCCCCTGATCATAGAGACGCTTGAAGATCTTCTGTACCTGCTTCTCATGATCCTCATCCGTGGTACGGATGAACTTATCATAGGAAATGTTCAGCAGATCACACAGACCGCGGATGACACCGGCGATCTTATCTACATGTTCCTTGGGAGTGATGCCGGCTGCCTCAGCCTTCAGTTCGATCTTCTGTCCATGCTCGTCAGTACCGGTCTGGAAGAAGACATCATAGCCCTCCTTTCTCTTGAAACGCGCGATGCTGTCAGCCAGTACGATCTCGTAGTTGTTGCCGATATGGGGCTTCGCAGATGTATAGGCAATCGCTGTGGTAAGATAATATTTTCCTTTGCTTTCCATAAATCACATTCTCCTTTTCTTATTTATTTTAATTCCAACGGATCGTTCCGTGCTCCGCACTCTCACAATCCAACCCAATATTCGCATATCGTGAAGCTTACGCTCCACTTTTATGCTCATATCGGGGCAGGTCATCAAGTCATAAAATTACTCTTGTGCAAGCACATCGTAATTTTTGACTTGTGACCTTGTTGCAATAAAAAAGTCTCCTCAAAGAACCTTATGTTCTTCAAGAAGACGAGCGTTGTCTCGTGTTACCACTTCTCTTCGTCTGCGTTTCGCAACACAGACCTCTTCGGGTCCGTAACCCTATCCGCTGTAACAGGCGGATCCTGTCGCAGCCTTGCTTCCACCGTTCCTATTCTCCCCGGTATCCGTTCGGTGCGCCGCTCAGAAGCCATCTTCTCTATCTGTCCGTTCCATTCCTCTCAGCCTTACGGAATGTTCTCTGTAAAACTTCTATGATAAATACTCTCTTCCTCATTGCATTTGCGTATTCTTACAGTAGCACAGGAAATCCGGACTGTCAATGCAGTTTTTGTTGCCATGCAATCGTAAATGTGTATAATGGTATATTATATAAGGTAATTTTTATAACATACATAAGAGGATATAAAATGAAAAAAAGTAAATTACCAAAACAGGCCTTGATCATTCTGAGCATTGCTCTGGTGCTGGTAATTTCCACAGTTATGTGGAGTTCTGCCCAGATCACACAGGATACAGAGGAAGAAGTACAGTCCACTCTCCGGGATGTTGCCACGCAGAACGCCCTGATCGTACAACAGGAGCTCCGTGAAAACTTCAACTTATTATACAGCCTTGCCGATGCGATCAGCGTTTCCCCGGATGCAGTCAATGCAAAATCCATTGCTGCACAGTTGGGATCTTTTGTCTCCACCTATGAGTTTAAACGGATCGGTTTCGTCTCACCGGACGGTCAGGTGATAAGCACCGATGGCTATGTACAGGATCTGTCCAGCAGAGATTTTTTTAAGGATGGTATGCAGGGACTTCCTGGTATTACCAATACCCTCCAGGATCGCCTCGGTACTCCGGAGCCCATCAATGTATTCAGCATTCCCGTATATGATCAGAGTGATTCCATTATCGGTGTTTTATTTGCCACCTATCGGAACCAGCATTTTGAAGAAATTTTAGGCGTGCAATCCTTTAATAATCAGGGATTCAGTTGTCTGGTAAATCAGGACGGTGACCTGATCGCCACATCTTCCAATGCACCGGCTTCCCTGCAGGAAGCCGACCGTATGTCCGATTATCTGACTCAGGATGCCCGTAACGACCAGCCCTTGCAGGATCTGCATACGCTGCTTCAGAGTTCTTCTTCCAACGGTGGTTATTTCTATGGAGGCAGTCAGAAGTATTATTACTATGCGGCTGCAATGGACAATCTCCGCAGCGACAGACAGTGGTTCGCCCTGACTATTGTTCCCGATCAGGTACTTTCCAGTCGTTCCGCTCCGATATTGTTTCAGGTGCGGCTGCTGATCCTGCTGATCATTGTGATCGCCGGAGTCGGTACTTTTGCTTTTGTGCACAGTATCCGGACACGGCGCAGGCAGTTATATCGTCTGGCTTATGTGGATCCTCTGACAAATGGTGATAATTTTGCCTGCTTCAAGGAGAAATTATCCCACCGAGGCGGAGACAGCGGCTTCTATGTTGCCCTGGATCTTCAGGATTTCAAGCTGATCAATAATACCTGTGGTGTGGCCAAGGGTGACGAAACACTGTTGGAAGTATGGAAGATCCTGCAAACCGGTACACATCTGGGTGAATTTTCTGCCCACATCAATGCAGACCGGTTCATCCTGTTCCTGCGGGATAATGACCGGTGTACCTTAGAACCCAGATTGGAGTGCCTGTGTCAGGATATTTCCAATTTGTCCACAAAGCTTAATATTCCGAAACTGTTCCCACTGTGCGGCATCTATGAGACCGCCGATCATAAGGAAATCGAACAGAATTACGGCAAGGCTGTACAGGCCATGTATCCGATAAAAGGAAAACGTACCAGGCATTATGCTTTTTATGATGAGCTGGATATCAAACAGCTCTCCGAGGATCGTCTGATGGAAGATGTCTTCGAAGATGCCCTGAAGAACGGAGAATTCCAGCTGTGGTATCAGCCGAAGGTAGACCCCGTCACCGGAAACATTCTGGGAGCGGAGGCTCTGATCCGTTGGAAGCGCCCCGACGGCACCATGCTCTCTCCCGGCAAGTTCATTCCATTATTTGAGAAAAACGGTAATATCACAACACTGGACGAATATGTGTTCCGCACGGTGTGCGCACAACAGCAGAGATGGCTGCAGGCTGGAGCAAAATTGTATCCGATTTCTGTAAATATTTCCAGAGTCAGCCTATACTACAGCAATGTGGTAGATAAGTACCGGGAGCTTTTGAATTCTTTCCAGCTGGATCCGAAATATGTTCCGCTGGAGATCACCGAGAGTGCTACCATTAATAACAGTGATATCTCCTCCCTGATCGAGCAGTTCCATGAAGCGGGATTTACTCTACTGCTGGATGATTTCGGAAGCGGATATTCTTCTCTGTCTTCGCTGAATGTCATGCATTTCGATACAATCAAGCTGGATAAGAGTCTGATCGATTACATTGGTGACCGGAACGGTGAAAAGCTGCTGTTGCACATCACGCAGCTGCTGCAGAGCTTCGGTATGACTATTACCGCAGAGGGGGTAGAAACTTCGGATCAGGTAGAGTTTCTGAAGAATCTTCACTGTGATGATATTCAGGGTTACTACTTCTCGAAGCCGTTACCGGTAAACGAATTTGAAGATTTTGTAAGAAAGCATACAGGTCTGTAGGGTTCGCCCACAGACCTGTTTTTTATTTCTGTATTCTTTTTTCTGTATCATTCTTCTCCCAGGATCAGGATCGACCAGGCCGGAAGCGTGATTTCTGCACCGGTACGCTCCGCAGTCTCTTCTCCGGTATAAAGCTCCCCAAGCAGTACCAGCTCCTCCGCTGCCGTCTTTCCTATCGTAAGTCCGCTCAGATCTACTGTTGCGGTCTCCGCAGAAGTATTGCCTAACATCAATAAGCTGCTGTTCTCGTCACTTCTTGTCAGGGCAAAGCATTGTTCACCGGAATACTGCTCCAGATAAGCGGTGGTGCCTCTGGCGATCACCGGGTTCTGGTTGCGGACACGGATCACCTGTTTCACATAATTATAGATGGAATCGGGATCCTCCTGCTGTTCTTCCAGACTGTCAAATTTCATCCGGAAATCATCCATATCTGCCGGGCCCTTACACATGCCTTCCGCATTGCCGTCCTTGTTCCAGTACATGGGGGCCCGTTTGTTCTCGTCTTTGCCGGAGCCCTTCATGCCCAGTTCTTCCCCATAATAGAGGAATACATTGCCATTCATTAAGAGATTAAGGGCATTGCCCATTTTCGTCTGAGCTTCGCTATTCTCCCCGGCATAGTAACCTGCACTGCGTCCCATATCATGATTGGTGTAGAAGGGAGCATTGATATAATCCGGATTGTACTGCGCATACATGCCCTGCTCTGTTTCCAGATTCTTTGCATAAGATGTTGCCGATGCCTTACCGTTCATCACATTGGCAATGATACCGGACTTGTCGGCAAAAGCAAAATCAAACATGCTGTCCACGCCGCTCTCATAATATTTGGCATAGGTATTCTGATCCGTCCAGCATTCACACACCAGATAATTCTCCGGATTTTTGCCATGAACATAATCCGCGAACCAGCTTAGAATTTCCACATTGTCCTCTGTGGATCCGGTAACATACTCTTTCACCGCATCCAGTCGGAAGCCATCCACACCCATATCCAGCCAGAAGTCCGCGATCTGCTCAAATTCCCGGCGTACCGCCTCATTCTCCAGATTCAGATCCGGCATTCCGTCCCAGAATCTCGCTTCATAATACCAGTCTGTCCCATTTACCTGTGCATATCCGCTCAGGGCTTCCCTTGAAAAATGGTAATAATCCACATAAGGACATTCTGAGGAGTCAGGCTCAGTGCCTTCCGGCAGATTTTTCAGATATTCTACAGCCTGCAAAAACCAGGGATGTTTACTGGACGAATGGTTCATCGCCAGATCCAGGATCACACGGATCCCACGGTCATGACAGGCCGTCAGCAACTCCTGAAACGTTTCCAGAGTGCCGTACTGCGGATCGATATTCTCATAATCCGTGGTATCGTATTTATGATAGGTGACGGAGGGCATCACCGGCATGAGCCAGATACCATTGATTCCCAGATCCATATCCGTGGTATCATCTCCGTCATTCAGATAATCCAGCTTTTCCAGTACGCCCTGTAGATCTCCAATGCCATCACCGTCGCTGTCATAGAAGGAATATACGAAAAGCTCATAGTAGGTACGGTAGTTGTCGTCCGGGATCTGCAGTACCCGGTTGTCCTGCACCAGAGACGTGGTACTGCCGGTGCTGTCAGTGTTACTGTCCGTGCTCTCATCCTGTACGGTGGCAGTCTCATTCTGTGTACCGGCAGCAGACGCATTGCTGTTTTCTCCTTTGCTGCCTCCACAGGCAGTCAGAGACGCTGTCATTCCCACCACCAGTATTGCTGCCCATATTTTTCTGTTCCATTTGCTCATAGTTATCACTTACTCCTCAGATCCGCTTTTTTCAAACCGGAACCATTTGAAATCAAAATTGCATCCCGGCAGGAAAACGAAGGTCACATTCTGCTCTCCTGTCACTCTTTCCAGAGGGAAACGCAGTTCCCTATATTCCTCGCTGTGCGGGAAGGGAAGTACCTGTGTAGCTCCATCGGTAAACCTAAGCTGGATCGTATTCTGCTGTAAAGGAGTTCTTCCGCAGATGACAATGCTATCGGTTCCCGCTTCTCCAAAGTTCATATCCGTAAATTCGAAAGAGACATTATTGCCGATCTGTTCAACGGCATCCCCGGTTCTCACAAAGCTGTCACCATAAGTAACTCCGTCCGTGAGAGCACTCAGTCTTGCATAAGCTTTTTCCTGTCTGGTGAAATGAAACTCTTTCAGGAAAATTTTATCTTCTGACACTATTGTCAGTTTTGTTACACCCTTTAATCTCCGGGGCAATACGAAGGTATCCGGCTGGAAGACTTCCCAGATGCCCGGCTTCTGATAGGTTATTTCACCCACCAGTGTTCCCTGTGTCCCGGAACCGCTCTCTTCGGGCTCTCCCTTCCATATCTGAATCCGGTGGGGATCATTATCGTTGGCAAAAATGGACAGCGTGATCTCGTCACTTCCGAATTCACCAAAGTCTAACGCTTCATAGACCAGTCCGGTAGGCTGTGCCTTGTCCGTTCCGGCACTGTTCTCCACTCCGCGGCTTACGTCTCCGCCAAAACTTCCGACATAAGAAATACCCGCCACCGGCTCATACGGAGAATGGAACGTCCGTCCCATGCCCTCCACTGCAAAGTCAAGTTGGGAAATCATTTTAATATTGGTTGTTCCGTTACAGGTCATACACCTTACCTGAAAACTGCCATCACTGACGCCTGTGATCCGGATGCTCTCGCCGTCTTCCAGTTCCTCCAGCTTTGCCACAGGGCTGGGGATACCGGAAGCGTCAGTAATGCTCCAGAGAAGCTTACGGTCTGTGGCTTCCATGGGATAGATACGGGTATGTAGCAATACATACGGCTTCTCCGGTGTCAATCTCATATAGGGAGCGCTCATTTCCAGTTTCCGCACCGGAACAAATCCGGGATCCACAAAGGCGGGCGGATATTCTCTGTTTTCTTCTGTTGCGCAGACACCGGGACGAATCGGTGCTTCGACTGCCTGTAACGTCACTGTCGCCGTGCGGTGTCCGGCAGCTGCCGTATTGTCCGGAGTCTCGACTACTGCCGTGGCCGTTCCGGCACCGGTTTCATCGGTCATGCTCACCGTGGCTGTCCATGCGTCCTCCACGGTCACACGAATCTCTCCGGGAATCGTTTTCGCTGCGATCATCGCCAGTAGTTTCCCCTGGAACAGCTTACGGACAGTTCCCTTGTAGGCATCGTAATCGGCGCTGTCACCATTGTCCAGTCCCACCAGTCTTCCAGCACCTTCAACGGTCACTCTCACATAATCGGAGGCATTTTCCACAGGATATCCGTCCCGGTCCTCCGCTGAGATCTCCACAAAGATCATGTCCTCGCCGTCAGCATGCAAGGCTGATTTATTTGCTTTTAATACATAATGATCTGTGTTGCCGAAGGAATGTCTCTCCTGTCTGGCTATCTCCCTACCCGTTTCGTCGTATGCCACGGCACAGATACTGCCGGGCGCATACGGTACTTTCCAGGAAGGCTGCAATACCGTTCCTTTCTGATGATCGATCTGCTGTTTTCCCTGTGACACTCCGTTTACGAACAGTTCCACCTCCGGAGCATTGCTGGTGATCCGCACGTCCACCTGCTGTCCCGGATTAAAATCCCAGTAGGGATATACATGGATCATGGGATCTTTTTTCCCATCCGTCCATTCCGAACGGAAGACGTAGTAGGAGTCTTTGGGAAATCCCGCCGTATCCATCTGTCCGAAATAGCTGTTTTTCGTCTGATAAGGGGTCGGCTCACCGATATAGTCAATGGCTGTCCAGATGAACTGACCACAGGAATAAGGGGTATCTCTGTCCATAGTGATACAGTATTCCGTATTTTTCGCCGCCCAGCTGGTAGTACTGTTGCCCAACGCAGAACACTGTTCGTCCGCTTCGATCAGATTCGCCCTCTCCAACGGAAAATGATACACCCCTCGGCTCTGTACCACAGAGGAAGTCTCACTTCCGTAGATGATCCAGTCCGGATGCTTTTCATGGTGTTCCGCATAATATTTTTCCGCGTAGTTATAGCCCGCCACTTTCACGATATCCGCACATTTCTGGGCATTTTCCCAGGGCATGTAATTGGAACCGATCGTCACCGGTGCCACCTTCCGGTAATCCCACTTTCTGACTACTGCAAGGAGGCTACGGGTGATCTCCTGTCCATGGGCATCCGCATGGGTATCCGGAATCTCGTTGCCAATGCTCCACATGATAACGGAAGGATGATTGCGGTCTCTGCGGATCCAGCTGCGTACATCCTTCTCCATCCACTCCTTGAAAAATCTGGCATAATCATAAGGATTCTTTGCCATCTCCCACATATCGAACGCTTCGGATACGATCAGAAATCCCATCTCATCCGCCAGTTCCATCAGTTCCACAGCGGGCATATTGTGGGAAGTCCGCACAGCATTGACACCCATGGAACGCATGAGTTCAAATTTCCGGCGCATGGCTTCTTTGTGAAAAGCCGCTCCCAGTGCTCCGAGGTCATGGTGATCGCAGGCACCGTTCAGGCGCACTTTTCTGCCGTTTAATAAAAAGCCCCTGACAGGATCAAATTGCATGGTGCGGAAACCGATGCGAAGATGTTCTTCCTGACATAGTTCCCGGCTGTTGGTCTCCCGCACCGGTTGTTGTTCTGTTCTCTGTGATGCACTGTTACCGATCGTCTCCGCACTACCGTTTTCCCGCAACATGTCTCTCCACAGGCATACCTGCAGCTCATACAAGTAAGGATCCGTAATGTCCCATTTCCTCGGATTGTCCACAGGAATCGTCACAGATGTCTTCTCCTGTCCACCGTCAAGGGGCTGCTTTACCCGGAAAATCTCCCTGCTTGCTGTTTCTGCGGAGCTTTTACTGTCCCCTGTATAATACAGACAATATTCCAGTGCATAATTTCCGTTGTCCGTTCCCCATTTCAACTCCATATCGATGGTCAGGTCATAGCCTTTTTGCGTCTCCACAGAAGAGGTGTAGATGCCGTCCAGCGGGATATGTGTCTCCGGCAGACATATCATCCATACATTACGATAGATTCCGGCACCGCTGTACCATCTGCTGTTGGGTGACTGAAATACGACGCGAAGGGCCACTTCATTTTCTCCCTCCCGCAGACTGTCCGTAATGTCCCAGTCAAAGGTGGAATAGCCATATTTCCATTCTCCAAGCTTTGTTCCGTTGACACAGATCTCAGAATCCATGTAAACACCTTCGAAGCGCAAAATGACACGGTCATCATTTCCTGTTTTATCCGGGGCATAGGCAAAGTTCTTCCGATACCAGCCGATGCTGTCTTCATAGAGATTCTTCGTATCATAGATCAACCAGTCATGGGGCAGATCCACCGGCTGCATTTTGGCTTCCCAGATCTGCCTGTCTTCCCATTTCACACCTAATTCCGTTTTGGCAAAATACCAATTATCATTCCATAACGTTCTGCTGTTCATCAAAGTTTTTGCCCTTTCTGTCTGATCCCGGTTTCTGTCCCGTTATTTTATTTTTCCTGCACGTGTTCGGTTTTATCTGCGTTCGATGCAGACTGCGCATCTGCACGGTTCTCCAAGTGTTTCACAAGCCAGACCGCCAACAGCGCATCCAGCGTTCCCAATAAGATTCCGCCCAGGATATCCGTCGGGTAATGAACGAAGAAGTAAAGTCTGGAAAATGCAATAAGTGCCGCCATGAGCAGACTTAAGAGTCCTGCTCTACGATAATAACAGAAGATCGTCACTGCACCGGCGAATCCATTGGAGCTGTGTCCCGAAGGGAACGAATATTCAGAAGGAAACGGGATCTTCAATATGACACTGTTGTCGACTGCGCAGGGTCTGGGTCTGGCGATCACATTTTTCAGAAACAGATTCCCCACCAGATAGGTAATAGCCATTGCGATCATCATAGTCAGACCGCATTTTCTGGTCTTCGGTATACATGTCAGGACGATGGCGATGGCAATCCATACAAGCCCGCTTTCTCCGATCGTAGTAAAAAAACGCAGGATCTCTGTCAGCCATTCCTGATGGATCCCCTGAATTGCATGCAATATCTGTAATTCCATCCTTCGTTCCTCCTTATCCGTCTTCCGGCTTGGTTACCGGCCTTTCCACCTGTGCCATCTGCGAAGCTGCCTTATACCTTATGGCGATTATCCTGTTTACCTCCGCTTCACAGACAGACATTTTTCCAGTATCGGCCGCTCCGTAATTTCACCGTCAGACATTCTTTTGAACTATTGTAATCTATTCAGAAATGCTTTTGCATTGGCTGCAATATCATCCTTAAATACAGCGGAACCGGCTACAATGACATTGGCTCCTTTTTCCATGGCAAATGCTACATTGTCCAGATTGATACCACCGTCTACTTCCAGATCGATAGACAGCCCCTTATCGTTGATCATTTTCCGGATCACCTGTACCTTATCCAGGCACTCCGGGATCAGCTTCTGTCCGCCGAATCCGGGCTCCACGGTCATTACCAGCACCATATCCACCAGTTCCAGATAAGGTTCCACTGCCTCTGCCGGAGTGGCGGGCTTAATGGTGATGCCGGCCTTTTTGCCTGTGGCATGTATTTTTTCAATGCATCCCTCCACATCTTCTGTGGCTTCCAGGTGAAAATTCACCAGGTCCGCACCACAGGCAGCGAACTCTTCCACATAACGTTCCGGCTTCTCGATCATCAGATGCACATCGAGAAACATATCCGTGTGGGATCTGACAGCTTTTAATACCGGCATACCGTAGGAAATCGACGGTACAAACAATCCGTCCATCACGTCTACATGCAGCCAGGAGACCCCTGCTCCTTCCACAGCTTTGATATCCTCTCCCAGTTTCCATAAATCCGCCGAAAGAATTGAAGGTGATAATAAATTCATGTTACTCCTCATTTCTGCCCCGCAAGGCCTTGTCTGTTGCTTATTACCGTTCTATTCTAGCAAACTTGTTTTCGTAAAACAAGACTAACGAAAAGGAACCTTTTCCTTTTGGAAAAAAGTTCCTCCGTTCGCAATTCTCTATAGGTTTTTCACGTCTTCTTTCAGTTTGTTCCAGGCATCTTCATGCTCCGTATAGTAAATGGGACATTTCTTTCCGCCACAATCATAGTGGCGCAAGATGTCATCGGGCTGCAGGTCATAGGCATCAGTCAGCCATTTCAATAATTTGATCAGAGAATCATAGGTCTCCTGAGTAAACTGGCCGTTGTCCGCCTTGTAGCAGCATTCGATAGAAATAGAATCCTCATTGCGGGTCTGTACTGCATAGGCGATCTCGTCCAGAGGAACGCACTGAAGGATCTCGCCATCATAGCCAATGATAAAATGGGCACTGGCACTGCGTTCATGATTGTCTTTCAGCTGTTCGAAATAGCTGCGGTTCTGGGCCGCGCTGGTCCCAGGATTCGCCGTGTAATGTACAAAAATATTTTTCACTTCCGTCAGGGGATCTCCCGGTCTGGAATATTCATTCACGGTGAGAAAATCTTCTGTCCAGTTGGGATGTGCTGCATATACATCCGCCGGAAGTCCCTGGATCCGGGTTCCCGTGGTCTCCCCGATCTGTTTTTCGATCCGCTGCACAGCTTCTGCCGCAACTTCCACAGGAGTACTGGCCTCCGCAGTGCTGGCAGGTACTTCCAACAAATTTTTCAACATAAAGATTCCTGCAAGAATGCTGGCACACAGCAGGGAAATCTTAATATATCTGCGGATTCTTGCCTGTCTGCGGCGGCGCTGCCTCTCGGCTCTGACCCGGCGTTGTCTGACGCGGGTGCTGTAAGCATTGTCTTTGTAAACATTTTGCTCATATGCATTGCCCGGATGACCCTGCTCCTGCCGCCAGGCCTTGTTTTTCTGCTGTGCTGTCGTCGAATACTGCGGATGTGATTTCTTCCTTCCGCCTTCCTGCGGCATTGCCGATATGCTATGTTGTGACCGTTCTGTGCGTCCTCCTGTATGATTGCTTCGTGATTGATCGGCGTATCTTCCGGTCTGTCTGTCTTGCGGTTGTCCTACACGTCTTCCTACGTGTCTGACTATATTTTTTCCAGTCCGGTAATCCACCAGATACGGATTTCTTCGCACCTGTATCATTTCCAGATCCGGTTGTCTGCTCGAACGATTCTCCTGTGTCATATTGCTGCCCCCCAGAGTTAATTGCTTTCTTTGAGTCCCAGTTTAATCCGGAGTTGTCACATTTTTCGGCACATATTCCTTAAGATTTTATAAATTTATTGTTTAAAAAGTTCCAGCAAATACTTTTCTATCACCTGTGCTGCTTTGCGATGAGCTTTCACTCCGGGATGCAGGCGGCTGCCTACGGTGTCCGGTGTGGTGTTGGGAAGTTGTAAAAAGTGGATTCTGGTATCAACAGTCTGTTCCGCGTAGGTTTCCACCGCTTCACGGATGACGGGCAGGAAATTGTCTCCCAGCATACCATAGCCCCAGATGATCTGTGCCTCAGGATTGCAGTCACGCACAGCTTTCAGGAAATCTCGGATTGCTGTAGTCAGGATCTTTTTGACTTCTTTTATGTCACGGGTTCCTGCCCATTCTCTTACCAGTTCCGCTGCGGACTGGATTGCTGTGGCATCGTTGGTTCCCAGATTAATGATCACGGCATCCGGCTGCCATGCCTTGAAATCATAGTCTTCCAGTGCTCCCAGCGAAGCATTTCGCTCCCCGGTAAGCAATCCGCAGACCTGTTTATAATAGGGAGGAATCTTATTCTCTACAATGCCATCCCAGCCGGTGACGATTCCCCAGCCACTCTGGGACACCACACGATATTCCGCAGAAAGCGCATCCGATACCATACGGGGATACGTATTTTCCGCAGAGAAGAACGCACTGATCCAGTCTTCCTCACCTACCGGCCCCATAGTTCCCTCTCCACTGGTAATACTGTCTCCTACAAATTCCAGGCGATATTCAGGATCCGGCAGAACCAAAAATTCCCCATCTCCATATTGCAATCCCAAAATCTGTATCATGTGCAGCGGGTCCTGGTGCATAGCCTGTACTTCCTTCAGAATCCGTACATGCTTCGTCTTTCCTACTGTCATTCCTCGAAACAGGCATACTTCATTTTTCCCTTTATTAACCGGAAAACGGCTGATCTGGGCTCCATTCAGTTCTACCGCCAGCCATGGCTCCATCGTGTCGTAATCAGCATTTACTTCCAGCCACAATTCACTGCCAGTATATAGAAATTCTATACCGCTGCCGGTCCAGAATAAATTGATCACATCTTTTCCCGTGGTCCGGCCCAATACCCGCACTTGCGGCAAATCCGCTATACTTATAATCTTTTTCTGCTGTTCCATTTTCCCATACCTTCTACTCTGTTTTCTGTTGCTTCGACATTTTCTGTTATGATCTTTCGATTGCCTGCTTTACTCTCTCCTGCCGTACTCTTCTGCGATCACATTCTCCGCAGGACGTCCGCATACCGCATAAGGGCTCAATCCTTCCAAATTTCCCGGCCAATCCCAGATGCCGAAGCCTTTCACCCAGTCACGTTTTCTGCAGGCTGTAAACATTGCCCGGTACCAGTCCGCCTGTTCCGCATCATCCTCTTCACCCTGCAGTTCCCAGTTATTCGGAACCTGCGCAGAACCATGAATATTCATGCAACCCGCTTCCGAAAACAAAAAGGGCTTCTGAAATTTTTTCACAACCTTTTCGATCCGGTCTAACTGGTTGTCCCAGTCGTCTATGGGATAATATCCGCTGGACGCAATCACATCCACGGCATCCCACCATGTAATATGATCTTCTCCATATTTGTCGCAATTATAACCGACAGGTCCGTCATATACCGTCCGTACTTCCGCGATAAGTTTTCTCCACTCTGTCTCCCGGTGCTCCGTCATGGTCATTTCACACCCCGCCAGGAACAATTCACAGCCTGCCTGCTGCGCAATCTGTGCATAATGTTTCTGAAAGGCAATGTGACTCTCGAACCAGTTGCCCCATTTGGGTTCGCAAGGTACATCATGGTCAAAAAAGCTGATTCGTGCCCGCCAGACACCATTGTCACAATTCACCGTCGGTTTCAAAGCAACTTTCAGTCCCAGGCTCTGTGCATATCGAATCATATCATACAGTTCCTCATCCGTACAGCTTTTCTCCCCATCATAACGGATTTCCTCACTGTACGGTGTTTTCTGCATCCCCGATGGTGTGAATATCACCCAATTCGTATGGATTCTTCGTACCATTTCCTCCATACTTTTTCTGGATTCTCCCGAACCCAATACTCCTCTGTGCGGAAAAACCGCAAAATTCACAGCGCGAAATGCCTCCATACAATACCTTCCCTTCCAAGTATCCCATTTGTGTTTCATTTCCTGTATTGTATCATTTTTAATTTTATTTAGCTAGTAAAATTAGCTTTTATTTGCCTAAATTTATTTTCCTGCATCTCATTGTGTTCATTCACACGATATGCTACCATGAAACTATATACAGTGCTTTCAGAAAGGAGCTATCTGCCATGCATTTTGTACAGGCAAAGGGGATTCTGTCTCAGAATAACGGAATGAATATTTACCGCGGATGCTCTCACGGCTGCATCTATTGCGACAGTCGCAGTAAGTGCTACGGATTTACACATGCTTTTGAAGATATCGAAGTGAAAGGAAATGCACCGGAGCTGTTGGAACAAGCGCTGCGCTCCAAGCGTCACAGGTGTATGATTGGTACCGGTGCTATGTGCGATCCTTATCTTCCGGCTGAAAAAGAGCTGCGATTGACCAGAAAATGTCTGGAGCTGATCGATCAATATGAATATGGTGTGACCGTGCTCACAAAATCCAATCTGGTGCTTCGGGATCTCGATCTGCTGCAATCTATCAATAAGAAGACCAAGGCAGTCGTACAGATGACGCTCACTACTTATGATGAGTATCTGTGCCGGAAGCTTGAACCGAATGTGTCTACTACGGGAGAGCGTTTTGAAGTGTTGATGAGATGTAAAGAGTTAGGAATACCGACTCTTGTGTGGATGACACCGATTCTTCCTTTTATTAACGATACCAGGGAGAATATAGAAGGCTTGCTTGATTATTGCCTGCAGGCAGGAGTTCAGGGAATCCTGCTGTTCGATGTAGGAGTCACGTTGCGGGATGGAGATCGGGAATTTTTCTATCAGGCTCTGGATCGTGATTTTCCCGGCATTCGGCAAAAATATGTCCATACTTACGGAAATGCCTATGATATTCCCAGCCCTCACGCCAAAGAACTTATGGCCTTAATTCGCAATACCTGCTCAGCCAATAGTATTCTATGCTCCCCGAAGGAATGCTTCGCTTACCTGAATGAATTCCCTGAGAGATATGTGCAGCAGACATTGTTTTAGGTTCCAATGGCGATAATTTCTACAAAAAAGTTTATATAGACAACACAGTAAAATCGGGAGCTTTTGCTCCCGACATCTTGATAACGCAAAAAACGAATATTTACATTCAGAATAGAACTACACTCAGAAAATTGGTAGCTATAGCTTCAGCGCCCAGAACAAAAACGGCATTGTGATCACGGAAAGCAATGTGGTCAGAGCCACGCCCCTGGATGTCAACCGATAATCGCCATTGTACTGCTGTGCCAACATTACTGTCATGCTGCCTACCGGTGTTGCCATCATTACCAGACAAACGCCTCGGAATATCGGATCCTTGATAAAAAAGCACAGTCCCCACAGAAGCAATGCCGGCAATAGTACCAGTTTTACTACAGAGAAAACGAGTAGGCGCACATCTGTAAACAAATCTCTTAACCGGGTCTGCGCCAAAGAGTCACCAATGACCAACATGCTTAACGGACCTGTGATGGCACCAGTGAAAGTTGCTGTATCTTCAAGGATCAATGGGACCGGAAGATTGGTGATATACAGAATTATCGCAATAATGCAAGAGCCTACGCCTATATTCACGAGTTGTTTCCAATTTATATTTTTCTGACAACCACCAATCTGCATTTTGTGGATGCCATAAGTATAGATCAAGACATTATATAACAAGTTGAAGATTACAGCGTGAATTATTGCATTGCTGCCATACATGACATCCAGCAAGGGATAACCCATAAATCCAATATTGGAAAAAAGCGTCATGACCTGATAAGCGCCGTAGTCCTCTCTGTCTGCATGAAGCAATCTGGGCAATAGTTCCGCGACAGCAAACATAATTGCAAAATAGATCAGCACAACACCCAGAGTAAACAACAATTTTCCTTTATTCTCCAGTCTCTCAGGATTCATACCAGAGGCAATAATCAGCGCAGGATTTCCAATATTGATTACTATACTTGAAATTGTTTTGCCTGTAGTATCTTTAAACACACCGATTTTCCGACAGATATATCCGATGAGCATAATCAAGAAAAACATTATCATTTTTTGGAGTAAAAGCATACAACACCTTCATATAGTAAATATATAAGCTCGCAAATTATACGTTCTTACAAATGCATCTCTAACCGCTGCCAACATTACTTTGCAGAGTCGCCCATTATAACACAGCCTGCAAATAAAAAGTCAAGGCTAAAATGAAAGAACTTTGAAAATTTTATACAGGTTGAAAATTAGACATCAAAACAAGACCACCACACCAGTGCTGGTCTGAAAGGTATAGTAGATAATTAAGATTCTGGAAGAGATGCAAGATATTCTTTCACTCGTCCATAGTAGATGCGTAGAAACTTGTTAGCACCGGCAGTCATATAGACATAATACGGTTTCTTTTGAGCCCGTTTTTTGTCTAAGAACTGATACACAGGATCATCTTGTGGATGTGTTTTGATTAAGACATCCATTACCTGAAATAGTGTTTTCCTGAGGTCAGAAGAACCTCGTTTTGAAGTTGGAACACTTTTCTGTTCATAAGAGCCGGATTCGTTAACACCAGGGTCTACACCGGCAAAAGCAGTAATGGCACCCTTGTGAGTGAAACGGGAAACATCACCAATCTCAGCCATCAGTTGAGGACCGAGTGACGTTCCAACCCCTTTCATTGCCATAACAACGGGATACTCCGGAAGCTTGGATGCAGTTTCGTTCATGAGAGTGCGTAGCGACTCAACAGTAATAGAAGCACTGTTAAGTTGGTCAACTGCCTGCTTGATAATAAGCTTTGTAATGTCATCCTTAGGAAGTACAGGAACAAGCTCCTTTGCTTTTCCATAGATTTCTTCAGCTTTTGACTTGCTGAAGTTGTACTTCTTGCGTTTGCACCAGTTTTCATAGTGATCAATAAAAGCGTTTATGGACATTTTACGGACACAGTATACATGCCAGTATGTAGATGCAAAATCGACCCATTTCTGGCTGCCGTCACTACGTGCAGGACTGTCAAAATAAGTATTAACACCAGGATAGGTTTGGTCAAGGATGCCGATAAGGTTATTCTTCATAGCCGTCTTGTGCTTCATGTAAAAGCCAAACTGACGGTTCATGGTTTTGAGTTGATTGCGTAATTCATCCATAACGCTATACTGTTTCAGATTTTGCCACTTGTCAAGTGCATATCGGGCAATTTTAACAGAGTCAGCTTTATCTGTTTTGACTTTACGAAGGGAATCGTTATCAAAATCCTTGATAAGCTTTGGGTTAATGGCACTAACGAAAAGATTTGCTTCGGAAAGTTGATGGGCAAGGACTTCGTAATAGCGTCCGGTATGCTCCATTACAATTCGGGACTCACCTTCGATAGACTTGATAAGTTTTACAAGCGAATTGATGTCACTGGATGTGTGTTTAATTTCAAAGGGTGTGGAAACAATTTCGCCAAAAGGCCGCATAATAGCAACCATACTTTTACCTTTTGAAACATCGATACCTACTGCGTTCATAAATTTGTCACTCCTTAAGATTATTGCAATGGATAAGTACCAGTTTTACTCATTGCCTATTCAATCTACTGTGGTGTGACACGAATGCACCTGAGGTGATTCAACCTGCATAAAACGAACGCTGCGAATGAGGAGCTGGTTATCAGTCTGTGTTACGGACGCGAAGTCCAAGAAAGGAGAAGATATCCAATTGCTACCTACATTCTAACAGCTTAAGCAACAAGATGGATAATTCCTTACTGGCTGTAAGGGATATTAACCACCGGACTGAAACGGAGTTGTCTGGGTCCACTGTCTTCCGGTGCTTTCCACTCGAAAACTTTTTGATACGTTTTTGCATCATAAAGATATATATAATCAAGACCGCAATCCGCAACCGCAATATATTTTCCATCCGGTGTAGGCATGGATGCATGAATATGAGACATCCTTCCATTTGGTTCCTGGTGATGCTCTACTCGTCTTTCCTCCCCAATGCTTCCATCCTGATTAATGCCGTACACCACCAGTAATCCATTACGAAAAACAGATACTAAAAGACTATCTTTTTCCTCATCCGCTATAACATGACATGGCCAGCCACCATAAGCATATCTGCTATTTAAAAATGAAAGTTTATTATCCTCTATGCGATAAGCAGCAACACCTCCACCCGGTACACCTTTATATTCCAGTGATTCCATAACCGCATACAGACATTTTCTCTTTTCCGAAACATATAAATATGCAGAATCGTCAGCCTCTACTGTTGAAACTTCCCTCATTTCCCCATTTTGAGTATTTATCTCCAATGTGTAAATACCTTTCGATCCTCTCAAGGAGTTCGTTCCTACGTAACACTTCATCCATTTCTCCATATCTTTACCTTTCCGTTTCGTCATTGTACTCTCCGTTGTAAATTTGATAAGCTCTTGGCATTCTTTTTTCCCATAAACGTTTTCCCTCACATAGATCAAAAAGCTCCAGTCTTCCGGTTGATTCCGCAAATTCTTCATCAGCAATCAGCAAACAATCCAGCTGTTTCAGATACAGAAAGCTCCTGGGCCATCCCAGTGTTTGCAAAATTCTCCCTTCCCGGATCATTCCGTTTTGCTCAACGACCAATTCCCGGATCAGATTAGCTCCCCGTACTCCTACGAACAATCTTCCTTTTGTCCAATCTGGACACAAAATTGAAGAAAGACTTTTTCGTGCTCCGGCAGGGAGCAAACTGACACGCTGCTTTTCTTTCAAACCTCCGTCTGAATTTTTCTCCAACACGATCAATTCATTCGATAATTCTGTAACGAGGTATACGATTTTTCCTAATGGATGTATCTCCAGAAATCTTGGACCTGATCCCCGGGGCTGTTGCTCTATTCTCCAGTTGTCCCGGTTTCCCCAAAGTTGGCTCTCACTACTATGATATACTGCATCCGCGCCCAGATCGGCAATCCAGCACTCCTCCTGCATCCACTTTACAAAATGCGGATGAGACGCTTCCTGCCTGCTAACTACCGGACCATTTCCTTTGAAAATCACCCTTCCAGATTCTTTGCCGATGCGCCCCTCCGCTACGTCCACTGATACAACCATTTGTTCTCCATACACAGCAATCAAAAGAGCCTTTCCCTGCTCCCAAAAGCTCATATGGCTGATCCCTCTCCAAGGGAAACAGCTTTTCTCCAAAAAAAACAGTTCTCCTGTAAGTTGCTTCAAATAAAACGACTGAATATAACTTCCCCCTGATTCTTCCTGTCCTACCGCATACAGTATTCCGTTGGGCGCAATACACGCCCATTCCAGATTTTTCAGTGGTGCAGCCAAAGTTTCCCTGCTGTCATTTCTCCCCAGGTCAATACGATATATCCCATCTGTCGATGTGTTTCCAAATGTATTGCAAAAATAGAATGTCATTTAAGTCAGCTCTCTCCATTATGAAAACAAAAACTCTACTTCCTCTTGCGTTAATCTCTTTTCTGATGCACGAAGGCTCTCTTCCAGTTCCTTAACCCTGCAAGGTCCTACAATCGGAATAACCTGAAAAGGCTGCGCATAAAGATATGCTAATGTTATTTCCAATGGAGTGGCATTCGTGAGCTTGCATAGTTCGTCTACTCTCTCCGCTCTTTTTAAGGATTCCGCATTATAAAACATATCTCTGGGGAAAGCAAATTTATCGTCCTTGAGAAATCCCTCTTCCTTATGTAATACAAAAAATCCTGCTGCCTGAGAAGTATATGCAGTTACCGGTTTACCGGTTTTTTGGTGATATTCATATATGTTCTCTGTCATATGGGTCTGTACAGCTGCCTCCACTGCCTCGTCATTCGGTTTTGCCAAATTAAACATAATTTCATGCCCAACAAAGGTTTTCAAATTATGCTCTTTTGCGTAAGCATCTGCAGCCCACATTCTTTCTGCCGACCAGTTCGAACAAGCAAAATATCTCACCTTTCCTTCTCTGACAAAGCTGTTCAAAGTTTCAATAATTTCACCAACCTCACGCTTCGGATCATCTGCATGTAAATAGTATAAATCTATATAATCAGTCTGTAAGCTTTTCAAACTGCTCTCCAGATCCTCTCGTATCTCTTCCGGCGCCAGCCTTTTTATGCTCGGTGTTTCAAGTGCATGGCAGGCTCCTTTGGTCGCAACTACCAGCTTGCTTCTCAATCTATGCTGTTTCATCCATCTTCCAATCAATAATTCAGATAGTGGAAGATTTCCTGGATTCCACCTTCCATACACATTCGCTGTATCAATAAATGTACCCCCATTTCCTACAAAACAATCGAGGATATCGAATGATGCCTGGTCGGAAATACGGCTCCCGAGCACTCCACCTCCCAACGCTATATCTGACACTCGCAAATTTGTTCCTTTATAATTTACAATATTCATCCTTCGCTCTCCTTTTAAAACACTTCTCAGCCTTTCACTGCTCCAACTGTCATACCTCTTGCAAAATAGGACTGGAAAAACGGAAATATAATCATAAGAGGTAAAATACCGATTACTGCAATTGCCATACGAACCGTGATGGTAGGCATTTTACCCAAGGCATTGGCAGCCTCTGCGCTTCCTGCCATACTTTGTGTCATAAACTGAATATCTAGCAAAATTCTATTCAAATAATTTTGCAGACTGAATAATTTTGTATTCGTAAGATAAAGGAGACCATTATACCAGTCATTCCAATAACCAATACCAATCAACAATCCTACCGTAGCCAGGATGGGTTTCGAAATCGGCATAATAATACTAAAGAAAATTCGGAACTCCTTAGCGCCATCTACCATAGCTGATTCGATCAATTCCTTAGGCGTATTGTTATTAAAATATGTTCTCACCAGCAGAACATTGAAACCATTTACCAAAATATTATTTGGCAAAAGTAATGCAAATATAGTATTTTTGACATGTAACGTATTTACATATAATAAATAGGTGGGAACCATACCTCCGTTAAAAAGCAATGTAAAAAACACGAGAAAATTGATTATCTTTCTTCCGGGTAATTCATTACGCGAAAGTGTATATCCCAGCATGGCTGTAAGCATCAATCCGGAAATCGTACCTATAAATGTAGTTAGTATTGAAATCCCGTATGCACGGAATATTGTCTGCCCCTGCGTTGCCATATAGCGATATGCTTCCAGACTCCACTCTTTGGGCCAAAAGGAATAACCATTTCGGAACACACTATCATTATCCGACAGAGAAGACGTTACCAGCAACAACGTAGGAAGAGTACAGAAAAGCACGAAACAAATTAAAACTATATGTGCTACTAATGCTGATTTGTTTACTTTCATTCGTTTCATCTCACACCTCCTAAAACAGAGAATCTTCCGGGCTGATCTTCCGAAGTAACAAATTTGTAATTAAAACAATTAAAAAGCCGACTACTGACTGATATACTCCTGCTGCTGCAGACATACCCACGTCTCCTGTCTGTATCAATGTGCGGTACACATAGGTATCTATTGTATTTGTAGTACTGTATATTGCTCCTGAGTTCTGCGTAACCTGATAAAATAAACCAAAATCAGAATAAAAAATCTTTCCTACCGCCAATAATATCATCATTATAATAACCGGTTTCAACAATACCAGTGTGATATACCGTACCTGTTGAAGCTTTGATGCCCCATCCAGTTGAGCCGCTTCATAGTAAGACTTATCAATAGAAATAACATTGGCATAATAAATAGTTGCCTGAAATCCAAATGACTTCCATGTATTTACGATCGGTAATATTATAGGCCAGTACTTTGACTCATTGTACCAGGATATCGTGCTTTTTCCCAAGGGCTCCAGGATCCCTTTATTAATAAAGCCTACATCCGTACTTAAGAAAGCAAATACCAGATAACTGATAATGACGATAGAAAACAAATATGGCAAAAGAATCACTGTCTGATATACTTTTAAAGCCTTTTTGCTTGTCACTTCGCTCAAAAGAATTGCTACTAAAATACCTAAAAATGTATTAATTATAATAAATGCCACATTGTACAATATTGTGTTTCTGGTAATAATAAAAGCAACTGAGTTTTTAAATAAAAACAAAAAATTTCTAAAGCCTGCCCAATCACTTCCATAAATTCCTTTGCTGTAGTCGAAATCTTTAAAAGCTACCACCATACCCGTTAGTGGTAAATAATTGTTAATAAACAAATAAACCAATGCCGGCAAAGCCATAATGTATAGTGGCAAAAGCTTTTTTATTTTTTTTAATCTTTTATACATACCAGGCTCCTTTGAATAGAAAGGTCAGTTGTGTTATACCTCTGACCTTTCCGAGAAACTTTACTTATTTTGTTGCCGCCCACTCGTCTAACTGCCGTTGCTTTTCTGCAATAACAGTATCAATCCCTGCATCCTTCAGTGCCTGTCGGAATTTCGGTAAATTTTCATCAGGATCGATTACTCCATTCTCCAGAGGCAGACGATACTCATCCATTACTGCCTGTACAGCCGCCGCTTCTGCCTTCACAGGAGTGGTGTCAAACACAAATCCCAGCGCTTTAGATTTGATTGCATTATCATTAAATTCCTCATATTTTTCATTTAAATCTTCGGGATCCGTATTCCAAATATAACTCAGATAACGATTTCCAAAAGCGTAAGTTGCACTCAGAGTATAGCCGGATGTTTCTCCAGTTACACCGTCCGGATAAGTAATCCACTTTTCGCTTCCTTTTACATGCTGATAGTGTGTACCTTCAATACCCCATACCAACGCATTATATACTTCTGCATCACTATAAAGCAGATTGACAAACTCCAACACTTTTTCAGGATTCTTACAGCTGACAGGGATCGACTGAATAACAGCTCCAACCGTTTGTGTATTTCCAAAAGCCGGATTTACAATTGCTGTACTGCATGGAATACCTGTCATATTGGTGCTGTCTGTAGGCACACCCGGATGAATCAGGGACATTGTGGATGCCACTTTTCCTGTTTTGAAATAAGCTACTCCTGTATCAGGATTCGTTGAAGCATCTGGAAGAATATAGCCCTTCTCATTCCACTCTCTGGCTTTCCTCACACACTCCTCGTAATATTCTGTATCAAAGAGATTTTGCACGGTCAGATCGCCCTGTCCCCAATCCATCAGGACTCCCATGGTATCACCCAGCCCATCATATGTTTTAAAAAGGCTTTCCAGAATGCTGGTTCCCTGGCTTTGCGGCTGCGTTACATACTTGTCCGGTTCTCCCTCTTTAATTCTGGCAAAAAGGTCATCTAATTGTTCTACTGTTAATCCTGCATCAGCATCAATTCCATATTTCTCGATAATATCATTGCGAAGAATCAGTCCGTATGCACTTGCCATATCACGTATGGTCGGAAATCCATATATTTTTCCGTCAACTGTGGTAGCTTCCATATAGTCGCCGATTACTTCCATTGCATCCGGTGCATATTTACGAACCGTTTCTTCATCCAGCCCAAGCAGTTTATTGGAAGTGACATCACTACTGAATGTAGTTCTGGCTGATGCATTTACCAGATCCAGCTTTTCGCCACTGGTAATCATCAGATTAACCTCCTGCTGATAGTTTGCTCCTGTCATAGGCAAAAGCTTAACCTTGGCACCAATCTTGTCATAAACAATGTTACTTAGATTCTCCTCTACCAAATCCCAATCTGCCTGCTGTACCCATACATCAAATGCATAAACAATGGTATATGGTTCCTCTCCTTCCTGCACAGTGTCATTCGTTTCACTTTTGTCTGTCTGACCTACGCTCTGATTACCGCTTTCATTTCCACATGCGGAAAGCACTGTACACGCTGCCAACAATATGGCAAATACTTTACTTACAATTTTCTTTTTCATATCATTTTCTCCTTCCTTTTATGTATGTTTTGTATCTTTTGTAATTAAACTATATCTCTTATAATTATTTCTTTCTCCCTGAATTTCGACCTTCACTTATGAATTTTATACGCTTTTTGTTTTATCGAAATCCAGCTCATGAAATGGATCTTTGTCCTCTCCATCATAATCCGTCAGCTTACTCGCGATCCTTTTCAGATAACTATTTGTGTTTGCAAGAGATCCGCTAATAATATCCTCTTCTGTTATTTTGGCAATTAAAATTTCTCTGGCGGAAGCCATCACCTCTTTCATATTGGATAGATAACTTCCACGTTCCCGATCATATGTTACATAGATAAATCCGTCATCTGCTTCCTTTGCATCCGGATAAGAAACTTCTCTCTCGTCTAATAGTAATTTATAAGGGAACGTTTTTCCTTCATCCTCTGACAGCATTGCCGTAAGATTATTTCTTCCACTAAACTTAAAATGATTGATCAGCAGGATTCTACCTGAACGCAATCTTGTAATATGGAATCTCGAACAGGGACCACCATAGCCAGTGTCAAAATCTTTACTCCAGCTTCTTCCTCCATCATAGGAATTCGATGCGCCAATCCCATACTTTGTCCTAACAAACATTCTTAGGCTTCCATCCTTCATCTCCAATATCATATGTTCATCATAATGCCGGTCTTTCACGTCTGCAAAGCCAAGCTTCTGAAAGGTTTTCCCACAATCATTGGTAGCATAAACAAAGGAGCCTTTTTCCGTAATTTTAGTATCATATTCTTCTGATAATACTCTTATACCATCATTCCATACAGCAATCGGGAACAACCATTCACCAGATTTCACCACTATAGGTTTATTCATCATTACATTATGGCCTACCAGAAATTCTTCTCCCCAAACCAGCTCCTCTGCATCAGGATCTCGGCAAACAGATGCATATAAACCATCGTCCGGGCACTTTGCCCATGTCAGCCAAAGTTCTCCCAACGGATCTATCCAAAGGCATGGGTCAAAGCATCTTCCATTATCTTCTTTTACAATAACAATCGGTTCCGAGAAATGATTCCCTCCGTCATCCGATTTAATTACGATCACATAATTTCCTATTTCTTCCTTGACCCCACCTGAATAGAAAGTAAGGAAAATCCTTCCTCGTTTTGTCACCTCAATGCTCGGGATTCCTTGCCATAGGCGTTTTGAATCTCTGTATTTTTGTAATTCCTTTGTTTCCGTATACAACATAATTGTTTCCTCCAACAGACTTATATCCATGTTTTCTGCATCCTTTTCAAAAATACAGGAGCTGTTATATCAACGGAACAACGGACAATGCAGCCCCTCTTTTTTCATTTTCTAAATATACCGTATATATAATATATAATTTATGATCTGCTTCATAGGCGCATGGGTAACACCACGCTTTTCCATAACCTAATCTGTCGGAAAAGCCATTTTGTAGTATAATGCCGGTCTCAAAGGTATTTTCTTTGGGTTTTGAGAATACGAGTACAAGTTTTTCTCTTCCCGGATACCAATTTCCTATTATATAGTTTCTACCATCAGAAAGCGTGCCCGCATATATTTTTGAATCTGAAAAAGGAATATCATAGGAAAAGGCATCCGACCATGTCTCGCCATAATCCTGTGATAAATATACAAGCGGAACTTTTCGCTCGTCATCTCTTGAAAACATGGCAATTTTATTATCTTCTATGATTGCGGTAATTTCCGGATGTACCAACTTAGAACCATCAGGCAAGTCTCCATTTTCCTGAATATACACTAATCTCCAATCATCATCTATTTTCCCGGAATCCGAAATAAGTACCGCTGGAGTATTCGGGAAGCCATCTAGTTCAGCAATACGTCCCGGCAAAAGCAATTTCCCATTTGCCATCTTATACACATTCGTATTGAGTTTAAAAGGAATCGGTTTGGACCATAAAAATTCAAAACAGTCCTTTTCCTCTTGAAATACATAAAGATCAAGAGCATGAATATGATCTGCTGATACCATTTCATTAATAAGCATATATAGTTTATCTTCGCAAATACCATACACCGGTGGGCAGAACAAAATTTTGCCGGTTTGATCCTCCGCTATCGTTTCAATATCACTCCATGTCTTTCCACCGTCTTTTGACCTTTTTTGTCTGATTGGAGTAGGTCCGATCAGTTCTTTTTCCTCGCAATTATACCAGGCAGCAAATAGCGTTCCATGATATTCTATAATAGCTGCTTCATGCAAAAAAGCATACTTATCATCCGGACAGGCAACTTCATATATCTCTGTTTCACTGTTATCCTTTAAGCTTATTTCTTTTTCAGCCATGTTCAGATGTCCTAACATATTATATAGTTGTTTATCTTCCTTTGAAAAAAAATTAAACATTTTGTTCCTCCCTTTCCATATCATTCTTTTCATTTAGGACTGTAGACAAAACGCTTTTGGTCAGCACTCCAGAAGCGTTTTTCTTGTTTTGGGTTCAAAAAGTGTGTACTTGATCAATAATAAACACTTTTGGGTTCCCCTTTTTCCCTTCCTGGCTATCATCTTTGCCAGTTTTTTCAGATTCATGCAGGCAAACGTAAGCCCGACTTTCATTTCCATCCGGGCTTTTCCTATCATCTGTGTATAGCGTAATCCGTGGTTTTCTTTTGCTGTTCCGAAGAGGCGCTCTACGGTCTCTTTCCGTTGCGCATACACTTCCTTCATCCCAATCGTATGCCGGATATCCTCACACTTTTCCATGTACGGCTCCCAGATATGCCGGGTCACTACCTTCACATGATCCCTGCTTTCTGTGCACTGCTTCAGATATAGACATCCTTCACAGACGATTCCGCAGCTCTTGTATTCCCGGTATCCGGAACGGTTCGTCGTATGATAAGCCAACACCTGATCGTTCGGGCATACATAGCAGTCAAAATATTCATCATACACATACTCGGTTTTTTTGAAAAAACCATCTTTGGTCATGGGGCGTTTATACGGCAGAAGCGGTGTGATACCATCATCCAGAAGTAACTTTGCTATCGCTGGTGTTTTGTATCCTGCATCGGCTACCAGTGTCTGAATGCCAATGTCTTTTATCTTATCATACAGGGATTTAAATGTCCGGCTGTCATGCTGGTTGCCGGGATTTACACTATAACCCAGAATCCATCCGTTTTTGTCACAGGCTGTCTGCACGGAATACGCAAAAACATTTTTATGTTCACCCTTTCGGAACCATCCGCTTTCCGGATCCGTTGTACTTTCCTTGACCGTTTTTTTTCTTCTTTTCCATCAGAGCTGCCACCACAGGGGGGGGATCTTTGGGATCTTCCTTCTTTTCTTTCAGAGGCTTTTTTCCCATGCGCTTCCCGGTCTTCATTGATTTCCTTCTTTAACTGCTCTTCGAAGAACAGTGCTTCCTCATCTGCAATCCGTTTCCGCATCTTTTTGCTGTTTGCCCGTGCTTTTACATGGGTGGCATCCACGAAGACCTCGGAAGGATCAATCAGTCTGTATTTATAGCATTCCTGCAGGATACGGGAAAAGATCTGTTCAAAAGATCAGTATCCTTAAAGCGTCTGGTATAATTCTTTCCGAACGTAGAGAAATGGGGAACCTTGTCCATCATTTCCAGACCGAGGAACCATCGGTATGCGACATTGACTTCGATTTCTTTTACTGTCTGGCGCATGCTTCGGATGCCGTACAGATACTGGATGAATGGAATTTTAATGAGCATGACCGGATCCATGCTGGGGCGGCCATTGTCTGCACTGTATTTATCGATCACAAGTTCATAGATAAAACTCCAGTCGATTGCCTGGTCAATCAGGCGCAGCAGATGATCCTGCGGAACAAGGTCATCCATGCAGAACATCTGAATCTGTTCTCTTTTCTTATCTGCATTCTGTGTCATCATAGGAAACACCGCCTTTATTTTGATACTTTCATTATACCAAAAAAGTAGTGAAAAGTCCCGTAAATACGGCATTTTCACTACTTCTTATATGCTTGTAAGTACATAATTTTTGCAGTCATGACACAAGAAAAGCTCCCTCACAGGAAGGAGCTTTGTCTACAGTCTGAGCCCTGATCCTTAAAGATCAGGGCTTTCCATCCCACCGTTTTTTCGATATTCATTTGGTGAAATTCCTACTTCTCTTTTAAACATTGCAGAAAAATTAGACATATTTTCATAGCCGCACCGGGATGCAATCTCACATATGGAAATCTTTGGGTTTAACAGCAATCCTTTTGCCATATTTACCTGTTCCCTTAAAATATAGCGATTTACCGAACATCCCATTTCCTTTTTAAATCGTCTATCCAGGTAATCCGGATTTAAATACAGTGCTGAAGCAACTTTTATCCTATTCAGTTCCTCATCGAGATGGGTCTGTATATAATAAATCGTTTGTTCCCTGATCCCACTTAAGTTCGATACATCCTGCATGATCCTGGAAACAGCTCCCATAGTTTCCTCAATCCATGCATCCATTTCCTCCAGTGAACCAATTGCTGTTACTCTGTTACATCCATTTTCTCTATCATATAAAAATTGATGTGCCTGAATTCCATTTTCCTGAAGTGTCGAATAGAACAACTGTTCCAAATCATACTGAAGCATTTGAAGTGCTCTCCTATTTAACTTTGCCTCATTGTCTTTTTCCCCAAAGCCATTTTCGGATTATATCTTGAAGTTCCACAGTCTTGCCATTATCAATATATGCTTTCCATAGCGTCATATCAGGCATACCAATTGCTTCACTGTTTTTAGGCATATTTATAATATCCAAAATCTGTCTTCTACTGCAAACATTATTCCATGCAAACTGTCGAAGCTTATCTACCATGGACTGTACTTCTCTCCCTGTACACACTTCTCCTATGCATATTCCAATTTTTTCGTATAATCTTTCTGTCTTAAATTGCTGTAATATCGCATCTTTTAATATTATGCCATTTCTTTCAGTGCCAGAACTCAGCCACTCGTCTGAAATAAAAACCAGGCCTGCAAATTCTTTTTGAGACAATACCGGAAGCAGAAAGTCACCAGCCACTGTTCCCAAGTCCTCTTTTACCTTCTTCCTGGTCTGCTTTATGTCTTCTTCTGTTTTGTCATTTGCATATTGATAAAATAAAATTGGGATCAGCCTTCTATCTTGCTCCTCTTTCCATTGCTTCTCCTCATATTCTTCACACTCCCTGTTCGGATCATCACGTAGTCCTCTGAGCATTTCCTCCCAATATTTTTCTTTCCATACTGGTTTTAACTGGTTCCATACAATTCCTTCTTCCTGTAACTGCGCCTGATGACGCTCTCTTTCAATCTTAGTGACAAGATTTTTCATCACCTTAATAATATCATCTTCCATGACCGGTTTAAGCAGATAATCATAACATCCGTATCGCAAGGCATTTCTGACATAATTAAACTCCGCATGGCTTGTCAACATGACGATTTCTAAATCCGGAAAATTTTCCTTTGCCTTTTTTGATAATTCCAATCCATCTGTCTGGGGCATTTCAATATCGCAGATCATAATATCAATTTTTTTCTCATTTAAAATTCGAACAGCGCTAACTGCATTTGTAGCAGAATAAATCTCCGTAATACCCAGCAGCTCCCAGTCCGTTACTGTAACTACTTCTTCTACCACCAGATATTCATCATCTACAATAAGTAGGTTCATAGCTGATCTCCATTCCAACATCTTTTTCTAGTTATCTTATAGTTTCCCTTTTGTTCATTTTGGTACATTTATGACAACGCTAACTCCTCCACTGTCCCGATTTGTAACCTTGACACTGGCAGCCTCTCCATAATGCATGTGCATTCTATCTACTATATTTTTTATTCCAATATGCTCCCTATCGTTTTTCACAATTTTCTCGTTTTGGTTTATTTTTTTAAGAATGTTCTCCTCAATTCCTTCTCCATTATCCTGAATTTCAATTTTTATATTGTCTCCCTCTACTTTGGCTGAAACGACAATCATCAAATCATTCGAGAAATCCGTGGAATATTTGATTGCATTTTCCACAAAAGTTAATACACACATAGCCGGCACCATGCTGATTTCTGCTTCCGGCTCTATTTCACACTGAAGATGCATAGCACCCGCAAAACGAAACTTTTGAAACGCCATATAGTTTAACATAAAATTGATTTCCTCCTTCAGAGGAACCATTTCTCCTTGACGAGCAAACACACTTTTAAAATAATTTATCAGATATGTTAGAAGAATATTTACCTGATTGTTATCTTTTCTTTTATTCAACATATAAATAGTATTTAAAGCATTTAAAAAGAAATGAGGGTTAATCTGAAGCATTAAATATTGTTTATACAGCTCAGACTGCTTTTTTTCTTTCTCATAAACATCAATTTTCAGAATTTTAATTTTTTCCATCATATTGTTAAAGTTTTTACTGACAATATGATACTCTTCCCAGTTGTCAAACTCCGGCATTTTAAGATCTATTCCTTCTTCATCCACCTTTTGCATTACTGATACAATCCTTTTTACCGGATTTGTAAACCAGTGATACATGGAAATATAAAGAGCAAAAAGCAGTATGATCAAAATCGCAGCAAAAACCATACTGAAGTTTAATAACGTTCTGATTTCTTCAAATAGCTTTTCTGAAGGAATTACAATTCTTACACCCACATCTGTTTCTTGAATTGGCAGTTCTATTTTTAGATCTTTCCCTGACTCGTTGTCTAAAATCATTGTGCCTATTTTATAGTAAGAAACATAATAATCACTTAGTTGTACAGCTTGCATTGTTTCAATCAGTCGATTAAGGCTCACTGCACAGCCAATCCCCACACCATCCTTTGATACAACTCTGATTAAATATTGATAACCTTCTGCATCAAACAGCTCCCATTTTTCTGTAGGTTCTCTACTCTCCAATAACCTTTTCAACTGTTCTCTGATATTCTGACTTTGTATTTTTGCTTTCTTTTTTGCAGATTCCACCATCATGATATCTGCATATTTGTCTTGAAATATAAAAAAGTAATCCGCAGAACTATAAACAAGAATATCCTCATTCAATTGATTATACAGCCGCTGTCTTGACAAATTGTTCATAGATTCTTTATCCTCTTCGCAATTAGTCATACCATAATAATCTGCTGTTTCGCTTATTCGAAGAAGATAGTCCGAAATATTTCTCAAATTATTTTCTACATCGCGCGTATAGTACTCCACCATAGAATGATAAGTCTTTTTTGCCTGTTTCCAAGTCGTACGAGCTGCACTGACGCAACTACATAAAAGCATTATTATCATGCAAAAAATAATTACAGATATAAGACTATTCATGCAAATTACAACAGATTTTTTCATTTTGCTTAACATGATTTCGCCTTTCTTAAGGGCACCAACCGTTGTGACACCAGCACCGTATATATATTTCTATCTAATATAGTATCATATTCTTGTGTAACTTCCGCTTGAATATCGACTTTTGATACCTAATTTTCGACTTCTTTTACCTGATTATCGACTTCTTTACAATATTGTCTTCTTTTTCATTTATTATTTCGAGTTCATGATACCACGACGCAAAAGAAGCCGCCAGTCTCTGTTTTCACATAACTGGCGGCTTCCTCTTGATATCTTATATTCTCTTACAGAAATTCTTTGACAGACTTGTAAACGCCCTTGGCATCCAGACCGTACTTCTCTACCAGAGCAGCAGCGGAACCGGACTCACCGAAGACATCCTGCATGCCGACCTTCTTCACAGGCACGGGATGATTTGCGCACAAACAGTCGCAGACAGCGCTTCCCAGTCCACCAATCACGGAATGCTCTTCCACGGTCACTACCTTGCCGGTCTTCTTGGCGCTGTTAATGATGATCTCCTCGTCCAGAGGCTTGATGGTACAGATATTTACAACCTCTGCACTGATGCCTTCCTCTTCCAGCATCTTTGCTGCACCCAGAGCGGAATCTACGCAGATACCAGTGGCTACGATGGTGACATCCTTACCTTCACGGACTACGGTTCCCTTACCGATCTCAAAATGATAACCGGGATGATCGTTGATCACGGGTACTGCAGCACGTCCGAAACGAATATATACAGGTCCTTCATATTCCAGCGCGGCACGAACAGCGGCTCTTGCTTCCACATCATCGGAAGGGCACATTACTACCATGCCGGGAATGGTACGCATCAGAGCAATATCCTCGTTACACTGGTGGGTAGCGCCGTCCTCACCTACGGTGATACCTGCATGGGTCGCACCGATCTTGACATTCAGATGAGGGTAACCGATAGAGTTACGTACCTGTTCAAAAGCACGTCCTGCTGCGAACATTGCAAAAGAGCTTACGAAGGGAATCTTACCTACCAGAGACAGTCCTGCAGCCACACCCATCATGTTGGACTCTGCGATACCGCAGTCGATGTGGCGGTCGGGATATGCCTTACGGAAGATTCCGGTCTTGGTAGCTGCTGCCAGGTCGGCATCCAATACGACCAGATTGGGGAATTCTTCTGCCAGCTCCTTCAGGGAGTTACCATAGCTTTCTCTGGTTGCGATTTTTTTCACGGTATTCTCTGCCATTACTGCTCACCTGCTTTCTCTAATTCTTTTTCGATCTTATCAAGGTCTGCCATTGCCACTGCATACTCCTCATCGTTGGGAGCCTTGCCGTGCCAGTCCACACTGTTCTCCATGAAGGAAACGCCCTTACCCTTCAGGCTATGGAATACGATACAGGTGGGCATGCCCTTGGTCTCTCTTGCTTCCTTGAATGCTGCACGGATCGTATCAAAATCATGAGCATCTGCATTGATCACATGGAAATTGAATGCCTCGAACTTCTTATCGATAGGATAAGGAGAGCATACCTGGTCGATAGGTCCATCGATCTGCAGATTATTGTTATCTACCATAACACAGAGGTTGTCCAGCTTACGGAAGCCTGCGAACATGGCTGCCTCCCATACCTGGCCTTCCTCGATCTCACCGTCACCCAGCAGTGTGTATACACGGAAATCACGATTCTCCATCTTTGCACCCAGTGCCATACCTACTGCTGCGGAAATGCCCTGTCCCAGGGATCCGGAAGACATATCCACGCCGGGGATATGGATGCAGGGATGACCCTGCAGATAGGAACCCAGGTGACGCAGAGTAGGCAGATCCTCTACCGGGAAATATCCTCTGTAAGCCAGTGCGGAATAGAGTCCGGGAGCTGTATGACCCTTGGACAGTACGAATCTGTCACGCTCCTCCATATCGGGATTCTGCGGGTCAATGTTCATCTCCTCAAAATATAAAAATGTAAAAATATCTGCGGCTGACAGGGATCCACCGGGATGTCCCGCTTTCGCACCATGAACTGCGGTCACAATGCCCTTGCGGACATCATTGGCACGCTTTTGCAGTTCTAAATTCTTCATTGTCTCCTCCATTCCGCCATATTGGCTTGTCTGTTGCGATTTACGTTGTTATACTAGCATACTTCCGAATGCTAGTCTAGTAAAAGAATTGCTCTTCTACCGTAAAATATTGTTGTCTTCTATCAAACAGCTTTGCCCTGTCATTCATAAATTTTTTCACTTCGTTCGAAAATTCATTTCATGGAGGGGCACTTTGCTAATAGAATTTGTCATATAGTGCTTTGTACGCAAGCGTCCACGCACTATAAGCCGAATTCTATTTCAAAGTTGTTTGACCATAGTACGCGTTTTTTCCATGTTTGCGAAGGTAATGCTTATCCTGCAGCTCCTGAGGTGCCGGCTGGATTCTGGGGTTGATGGTCTCGGCACGGTATGCCATTTTGGCCACTTCTTCCAATACTACGGCATTGTGGACAGCCTCTTTGGCATCCTTGCCCCAGGCAAACGGTCCATGATTCTTGCACAGCACAGCGGGAACTGCCTTGGGATCCTTGCCCAGACGCTTGAACTCATTGACGATCAGATGTCCGGTATTTTCCTCGTAAGCATCCTCGATCTCTTCCTTCGTCAGGCAGCGCACGCAGGGAACCGGACCGTAGATATAATCTGCATGGGTGGTTCCGTAGCAGGGAATGTCTCTTCCCGCCTGTGCCCAACTGGTAGCATAGGAAGAATGGGTATGCACGATACCGCCGATCTCCGGGAACGCCTTGTACAGCTCCAGATGAGTTGCAGTGTCGGAAGAGGGATTCAGATCCCCTTCCACCTTATTGCCGTTCAGATCCATGACTACCATCATCTCCGGTGTCAGCTTGTCATAATCCACACCACTGGGTTTGATCACGAACAGTCCACTCTCTCTGTCAATGGCGCTGACATTTCCCCAGGTGAAAGTCACCAGACCATACCGGGGCAGATCCATATTTGCTTCATATACTTTCTGTTTTAATTCCTCTAACATATACTTAATCTCATTCCTTTCCACAGCCTGCCAACTTTCCGACACATAGGTATCGTGTACTTCCGTACACTCTGCAGGCTCAAATTGCATCTGAAAAATTATTTTGCCGCAACGGCTGCCTTTTCTGCGGGAAGCAGTTTCTTGTACTCTTCCAGGAAAGCATCAAATCCCTTCACATCCTCAGGATCCGGGTTCAGTGTGGTTCCGGTCTGTCCTGCGAAGATCTTGTCATTCAGATAGGAAGAAAGAGTCTCGCCGTCTTTTTTCTCCTTCATGAAAGCTGCCAGAATAGCAATACCCCAGGCACCGCCTTCACTGGCTGTATCCATAACGGTGATCGGTGCGTTCATGCCTGCTGCCATGACACGCTGTCCCACCACGGGAGTCTTGAAGAAGCCGCCATGGCCCATCAGGGAATCCACGGCCACATGCTCTTCTTTTAACAGAATGTCCATGCCAATCTTCAGGGTAGCAACTGCGCTGTACAGATGGGAACGCATGAAGTTTGCCAGTGAGAAATCCGCATCGGGAGTTCTTACCACCATGGGACGCCCTGCATCCAGTCCGGTGATGGGCTCTCCTGAGAAATAATTGTATGCTGTCACGCCGCCGCAGTCCGCAGCACCTTCCAGTGCCTTGCGGTACAGCACGCCGTACAGTTCATTCTTATCTACTTTTACGCCAAAGCTCTCTGCACATTCGCCCAGAAGATTTACCCAGGCATTCAGATCGGAGGTACAGTTGTTGCAATGTACCATAGCTACCGGCATACCGTCGGGAGTGGTGACCATATCGATCTCTTCGTGTACTTTTTCCATAGCCTTCTCCAGTACCACCATAGCGAAAATGGAGGTTCCGGCAGAGACATTACCGGTGCGGACTGCCACACTGTTGGTGGCTACCATGCCGGTTCCCGCATCACCTTCGGGAGGGCACATGGGTACGCCGGGCTGTAAGGTTCCGGTGGAATCCAGTAATTTTGCACCTTCCGCGGTCAGAACCCCGGCAGGCTCTCCGGCTACCAGTACCTTCGGCAGAATGTCACGGATCTTCCAGTCAAAATTGTGTAAGCCATCGAACTGATCCAGCATCTTCTGATCAAAATCCATAATGGTGGAATCAATGGGGAACATACCTGCTGCCTCACCGATGCCCAGCACCTTTTCTCCGGACAGCTTCCAGTGAATGTATCCTGCCAGGGTGGTGAAGAATGCGATATCCTTCACATGATCTTCTCCGCTCAAAATAGCCTGATACAGATGTGCAATGCTCCATCTCTGGGGAATGTTGAAATTAAATACCGGGATCAGCTTCCTGCAGGCTTCGGATGTCTGTGTATTTCTCCAGGTACGGAAAGGCACCAGAAGTTCTCCGGCTGCATTGAACGGCATATAGCCGTGCATCATTCCGCTGAATCCCAGAGAGCCCAGGGTGGTCAGCTTCTCACCGTATTTTGCCTCTACATCGTCTGTCAGGCTCTTGTAGCATCCCTGCAGGCCTTTCCAGATATCTTCCAGGCTGTAGGTCCAGATGTTGTTCTCCAGACGGTTCTCCCAGTCGTAGGTTCCCATGGCGATGGGTGCGTGGCTCTCATCTACCAGTACCGCTTTGATTCTGGTGGAACCAAACTCAATACCGAGGGCTGTTTTTCCTGTTCTGATCGCTTCTTTTACTGCTTCGTTCATTGTGTTCTCTCCTTTTCACTTCTTTATTTATCTCATTTTTTATTTCCGTTTTCAGTGCATTCCGCAACAGATTCCCGCTCTACGACACGGGTGTCAAATTCGTAAGTCAGGTCCTTTTTCCTGCCCGCGATCATCTGTAACAATGTCTCCGCTGCTTTTTTCCCCAGATTCTCCTTGGGGTGCGGCAGGGAAGTGATGGGCACCTCGCTGTGTCTCGCCAGATCCGAATCGTCGATGCTGATGACTGACACATCTTCCGGTACCCGGATATTGCGTTCTGTCAACATCCGAATCAACTGAAAAGCAATCTGATCATTGTATGCCAGAAGGGCGGTGCATTCCTCTACCCGATTCAGGATTCTGTCCCGGCAGTAACCAAGTTGCTTCGATTCGTCCGTGTCGATCCACACCATCCGGGAATCCGTCACAGTGAGCCCGGCCTCTTCCATGGCCTTCAGATATCCCAGATAACGCTGTCTGCCCTGACCGTCATCCAGCTTCAGGATTGCCCCGATCTTCTGATGCCCCTTGTCAATCAGATATCTTACGGCCTTGTAGGCCGCCTCCGCATCATTTAACGATACATGCGGTGCCTCCAGTTCGGGATAATAGGTATTGAAAAACAGAAGCGGTATCTTTCTGGCCATCAGGTGCCGGTACAGATTCAGGTTCGGATTCGGCAATCCGCTCTTTGTCCCCTCCACGATCACTCCGGCCACATCGTCCCGTTTCAACAGATCCTTCAGAATACTTTTCTCCCGGTCCAGCGTGTTGTTTGTGAAATAGATCTGGACAGAAAACCCGCTTTCAAATAAAGTATTCTGCATTCCCTGTAAAATTCTGGGGAAAATGTAGCTGTCCACGTAGGTAGTCACCACGGCGATGCTGTTGCGCTGTTCCAGATTCTTCTGGCGGTCAAAGCTCACATAAGTGCCACTGCCACGGATTCTCTGCACCAGCCCGTCCTCCTCCAGCGTGCCGATAGCTTTCCGCACCGTCTGCCTGCTGATATGGAACTGTTCCGACAGCTGATTCTCCGAGGGAACTTTCTCTCCCGGACCTAGTTGTCCGTCTGATATCTGTTCCTGTATGTAATTAATGAGGTTTTGATATTTTGTCTCCATAATCACTTTCAGTATAATCAGACCACCGTACAAAGTCAATACATCTTTTACCTGTTTTAGGTACATTTGTATATAGTTGTTTGGTGTACAACCCTGCAGTAAGTCTATCCCGTGGAGTATTCACATATACTCTTACCAACACTCTTTTTCATCAGGTAATCATCGTGCGTAAACGTCCCCCTCTCTCCTTCCCACAACTACTCGTATGTATTAGTCTTCTCTGCGCCCTCACCGGTGCTCTGACCCTTGTAGCTTCCCATACCTCCCCGGATAGACGTTTTGAGCAATTCACTTCCCAACTTTTTCAGGAGGAAATGACTGGCAGTACCCTGAATATGCACTACACCATTGCCGATCCAAAGGCCTTTGGCATCTCCGAATATGAACCTGTGCTTCCGATCTACCACTCCTACCAGCCGGAAGACAGCAAAGAACACTGTTCCGACTTGTTGCACCGGCTTGACCGTATAGGCCCTGACAGACTTTCCCCGGAAAATGCCTATACTTACCGGTTATTGCATCGCTCTCTGGAAAATGATCTGGCTCTGGCAGATTTTCCTTATTACAATGAGCCTCTGTCACCTTCCTCCGGAATGCAGTCCCAGCTTCCCGTTCTGCTGGCGGAATACACCTTCCGCACAAAACGGGATGTCACGGATTACCTGGCTCTCCTGGATCAGATAGATGACTATTTTGCCTCCCTGCTTCTCTACGAGCAGGAAAAAGCTGCCGCAGGCTTCTTTATGCCTGCCTGCTCCTCAGAAAAGGTCCGGAAGCAATGTGACACCATTGTCACAACCGAAGAACTGGCACAGGGAACCCATTTTTTACAGACTACTTTTGAAGACCGCCTGTCAGAGCTACAGAAGCAGGGACTTTTTACACCGGAGGAGACTGCCTCCCTGATCAAAACCAACAACCGCCTGCTTGTCACGGTGGTGCAGCCCGCCTATGCCGCCCTGTCCGAAGGGCTGCACTCACTGGAGACTTCCACCAATGCCGATTCCACTGCATCCGAAACAACTACCAATACTGCTTCGGGCAAAAACAGCAGTGCCCACAATGGGCTCCCGAAAGGGCTCGCCCTGCTGCCAGACGGAAAGACCTACTATCTCCATCTACTGTTTTCCGAGACCGGTTCCTCCCGTTCCGAAAAAGAACTGGTGCAGATGCTGCTTGTGCAATTTCAGAAAGAGCAATCCGCAATCCGTAATCTGGCTTCCCAGTCCCCTTCCCTGATTACACTGCTTTCTGAAGAAAATACGGCAGTTTTCCCTCTGGCAGAACCGGAAGAAATGCTCTCGGATCTACAGGCTCGTATGAAAAATGACTTTCCTGTCAGCAGTCCCGTTCCCACCGTCACTGTCAAAGATGTGGTCCCCAGTCTGGAACCCTATAGTGCACCGGCCTTTTATCTGACCACTCCTTTGGGAAATTCCGACAATAATGTCATTTATATAAACCATCGAAACTCGTCCCAGGGACTGGAACTCTACACCACGCTGGCCCATGAAGGCTTTCCGGGTCATCTCTACCAGACCGTGTACAGCAACCGCATCTTTTCCGACATGCACACGGATCCTGCCAGAAAACTCATCTGGTACGGCGGTTATCTCGAAGGCTGGGCGTTGTATGTGGAATTTCTTTCCTATGATTATGCGGCCACTCTGTTGGAACAGGCCGGACAGTCGGATGCCGCACAGTCGGCCCGGCTGGAGAAGCATACCCGCAGCTTGCAGTTGTGCATGTACACTCTGTTGGATCTCCTGATCCACGGAGAGGGCGCCGGATACGATCAGGTGGCAGAGGTTCTTGGGAAATTCGGTATTGATTCTCCCGGGACCTGCGAAGCAATCTACACTTATATCGCAGAAGAGCCCTGTAATTATCCGAAATATTACATCGGTTATCTGGAAATTCTGCAGCTGCAGGACACCGCCAGAAGTCACTGGAAAGATGCTTACTCCGACCTTAGATTCCACACCTTTTATCTGGAACAGGGAACTTCTGATTTTTCCTCACTGGAAGACCTGCTTTTAATGACAAATTAACGTTTTTGTGATAGGATAAAGTGTACGGATCATCAGGTTGGAGGAACCCATGACACAGTTTACAAGCAAGGCCATCGAAGAATCCTTTATCCGGTTGCTGAATGAACGACCGCTGGATAAGATCACTATAAAAGACATCGTGGATGACTGCGGCATCAGCCGCAACACTTTTTACTATCATTTTCAGGATATCACCGCTCTGTTGGAACACATTCTGAATGCAGATGTGGAGCGGGTACTGTCACAGCATCTGGATATGGACTCCTGGGAGGACGGCTTTATCTCCGCTGCCCGGTTCGCTCTGGAGAATAAGCGTCTGGTCTACCATATTTACAATTCCGTCAGCAGAGAACGGGTGGAGCGCTACCTTTACAGTATCGCCGGAGAGGTCATGCGGCTGTATGTATCCAGGATCACGGAACAGGTGGAACATGCGGCTCATAAAAAAGTATTTCCCGAAGATCAGAAAATGGTGGTAGATTTTTACAAATTTGCCCTGGTTGGCATGATTTTAGACTGGCTGAACACCGGAATGAAGAAAGATCCGGAGGGACTGATCCGGCGTGTCGGCGAGATTTTCCACGGAAATATCGAAGCAGCCCTGACCCGTGTGGCCCGTTAATTTGGACATTTTTCCATGTTTGCACATATTTGGGATTATTTAAGAGCAATGCGCAATTTTTGTGCATTGCTTTTTTTGTCCGTTTTCAAGACTGGATTCCTTGCATACAATACCAATTGAGAAAAGAATCGACAACGAAAGGAGCCCTGTTTTATGAAATTTGGTAAATGGGTCGTAAAATGCCGTATTCCTATTCTGGTACTGGCAGTTGCACTACTGGTCCCTTCCCTGATCGGTATGATCATGACGCGGATCAATTACGATATGCTGACTTACCTGCCCGGTGATATTGACACGGTAGTGGGTCAGGATATTCTGATGGATGAATTTGGAAAAGGAGCCTTTTCCTTCGTTATTATCGAGGGAATGGATCCCAAGGATGTCTCCTCCCTCCGGGAAGATATTTCCCATGTAGATCATGTGGACACCGTTCTTTGGTATGACGATTTCGCAGATGTTTCCGTTCCCATGGAAATACTTCCTTCCAAACTATATGACGCTTTCAATTCCGGTGACAGCACCATGCTAGCGATCTTCTTCGATACCTCCACCTCCTCCGACGATACTATGGAGGCGATCACAGCGATCCGCAGCATTGCCGGCAAGCATTGTTTTGTCTCCGGTATGTCCGCCATGGTCACCGACCTGAAGGATCTGTGCGAAAAAGAGGAACCGATCTATGTAGGTATTGCCGTTGCACTGGCCTGCGTAGCCATGATGATCTTCATGGACAACTGGATCACACCGTTTGTTTTCCTGATGAGTATCGGTATGGCAATCCTCTTAAATATGGGTACCAACTATTTCCTCGGAGAGATCTCTTACCTGACCAAAGCACTGTCCGCTGTCCTGCAGCTGGCTGTAACCATGGACTACTCTATTTTCCTCTGGCACAGCTACGAAGAACAGAAGAGTATGTATGAGGATAACAAGGAAGCCATGGCTGTAGCCATCAACAACACTCTGACCTCCGTGGTCGGAAGTTCCATCACCACGGTAGCCGGATTTATCGCTCTGTGCTTTATGAGCTATACCTTAGGTCTGGATCTTGGTATTGTCATGGCCAAGGGTGTCATCCTGGGTGTCATCGGTTGTGTCACAACGCTTCCTTCCATGATCCTGGTACTGGATAAGTTATTACAGAAGACCAGTCACAAATCCCTGCTGCCGGATATGGGAAAAGTTGCTTCAGGTATCACCAAAGTATTCCCGGTATTCCTGATCCTGTTCCTGGGGCTGGTACTTCCTTCTTATCTGTCTTATAAGGCAACCAACAATGAAGTGTATTACGATCTCGGTGAAACCCTTCCCGAAGATATGGCCTACGTGGTAGCCAACAGCAAATTGCAGGAAGACTTCGGTGTAGGTGCCACCCATATGGTACTGGTAAGCACCGATGTATCTGACACTGACGTACGTGCCATGATCCACGAGATGGAAAACGTCGAGGGTATCAAATATGCTCTGGGTCTGGAATCCGTAGTCGGCCCTCTGGTACCAGAGGAAATGCTTCCGGAATCCGTAAAAGAAGTATTAAAGAGTGATGACTGGGAACTCCTTCTGGTGAACTCCGAATATAAGACCGCTACCGATGAGGTAAATGCCCAGATCAATGAGCTGAATACTATTTTGAAAAAATACGATTCCAAGGGCATGCTGATCGGTGAAGCTCCCTGTACCAAGGATCTGATCGAGACCACCGACGAGGACTTCAAAGTTGTAAATACCGTCTCTATCGTAGCGATCTTCGTGATCATTGCTCTGGTAGAAAAAAGTATTACCCTGCCGCTGATCCTGGTAGCTGTTATCGAGTTGTCCATCTTCATCAATCTGGGCCTTGCTCACCTGACAGGAACGTCACTTCCTTTCATTGCCCCGATCTGTATCAGTACGATTCAGCTGGGTGCTACTGTGGACTACGCTATTCTGATGACCACAAGATACAAGCAGGAACGCTACGAAGGCAGGGACAAACGTGAAGCTGTCACCAACGCCCTGAAGGTATCCATTCCTTCCATTATCGTCAGCGCCATGGGACTGTTCTCCGCCACCTTCGGTGTTGCCCTGTATTCCGACGTGGACATTATCAGTTCCCTATGTGATCTGATGACAAGAGGCGCTATTGTAAGTATGTTTGCTGTTATCCTGTTCCTGCCGGCCATGTTCATGCTGTTCGACAAGATGATCTGTGTCACCAGCATCGGCTTCCGGAACAAGAATGCAGAACCCTCCAATACATTGAAAGAAAGGACGGCATAAGATTATGATCAATTTGAAAAAACAAGCCTGGAGAACCGGGGCTCTGTGCCTCGCCGGTGTGGTAGCCTTAAGTGTTACCGGTGTCTCCGTATATGCAAAAACTTCCGAAAAGAAAGAGACCGAGGTCAAGGAGCAGATCCGGGATGCCGTAGATGACATCTGGAAATCCGAAGATACCTCCGCAACCTCCATTGATGAGACCGTCTATGTGATCCTGAATGCAGACGGAACCCAGCAGAAGATCTACGTCAGCGACTGGCTGAAGAATCAGGGAGAAAAAGATTCCTACACCCAGAGCAATCCCGATAAGGATGCTCCCATTTCCCTGAAAGTTACTTATACGTTGGACGGCAAGGAGATCTCCCCATCAGATCTGAACGGCCAGAGCGGTCATGTAGTGATCCGCTATGATTACACGAACGAATTATATGAGACCCGTGAGATTGCCGGAAAAGAGAAAAAAATTTATGTTCCTTTTGCGGTAATGACCGGTATGATCCTGGATAATGACAATTTCAGCAATATTAAGGTGTCCTCAGGTAAGGTCATCAACGACGGCAGCCACAGCGTTGTCACCGGTATCGTCTTCCCCGGACTGGGTACGAACCTGGATATGGAAGAGGATTTCGACGATTATCTGGAGATTGAGGCCGATGCAACGGATTTCACCATGAATGAATCCTACTGCATCGCCACCAATTCCGTCTTCTCCCGTCTGGATTTCAGTAATGTGGATGATCTCGATGACCTGACAGAGGCAATGGATGATCTGGAGGATGCTACCAACAAACTGTTGGACGGGACTTCCGATCTTTATGATGGTGTCACAGAGCTTTATGACAAATCCGGTGACTTGCAGGATGGTGTAAAAGAACTGTCCGATGGTTCCAACGACCTCCGGGATGGCGCTTACAAAGTAGCTGACGGTACTGTCACTTTAAGAGGCGGTGTCGGTTCTCTGCGGAGCGGCATCGGTACACTGCAGGAGGGCACCAAGACCCTGTTAGCAGGTACACAGAGCCTGCAGTCCGGTACTAATGATCTGAAGAATGGTCTCGGTCAGCTGACTGCACAGAATGATTCTTTGAACGGCGCTGCCGGCCAGGTATTCGATACTTTGTTGAAAACTGCAGCTTCCCAGTTAACGGCTGCCGGTCTCACGCTTCCGGAAGAATTGACAATATCTAATTATGCGACCATATTAAATGCTCTGTATCAGCAAATGGAGCCTCTCTCGGATGCTGACGTTGCTCTGGGATATGTCCTACAGCAGACCGGACTGACGATTGAAAAATATCAGGGTATGATTCAGGCATCCCAGAGCGTATCCTCAGGTGATGCCGCACTTCAGGCAAATTTGAAAGCCATTCAGGATAAAGCCACAAGTCTTTCACAAGCTGCCGGCAGCATTGCTGCCTTGAAAGCTTCTCTGGATGGCTATAATCAGTTCTACACCGGTCTCCAGACTTACACCGCCGGTGTAGCGTCCGCAAGTGCCGGTGCTTCCAAACTGGCTGACGGTTCCGCCCAGGTCGTTGCCGGTGCTTCCCAGTTAAAGGATGGCGCTGACAAACTGGCAGACGGAAGTAAAGAGCTGTATGATGGTGCTGATACTTTAGTAGAAGGTGCCAGAGATCTGGCCTCCGGCAGCGGCAAACTGGCTAACGGCGTAAACGAGCTTTCCGATGGAAGCGATAAGCTGATCGATGGTATCAGTCAGCTGAAGGATGGTTCCAAGGAATTAAAGGACGGCATGATCGAATACAATGACGAAGCCATCAGCAAACTGACTGATATGGATACCAATGAACTTCAGGAAGTGATCGATCGTATGAAAGCTACCTCTTCCGTATCCGAAAATTACAACTCCTTCACCGGAGACAATAACGGTATGGACAGCAGTGTGAAATTTATCTACAAGATCAACGCTGTAAAATAAAACATCACAAGCCCGTAACTTGACAAAGCCCCTCTCCTTTTCTATACTTGCAAAAGGAGAGGGGCTTTTCGCTTCCTATATTCCGCTTCCGATAGCAGAAAGGCATACAAATTCCCATGGAACAACTATTATTCAGTCTCAATGCAACGATCCCCGTATTCCTGGTCATGGTGATCGGTTATGTTTTACAGCAGCTGCATGTTACCAACGACTCTTTTGTCAAAACCCTGAATTCATTCAATTATAAAATCACCCTGCCCGTACTTTTGTTCAAGGACATGTCCACTGCAGATTTTTACAGTGTATGGGATACCGGTTACGTGCTGTTCTGCTTCTTCGTGACCCTGTTCTGCATCGACATCACCTGGGTCGTGGCAGGCATTTTTTATAAGAACAAATCCCGCCTGGGAGAGCTTGTCCAGGCAAGCTATCGAAGCAGTGCCGCTGTCCTGGGTATCGCCTTTATCCAGAACATCTACGGGAACTCCAGCATGGCTCCCTTGATGATCGTGGGTACGGTTCCCCTGTACAATATCGCTGCCGTGCTGATCCTGTCCTTTACCGGACCGGATGCAAAAGGCTTCGATAAGGAATCCCTGCTGAAATCCCTAAAAGGGATCATCACGAATCCGATCATTATCAGTATCGCCCTGGGCATGCTGTCCAGCGCCTGCCGGATCCATTATCCCGTGATCATTTCCAAGACCATCAGCAATATTGCCGTACTGGCTACCCCTCTGGCCCTGATCGGCCTCGGTGCCGGATTCGAGGGTAAAAAAGCCTTAAAGCTTTTAGCCCCCACCGGAGTGGCAACCGTGTTAAAGCTGGTAATATGGCCCGCTCTGTTTCTGCCGCTTGCCGTGTATTTCGGCTTCACCGGAGAAAAACTGGTAGCGATCCTCATTATGCTGGGCTCTCCCACCACTGTCAGCTGCTATATCATGGCAAAAAACATGAACCACGAAGGAACTTTGACTTCCAGCGTGGTCGTTGCCACCACGTTTTTAAGTTCCGTTACCCTGACGGTGTTCTTGTTCATTTTGCGAAGCTTGCAGTTGATTTAGTTATATGATGCCCACGAATTGTTCCGTGCTGCGCACTCTCACAATTCTACCGAATATTCGCCTATCGTGGAATTATCATCACATTTTTCCCGCAAGGAAAATACTTGCCACTGTTCCCGCTAACGTTGCCAGCAATGCCCCCGGCAGCGTGTAGCGGGTTTTTGTTACTTTTGCTGCCAGAAAATACACGCTCATGGTGTAAAAAATAGTCTCGGTACAACTCATGAGGATCGAAGTCAGCATCCCGGCATAAGAATCCGGCCCACAGGTCTTAAAAATATCCAGTACCAGCCCGGTTGCCGCAGAGGAAGAGAACATTTTCACAATAAGGAGCGGTATCAGCTGTGCCGGAAGTCCCACCGCCTGTGTGGCAGGTCCGATCAGATGCCCCAGCAGGTCAAAAAAGCCGGAGGTCCTGAGAATCCCTACTGCCATCATCAATCCTACCAGTGTCGGAAGGATCTCCACAACGATGCGCAGGCCCTCTTTGGCCCCTTTCAAAAAAGTCTCATAGACCTTCACCCCCGAGACCATCCCATAACCCACGATCCAGAAAATCACCATGGGAATCATAATATCTGACATGTGTGTCAATGTGTTCATCATGATCCTCACCTGTCCTTCCATTTACAGTAAATGATGGCAATGATCGTACTGAACAGTGTGGCCACCAGCGCCGGAGCAATGATCACCGCCGGATTGGCGCTGCCGTACTGGCTACGATAGGCGATCATATTGACCGGGATCAGCTGTAAGGATGAAATATTCAGAATCAGGAAGGTGCACATTTCGTTGCTGGCTGCCGTGGCCTCTGCTCCATACCGCCGATCCTCCGATCCCTGTCGTCCTTTCTCCGTCCCCTGCCCTGCCACTGGTCGTAACTGCCTGTTCACAGGCTGCATCCTCTGCTGCTCTATCCGTCGCTGTTCTGCCCTCTGTTTCTCCAGCTCCGCCAGCTGCTCCATGGCCTTTAATCCAGCCGGCGTGCAAGCCCAGCCAAGTCCCAGGACATTAGCAATGAGATTCGTGGTTATGTATTCCCCTGCCGGGTGATCCTCCGGGAGCCTGGGGAACATGAATTTCAGAAAGGGGCGAATCCCTTTTGTCATTTTCGCGATCATTCCAGACTCCTGCGCGATCTCCATCAGTCCCATCCACAATGCCATGACCCCCGCCATGGTGATGCAGAGGCTCACGGCCTCTCTGGCACTGTCTAACGCGCCTCCCGTCAGTGCGCTCATCTGCCCGGTACAGACACCATAGATCACGCCTAACAGGATCATTCCTGCCCAGATATAGTTAAGCATCTCATAAACCGCCTGCTATTCCTTCGTTTCACTATATGCGGGCAGCGGTATGTCCTATGCGGCACAGGTTACCTTTGCACCTTGCTCCCGACGGGATGTCACATGCAAAATGAGCCTTGCGGGCAGTGCTCCCTGCCGGATTCAACGCTTCTTATCAGGTGCACTAAAATAAACCTCCCGGGAATAAATTCTCCGGGAGGTTTACTCTAAACTACATTTATAAGTTATATTTATTACCTTCGGATCTACAGAGTTCCCTGTGTGAACAGGCTTCTCACATGTGCCACTTCTTCTGCGGTGGCTTTCTCCGCCGGCACATAATAAGACTTCTCTCTGGCGATCTGGTACAGTTCCTCCTGGGACTGCTCACAGGCCGTACGGAACTGCTTCAGTGTCTGTTTTAACTCCTTATTCTCCGACTGGGCGATCATTCCCGCATAACGGGTCAGCTCGCCGTTGATTCCGGCCAGAGTATCTGCTACCATTGTCTTTTCCTGCATTCTGCTGCCTCCTTACTGCAAAAACTTCATAAGCTGCTGTTTGTTCTCCATCGCGCTGCGAGCACCCTTTTCAAAAAACTGTTTTACCTTCGGGTCCTCCGCTTCCTTGGCGTACTCCTGCATTTTGCAGTGGGTCGTGTCAAAACCGCCGATCAGATGGCGCAGATTCTGCAGATCTAATTCTGAAATATCACTCATGCTGTTAACCTCCTTTTTCTTATTTGCGAGGTTAGTATGCGCAGAATATTTTTTTATATTCAATAAATATGATACCTACGAATTGTTCCGTGCTATGCACTTCCACAATTCTCCCCACTATTCGCATATCGTGGGATTATCATCCCTCTTTTATGCTCATATTGGGGACGGGTCCCAAGGTCTTTCACCCAGCCATGAACAAGCTCATGCAGCTTTAGACCTTTTACCCTGATATCATTAAATAAAATTGGCAAATATAGATACCGAAATCACGGTCAAAATACCGCAGACCACGATGGACAGACTGCTCATGGCGCCTTCGATCTCACCCAGTTCCATGGCTTTTGCAGTTCCCAGCGCATGAGCACTGGTACCGATGGCAAGACCTTTGGCAATAGGATCCTCGATCTTACACAGGCGGCAGATCGTATCTGCCAGAATATTACCTAAGATTCCGGTGACAATGATGACAACTACGGTAATGGTCACGATCCCACCCATTTTTTCAGAAATCCCCATACCGATAGCCGTGGTAATGGACTTCGGCAGAAGCGTTACATACTGCTCATGATTCAGACCGAACATCAGGCTTAAAGCAAAAACGCTCACCATGGCAGTCAGCACGCCGGCGAAGATTCCGCCGAAAATGGCCTTGGGATAAGTCTTTAACAGCTCCAGCTGACGATACAGAGGCACTGCCAGGCTGACCGTTGCCGGAGTCAGGAAAATGCTGATATACTGTGCGCCGTTTGCATAGGTCTCATAATCTATATGGAACAATAACAATACTGCCACGATCAGGATTACGGAGATCAGTAAGGGATTGGCAATGGCTTTTCCGGTCTTTTGCTTGATCCACAGACCGATCTCGTAGGTGACCAGTGTAATGGCAATGCCGAAAAATATGGACTGACTCAATATTTCATTCATTTATCTGTCCTCCTTATCATCTGCGGCAGCTTTGGTTCCGACCGTCTGTATGGCTGCGGCACCTTTATTTTTCTGCCCCCGGATAATATGCTGGGATACCCGGCCTGTCACGATCATGATCAGTACCGTGGATACCACCGTGATCACACAGATGGGAAGCAGCATTTCTTTTAAAGCATCCACACTTACCATGATTCCAACGGTGGCGGGCACGAACATAACGGACATGGCATCCACGAGGAAATCCGCTGCGGTCTCCACCTTTTCCAGTGGGATCAGCTTCGTGATCAGCCCCACCAGCATGATCACCAGACCATAAACGCTGGCTGCAATGGGAAGCGGGATCAGGATCTCCAGAAGCTCTGCCAGAAAGGAGATTCCCAGGATAATCGAAAATTGCTTCACATATTTCATGATATTGTCACCCTACCTGTTAACTTTAGTATTTCATTTCTTTGATGTCAGGGTCAAAAGCCCCCGACTTTGATGCCTACGGATTGCTCCGTGCTACGCACTCCCACGTCTCCGCTCCGCTTCGGTTCGTGCTAGACATGTGCCACTGGCACATAGCACCCTACCCAATATTCGCATATCGTGGGATTATCATTATATTGCATACAAACAAAAGAAGCTGCGCACTATTTTTCAGCACGCAACTTCGTATTATACTACTCGGTTTTTACTTTCACAATCAGCATTCTCTACCATTTAAGTAGACTTTTTGACCTTGCTTTCGTGAATTTTTACCTTACATCTGGTGTCTTACCACCGCATATTCGTCATCCAGTCGAAAGTAGGGACATTCCTGCTGGGTTCCGGATAAAAAGCGGTACATTTCATCTTCATCCAGATTCACCATGCAGCAATAGCATTCATAGTCTTCGTCATATTCATAATTGACACAAGCGTCACAATTAGTCATTTTCCCTCTCTCCGCATATGCCTTTCATGGATGTATCCTACATTATCCTCATATGCTTTTGTCTGTTTTGCTTCGGTTTCATTATGGTATTTTCACTGTTTCATGAGTTGCCATGCAAGTACTGATAAATTTCCCGTTTTCCGACACCCCTGTCTTTTGCCACCTGCTTCATGGCGGATTTATTATCCATGCCCTGCTCTTCGTAATAAGCCATATGTTCTTCAATGCTCATGGATTCCCAGGATGCGATCTCTTCCTGTCGTTTCTCTTCCGGACTTTTCCCTTCCACTACCAGGACATATTCCCCGCGGGGCTCCTCTGTCTTGTAGTAATCCAACGCCTTTTCCAAAGTGGTGGGGAATACGGTCTCGAACTTCTTGGTCAGTTCACGGCACAACGTGATCCGCCGCTCCCCCAGTGCCGCATACAGTTCCTCCAGTGTCCGGATCAGATGATGGGGAGCTTCATAGAGGATCATGGTACGGCTCTCGGTCTTCAGTTCCTCCAGGATCATTTTCTTTTCCTTTTTATCTGCAGGCAGAAATCCTTCAAAGCAAAACCTTCTCGTACTGAGTCCCGACAAAGTCAGCGCCGTAATGCATGCTGCCGGACCCGGCAGAGAAGTGACGGGAACGCCCTGCTCCTGGCACATCCGCACCAGTACTTCACCGGGATCGGAGATCGCCGGGGTACCGGCATCAGTGATCAACGCAATGTTCTGTCCGTTTAACAGCTGTCCTACCAGCTGGTGCGCTTTTTCTACTTTATTGTACTCGTGGTAACTGGTCATAGGTGTGTGGATGTCGAAATGATTCAGCAGCTTGATACTGTTACGGGTATCCTCCGCCGCGATCACATCCACCGTCTGCAGGGTCTCCACCACCCGCGGTGTCATATCCCCCAGATTGCCAATGGGCGTTGCACACAAATATAAAGTTCCGGGCATGAGCTCCTGCCTCCTCTCCAAATCATAGTAGTCTATAACTATTCAAAGCCATGATATCATGTCACTATGTATGGCGAATGCTCGCATTCGTAAGAACATTTGACATAATTATACGGTGAATGGTGTGCTGAATAGTTACAATATCTTAACTATCTAATATCCATATATATCATATATTTCCGGCATATATACTCCCGGCGACTGATATACGATCAGCGGCTTCTCCACCGTCATGCGGGGTTTGCCGCCTCGCACCGCCTCGATGAGCACCATATTGGGCTCCTTGTCGATATAGGGATATACAAGCTGCATCCGCTTCGGCTCCAGCTTGTATTTTACCAGCATGGTCATGATCTCCGCCAGCCGAAAAGGGCGATGTACCATGTAAAAATGTCCGCCGGGCTTTAACAGTTTTGCTGTCCTGCTGACCACATCCTCCAGCGTGCAGAGCACTTCGTGTCTGGCGATTGCTTTTGGTTCCTCCGGGTTCGTCAATCCATGCTGTCCGATCATATACGGAGGATTGCAGGTAATACAGTCAAAGGAAGCAGCCGGGAAAATCTGGTCTGCTTCCTTGATGTCTCCTGTCACGATGTCAATGCGATCCTGCAGGTCATTCAGTGCCACGCTGCGTCTCGCCATATCTGCGCTCTCCTCCTGGATTTCCAGTCCGGTGAGATGAGAACAGTGGTATTTTGCCTCCATCAGAAGCGGGATGATCCCGGTGCCTGTGCCAAGGTCAAGCATCGTATCCTTTTCTCTGGCATGGGCAAATCCTGTCAGAAGCACCGCATCCATACCGAAACAAAATTTCTCCGGATTCTGTATGATCTGATAACCGTTCCGCTGAAGGTCATCAATTCGTTCTTTATCCCTCAGTTCAACCTTCATTCGTGTTCTCCGGTTTTCTTCCGTTACCGTTATTACCGTCTCTTCTGCCGCCGTGTCTCGGTCGTCTGCGGAAGGAATTGTCCCTCTGAGTTCTGCGCTCGCCTTCCTGACCGTTACCACCTTCCTGTTGTGTCTGGCTGGCGGGACGGAACTGATCTGCTCTCTGTGCATTGTCCCTTACCTGGTCCGGACGGTTCTGGGGACGGTTCTCGCGGCGTCTGTCACCTCGATTATTATCCCTGCGGTTCTCACTTTTGTTGCCATTGTCACCACCACGGTTGTCATTGCGGTTCTGATTCTCGCCGTTACGGTTATTTTCCCCGCGGTTATTATTTCTGCGGTTGTCGTCCCTGCGTCCGTCGCGTCTGCGGTTTTCTCCACGGTTGTCACCACGATTCTCTCCGTCAGTTCTCTGCTCTCTGCGGTCCTGACGCTGCTCCGCACGTTTTTCTGCGCGTTCTTCCGCTTCTTCCTTCTCCTCGATCTCCTCTAACTTCTCGAGTTCCTTCTGTTCTTCCTTAGACAGTTCCTGACCGCCCTTTTTGCCGCGGCGTCTCTTGAATTGTAACGTGTCTGCCTCGTACTCCTTCAGTTCCTTCTCGTCACCGGCTTCTACCAGTACCTTGACCAGCTGACGCAGTACGTTGACGCTCTGTACTTCTCCATGCAGTCCGTCCGCCGTCTGGACATAGTCGCCCACACCGGGAAGCTTGCGGTTCAGTTCCTCGTAAGTGTCTTCCTCATTTTTCAGACAGCACATCAGTCTGCCGCAGACTCCGGAGATCTTCGTCGGATTCAGGGACAGATTCTGCTCCTTCGCCATCTTGATGGATACCGGTACGAAATCCGACAGATAGCTGTGGCAGCACAGAGGCCTTCCACAGATGCCGATACCACCGCGGATCTTTGTCTCATCACGGACACCAATCTGACGCAGCTCGATACGGGTCTTGAACACACTTGCCAGATCCTTTACCAGTTCGCGGAAGTCGATACGTCCATCCGCCGTAAAAATAGAACAGCACCTTGTTATTATCAAAAGTATACTCCGCATCGATCAGCTTCATTTCCAGACCATGCTTTAAAATCTTCTCCTTACAGATCTTGAAGGCTTCCTTTTCTTTTTCTTTGTTGGCAGCCTCCTGCTCGATATCTCTCTCTCCGGCGATCCGCATCACAGGCTTCAGCGGCTGGATCACCTTGTCATCCTCCACTTCATGCACTCCCGCAACGACCGTGCCGAACTCAATACCTCTGGCGGTCTCCACGATCACGTGGTCGCCTCTCTTTATCTCAAGCTGCAACGGATCGAAGAAATATACCTTGCCCGCTGTACGAAATCTTACACCAATTACTTTTGTCATATCTATCTACCTCACTGATGCCGTTGGCATCTTCTAATAAATTAAAATAACGTAGCTATTCAGCACCCCATCGCAAAATAGCAGCTGCCTGCGCGAAATGCGCCTGCAACTGCTATTTTATCATATCTTTTCGAAAATGACTACTCTATTTCTTCTATCGCTTACCGCTTTAGGATCTGAGTTCCACACCCAGCTTGTTGTTCAGATTCTTCAAGATCTTCTTCACGTAGCCGTCCACTGCCTCTGTGGTGAATTCTTCCTCCTTCGGGGCAAAGGTTACGGTGAAGGCCATGGACTTCTTCTCGGGTCCCACCTGTAATCCCTCATAGACATCGAAGAGTTCTACGGACTCTACGAAGCTGCTGGCTTCCGCGATGGCCTTCTCTACCTCGCCACAGGTAACGGACTTGCTCATTACCAGTGCCAGGTCTCTGGTCTCCTTGGCGAACCTGGAGATCGGTGCGAAGGTAGGAACCTTGCCGTATACGGGACGCAGGGCTTTCAGATCGATCTCTGCGATGTATGCGGATTCACGCATATCTTCTTCCTTCTGGATCTCGTAGGTCAGCTGACCCAGGTAGCCAATCTCTTCGCCGTTGTACAGAATCTTTGCAGTACGATAAGGATGCAGGAAGGTCTTCTTGTCCTCTACATATTCGAAATCAATGAACAGTGTCTCTGCTACCGTGTCTACCAGACCTTTCAGGGTGAAGAAATTCTCTTCCTTACCCCAGATACCGATGCAGATGGTCTCTCTCTCATCGGGATACTCGGTCAAAGGCAGATCCTTAGGGATGAATTTATTGCCGATCTCGTATACTCTGCCTTCCAGACAGCCGTTCTTCTGATTACGGGCGATGGCATGAATCATCTGAGGTGCCAAAGTGGTACGCATCAGGGATAGATCCTCGTTGATCGGGTTGATCAGGCGGATTGCCTTTCTCTCCGGTGCATCCTCAGGCAGGCCTAACAGATTCAGATCGGAAGGAGAGAAGAAGGAATAATGTACACCCTCAAATGCGCCCTGTGCGCATAATGCTCTCTTGATCTTAAGCTCGGTCTTCTGTTTGGTATTCATGCCGCCGCTGGTTACAGCTGCTGCCGCAAGGAAGGTCGGTGTTACATGGTCGTAACCGTACATACGGATCACTTCCTCTGCAATATCGGGATAGGATTCCATATCTTCACGATATGCGGGTACCTGAATGGTCAGTTCGTCGCCGTTAATTACGGGCTGGAAGTTCAGGGATTTTAAGATTCTCTCAATATCAGCGGTAGGTACTTCAATACCCAGTACACCATTTACTTTCTTGATGCTTGCCTTCATCTCGGCAGGCTCGATGGAGTTGCCGGTGCTGACTTCTACGTGAGTAGAGGATACTTTACCGCAGCCCAGCTCCTCGATCAAATGCAGTGCTCTCTTGCTGGCCATAACGGTAGCATACTCATCCACACCCTTGGCATATCTCTGGGAGGAATCGGAAGACTGTCCCAGTGCTCTGGAGCTCTTGCGGATATTGTCTCTTGCAAATTTTGCGGACTCGAAGATGACAGCCTCTGTGGTGTCGCGGATCTCGGAGTTCAAACCACCCATGATACCGGCTAAAGCTACGGGCTTTACGCCATCGCAGATAACGAGGTTATTTTCGTTTAATTCAAACTCTTTTTCATCCAGAGTCATGATCTTTTCCTTGTCATGGGCACGTCTTACATGAATGGCATTGCCTTCAATGTAAGAAGAATCAAATGCGTGCATAGGCTGACCCAGCTCTTTTAAGATGTAGTTCGTGATATCTACAACATTGGAGATAGAACCGATGCCCACCAGTGCCAGACGTCTCTTCATCCATTCGGGGGATTCACCGATCTTTACATCGGATACGTAGTGTGCGATATATCTGGGGCACAGATCCGGAGCATCCACGGTTACGGTAAATCCGTCCTTGGTAATGCCGCTCTCAGTATAATCCAGTGCCGGAGTCTTCACAGGCTTATTCAGGATAGCCGCTACTTCTCTGGCAATACCGAAGATGCTCTCGCAGTCCGGTCTGTTGGCGGTAATGGCAATGTCGAAGATCCAGTCATCCAACTGTAACAGGGGCTTTACGTCCGCACCGACCTCAGCATCCTCCGGCAGTACCAGCAATCCGTTGTAGCCAGCGCCGGGATACAGATCCTCGTTCAGTCCCAGCTCAGTACCGGAACACAGCATACCGCAGGACTCATAGCCACGAAGCTTGCCTTTTTTGATCTTCATGGTACCTTCGATGGTCACATGATCTTTTGCGGTAGCATATACCTGCGCACCTTCCAGTGCTACGGGGTATTTGCCGCCTGCGTGTACGTTATCTGCACCACAGCAGATCTGCAGGGGCTCTGCGCCTCCTACGTTTACCTTACATACATGTAAGTGGGTCTCAGGGATCGGCTCACACTCTTCTACCAGACCTACGACCACACCACTGATATCCTTGCCTACTTCATAGGATTCCTCTACCTCAAATCCGCAGGAAAATAACTTTTCCTCCAGTTCCTTGGCTTCTACATCAATATCTACATATTCTTTTAACCAACTAAGTGGTACTAACATATCTTTTACCTCCTTCGGCGTCGTCTTTTACGACGTCCTCTCGTACTATTCCTTGCATTGCTACTGTTCTAAAATCATATTTCCGTGATCTTAGTCATCATTGATCTGATCCAGTACTCTCATATCAGATTGATATAACAGTTTGATATTGTTAATACCGTACTTTAACATTGCCAGACGCTCAATACCGATACCGAATGCCAGTCCACTGTATTCCTCGGAATCAATGCCACAGTTCTCCAGCACCTTCTTATTCACGATACCGGCACCCAGTACTTCGATCCAGCCGGTACCCTTGCACAGACGACAGCCACAGCCTCCGCAGGCGAAGCAGCTGACATCCACCTCTACGGAAGGCTCGGTGAACGGGAAGTAAGAAGGACGCAGTCTTGTGGTGGTTCCTTCACCGAAGATTTTCTGTACCAGTACTTCCAGCATACCCTTCAGGTCGCACAGAGTGATGGTCTTGTCTACTACGAGACCTTCCATCTGGGTAAACATGGGAGAATGGGTCGCATCATCATCGGAACGGAATACTTTACCGGGGCTCAGAATCTTGATGGGAGGCTTCTGGCTCTCCATAACGTGTACCTGACCTGCAGAGGTCTGGGTTCTAAGCAGAAATTCCGGAGACAGGTAGAAGGTATCCTGCATGTCTCTTGCGGGGTGATCCTGCGGGGTATTCAGTGCGGTGAAGTTGTAATAATCGGTCTCGATCTCAGTACCTTCATATACGCTGAAGCCCATGGATGCGAAAATGTCGATTAACTGGTTACGCACCTGAGTTACAGGATGCAGATTACCGGTCTTACGGCTCTTTGCCGGCATGGAGATATCGATCTTCTCACTCTCGTAGCGCAGCTCCATCTCTTTTTCTTTTAACTTCGTATTCAGCTCGTCAAAATGCTCGCTGGCCCAGTTCTTCAGTTCATTGACTTTCTTACCGAAGTCAGCTTTCTCTTCCTTGGGTACGGAACCCATCTGCTTCATCAGACCGCCGATAATACCGTTCTTGTCCAGAATGGTCTTCTTGTACTCGTAGACACCCTTGGTATTCTCAATCTTTTCCAGTTGTTCCCGGATGTCGGCTTTGATCTGTTCGACTTTTTCATTCAATTCGTTTAAATCTGCCATCTTACTCCTCATTTCTGTGTGCTATTCTGCACACTGTGCTATTCTGCACACTGTGCCTTGTTGCACACGTGTTTTTACTTGTGCCTGGGTGTGTATTGCATTTTCATATTGTAACTATTCAGAGCCTCATTCGCAAAATCGCATCTGCGATGCTTACTTGGAGAACAGGCTTACCTGTTCTCTGCTCATTGAGGCTGCTTCGCCATTGGCTCTGAATAGTTACAAAAAACCGCGCATACAAATTCACCCCATTGGGACGAATTTTATATCCGCGGTACCACCCAAATTCCTTATGTGAAAAATGAAAACTTCTTGAAGCTATCTTTACATTCACGATAAGACTCTTAACTCACGTAACGAGTGAGGAAACGTCATACCCTACCAAATCTTCCATTCTTCCGGTATGCGGCTCGCGTGGGAATTTCGATTCTGCTTGAACCTCAGGAAGCTTTTCAGCCGGTGAACTTCCCTCTCTGTCAGGAAAAAAGAATCTTACTGTGCACGTTCATTGCTTTTACTTTGATATGATAATACCGGAATAGCGGAAATGTCAAGGTCTTTTCATCATCTGGCCTGCTTATACTTCTTTCCATAATATTTTTTCCACGGTGTCGATCACTGGATATTTCTGTGTTCCGATGGGGTGTCCGTCACGATAGGTGGAAAATACATCGCAGGAGATCACATTGGTGCTTCTGTATATTTTCTCCACCGGTGTATGTCCAACAACCTGTAAAAGGCTGTCTTCTTCATACATTGTCTCCTGATGATACTGCGGGCGGTACCAGATGGGGCTGGCACTGCACCATAGCTGCTCCGGTCCCATGGTATTTATCTCTGCGATGATTTGGTCCACAGAGTCTGTATTTTTCACATTTTCCTCTACAAATGCCTGTAAGATGCCGCCATGGCAGAACAATACATCATCGATCCTCTGTATGTACCGAATCTGATTCCCGGCCGGCAATGCCTCCTTAAGTTCCTCCAGTTTATTTCTGACCGTATAGGCTGCCGCCCGACTGTATCCCGATTCCCGCTCATTCCACAGATAGCATAGATCATGATTCCCGTAACACCACAGAGTGTCGGGGAATTCCTTTGCAAAAGAGATTGCCGCGTCAAAAGTCTGCGCATACAATTCAATGTCATATTCCCTGTTCCAGTCATCCGGGATGTCCATCAGGCATACTGCCCGATCCGCCACACCTTTTCTCATCCATTCAGCCGCTTCCTTGAACATATACGGTTTTAAATGAACATCCGGTATCACAAGTGCTTTCATATCTGCTTCTCCTTTCTGCCCGCCACCACCGTAGAAATTCCATCGGTGAAGCCTGCTCCGACACCTCATATTTTCATTTTAATTTTACTCTCCGGCTCTGATGATCTCCGCTGCCATCTGCCCAAGTCCTTCCGCCCCGTACTTATCCCAGTTCGGATAGACACCGTGGTAGTTAATGCAATAGACAAGGCCGTCCATCTCCAGCATGACCCGACTGATACATTTCATATACTGGCTTTCTGCGCCGTAGACAATTTCATATTTTCCGGCCGCAATGCTGGTTTGGTCATACGGGGTCAACTGGTAGCCGTCCGGAACATATTTTCTCGCATAGCCTTCATAATACACTCGAATACCGTCCACCGTTTTCAGCTCTGTCACCGAATTTTGTTCGTCTGCCATGACATCCTTCATCAACTCTTCAAAACTTTTGTGGGCAATCTTCTCCCCCACTTCTGCTGTTTCCACTCCAATGGTGACGATATCGGTTCCTTTCTGATAAAAAAGTTCCAACAGCTGATCTCCGAAAAGCTTCTCTCCCTTCTCATCCAATGCCTCCGTATTCACCAGGGCAGCACTCTGAAAGTCAAATCCATTGGAAAAGGTTTCCACTGTTCTGAAAGTTTTTCCCAGATCCTGTGCAGCCTGTTGTAAATCCTCATAATTCGCATATTCGGTTGTGATTTCCGTCGCACGATAATGTTTTACGATTTCCATGGCCGCACAGCCGGTGACCAGTAACGCTGCCAGCACACACGCTGTTGTCAGGACCCGCCTGCGCAGATTGTACCGGTTCCCCTGCTGTCTGCCGGTAAGTACCTGCTCCTGTGCATACAGTCTTTGCAGTAATTTTTCCTGCAGTTCTGCCCCGGGTCTGATATTTACAAAACTTTCTTTTAATAACATTTCCATTCTTTCATCTGTCATAACCTGCCGCCTCCAATTCTTCTTTCATCTTTTCTCTGGCCTTATGTAACCTGCTCTTTACTGTTCCCTGTGGAATCCGAAGGCACCCTGCGATATCCTCTATCGTCAGTTCTTCCCCGTAGTACAGGCACACGGGAATCCGATACTTCTCCGGCAATTTCCGCAACGTTGTCTGTACATACCTGATTTCTTCCTTTTTTAACAGATGATCTTCCACTTCGGATCGTTCCCCGTTCCCCCCGGCTGCTGGCTCCATGGGTTCCTCACTTTCCATCGGTGCAATGCTGTTTCTACGGTTTATTTTCCGGTTCCGATTTTTCCAAATCCGAATTGCAACAGATAGTAAATAACTTTTCGGATTTCCGTCTTTTTGTATCTTGTCCAACAGTTCCAGGGTTTTCAGGAAGGTGTCCTGATACAATTCTTCCGCCTCCGGTCTGTTTCCTGTCAGGTAGACGCAAAAACTGTAGATATCAGTGCCATATGTTGCAATGAACTGCTCTAATTCCTGTATTGTCATATAAATTTCCTTTCCGGTATTTTCGTCTGCAGTACGTTAATGCTTTTACTATATATTGTCCTGAGCTTCCAACCGGTTCATTTTTATATAAAAAAATAGAAAGTGAAGTGTGGATTTCACTTTCTACTCATTCAGTTTTCTGTCTTATCCGTTCTCCTTGATCTCCAGCATCAAAAGTTCCATGGTCAGATCAAAGTTTACATTAGCATCCAGACGTCTCTTGGCCTTATCCAGAGCTTCGATGACTTCCTCGATTCCCTCATAGCTGCTGCGCTGGGCCACGCGGCGGATGGCGCTGATCTCTTCACGGAAAACGAGATGGTTCACATCACTGGTTGCCTTGAACAGGAGCACATCCCGGTACCAGATAGCGATGAGATCCAGATAATCATTGATCTGCAGCTTATATTCCGTAATCTTTTTGATCGCTGCGGTGATTTCACTCAGATCCATATCCTGAATATATTTCAATAGCGACAACGCTTCATTCTTAATATTATCAAAATCCTCACTGGACGCCAGTGATTTGGCCTTGCCGATATTGCCGCGGGCAAATGCCACACAGACTTCTGCCTTATAGTCCGGCACCTGCAACTGCTGCATCAGGAAATTGCGCACCAAATCATCCGCCACCGGCTTCATATTCAGTACCACACAACGGCTGAGGATCGTGGGCAGCAAACCGTTCACGTTGGAGGTCAACAGCATGATCACTGCATACTCGGGCGGCTCCTCCAGCGTTTTCAGGATTGCATTCTGCGCCTGGGGCGTCATCTTCTCTGCCTCGTTCATAATATAGATCTTATACGGACTGCTGTAAGGCTTGATGGCGATATCGTTGTTGATCTGCGCACGAATATCGTCTACGCTGATGGTATTGGGCTTCTCATGGCTGACATAGATAATATCCGGTTGATTGTCCGACAACGCCTGCTTACAGGAATGACATTCCTGACAGGGCTCCGTGCCGCCTTTTTCACACTGCAGGGTCATGGCAAATACTCTGGCAATAAATTCTTTGCCGGAGGATTTTTCACCGTTGATGATATAAGCATGGGAAATCTTCTTCGCCGAAATGGCGTTCTGTAAATGCTCTTTAATCTGTTCCTGACCTATTATGTCATGAAATGTTGCCATTGGTATTCCCCCTGTCCGTATCTTATTGTCTTTTTGGTTCTGCTTTTATCGTACTGCCTTCTTGCGAATCACGCAAGCGTTTCCTGTATTTTCATCAGGTAAAGATATCCAATAACAGTCCCCGGATCTCCCCGATCTTGTTCAGGATCGCCAGATTGTCTTTTTCATCCTTCATCAGTTCCTGTGCCAGCTGATCCAGATTCTCATCCACCAGCCGGATAATGCCATACACACGGTGCCGGCCTCTCCGATCCAGGAAGTTCTCTCTGGAAAAAGAATGGGATCTGGTCACCACTTCATTGAGAAATTCCTTGACCAGCCCACGGTAATGTCGCATATCCTTCACATCCCGTTTCTTGGCCAGCTTTTCGCCCTCTGTGGTGATCTCCGCCATCAGGTTCGTCAGTCGCTCCTGAAGTTCTGCTTCCTCCACATGGCTCGCCAGCATGAATTTGAAGCTGCCGTCCGTGGGCGCTGTGTTCTGTACCTGCTCCACGGGAGCCGGCTGCTGTATCTGATTTACTCTCATTTCCATACGCCCACCTCTTTTCCTCTGTTTACCGGCTATATTCCGGCATTTTTCTTCTCTGTTATCAGTATTTCGGCTATATTCCGGCTTCTTTTAAGTACTTTGTAATATCTTTCAGACATTTTGTCAGATCTGTATTCTCGAATCTGTCCCGGATCCCTGCTGCCACCAGCTTTTCTTCGGAGAAATCTGCGCTGTCCGCCAGAAATCTGCGACACATCTCTTCGTACTTCGGCTTCTCCTGTCGCAGTTCCCTGTCCAGTGCCCGCTGCAGGCGTACACCGTCATCCAGCTCAATATAGACCGGCAAAATAGCTTCTGTTCCGAAATAAGCAGTCATTTTCTCATAGGCTTCCAGTGTTCCGATCATGAGATAATTCTTCGTGGTCAAATCTATCTGTCCGTCATCCACTGTAAAATACCGCCAGATGCCATAGACCGTATTATAAGCTCTGTCCTCTATGACCTTTCCCTGTTCCCTCAGGGTCTGAAAACCGGTCTCATCTGTGAAAAAATATTCCACACCGTTCTCTTCCCCGGCCCGGATCGGTCTTGTCGTATAAGGCACGATGGTCCGAAGATCCATCGTGCCCTCTTTCATCAGTTCTTTAAATATGGTGTCTTTTCCGGAGGAACTTTTCCCCATGAGATATACTATTTTTCCCATACTCTCTCATTTCCGTTGTTTTATTCTCATGGCATTTGCATACCTTTTTATGATAGATTGATAACACGATCCTTTATTCCACTTCCACCACGTGGATCATATCGGTCTTACCTACCACGCCCAGAGGTACGCCTGCGGTGATGACAACCGTATCCCCGGTTTTCACCAGACCTGCCTGCTTTGCCTTGAATACCGCTTCCTCGAACAGAGCATCCGTGGTCCGCTCCTTCTGGATCATGACAGGTTTTACACCCCACAGCAGATTTAACTGGCGGTATACCTTCTCATCCAATGTACAGCCGATGATCTGGCATCCGGGCTTATAACGTGCGATCATATTCGCGGTAAATCCGGACATGGTTACGGTGATGATGGCTGCTGCATTCAGATCGGAAGCCACACTGCAGGTTGCATAGGAGATTGCCGTGGTAATATCCGGAGTTTCCTGTCTGTCTTCCTTGACTCTCTGCATTCTTCCGCGATAATCGATATCCTGCTCTGCTCTCTCCGCAATGCGGGACATGGTCTTAACAGCCTCTACCGGATACAGACCGGCTGCGCTCTCGCCGGAAAGCATGATGGCTGTGGTTCCGTCATAGATCGCATTGGCAATATCTGTTGCCTCCGCTCTGGTCGGACGTGGATTCTTGATCATGGACTCCAGCATCTGGGTCGCAGTGATTACATGCTTGCCCTGTGCCACTGCCATCTTGATCATCTTCTTCTGCAGAATAGGTACTTCTTCCAGAGGAATTTCGACACCCATGTCACCACGTGCTACCATGATACCGTCTGCTGCAGTAATGATCTCTTCCAGATTCTGGATTCCCTGCATGTTCTCGATCTTGGCGATGATCTTGATCTTGCTGCCTCTGTCCTCTACGATCTTGCGCACTTCCTGAATATCTTCCCTGGTTCTGACAAAGGAAGCTGCGATAAAGTCAAATCCGTGCTCTACACCAAACACAATATCTGCCAGATCCACCTCACTGATATAAGGCATGGACAGAATCGCTCCCGGTACATTGACACCCTTATGATTCGATACAAAACCGCCGTTTATGACCTTACATACAATGTCTTCTCCTTTGATCTCTTCTACCGTCATTTCGATCAGACCGTCATCGATCAGGATCGTTTTCCCGACATTGATGTCATTTTTCAGATTTTTGTAGGAAATAGTGGCTCTTTCCGCTGTTCCCATGATTTCTTCCGTTGTCAGGACAAACTGCTGACCGGATACCAGCTCTACCTTACCGCCCTCAAAATCACGCAGACGAATCTCCGGTCCTTTGGTATCCAACAGAGTTGCTACCGGCAATCCCAGTTCTTTTCGTACTTTCAGTACTCTGTTGTATTTAACCAGCTGTTCCTTATGGCTTCCATGGGAAAAGTTAAAACGTGCCACGTTCATGCCTGCAAGCATCAATTCTCTTAATTTCTCCTCACTCTCACTGGCCGGACCGATGGTGCAAATAATTTTGGTTTTTCTCATACAGGCTAAATCCTTTCTGCTGCTATTTTTTTTGATTTTTGACTACGGTAATGCAATATTCGTCTTTTTCGGTGACTCCCTGTACCTTCAGACCCTTTCTGAAATACTCCGCAAGCTTTCGGCAATGGATCTCTTCGATCTGTTCTCCCGGTACCAGCACCGGAATTCCGGGAGGATACAGATTCACAAAATCTCCTGCAATCCTGCCTGCAGCCTGTGCCAGAGGAATCTCCTCTTTTTCGGCATCCCATGCATCCGCAAGAGACAAACTGACTTCCGGCTGCATGTGATAGAGAGATGTCTCTCTGGAATCTCCGCCTTCCGTCTGTGGCTGCGTCTGCCACTTTCCCGCAGATATGTCACGATCGATGGCAAGCAATGCATCCGTCATTCTTGTGTATGCCTCGTCACTGTCTCCTATGGTGAACATCGCAAGACAATGATCTGCAGCTGCCATTTCCAACTGCAAGTGGTACTCCTCTAATAGAATATCATAAATCTGCTGTCCTGACAAACCTGCCTTTGAAGATAATATCACCAGTTTTCCGATATCCTGTCTGGCATCCAGCGGCAAGAAATGAAGGTTCCTGCATTCTGACAGTTCTGTCAGCATTCTCAGATAATTCACCTGCAACCGGGCAAACAGATAATCTCCCTGCTCCTTTACCAGCTGTAGTGCATTGTCAATTCCTGCCATTAGTACATAGGATGGACTACTGGACTGATAAATATGCAAAAACCTGCGCAAACGTTCTCTGTCGACCAGTCTTCCGTTGACATGAAGCAACGCGCTCTGTGTCAGTGCCGGCAAAGTCTTATGAACACTGTGGATCACCAGATCCGCGCCACACTGGCAGCTGTTCTTCGCAAATCCTTCCGCCAGTCCCAGATGAGCACCATGGGCTTCATCCACGATCAGAGGAATTCCTTTACTATGTACCAGCTTTGCGATCGTCTCTATATCTGCGATCCTGCCTTCATAAGTGGGTGACACCAGAAATACCGCATCCGGAACAGGCTCCCGGCTGAATGCCTCTGCGATCTGTTCCTGAGTTACCGCATCATAAATATCATACTCCTCCATCATTTCCGGATACAGATAAGAAACTGTTAAATTTCTCAGATATGCCGCATGATACGCAGATTTATGGGCTCCTCTGGTCATAAGGATCCGCCCGCCCCTCGGAACCGCCGCACTGATTGCCGCCAGAACCCCGCAGGTACTTCCGTTGATAAGGTAAAAGCTCTCGTCTGCGCCGTACAGTCCGGCTGCCTCGTTCTGTAATCGTCTTAGGATTTCCTCTGGAGCATGTAGATTATCAAATCCATCAATCTCCGTGATGTCGATATCCATGATCTCCCGGGGGAATTCTCCAAAAAGCAGTCTCTTATGTCCCGGCATATGATAAGGATAATAATCTGTCTTACTGTAGTCTTTTAATCTCCGGTATAATTCACCCAATTCCGTCATTCTCCTGTTTTGGGTTTCCACCCTTTTATTTTCCCTGCTCCTCTTCAATCTTCCGAAGCTTCTCGATCAGGGCTCCATGTCCCTTATGTACATGAAATGTCTCCATAAGCGAACACCATTTGTCTGCCATGGTGACGATCCAGGCTTCACGACACATGGGAACTGCGGAGATTGTTAGCGGCCACATATGTTTTTTTATAATATCTTTTTCCCTGGGAGTGAGATGGTATTCCTTCTGTGCATTGTGAAGCGCTCTTCCCGGATGATAAAAGCCATGCAGCTTATGGGGGCTGATATGATCCGGCGTGTGCCAGTCGTACAGAAAGTAATCATGCAATAATGCCCCACGGATCAAATCCTTTTTTTCACAGGGAATATGCAGCTTCTCGCTGATGGCAAGACTATATTTTGCCACATTCATACTGTGATCATTGACTGTCATGTTACCGTGCTGTACATGTGACCGTGTGGAGCGAAAGTTCTTAGAACGCAGAATATCCGGTGCTACCGCCCGGATCTCCTGCCTTAACTGTCGTTCTCTTTCAAATCTCTCTTTCCACTTCTGCACTTTTTTTGCTGAACGCTGTTTCATAGAACTGCCTTCCTTCTCAATATCCCATCATCTATAGTCACACTGATTCGCATTAATAGTAATAGCATACTACCGGGAAACCGGTAGATACATATTCATAAATAGCTGCCGCCATATTCAGTGGCAGATTGACACAACCGTGAGAGCCTGATGTCAGATAGATGGTTCCACCGAAGCTTCCTCTCCAGGTAGCATCATGCATTCCGACATTTCCGTTAAAAGGCATCCAGTAGTTTACCGGCGTCTCATAATCCGCACCGCGTAATACAGCATTTTTTGTCTTATAGGTCAGTCCGAACACTCCGGGAGGGGTCATGCAGCCCGCTTTGCTCATATTACCGGATACAAAATCTGTCTCCAATACAATGCTTCCATTCTGGAACAGATAAAGATGCTGATTCGTCAGATCAATTTCCACGTAGGAATTACCGATATCGTCACTTCCCTTTTGTGCTCCCTTGCTGCTGTATACCGGTTCCTTGTCGATGTTTTCTCCCTTTTCAATAGAAGCTGTCAGTTCTTTGACCTCTTCCTCGCGGTCGGTCTTCCAGCCGTAAGCTCCGCTGGGCAAGGTAAGCTCGATTCCCTGAACTGTGGTAAACTTTCTCTTTTTGCCATAGGTATCGTATTCTTTGGCCTGCTCTGCTACGAATTCCTCGATTGCTTCCTCGTCCAGTTGGGGATCCTTGTTATCCGTCTGGATCCACTCATGGATCGTATCTCCGTCTACGACAACCTTATTGCCGTTCCAGTCATAGGTGATCTGTGCGCTGACCCATTTATTCATGGTATCACAGGCTTTTACCAGCGCTGCATCCTCTGCCGTTATTTTGGCAGTTTCATAACAGCCCTGCTCCTCCAGATCTACCGTGGTATCTCCCTGCATGATTGCTGTGGATACTACTTCTTCTACCAGGTTGTTGTTCAACTCTATTCCCATGGTCTCCGGAATGATTTCATAATTCTTGTTCTTCTCGGAATATTCACTGATATAAGCATCTTCCGGTGCAATCATATTTTTGTTCTGCAGTGCAGGCATCTGTGCCAGTTGTTCCTGCAATTTGTCTGCATCATAGGACACCCCCTGAACTACATCATGATTCTGCGTACTCCACAGCATCTCAATCCACAGGAATTCATTCTGTCTGTTCAAAAGCTCCTGTGCCGCATTCAAAGTATCCACCCAGTACATTCCGATCTCAGATGCTGTGATCGTACCGATCTCTTCCTGCACACCGTTCTCATCTCTACCCAGAATCTGTAAACTATACTGCTGTGACTGCTGATCCATGATCGCCGCTACCTCTGTCGCCGTCATATTACTGCAATCACTGTTATTGATATAAGTATGATTCAGAAAATGAGACTGGTAGTAAATTGCCACACCACCATATGCCAATAGAATTACTGCAACTACAGCTGCTACAATACCAATCCATTTTTTGCTCTTTTTCTTCTGTACCGCTGTCTCTTCCACAGGCTGTTTTATTTCCTCTTTGCTCTCCGTTTCTTTCTTATCAGCCTCTTTCTTTGTTGTTTCTTCTTTTAATTCTTTGTTATCGTTTTCCATTTTATCTTCTGTTTCTCCCTCATCTTATTTCTGTTGCGCTCATTATAGCATTTAATTTCGTAAAAAAACAGTGTGAAAAGGCTGAAAAAAAGCCTTTTCACACCGTTTTAGAATACTACTTGCACTAATATCATATAAAGTATGGTCCCTACAGCTATACTCAGCAACGTATTTTTCTTCCAGATATGAAGCAATGCCACCACGGCAATAGACAACAATTCCGGAATTCCATGACTGCCGGTAAACAGATTAATTCCTTTTACACAGTAAATAACAAGAATCACCATAATGGCCGGCGGAAGTACTTTTCCAAGATATGTGACTGTTTCCGGAACCTCTCTCTTTCCATCAAATGCCACGAAAGGAACTGCCCGTATGATCAAAGTTACAATAGCTGCAACTGCTATGATTGCGACGGAATGTAACATTTTTTCTTAACTCCTAATAATATGATTGCGGTAATGGTCAATGCAGGTAATAAAAAGGTGTCTGCGCCCAGTACCAGTAAACACAGAACTCCGACAACGCCTCCGATGACTGCCGGTTTATGTTCTTTCGTATCCATCCACTGGTTGACTACTATAACTGTGAATAATGCCGTCATGGAAAAGTCAATTCCCGTAGTGTCGATTGGCAGGACCCTTCCGGCCAGTGCACCTACACAGCTTCCCAGAATCCAATAGCAATGATCCAACAGAGAAATGTAGAAGCTGACCCGTTCCTCACGCATTCCCTCAGGAACTTTCAGATCACATAACAGAGAAAACGTCTCATCCGTAAGGGAAAAGATCATATAAGGATATGTTATACCCATTTTTTTGAAATTTTCTACAAAAGAAAGTCCGTAAAATATGTGTCTGCCATTGACAAACAACGTCATGATCAGTGTATACCACAGACTTGCTCCCGCCGTCAGCAAGGTGACCAACACAAACTGCATGCTTCCCGCATACACAAACAAGCTGATAAAAAAGGCCCACCAGAAGCCGTATCCTGCATCATTCAGCATCAGTCCAAAGGCAAATCCCAGGAAAAGATATCCCAGCATGACTGGTATGGACTGTACGATTGCGTAACGCAATTCTTTTACTTTACTTTCCATTTCGATTTTAAATCTCTTTCGTTGATTTCTTTATTTCCGACGAATTATTTTAGCATATCATTCTTGTGCAGGCAATGGTCTGATATAGGTTCTCTTGTGCCTGGGAAAACTAAAAGAGATCAATATACAAACCGTATATTGATCTCTCTGCAATGAGACACGGGGGATTCGAACCCCCGACAACTTGATTAAAAGTCAAGTGCTCTACCGACTGAGCTAGTATCCCATATATTATTTTTAGATATTACAAATGCCCAGAACCGGAATCGAACCAGTGACACGAGGATTTTCAGTCCTCTGCTCTACCAACTGAGCTATCTGGGCATTTTAGATCTGAATTTTCACTCAGATCTTAGTAGCGGGGACAGGATTTGAACCTATGACCTTCGGGTTATGAGCCCGACGAGCTTCCAGACTGCTCCACCCCGCGATATTATGTTGTATATGATATGTTTTCCTTTTCAAAAATATTCCTGAAAAAGAAAATGGATGGAGGTGGATTCGAACCACCGAAGCAAATTGCAGCAGATTTACAGTCTGTCCCCTTTGGCCACTCGGGAATCCATCCATATGGAATTGTATTCCATAAAGCCGATGATCGGACTCGAACCGATAACCTGCTGATTACAAATCAGCTGCTCTGCCAATTGAGCCACATCGGCGTATTCATAACAGCTGATTTGTAATCAGCAGCTCTGCCTACGCTTGACTCGTTTCACTCCTCAATCGTCATGAATTGAGTCACATCGGCGTAACATTTAAAACCGTTTTCACTAGAAATGGGGCCTATAGGGCTCGAACCTATGACCCTCTGCTTGTAAGGCAGATGCTCTCCCAGCTGAGCTAAGACCCCACAAGGATTAAAAATCCTTTAACGACCCAGATCGGACTCGAACCGACGACCTTCGCCGTGACAGGGCGACGCTCTAACCAACTGAGCCACTGGGCCATTCCTGAAGATAACAATTTGTACCTTCAAAACCGAACACTGAAACTCTATCTCTTATACCTTAACTTACATCCTTTTCCTATCCAAAACCTTTGGTCAAGCCCTCGACCGATTAGTAAATGTCAGCTGAACACATTGCTGTGCTTACACCTCATTCCTATCTACCTCGTAGTCTTTAAGGGGTCTTACTCATTGGGATATCTCATCTTGAGGGGGGCTTCACGCTTAGATGCCTTCAGCGTTTATCCCTGCCGGACTTGGCTACTCTGCCATGGCTCCGATAGCCAACAGATACACCAGTGGTCCGTCCATCCCGGTCCTCTCGTACTAAGGACAGCTCCTCTCAAATATCCTCCGCCTGCGCCGGATAGGGACCGAACTGTCTCACGACGTTCTGAACCCAGCTCGCGTACCGCTTTAATGGGCGAACAGCCCAACCCTTTGGGACCTGCTACAGCCCCAGGATGCGATGAGCCGACATCGAGGTGCCAAACCACTCCGTCGATGTGAACTCTTGGGAGTGATAAGCCTGTTATCCCCAGGGTAGCTTTTATCCGTTGAGCGATGGCAATCCCACTTTATACCACCGGATCACTAAGTCCTACTTTCGTACCTGTTCCACCCGTCGGTGTCACAGTCAAGCTCCCTTCTGCCTTTGCACTCTTCGGATGGTTTCCAACCATCCTGAGGGAACCTTTGAGCGCCTCCGATACCCTTTCGGAGGCGACCGCCCCAGTCAAACTCCCCGCCAGACATTGTCCCCACCCAGGTCATGGGTGCAGGTTAGAAATCCAATACTGCAAGGTGGTATCCCAACAGCGACTCACATAAAACTGGCGTTCTATGCTCAACGTCTCCCACCTATCCTGTACATACAGTATCGAATCCCAGTATCAAGCTGGAGTAAAGCTCCATGGGGTCTTTCCGTCCTGGCGCAGGTAACCAGCATCTTCACTGGTACTTCAATTTCACCGGGTGCATTGTCGAGACAGTGCTCAAATCATTACGCCTTTCGTGCGGGTCGGAACTTACCCGACAAGGAATTTCGCTACCTTAGGACCGTTATAGTTACGGCCGCCGTTTACTGGGGCTTAAATTCGAAGCTTCGTTGCCTGACTTCTCCTCTTAACCTTCCAGCACCGGGCAGGCGTCAGCCCATATACCTCACCTTTCGGTTTCGCATAGACCTGTGTTTTTGCTAAACAGTTGCTTGAGCCTATTCTCTGCGGCCCTGCTTTCACAGGGCACCCCTTCTCCTGAAGTTACGGGGTCATTTTGCCGAGTTCCTTAACAATGCTTCTCCCGCCGGCCTTAGGATTCTCTCCTCATCCACCTGTGTCGGTTTACGGTACGGGTATGTGTATCACAATAGCGGCTTTTCTTGGCACATGGCTCACATGCTTCCCTACTTTGGTTCGGTCCACATCACGTCTTCGGATTGTAAGGAAGATTTGCTGTCCTTACTCCTACCCCGCTTGTACCGGTCTTCTCTTTCCCGGCTCATGCTCTCCACATGCGTCCCCACAGTTCTGGGTACACATAGTACAGGAATCTCCACCTGTTATCCATCGACTACGTCTTTCGACCTCGCCTTAGGCCCCGACTTACCCAGAGCAGATCAGCTTTACTCTGGAAACCTTGGATATTCGGCCGGAAGGATTCTCACCTTCCTCTCGCTACTCATTCCGGCATTCTCTCTTCTTAGCACTCCACTGCTCCTTATCGGTACAGCTTCGCTGCGCTAACAATGCTCCTCTACCACTCCTAAAAGGAGTCCTAAGCTTCGGTGTCGTGTTTCAGCCCCGGACATTTTCGGCGCAGGACCTCTCGACTAGTGAGCTATTACGCACTCTTTGAATGTATGGCTGCTTCTGAGCCAACATCCTAGTTGTCTTCGAAATCCCACATCCTTTTCCACTTAACACGCACTTTGGGACCTTAGCTGTAGGTCTGGGCTCTTTCCCTTTTGACCACCCAACTTATCTCGTGCAGTCTGACTCCCGTGCATCACCTCTATGGCATTCGGAGTTTGATAATCTTCGGTAGACTTTGACGCCCCCTAGGATATTCAGTGCTCTACCTCCACAAGGTTAACACGAGGCTAGCCCTAAAGCTATTTCGAGGAGAACCAGCTATCTCCGGGTTCGATTGGAATTTCTCCCCTACCCACACCTCATCGCCACCCTTTTCAACGGATGTGCGTTCGGCCCTCCATTGCCTTTTACGGCAACTTCAGCCTGGACATGGGTAGATCACCCGGTTTCGGGTCTACGTACACTGACTAATGCTTCGTAAGAAGCTATGCGCCCTGTTAAGACTTGGTATCCCTTCGGCTCCGCACCTTAAGTGCTTAACCTCGCCAGTAAACGTAACTCGCCGGACCGTTCTACAAAAAGTACGCGGTTGTACTCGTATGGTACTTCCACAGTTTGTAAACACAGGGTTTCAGGTTCTCTTTCACTCCCCTCCCGGGGTCCTTTTCACCTTTCCTTCACAGTACTCTGCTCTATCGGTCACTAAGGAGTATTTAGCCTTACGGGGTGGTCCCCGCTCATTCCCACAAGGTTTCTCGTGTCTCGTGGTACTCTGGATCCTGCTCTGCTTCTTTCCGTTTCGCCTACGGGGCTCTCACCCTCTCTGGCCGGTCTTTCCAGAACCGTTCCGCTACAGTCAGAAGTCATAAATGCAGTCGAACCCCGGAGTGCACGCACTCCGGTTTGGGCTCTTTCCCGTTCGCTCGCCGCTACTTAGGAAATCGAATTTTCTTTCTCTTCCTCCGGCTACTTAGATGTTTCAGTTCACCGGGTTCCCTCCGTACACCTATGGATTCAGTGTACGGTGACTGAGGTATGCTCAGCCGGGTTTCCCCATTCAGAAATCTACGGATCAATGGATATGTGCTCCTCCCCGTAGCTTATCGCAGCTTATCACGTCTTTCATCGGCTCTTAGTGCCAAGGCATCCACCCTGCGCTCTTTTTAGCTTGACCTAATTGGGGCTTGAAAAACGTTCTTATTCAAAGTTTTCGAACGCCTAGCGTGGCGCTACTTTAGGTTTTGTTTCGTTTTGCTTGTTTGATCTTACATCTCTGCAAGATCCCTCGGATGTCTTGTTATATCGTTTTGCAAACTTGATATAATAGATTTTAATTTCAATATTCGGTTTTCAAGGAACAAATTTCAACAAGTAAAACTTGTTGAGTGGAGATAAAGGGATTCGAACCCTTGACCCCCTGCTTGCAAGGCAGGTGCTCTCCCAACTGAGCTATACCCCCATGGGAATCTGGCAGCCACCTGCTCTCCCATACCGTCTCCAGTATAGTACCATCGGCCGCTTAGGTCTTAACCATCGTGTTCGGGATGAGAACGGGTGTGTCCCCTAAGCGCATCGCCACCAGAAGTGTTCTTATTTCGGATTTCTTCACCGGCGATGCGCTTTGCGCATAACCACCAGTTCATTATCCTTTTTCTTGATTTACCTCTTTGGCAAATCAACAGTAATGCAACCCCTACTTCTTCCATTTCCTTAGAAAGGAGGTGATCCAGCCGCACCTTCCGATACGGCTACCTTGTTACGACTTCACCCCAGTTATCAGACCTGCCTTCGGCGGCTCCTTCCTTTCGGTTAGGTCACCGACTTCGGGCATTTCCGACTCCCATGGTGTGACGGGCGGTGTGTACAAGACCCGGGAACGTATTCACCGCAGCATTCTGATCTGCGATTACTAGCGATTCCAGCTTCATGTAGTCGAGTTGCAGACTACAATCCGAACTGAGACGTTATTTTTTGAGATTCGCTCTGCCTCACGACTTCGCTTCTCTTTGTTTACGCCATTGTAGCACGTGTGTAGCCCTGGTCATAAGGGGCATGATGATTTGACGTCATCCCCACCTTCCTCCGGGTTATCCCCGGCAGTCTCTCTAGAGTGCCCATCTTACTGCTGGCTACTAAAGATAAGGGTTGCGCTCGTTGCGGGACTTAACCCAACATCTCACGACACGAGCTGACGACAACCATGCACCACCTGTCTCCTATGTACCGAAGTACTAACGGCATTGCCCGTTATTCATAGGGATGTCAAGACCAGGTAAGGTTCTTCGCGTTGCTTCGAATTAAACCACATGCTCCACCGCTTGTGCGGGTCCCCGTCAATTCCTTTGAGTTTCATTCTTGCGAACGTACTCCCCAGGTGGATTACTTACTGCGTTTGCTGCGGCACCGATGGGTCGTACCCACCAACACCTAGTAATCATCGTTTACGGCGTGGACTACCAGGGTATCTAATCCTGTTTGCTCCCCACGCTTTCGAGCCTCAACGTCAGTTACAGTCCAGTAAGCCGCCTTCGCCACTGGTGTTCCTCCTAATATCTACGCATTTCACCGCTACACTAGGAATTCCACTTACCTCTCCTGCACTCTAGTTCTACAGTTTCAAAGCAGTCCCGGAGTTAAGCCCCGGGATTTCACTTCTGACTTGCACTTCCGTCTACGCTCCCTTTACACCCAGTAAATCCGGATAACGCTTGCCCCCTACGTATTACCGCGGCTGCTGGCACGTAGTTAGCCGGGGCTTCTTAGTCAGGTACCGTCATTTTCTTTCCTGCTGATAGAGCTTTACATACCGAAATACTTCTTCACTCACGCGGCGTTGCTGCATCAGGGTTTCCCCCATTGTGCAATATTCCCCACTGCTGCCTCCCGTAGGAGTTTGGGCCGTGTCTCAGTCCCAATGTGGCCGTTCACCCTCTCAGGCCGGCTACTGATCGTCGCCTTGGTGGGCCGTTACCTCACCAACCAGCTAATCAGACGCGGGTCCATCTTGTACCACCGGGTTTTTCACACTGCTTCATGCGAAGCTGTGCGCTTATGCGGTATTAGCAGTCGTTTCCAACTGTTGTCCCCAGTACAAGGCAGGTTACCCACGCGTTACTCACCCGTCCGCCACTAACTTACATATCGCTAGGCTTCAATGTAAGTCCGTTCGACTTGCATGTGTTAGGCACGCCGCCAGCGTTCATCCTGAGCCAGGATCAAACTCTCATGTTAAAATGGTGTTTGTGTCCTGCCAGTTTTATCTGGCATTGTTTACTGTTAATTCGGGTAGCTTGTCAATCTTTCGATCAACTTGCTTGTTCTTGAATTTCTCTGAAAATCTTGGAATTTTCAGGGTTGCATTACTGTTTATTTGTCAAAGATCATAACCTCTTGCTTCGCAAGAGCTCGTTCGTTCGTTGCTGTTGTTCTCAGCGGCAACTCTGATATCTTATCATAACCGCTTTCGTTTGTCAACAACTTTTTTCGATTTTTTCAAATCTTTTTCTCAACCGGAAAACTTTCATTTTCGCGGTGGAGTTTCATACTACCACATTACTCTGTGCTTTGTCAACAACTTTTTACATTTATTTTTCAAAGCATTTACATAATGGTGGAAATGGCGCAAAAAAAGAAATCTCAATCTCTTAAGATTCTTCTTTTACTTCCTATTGGTAGTAAACGGAGAAAGAGGGATTTGAACCCTCGCGCCGGTTGCCCGACCTACACCCTTAGCAGGGGCGCCTCTTCAGCCTCTTGAGTATTTCTCCATGATCTGAACATCGTCTCTACCAATATGTTATTGGCGTCATTTCGTGACGCAAAAATTATTATACATAAGCTCTATGCTTTTGTCAATCGCTTTTTTTATTATTTTCCTAATTGTAGATATTGTTTATGAATATTGCCGAATAGCTTCTTCAATCTTCGCTTTTACAATGTCCGCAATCTCCGGTGTTTTCAACTGTTTATACTCTTCATAACAGATTGGCGGTAAATAAATCAGCTTTACCGTTACCGGAGCTATGGACTTCTCATCAAACGGTTTGTAAGAATCAATCAGAGCACAGGGTACAATGGGACACTTTGCTCTGACTGCGCTTTTGAATGTTCCTCCCTTAAATGGAAGCAGTTGATTTCCCATACGGCTTCTGGTTCCTTCCGGGAAGATCAGAAAGTTTCTGCCCTGCTTTACTTCTTCTGTCATCTGATTGATCACCTGAAGTGATTGCTTAATGTCTTCTCTGTCTATGGCAATCGCGTGCAATGCCCGAAATACTTGTTTTAACAGGATTACATTGCTTACTTCTTTCTTATAGACTACAGAGAAAGGAACCGGGCAGGACTCCAGAAACACAAGTGCATCAAACATTCCCTGATGATTTGGGAAAAAGATAAACCCGTTTTCTTCGGAATATTTTCCACACCATAGCTCTCTATGGTTACTCTTCCGGCACGGTTTGCCGCTTTTGTTACCTTTTTTGATAAATGCATAGTTCTTTTCCAGGTCAAAATTCTTTCTGGTTCCCAGCCACCATATCCGAATCAGATAATACGGCACCTTATAGAACAGTCTTACCACCATCAGTATGATTCTATACATAGTCCGCCCCAGTCTACTCTTCGTTGTATTCTTTTACCGCCGTTTCATACAGGTTATTACCTTCTGCGTCAATTACTACAATCGTAGGAAAGTCCTTTACGGTCAGTTTACGGATAGCTTCTGTTCCAAGATCATCATATGCAATGACCTCAGAAGAGGTAATTGCGCGGGACAAAAGTGCTCCTGCACCACCTACGGCTGCAAAGTATACCGCTCCGTTTCTTACAATGGCATCCCGGACTGCCTGTGACCTTTTTCCTTTTCCGATCATCCCCTTCAGTCCCAGATCCAATAATCCCGGTGCATATTTATCCATTCTGCTGGCTGTTGTCGGGCCTGCAGACCCTATAGGACGGCCTTCTCTCGCCGGAGACGGTCCCATATAGTAGATTACGTTATTTTTCATTCCTATAGGAAGTGTTTCTCCCCTGTCCAGAACTTCCTGCATTCTCTTGTGCGCCGCATCCCGGGCTGTATAGATGGTCCCTGTCAGATATACATAATCTCCTGATTTCAGAGAGCGGGCATCTTCATCGCTGAGAGGTACTTTTACATATTTATCCATGTCGCTTACACTCCAATTATTATAATATCCGGACATCTTTACTTCAGATCTCTCTAACTGCATGCCTATTGACATGGCAACAGATGTTTACAGCTACCGGCAATCCCGCTATATGTGTGGGATATGTATTAATATTGACCGCCAGTGCTGTGGTTGATCCGCCCAGTCCTCCCGGTCCGATGCCTGTTTTATTAATCTTCTCCAGCAGCTCTTCTTCCAGTTCCCTCACATAGGGTATCTCCGAATGTTCATCCACCGGACGTGTCAATGCTTTCTTCGCCATCAATGCACATTTTTCAAAAGTACCGCCAATGCCCACTCCGACCACCATAGGAGGGCACGCATTCGGTCCTGCATCCTTGACCGCCGTCAGGATTGCGTTCTTCACGCCTTCTATTCCGTCTGCTGGCTTGAGCATAAATACTCTGCTCATATTCTCACTGCCAAATCCCTTCGGTGCCACGGTTATCCTGACACGATCCCCCGGAACAATACTATAATGAATGATCGCGGGTGTATTATCCTTCGTATTCTCCCGGTAAATGGGATCCTTCACCACAGATTTTCGCAGATAACCGTCCACATATCCCTGTCTGACACCTTCGTTGACGGCATCTTCCACATTGCCCCCTGTCAGATGCACATCCTGACCCACTTCCAGAAATACAACCGCCATTCCGGTATCCTGACAGATGGGAATCATATCCTTGCCTGCAATATCCATATTCTGCTGCAACTGTTGCAGGATCTGCTTCCCCAAAGGTGCTTTTTCCTGCTGTTCCGCTTTTGTAAATGCCGTCTTCATGTCCTCAGATAAGAAATGATTGGCCTCTATGCACATTTCTTTGATATTTTGCGTCAAAGTAGCTACATCTACTGTTCTCATGGTTTCTCCCTGTTATTCGGTAATGGTTTTGCGAATCTCTTCCAGTTCTTCCGGTGTACTTTCCCCGGGATTCCATAAAATATGCTGTCCATCATTCTCATAACGGGGAATCAAATGCATATGAAAATGGCGAACGGTCTGTCCGGCAGCCTCTCCATTATTCTGTACGATATTGAGACCATCGCAATGTAATTTCTCTGTCATCTTTGTTGCCATCTTTTTTGCAAGAACAAATACTTTTGCCGCTGTATCCTCCGGCAGTTCATAGAGATTATCCGCATGCTCCCTGGGCAGGATCAGCGCATGTCCTCTGGTAGCCGGTCCCAGATCCAAGATTACTCTGAAATCCCCGTCTTCGTATAATGTCTTGGAAGGGATCTCTCCGTTTGCAATTTTACAGAAAATACAATCTTCCTTTTTCATCGTTTTGCTCCTATCTGTTATTTTCTTCAAAGGGAAACATCTGATCCAGTGTTCTGAGAATTCGGAAATCTCCCTTCATTCGCTTCATAATGCCTGACATAAACGCCCTCTGGAAGGTCATTCGTCCGTTCACAATATCTTCCATGGCAGCACGATTCATCTGCATCTCCACATCCGGCTTCTCCGTCTCACCGTATCCGCATTCCAGTGCGCCACTGCCAATAGCGATCCACAGAGGATTCTTCTTTTCTTCTATATTAATAACATATCTTGCTTCAAAACCAGGCTGCGGTACAAAAACTTTTCGGAACTCTTCCAGATATTCCTGTTCATTATCCGTTCCGCTGTTATCCAACATATCCCGGAACATGGAAGTCAATTCCTGAATATCTTCCTTCTGTCGCTGTACAAACGTATCATCCGATACATATTCCGACAACTGTTCTGTCTCCTGCGGTGTCAGGTTGATTGCCTTGGGGATCGTTACTTTCTGACGCATCACTTTATTGCTGGCCGGGAAACTGGCAATCTTCTGGTTGATAGTACGGTACATGTTCTCAGCCTTTTTCTCAATGATCTGGCCGTACTGTCCGTTCATCTCCAACGTTACTGTATTCTCTATATATCCGCATATGCCGCTGCAGGGCAATCCTCCCAGAATCTCCCAGGCCGCCGCAAGACTGAGCTTGCCTTCTCTCTCTCCGTAGGTGGTAGACATCACGACCGGACACATATAAATTCCCGCGATCGTCTCTTTATCCCCATACAGCCAGCAGGCATCCAGAAACTGCTGCATATAGCCACCGATACCGTACCACTCCACTGTCGTTGCCAGAATAATTCCGTCTGCCTCTTTCAGCGTCTGTGGCAATGTCGTAATATTGGTCTTTCCATCATAAAGATTGTATCTCTCCACATGCACCCGCAACTCTTCCAGCACTTCCTGCATCTTATTGATCACATAGATCGTAGGATCATCAATGATTCCTCGTCCGCCATAGTAAATGTTGATATTCAAGTCCACACCTCTTTCGTTTTCTTCTGTCTTCTGTGTTTCCTGAGCGCACAAAACAAAAGTCCCGCCAGGAATCCGGTCACCAGTCCGCCCACATGTGCCGCATTGTCAATATTTTGTGCAGTAAAACCACTGTACAGAGATAATGCTATCATCAGAATCACCCGTTTGGGTGTCACATCCGGCATAGATTGCCGATCCAGCAAAATCCAGGCAAGCAGTACTCCGTCCAGTCCAAAGATGGCTCCGCTGGCACCTACAGATGCCGAATAATCCATCTGCAGAAGCTTTACCAGCAGTGAGCATAAATTCCCTCCGATTCCGGACAGAAAATAAAGCACCAGAAACGTGACATGACCTGTCACCTTCTCAATCATGGCCCCCAGAAAAAACAGGAGGACCATATTATTAAAAATATGCTCTATGCCCGCGTGCAAAAACATTGCCCACAAAAGCCTGCCGTACTGTTTACCGGCCAATACACTGACTACATCCAGTTCGCCTTTATTATATAACACATTTCCCGAAAAAGTACACATCAGGAACACAATTACATTGATCACCACAAGCATTCCGCTTACCCAGGGTACATTACGAAGCCTTTTCACCTTCATTGCTCCTCTCAATGTTCTCTCCATCCGGTATTGTATTTCAAATGTACCACTGTTTATATCACTCCGTCAACAAAAAGGGGGCTGCACACTGCCTACCGGTAGATTACCGTGATCTTACCCAATGTAATCTCATCTCCTTCTTCCAACTTTCGCCTCTCATAAGGCTGCAGTTGTAATCCGTTCTTAAATGTACCGTTTGTGGAATTCATATCTTCAAGATAATACCCATCTGTTTCCTTTATGATCCTTGCATGCAGACGACTGATCGACTGATCATTCAATACCAGATCCGTTTCTCCCCGTTTTTTTCCGATCGTGTAGATTGGTTGTTCTAATGTTGCAAGCAGCTTCCCTTCTTCCGACAACAGGCGGTGTGTACTCTCTCTGGGGGCCGGTCTTTCCTCCATATACACAGTCCTTCCCATATCTTCTTCCTCATAAGCGGTCTCCTCCGCCACCGCATATCCCGTCATGGTCAGTTGCAGACTCCGGGTATAATTATCCCGTTCCTGCTTCTCTTTCTTTTTCCGGTTTTCCCACAGATTAAACAGGCCTTTCTTTTCCTTTATTACTGTAACTTCTCCCACCGGCATTTCCTTCTCTTCTTCCCTTATCGCATCCTTCTCCTGATCTTGTCCCACGACAACAGTTGTTTCCTCCTCTACGGCATCCATTTTTTCAGGGATTCTCAGGCACTCTGCATCCTCAAAAATTTTGGCCTGCAAATAGACCTCTCCTGCCGATTCATATTGCTCGTAGGCTTTATAGACATATTCCACCAGGCTTTCATCCTGATAATCCACATGTTCCACCAGGTATTCCATCAGCTCATCAAATCCTGTATTTTCCGTGCAATACGGGACATATATAAAATAAAATTCTTTCTTCTCCAGATCCTGATAGACATGTTGCGGAAACCACACGATGTTACTCTCTTCCAAAAGGAAACGGGACATTTCCTGCCGCACTCTGCGCATACTCCACAAAAAGTCCATGATCCATTGTCTTGTAATAGGCTTCTTCTCAAAAAGCTGTGCAATATTCTGTCTGGAAGTAATATCATAATAGAGATAGGCCTCTCCGTCTATGTATCTCAAACTGCAGGGCAGCAATCCTTTGATCCCTCCCCGGCTGATCATACAATACTGATATTTCTTTTCCTCCGGTTTCCGTTCTAATAATAGTCTCTCATAATTCGCATTTAAGCTTCTGATATATTCTGTATTTAGCAACTATTCTTCCATCCTTTCTCACTGTACCGCACCACTTGTATTTTCCTTGTTATCACTCTCTGTTGTTTCTTCCGTCTTCCCACGATACCTCTGACTGTTTCGCAGAATCTCCACCGGATTGTTCCTCTTCACCTGAAATGCGGCTTTTGCGCTCCAATACCTGGGTACTTCCGCTATTTCGGAAAACGGATAAGGCATTCTTCCCGTCTGTTCCACGGTTACCTGATTCTTTTCCAGTTTCCAGACCGGCAATTCACTCTCCCAGGCAATATATTTCTCCGTGTCAAAAAACATATCTTTCTCCTGCAGCTGTCGATTCAGTTCCTCTTTTTTCTGCATCCATCTACTGCCGCTTCTCACTGCCGCCCTTCCCATATCCTGTTCCAAAAGGCAGCGATCATATTGAAAAAACAGTAAATACGTCATCAACACTATCACTCCCAACACTATAGGATACAGAACTGCCGCCTCCACGGTAAAATACGCTTTATAATTCTTTCGTTGCATACGATTGCTCCCTCCAATCATCCTGTCATCCATGCCGTTATATATGCTGCCAGTAAAAAGGGAAGATATGGGATCTGCAGGCTGCGATTCCGCTTTCTGCAAAACAGGAACATTGCATAAAGAAAGATATACAGAAGGCTTATGCCTAAGATAAGAAGAATATTTTTATCTCTGCTTATAAAACCGGTCAGCGCCAGTACGATACCATCCGCCTCACCGATTTCCTTTGTTGCCTTTGACAAAAGCAACAGCAGAATTCCGGGAAGTAGTGCGACAAGCCTGCTGCATTCAAAGCCTTTCCAGACAATAACCATAACAGCCAGTACTCCGCCCAGGAACAATACCCCCACCGGAACCGCTCTCTTCCGGATATCATACCAGCTGCCCCATAGCAGATAGCCGGTCAGTATCACATTTTCCCACAACTCCATCTTCACCATTCTCCCGTTTTATATTCTTCCGCATCTACTGCATTCTCTGTACCCGTCCACATCTTTCCTGGCAATGCAATATACGGTTCTCTTAAGCCCGGGGCAGTCCCGCCTTCTGTGATAACATTCACCCTCCGAGCAAATATAGTAGCCATTCTCTTCCGGGGCAGCGGCATCTTTTTTCTGTACCATACACTTCTCACAGGGATGATAACCCTTAGGAATTTCCGCTGCTTCCACCCGTCGAACCGACAATCTCAGATGTGTACATTCTCTGCTTCTATGATATACTTCTGAATCTTCCGTTACATAGACATATTCTTCATCATTCTCAGTCCCCGGAATCGCATAGCCGTTCCACAAATGCCCATAGTATCGGTTCGCCATACGGAATTTTCGAAATCCCAAAACCTCCGTGAGCGGATTGATCCCATAGGTGACTACAATCTCACAGATATCATTCTTTGTGCTGCTCTCCAGAAATTGCAGGCTGTCTGCCCCCTGTTCTAATGGCGACTGCTCCAGATATTCTTCTCCCAGCTGATTGCAGATCTGATTTTTAACATAGGTATAGGAAACAGCCACTGTTCCCAACCTGTCATCGTTATCCTCTTTCTCTCCGGCATCTCCTGCATTCAGTATTCCGCCATAGATTCCCACCTGTCTGCCGGCATCCCACAATGCTACTTCCAGGTTTCCATGCAAACGCATCATTTCTATAGCGCTTCCCATATGGATCATAAAAAAGCAAAACAACGGCAAAACCAGTGCTGTTTCCACCGTCATACTTGCCTTCACCGGTGTTCGCGGGAGTATAAGCAGTGATATCCTCTTTATGAAGTTTGCTGTCTGTAGGAATTTTACGGGGAGTAAATCGTTACATGGGTTAAGAGTTTTTCTTAAAGTCGGAGTAGGACTTGAATCATTCTTGTTAATAGTTATAAAGCTGTACTTGCATAAAGAGGACATCGCTGCTCACCTCCCTTCCCGGCTCGTCTTCCTAATTACCAGTATTTTCTATTGCCTCTAAAGATCCTATATAAGATTTCTGTCTCTCGATCTCAAAAGAATAGCCATATTTGCTTTTTACTTTCACATTCATTGCAATTTCCACAATGCAGGTATCCAGTCGGAATGCTCTGTTTCCCGGAGTATTTCGAATATCCATTTCCACCACGTCCATAGCCCGGCAGGTAACAGACTGTTCCTCACAGAGCAGCAAAAATATTCTCAGATAATCTTCATATCCCATTCCCGGTGAATCGGAACCGGAGACATCCTCTTCGGAAGTCCCGGACAATTCTCCCTGTAATGCGGAAGAAAGTCCGTAATGCCAGGTAGCATCTGTTTTTAACAGGGGAATCTTTTCCCCGGCAAGAAGTTCCTTTACATCATAAACACTTTCTGCAAAAGCCCATCCCAGGATCAGTGTCGCCGCAAGCAACTCTCCAATCTCCGGAACCATCATTGCCGCTGCAAGTGCCTCTCCCAATAGCTCCGCTATTGCCCGTTTTTCCTCACTACCGGTCAGATACATGGTATTTGCAGCTTCTCTGATAACGAATATTCGGTTCACTATTCCCTTCAGATTGTCAGTATCATTATCCTTGCCTACAATGACATATTCTGTCTGATACCATAGGGGGCTGTCCTGTTTCTCCTGGCCATACCGCCCAAGATACCGCAACAGATACTCATGGAAAAAAACTTTTTGTTTTAACGCTTCCCATTCTTCATAATTTTCTGCGGTCCCCGGCACCAGATTTCCGCGGTTTATTTCTCCTCGCTCCATCCGCGTCTCCAATAGTGACTCTGTTTCTATCCTGCGGGAGGAGATATTGTCTTCCTCTGTTACCAGCTTTAACAGACCTTTATTTCTTTTCTCTTCCAGGGCTGCGGTAGGATTCTCTATATGAACGGTTTTTCCTTCCGTGGTCTCCTTCCCGTCATATTCCTGAATCTGTACATCGATCTGCTGTTTTTGTCCCGCAATATCCTGTTGCTCCAGTCCACGGGATTCTATGACCTGCAGCCAGTCCGTCAGTTGCTGTAAGAGTCCGATTCCCACCGTATCCTCTATGGCATCGACAGCAACCCGCCGAAAGACTTCTCCTTCGCCATCCGTCAGAAATGCCGCTTTCACAGCCTGTGCTTCTTCTGCCTGAACAGCAAAAAAATCCCGGTACAACAGTTTTTCGAGAAACACATCCTCCAGAGAAAAATTACGGTTCATATACTCCAGCAAATGACTCTCCGTCAGCTTTGTCGAAGCACTTTCTGTCCCGTAAGAGCAGTCTATGGCAAACAGATTGTACTGTTTCTGCAGTTCTCTATGATATTCAGCCAGGATACTATCCATTCCGATATCCATGACGCATTCTGTTTCCAGTGAGATTCCCCGATACCGACAGCCCTCGATCAAAGCAAGACACAGGGCCATGATCACTGTCACCGTCAGTGCCAGATATATCGTCATATAACCACCCGGGGTTACCTTTTTCACGGATGTCATAACGTATTTTCCTTATATCTTTTTGGTCTGATTTGTAATCTTTGTGAAAATGGAATTGACAACTTCCGTGATCTTCTCTTTAAAAATAATGACCAGCCCTACCAGTACCACAATGATTAGTATTACTTCCACTGTACCCATTCCGTCTTCTTCTGTCAGAAACTGTCGAAATGATTTTAATTTGTTGTTTCCCATAACCATACCTTCCTTTTCTTATATTCCCGCATTCGAAAATGCAGGCACCATGATCATTACCATTACTACCACCAGCAGCATCACCATAGGCAGGAGCAGTTTTGTCGTCGCTTCCTCACTGAGTTTTCTGGCATTCTGTATCCGCAGTTCTTCCGCCTGGACAGACTCTTCCTTTAATTGCTGTAAAAGCGTAGAACTGCCCTTTTTCAGATTTTGCGTCAGGAATGTGCTTAAACGGACATATTCCCTGACTCCTGTCCTTTTCCCAAAGTTCTCATATGCTGCCCCTTCCGGCACTCCCATATGTATCTCCCGGGTTGCTATCAGCATTTCCTCGTAAGCTTCCCGGCAACGTCCCCCTCGTTTTCTTTCCTTCTCGTAATCTTCTGCAACCCGGCAAAACGCAGACCGGACCGTCAATCCCGCTTCCAGATACAGTGTCAGCTTTTGCAGGATTTCCGGATAGCTTCTACGTTCCTCCCGCTTCTTCTCCACCAGATCATGCAGGTCTTTGTCCTGGAAGAAAAAGACTGCCGCCGCCAACAACAGAGCCCCCGCCAGAATCTTCCATCCAGTCTCCGGAATATCTTCTTCCCAGGAAATTTTTCTGCCCTCAATTTCTGTGGGCAGCTGGATTTTTTCACTTTCCGGATCTTCCTCCTGCGCCCGCTGCAGTAATTCCGACAACTTGCTTTTCTCTCTTTCCTGTGGGGTCTCATTCCTTTTTACGACTGTTACCTTAACCGTTGTCTCTCTGACAAATTCCCCGTATTGTATCTCCGCTCTCAACAATACAGGCACATCCTCCTGCCCGGGATGTATCTGTCCATTCTCTTCAACAGCTTCCGTAGAATTGCTTTTCCAGTTCACCAGAAACGGGTATCCTTCATACGTTTCCGATAAATCCAGATTCTCTCTGATCTCATCGGGAGAATCATTTTTCTCCAGGATCAACTGAGGCAGTTCTCTCCCAAACTGCTCGTACAAATTCTCCAATTCGCTTTGGCTATACTTGCGAGGCATCACTTCCATCTGGAAAGAATATCTCTCGCCGTCCTCCACCTGTCCGGTGATGCTGTATTCCCGACTGCCCTCTTCCCCAGATCCCCGATACACCCATTGATTCTGCAGGATATGACTTTCCCGACTGCTGTAATGCATTGTAATGGCAAGCATTATCCCTGCGATCAGTATGACTGCAGAAAGTGTCAGCTTTGTCACATAATAGTCTGTCACACACTCCTGCGGATTTTCTCCCGGGTGCATACGATTCAGATCCGCTTGCACCTTATCTCTTCCAGGTATCGGAATTCTCCACAAATGTAGCTTTTTATAGCAGACCATCATCACCTTATAGAAAAAACGCAGGATGCCTTTCTTACCTATCATCTCTTTCTACAGTTCCTCCTCGATCCGATCCAGTATCTTCTCACCCAGCAGATATGCTCCTGTATAGACTGCAAGGCAGAGTGTCATCACTATGATACCCATTCCATTATGGTAGAGCGTTCCAAAATATCCCGGATAAGCGGCTGCGATATAGAGAGAAATTCCAAACGGCATGATCTCCATCACGTTCTGTTCCAGTCTTCTTCCCTGTAACATGGTCAGCATCTCCTGCATGGTTTCCACTTTATTACTGATCACCTCTGCTGTAGTCCGTATAATCTGCGTGACATTTCCACCGCCTCTCTTGGCAATGTTCAAAATAGCGGAAAATTGCTCAATTTCCTCAATGCCACTCCGGTCTGCCAGATCACTGATCAACTCTTCCAGCGTGATATTCAGTATCATTCCTCTGCGGATCAGTTCCAGTTCCCGGTACATGGCGGAATGCTCACCATACAACATTCGTATATCCTCCCGGCTTTCCAGAAAAGCATTTTCCAACGCATATCCGCTTCTCAGAGAATTTGCCACAGACAAGATGCATTCCTTGAATTGCATGGTCAGTTCCTGTCTGTTCTTCCGACACTGTCTGTTGACGCACCTGCGAAAATAGAGAATCCCCAGAGGGAACAATAGCGGAACCGCCCAGATAGAGCGATAGAAAAACCAGGCAAAAAATATAACTACCCCTGATGTCTGTGCCAGCAGCCGTATGCAATCTCCCCGCTTCTGAAAAACCTTATGATAATCCTGCTGCCTTAAGCTTTCCTTCATGAAGTAATTCTCCTTTTCTCCGCAGCCTGCCGACCACTTTTCCTTCGCTGTTTTCCCCCAGCTCTTCAAACTGATACAAAGGATTCAGGCGTATTTCTCCATTCTCACAACCTACTACCTCCGTGATCTCCAGGACACGTCTACTCTTATCACGGATCCGCCCCAGATGTACAATAACATCCACTCCCGAGGCGATCTGGTTGCGAATAGCCGTCAGCGGAAGATCCATTCCCATCAGGACCATATTTTCCAGTCTTGCCAGCATATCCGTGGCACTGTTGGCATGCCCGGTGGACATACTCCCATCATGGCCGGTGTTCATGCATTGCAGCATATCGATAGCCTCCGGTCCCCGGACCTCTCCTACAATGATCCGGTCCGGCCGCATCCGCAGAGACGAACGGATCAGTTCCCGGATTCCGATTTCTCTGCATCCTTCGGTATTGCCGTTACGAGTCTCTAAACGAACCAGATTCGGAAGACCCTGCAGCTGTAGTTCCGCACTGTCTTCTATGGTGATCACCCGCTCTTCCGCCGAAATATAGCCGGACAGAACATTTAGGAATGTTGTCTTACCGCTTCCCGTTCCTCCACTGACAAAAATGTTGTAGCCCGCCTTCACCAGTGTCTCCAGGAACTGGGCTGCCTCCAGCGAAATGGTTTCCAGACCGATCAGCTTCTGCATGGTGACAGGCTTGTCCGGGAATCTCCGGATCGTGACGATCGGACCATTCAGAGCAATGGGATTCATGACAATATTTACTCTGGAACCATTATTCAACCGGGCATCTACGATGGGTGACGCTTCATTGACCACGCGATTACACCCCGCCACAATCTGCTGAATGACATCCTGTAATTTTTCCACGGAATCAAAGGCTCGATCCAGTTCCCGCAGTTGTCCATCCTGTTCTACAAAAATGTGATCCATGCCGTTGATCATGATCTCTGTAACAGAGCTGTCCTCCACAAAAATCTGCAGAATATCCAGTCTTCTCAGGGAATCAAACAATTCCTTACGCAGACGTCTCCGCAATTCTACCGGGCATAACTCCAGACTTTCCTGCTCCATCAGTACTTCATCGATCGTATCCTCCACTTCTTCATCCGTATAATCTCTTCCATAATCCAGTCTTTCCTGTACCATCTGACGAAGTTTTCTTCTCTGCTCTAAATAATCCATTTGTCCTTCTCCTATTCTACTCTTCCAATGTCTCTATTTCTTTTCTCACATAATCTGCCAGTTCCCCTCTGGTATACTGTTCCATTTCCACGGGAAGTCGCTGAAAGTATGGCAAATTCAGCTTTCTGGTCTTCCCCTTTACTTCCTCTTTCTCGCATAGTGACAATAGCTGTTCATATTGATCCAGTTTACACTGTGACATCTTGTCCTCTCTGGTCAGCGTAAATACTTTGATACACATCTGCAGAACATCCAACAGCCCCTGTATGCTTTCACTCAGATCCAGAATGACATATTCGTATTTCCCCAGCTCCTCGATCCTCTGGAACAGACTTCTCCATTCTTCCCAGGTGATCCCCAACAGGTTCTGTCCGTTCCGCATGGGTGGAATATAATCCAGATTGCCTTTTCTCTGAATGACCGTCTGCATGCGAAGAGGAAATTTTCCTTCATCTCCTGCTAAAAAATAGAGCAGATCTGCCAGATCCCGATTCTGTCTCTCCGGAAGCAATTCTATGATCCCCACATAATGTTCGAAATTCAGATACAGCGTGGGATGTTTTTCTGCCATCAGCTGTGCGAAAGTCAATGCGAACGTACTTTGAAGGCATCTGTGAACCGGAGAGTACATTCCGATAAAACGGGTCTTATATTCCGCACATAACAGCGGCATCCGTATCCCCGTCGTCTCTACATACAACGCCAACAGTTCCTTCCACACCTGTCCCGCTTCCTGATATTTGTTAATATTGGGAAACTGATGAAAGCGGAGAGTTCCGCTCTCATTTAAAATTGCCTGACATGTCGGCTGTAATGTGTTCAATGCCTCCTCACAGGAGGATTCCGCCACCACCAGCATTGTTACCTCCCCGCTTTTCTCTCCCGCCAACAGTTCTTCCGCTCTGGTATAAGTATGGATCTGCCAGGGCAATTCCTTTTGCCTCTTCAGGTATTCTGAAAAAAGCCGCGCGTATTCTTCCTCCCGGTCATACAGAACCAGAACCGGTTCCTTTTGTTCCATCAATACATTCCTCCCATATACATCAATGCACTGCAGAACACCGGTCCCGCCATGCAAATCCCTGCTCCGGCACCTTCCCGTTCTCCGGCAAAATAAAGTTTCCATCTTCCACACCGGAATACGTCCCATAAGTACTCTCCCAAATAGTACAAACGGTCTTTCATATTGCGTTCCAGATACATTTTGAAAAGTGCAATTACTGCTGCAATCATGAGCGCGAAAAACAGAAAATAAAGTACTTTATTCCAGGGAAAAAAACCGGCACAGACTCCCAACATCTTAACATCACCGGCTCCTATGGCTCCGATCCAAAAAACAAAATAAAGTAATATCGTTGTCAGTAATGCACTTGCCAGATATTCCAAAACGCCTTTGTGCCCGCCGCTGATCAACCGATACCCCAGGCCTGCAAACATGCAGCATACGATCAGCCAATTGGGTATCCTGTGCGTTTTGTAATCAAAACAGCAAGCTATTGCCAAAAGTATACATAATACCCCAAATATCTCATCTCCTTCTCCTGATTTCACATTATTTTCCTGCGTATAGTCCTGTCGTCACCTTCCTCCCAACTATTCAAAATCAGTCTTCTGGTAATGCGGGATGAATCTATCCCAAAATAGAAATTCTAAAAGATCTTATAAGATGCTCTGAACAACCATCGCGATTGGTTGTAAGATGAATTATAAATGCTCACTTTCCGTCTGGCAATACCTTTTTCGTAAAAAGATAAACTTTAGTACATTTTAACAAACAGAATTGTTTTTCATATTTTCAGTCATCCTGAAATACGCTATTTTACACGCTTTCCGTATGTCAAAACACCTTTTTATAATATTTCATAAATACTTAGCCCGTACAGCATCACAATGCCCGGAATTCCAAGGATTCCCGTTGTCAAAATACTTACTGCATTGATTCCAACCACTGAAGTAAATCCAAGGAAAGTCACACCCATATTAATAAAATAAATGGCAATGGTTCCCATAATGCCCCGCAATGCAAAATTGAGGAGCCACTCTGCCTTTTTCCCCAAAAAGCTTATGAGCAGCAATAATGCCGCCACTGCTATCAGCCATAATAAATTTTCCGGATGTTCCACTGTTGTTCTCGCATTCCCGACAATTCTTTATCCTAATCTATTCCTCTTTCCGTGTAAAAATGTCTTCCGTTTTCCTCCATGTCAGGTATATTTTTCCTTTTTTGTTCCTATACTGTTAGCAGAAAGGACGGTTAATGTTATGAAAATCTTTTTTAGTCAGGCAGATGCCTCCCCGGAAATCATTGAAGAGGATTTCTCTCCCATAGATCTGAAAGAATCCATAAGAAAAACCCGCCAGGCGTTGGAAATCGCCTATGCGGGTTTCGATAATGCTTTGGAAAGTGATCTCATTGACAGTTATATTTATGAAATCAATGCGTTACAAAAAAGGTATCAGCATCTCACAGAGCTGGCCGCTCTGCAGCCGGCGGATCAGGAAAAAAATCTATACCAACATTCCCCGATTCGTGCCCTGGTCAGCCATGTTTTCGGTTAACTGGTTCCTGCCGTAAGTCAGTCCGGCATATACTGTCTGAGAATTGTTCATCACCGGGCCGGAAGTATCCTGATCCTGGATCTGCCTGTACGCATCGCAGAGAGGTGCGATCACTTTGCGAATCTCTTCCAATATTGTGCGGTCTCTGCGGACTTCACATACAGCAAGTCTGCGAAGGCAGAACAGGTACAGTCTGGAAAGCTCTCCTGCCGGGCTGTATTCTCTGTGCAGAGAGTTCAGGAGCTCTTTGATACATCCCCTGGCTCTATGAACAGCTTCCGCCAGTCCGGCATCATCTGCTGCCTGCTCTCCGTCTGCCAGATATTGTAAGGTCATTTCATACAGGATCACGATCAACTGCGTGGAATTCGCCTGTGTGATCCGAAGTGTAAATTGTTGTTTGCATTCTTTTGTCATTCTGCCATGTCCTCTTATTCAGAACTTTCCTACTGTAACAACTGCAGTACCTGAGACGGTCTCTCGTTGGCCTGTGCCAGCATGGAGGTTCCTGCCTGTGCCAAGATCTGATAAGTCGTATAAGAAGTCATTTCTTCCGCCATATCTACATCCATGATACGGGAATATGCGGAAGTCATATTTTCGCTGGTAATATCCAGACTGTTGATCGTAGATTCCAGACGGTTCTGGAATGCACCCAGTCTGCCTCGAACGGAAGATACATATTTGATGGCGCCGTCTACGCGATCAATGGCATCGTCCGCACCTTCTGCAGTACTGACATCAACATTCTCGATTCCCATATTCTGTAAAGAAACCGCAGGAATATTTACTTCCAGCACCTGATGTTCATTAGCTCCGATCTGTAAGCGCATAGCGCCGATACCTGTGGCATTGATCTTCAGATCCTGAACCGTTGTTCCTGTCTGTGCTCCATTCAAAGTTCCGCTCACATCAAGGCGCATCTCAAATCCGTTTTCTCCGGTGATGGTCAAAAGATCATCCTTCAGTTCAGTCTTCAGTGTCTTCGCATCCGGGAAACCATCTCCGAACGTCACATCTCCGTCCAGCACAATATTGCCGTCCGCATCCTTTGTCAGCGGTATAGACTTTATGGTATATTCTTTTACCGGCACGTCGGTAGAATAGTAGTTCACCTTAACTTCCTGCTTGTTGGTATATCCCTTCAGATCGTACTCCCCATTCAGCAGTTTCTGTCCGTTGAACTCTGTTACGTCAGAAATTCTGGTGATTTCCTCTTTCAGTTGCTTTACTTCATCCTGTACGGTAGCTCGGTCATCATCCGTCATTATACCGTTGGCAGCCTTGACGGAGAGCTCATTGATTCGCTGCAGCATCTCACTGATCTCGGTCATGGCGCCATCTGCAATCTCGATAATGGATACGCCGTCGCTAGCATTCTGGTTTGCCACGGACAGGCCCTCGATCTGGGCATTCATACGTTTGGACATTGCCAGTCCTGCCGGATTATCCTTTGCATGATTGATCTTTAATCCGGAAGAAAGTCTCTCTAATGATTTGGACAGCAGGTCATCATTGGTAGATAAGGCATTGTTGGATAACATTGCCGATACATTGTAATTAATTCTCATGTGTTGTTACTCCTTACTTTCCGCTGCTGTCTGCGACAGCCTGCAGGAATCCTTTTGCCAGGCGGTACAGTTGCGCCGCATCTGCCCGGCTCTCTATTGTTTCTGCATTTTGCGTCTCACCGGCAGCCATCCTTGTCATATCCCGGGAGCTGACAACAGAAAGCTTTTCCGCTTTCCAGTCTGCAGAGGTATCTGTCTGAATCCATTCAAGGAATATATCGGAGGTCTTTTCCAGTTTCGTAACCTCTTCCGGGGTATTTCCTACGAGATAACCTTCGATGTGTTCTCCGTTGACCTGTAAATGCGCTTCCAACTGTTCGTCTCCCGCATCTACCCGGATATCCACAGCCGAGGTCTCTCCGGCTCCCTGCTGTAGGGTAAGATGCACTCCTGCCAGCTGGTCTCCCAGATACATCGGCAGGAAATACTCCTGCCTGTTCTGAAGATTTCCTGCAAGGCGCAGCTGTTTGTGTACCAGTTGTAACTGTTTCACATCCAGATGGCTCTCTGCCTGTTCCAGACTGATCGTCTCTGTCTCCTGTAAAGCATCCTGAAGCATGGTCCGGTAATCATCTGCAAAATTCGGCTGATCCAGCTGTTCCCACAATCCGGAGGCTTCTGTTCCGGCAGGCTCCCCTCCGGTTGCCGCCACAGGTATTTCTTTCTCTTTGTTGTATTTCTTACGATAGCGTTGCAGGTCGCTGAACAGTTCCGCCGGATCCTCCAGCAGAGCCTGAGCTGCCAGCAGGTTAGAAGTACTGGTATTTACCTCTCCCCTTTCCAACATTTGTGCTGCTCCCGGTTCGGTCTCTACCGCTTCCCGCATCTGCTGCAGACATTCCTGATAATATGCGTCTCTGCTCTCAGCGTCTTCTGACACATCTGTCAATATTTCTTTTGCCATCCCTACAGAAATCTGCTCTGAAATATTGTTCTCCGATAAACGTACTTCCTGTGTCAGTCCGGTATCATCCGACACTTTCCAGTCCATATGGGAGGTTCTTCTGCTCCTGGAAGCTGCCAGGAGTGTGGAAAATTGCAATTCTGCGCCGATATTTACCACCGCGCCTACTGCGGCACCATCTTCTCTCTCAATCTGGTGTACCATACGATAGATACCGATATAAGCTTTCCGCTCATTCTCCGTGATATCTTTCTTTTGTTCCAGCTGATACAGGAAACGGCTGTAGTCCTCCGCCTCTTCCTCATAACTCTGAGGATTTTCGGCAAAATAGGACTCCAGTTCCCCAAAAGTCTTCTCCAACGGATTTACGCCGTCCCGGATCATCTGTAATACATTCTTCGGTGTCAGTTTCTCAATCACTGCAGTGACCTGTTTGTCTGCTTCTTTGACTCTCTCGATATTTTCTGCAGTAATCTCCATCCGGTTATACGCGAGGATGCGGACCGCCCGCTGGTTCTCCAGTGTTTTATCCAATGACATATCTGTCAGAATGTCATCTACATTGGAAAATGCCTTGCGGATGCTGTCCCCCAGATCTCTTCTGGGGGCTGTCATCAGTGTCTCATAACGTTCATTTGCTTCTGTATAGGCCGTCTGCAACGCCTTACCTTCGCTGTGAAATTCTGCCACGGTCTCCTGAGAAACTTTCTGTTCCAGGCTATAGGGTCCCAACACGCTGACCGGCAGTCCCGGCAGTTCGTTTGTCACCTGTACGGTCTGTGTATAGGTCTCATATTTTGCCACGGCATCCGCATCGTTGGGGAAATACTTATCCGCAACTTCTGCCTCCGCTCTACGCAGTGCTTCGATCAGCTGCTCCATAGGGGCCGTATCAATGGAAAAATCACTCTGTAAGAGTTTCACATTCACTTCCGCTGTCATGCGCAGCCGGATCTCTTCCAGTTGTTTTCTGGCCGCCAGATTCTCCGCCGTGACATCCCATTTTGCATCCGAGAACCAGTCCTGTACCATTTCTGTGGCTTTCTCGTATATATTTTCCTGCCGTGCCAGATTCGCATGAACAGGGGATTTCCCCTCCGCGAGTGCCGATGCCGCTGCCTGTGCAAAAGCATCCTCACTGACGGGATAGTCAATCGTATCCAGTTCTGCCAGCTGCTGCAGGGTATCCGTTGTCAGTGGCAAACCTGCTCCCACCAGCCACTGCGCTTTCTGGCGATTCTCATCATTGACCGGCAGGCCGGCATCCGTGATCACCTTATCCATCTGGTCCTGCAATTCCTGCGGTACGGTATTCTGCTGTACTTTCGCACCGCTGTTCTCTGCCACATACAAGTTCCAGATCTCCGGCTCCAATCCATTATCTACAAGATACCCGACCTCGCCTTCCTGGGGCTGCTGCAGAGAAGATGCCAGCTCCCAGGCGGTTTTTAATTCATCTACATTTTCAGGAGTCAGAGGTATATCCGTTGCCCGGAACTGTTCTTCAATACTTTGTGCCAGTGTATCGCTGCCCACAGCTGCCGCCAGGGTGTCCAGATCTATGTCGTCCGTGTATCCGGCAATGTTCTGTCCGGAACGCACCAGTTCTGCTTTGATCCTGTCCACGATGGTAACTGCGGTATCCTGATCCAGTTCTCTGGGGTCAAATCCGTCCTCACAAGCCTTCGCATAATCCTCCTGGGACATAGTATGTGACAGTAGTGTCATGTAATCCTGCTGTAATGCCACATTGGTGTTCCCGGCATCCTGCTGCAGTTCAATCAGGGATTTTCCCTTATTATTCTCTTCATTTCCCACAGGCATTGGGATCTGCCCACTCTCGTATACGGCTCCAAAAGTATTTGCATTCACACTTTTTTTATTGCGCTGTATTTTATCTCTGCCCCAGGTATTTTTCTCCGTCTGGATACTTTCTGTTCTATTTTCTGTATCAGTTACCGTCTGATTCTGAAATGTTATCTTCACGCTTGTCGTCCTTCCTGGTAATAACTCTTGAAATAACTATTCAGAGACTCATTCGCAAAATCGCTCTTTCAGAGCTTTCCTTTTGCCCATTGAGGCTATATCGCCCTATAAATATCACTAAATCCTCTTACGAATGCAAGCATTCAAAGAGGCCTTAGTGATATTTACATGTCTCTGAATAGTTAAGAAAAAAGATGAGTGCACCTTTGGGTCACACTCATCTTTTATTTCGGTCGTTTCTTATAATTTCTTAACCGGACTTAGAACAGAAATACAGCAGCTCCGTAAGGGGGCAGATCAAAGCTGATAGAATAATCCTTGTAATGGTAAGGCTTTTTCTCTGCCATGATCTCTGCGGGAATTTCATTGCCCCAGCCGCCGAAACGCTCCTCATCGCTGTTGAGCAGCAGCTTATATTTCTTCTTTTTCGGCACGGGTACGATATAATTCTCCCATTTCATCGGAGTCATATTCAATACAAACAGCAGATTGTTCTTGCTGCTGGAACATTTTCTCACAAAGCAATAGGTGCTGTGTTCTGCATCATCCGCATTCATCCACTCGAAACCGTCCCAGGTATTGTCGATCTCATACATTGCAGGATACTTGCGGTACAGTTCCAACAGTTCCTTTACATAGGTATGTACACCCTGATTCAGCTTCTCGCCTAACAGATACCAGTCCAGTTCGCGTTCTTCACTCCACTCACGCTCCTGTCCGAAATCCTGTCCCATGAACAACAGCTTTTTGCCGGAATGTCCGAACATGTAGGTATAGCCCACACGCAGATTTGCGTATTTATCCGCAGTATAACCTGGCATCTTATTTACCATGGAACACTTCAGATGTACCACTTCGTCATGAGACAGGGGCAGAATGTAGTTCTCACTGTCATTGTAGCTCATGGCAAAGGTCATAGCGTAATGATTGCCCTTACGATACAAAGGATCCAGCTTCATGTATTCACAGAAATCATGCATCCAGCCCATATTCCATTTAAAGGAGAAGCCTAATCCCTCGCCTCCGATATCGCTGGTCACATTCGGCCACGCCGTGGATTCCTCGGCAATTGTCACAAATCCGGGATACGTTCCACGGATGACAGAATTCAGATGGTGGAAGAACTCAATGGCCTCCAGATTCTTGTTGCCACCGAATTTATTCGGCAGCCACTCACCTTCTTTTTTACCATAATCCAGATATAGCATGGATGCCACCGCATCTACACGGATGCCGTCCACATGGAACTCTCTGAGCCAGAACAAGGCATTGGCTACCAGGAAGTTCTTTACTTCATTTTTGCCGTAATTGAAGATTTTGGTTCCCCATTCGGGATGCTCTCCCAGACGGGGATCGGGATGTTCAAAAATGCACTGACCGTCAAATTCAGCCAAGCCATGGGCATCAGTTGCAAAATGCGCAGGTACCCAGTCCAGAATCACGCCGACTCCGGCCTTGTGCAGTTCGTTGATCAGGTACATGAAATCTTTCGGCGTTCCGTAACGGGAAGTCGGTGCATAGTAGCCGGTCACCTGATATCCCCAGGAACCGTCAAACGGATGCTCTGCAATACCCATCAGTTCTACATGGGTATACTTCATCTCCTTCAGATATTCTATGATCCGGTCCGCAAACTCCCGGTAATTGTAGAATCCTTCGGCGGTACCGTTGTTAGGATGCTTCATAAAAGAACCGATATGGCATTCGTAGATCGCCATAGGCTCTTTATTCATATCCTTTTTGTCCCGGGCTTCCATCCACTTGGAATCTCTCCAGTCAAAGCCTGTAATATCGGTAACGATAGATGCAGTGCCCGGCCGGTACTCCGCATAATTGGCAAAAGGATCGGCTTTGTAGAGCTTTCTGCCATCCCTTGCATAGATCAGGAACTTATACATCGTTCCCTCTTCCACGCCGGGAATGAACAGCCCCCAGATACCGCCTTCTCCCAGCTTCTGCATGGGATGGGATTCCTCATTCCATTCATTGAATGTGCCAATGACATTCACCTGTGCTGCATTTGGTGCCCATACTCCGAAATAGACTCCTTGCACGCCGTCTTCCACCGACAGATGTGCACCCAGTTTTTTGTAAATATCATAATGGGTCCCCTGGGCAAAAAGATACTGATCTGCTTCGGAAATAAATACCTTCTCCTTCGTCATGACCGCGCCTCCCGCTATACAAAGTCTTTCTCGGTGAGGATGATCATATCCTCATCGTCATATCTCTTGGCAAACAGGACATCGAAGAAATGCTTCAATGTCTTTTTATTTGCATGAGCGATCGCTTCATCCACGATCTGCTTTACATCCACTACCGTAACCACATGATCTATCGTCTGCATATCTTCGATTCTGGTATGTAACGCCAGCTCTCCGAGTTCGTCAATAGAGTATTCCATCTCCCGTGCATACTGTTTGCCGAATGCCACCAGCGTGTTATTGCTGAGGGCTTCCACATCCATTCGTGCGGTAAAGCACTCTCTCAATTTTTCATGTTTCTCGAGGAATTTATCAATATCCCTCTTCGTATCTTCCAGAATAATTACGATTCCCTGACTCTCCTGCTGCAATGCCTTGTGAAGTACATTTGCCGTAGCATCGTTCATTTCGGATGCCTTGCAAATGATCAGCGCGCCGTTTTTCAGCTTGGATAAGGTATCTGCAGTATCCTTTTTATTCAATGCATGTCCAGAGATCTTTGCCACTTTTCCGGAGAAATTGCTGTCGGTTGCCTGAATTTCGCGAACCATGTTCTTCGCCAGAGATAAGGTATCCATACCCTCTTCTCCAGTGATGATCACGTTGCCGGTGTAGGCTGCCAGACTGATATTATCAATGGCCTTGACTAACTGCTCTCTGGCAGATCTGCTCTGGATAAAGGGTGCGTACAGTTCTCTCTCTTCTCTGGTAAGCGCACGAACCTTTGCTTTGTCTCGCTCTACTGCGGGGCGCTCCGGCTGTTCCGGTGCTTCCCCGGCCTCCGGCGTTTCCTCAGCCGTCAGTTCTATCTCTTCGCTGGCTGTTTCCTCATCTACCGATTCTACTGCTTCCGCCGTGGGCTCCTCTACAGGCTCGTCATCCATTGCTTCTTCCGGTTCTGCCTGTTCCTCGTCTACGATTTCTTCCTGCTCATAGATTTCTGCTTCCGGTTCCTCAAATTCTTCTGCTTCCGGCTCATATGCAGGTTCTTCCGCGAGTTCTTCTACAGTATCCTCTTCCGGAAGCTCTTCTACAGGCTCTTGTTCCGCTTCCTCTACAGGAGCAGCCTCCGTCAGTTCTTCCACGGGTTCCTCTGTGGCAGGCTGTTCCGTGATCTCTTCCAGCTCTTCTACCTCATCGGTATCTGTTGTATCTTCTGCCACGGTATCTGCCGTGTCCGCAGCTTTTTCTTTTTCCAGTTTTTCCAGCAATCCGTCTCTTACCGCCTGCTCAAACTCCGTGAACATGGCTCCGGTCTGCTGTAATACATGTTGGCGAACCTCTTCTTCTCTCTTCTCCAGGTTCTCCTTCTTCTTGCGTTCCCACTCTGCCAGAATATCCTCGATATTCATCTGGCCGGTGATCTGTTTCTCAATGCTCTCTGCCTCCGGCATTACCAGGCTGATCTGACCGTCGGATTCCTGTGCCAGCACATCGGCCAGTTCCTTGGGCGGCTCTACGGGAGCTGCCGGGGTTACCGGTGCTACAGGAGCTGCCGGCGCCGATGCCGTAACTTCATGAATCTCCTGCGTTCGGGAAGCTTCCGGTACTTTCTGTGCTTCCGGTTCCTTCACGATTTCCTGTACTTCCGGTGTCTTCTGTACTTCGGATAGCTCCGGTACTACATCGGTTCTTCTTGCAACAACAGGCTCTTCCGGCAGAATCTCTTCCGTCTCTACCTGGGGCACCTGTGACAGATCGCCGATTTCTCCGGTCTCCCCAAAGAATACTTCCGAGCTCTCCATCTGCTCCGTCTCCGGCTCCAGATCGTCTTCACTGACATCTGCGATCTCCGGATAGTCCAGAGACTCCGTATCGGAATCCCCTGGATCGATCATGGGTGCCACGATAGAACGGGTAATAGAATCCGAAGTCTCCTTCGCATGGTCCTCACTCAGTACCTCCCGCAGGCCTGCTGCCAGTTCTGCCTGTAGATTGATCGTATTATATTGTCCCACATCCATGGTCTTCACATGAATGTCGAAATCATCTTCCGCCGGCTGCGCGGGTGCCTGCTGGGGCTGTACCGGCTGCACCGGTTCATAGACTCTGGTGTCACCGGTCACCTGCTCGTAGGTTTCCTCCTGTACATAACCCTGATTCGGCTCATAGCCTCCGTCCTGTACATAACCCTGATTCGGGTCATAACTTCCATCCTGTGCATAGCCCTGGTTCGGGTCATAACTTCCGCCCTGTGCATAGCCCTGATTCGGGTCGTAACTTCCGTCTTGCACATAGCCCTGATTCGGATCATAAGTTTCGTTCTGTCCATAACCGGGATCCTGCGCATAATTCTGAGAATACTGCTGCGTACCGGGCGCGTCAAAACGATGATCGTATTTTTCCTGCTGTTCCGGTGTTAGCGGCTGATGGAGCATTTTCAGCTCCATTGCCTTGATAACGTATTTGCCCTCGCCAAACCAAAGGATCAGCTCATCACATTCCTCTACACATCTGGCAGCAAGTCCTACTCTGTGATATAGATAAGCCAACTCATATGCCCATTTTTCTCTGTAATCTCTCTTTTTCAGTTCTTCCAGAACAGCAATGCGCTCTTCCAGACTGACATCCTGCGCCTCATATAATTTGTACTGCAAAATATATCTGCCGGGATCCTTTGGCGCTACCTGCACAAACTCTTTGTAATACTCGATAGCCTGTACATACTCTTCCATTTTAATGGAAAGTTCGCACAGAGAATAGCAGATCGTCCTTCCTCCCGGGCGGCGTTCATATGCCAGAAGCAGCATATCTCTGGCATCCTCGTATCTTCGATTGATCTTGTAAAGGTCACTGATAGTGCACAGCATCATAACACTTTTGACTCTGCGCCAGTCAATGGTATCCGCAATCTCCGCAGCCTGCGCATACTCCCCACGGCTGATCAAGTCTTTGATTTCTTCCGCTCTTAATTTATATTCACTCTTATCCAAGGTATTTCGCTCCCTTAACCTTTTCTTATCCTAAGCTTCTCATTTCCCCGGGTACACTACCCCACTTTTTTCTTATTCAGTGTACCATAGTACCCATTGATATGTCAAAATCAAACTGGGCAAAATGTGTGGAAATCTCCCCTTCGGAATACTACCCACGAAAGTGGGATGACTTCTTGGGCTTTTGACGTTTTTTCGCCTGTCGGATTGCTTCTTTGCGTCTGTTACGAAGGTCCTGATCCACCGAACGATACCGGGATCTGGAACGATTTCTTCTGCGGTTAAATCTCCAGGTCAGGCGGGTACTGCGGTGGGCAAAATGATAATTCTTGAAAAACGTACGTAATAACAGTGCAAGGAAGATCAATACCGCAATTCCCACGATACAGAAAAATACTTTTACCACATTAATGAAAATAACCGCAGGACCGCCGGAAGTGCTGTTTTCCTCCTCCGGGGATGTCTCCTGTGCAGCCGTTGGAATTCCACCATTGTTTCCGGTGTTATCTCCTGCTGTTTCGGTTGTCTCTGTATTGTCTGCCTCTGTGGTCGTTGTGCCTGACTGCGTTTCATCGGTTGCACCGCTTTCCTCTGCAGACTCCGTGGTCTCTGCCGTATTTTCCCGGAAGACACTACTGCCCTTTTCCGCTGCCGTAAAGTCCAGGGATGCCGTTCCCAGTACCACATCATTGTAAGTATAAGTGATCACAGCCACCTGTCCTGGTTCTGTATTATCATAGGAAATACTGGACACCGCATCCTGAAAGGTGATGGTGTTCGGCAAAGTGATGCTGTCCGTCTGGTTCAGTTCCAGAATCGGTTTGGAGTTGCCGAAAATATCATTCCCACTGTAAAAAGATCCTGCATTCTCGATATTATACTTGGTCTCTGTCTGAGAAATGTTCACTCTCTGAAAATTGCTGAAACCATAATCAAACAGAGTGATTGTATCTTCATAGTAATTCGGATTTTCGTCTTTCATGACCACACAGATCAGCTTCATGCCGTCTTTTTCCGCACAGGACACCAGTGTACTGCGGGCAACATCGGTGTAACCGGTCTTACAGCCTACCAGATACGGATATGCATATTTACCGCCGGGGATCAGTTCCATCTTGTTGACTTCCATAATATCATCCGGCTGGCGTTCCGACGGCAAAATGTGCAGCATATGTGTCATTGTCATTTTACACAGCGCTTCGTTGGCAAAAAAAGCTCTTCCGATCATCGCCAGGTCATAGGCACTGGTGTAATGATCCTCATTGGGAAGTCCGTTGGGATTGACGAAATTGGAATCAACACACCCCAGTTCCTTGGCTCTTTCATTCATGATCGGTGCAAAGTCCTGCCAGGTCGTTCCGGAAATATGCTCTGCTACCGCGAAAGAAACTTCATTGGCGGAGCGGATCAGAATGGCATTCAGACATTCCTCCATGGTCAGCTGCTCGCCGGGGTCAATAGCGATATGGTTGCTTCCGGGATCAATATCGTGTACCGCATCATAGGAGAAATCCACGATCTCATCCATGCTGCAGCGCTCGGATGCGATCAATGTTGTCAGAATTTTGGTGGTACTGGCAGGGTATTCCTGCTGATGGATATTTTTGGCATAAAGGATCGCTCCGGTATCCGCATCCATCAAAATGGCGGATCCTGCGCTGACTACCGGTCCCGTAGGCCAGTTTGCCACTTCATTGGACTGAATGGCCAGTGCCTGATTGCGGGCGATGTTCTCTTCTTTGATCGTTGCAGCAGAGACACTAAGCCCCTGAGATGCAAAAAGGCAGAGAGCGCTGATTCCCATCACTGCCCTGGTTAAAAAACTTCTATATGAAAAATGCCTGAAAAACTGCATGTATAAATCCTTCCTGATATCTTCAAAATAAAATGGTGTATGATAATGCGCATTCTTTATCATACACCATTTTACCTAAAAACCAAAGTCTTATCTCTATTTTTTAATTCTTTTTAAGACCTTCTGCGAACGCTGTCATTCTCTATACGGAATACCGTAAATGTTCCTGTCCGTCGAAGTCTTTCCACACAAAATTTTTGCCTTCCCAGATCATGTATCCGTGCCAGCTTTCTTCCTTGGGAATCGACACGGACCCCGGATTCATGCAGATATACTGCTCTGTCTCATGAACAACGCATTTCGGCACATGAGTATGACCGTGCAGTAAAATATCTCCGGAATGCAATGGCGGCAGTTTCTGCTCATTATAGATATGTCCATGGGTGGCATAGATTGCCTGCGTCCCCTCCGCAAGTACACAATAATCACTCAGCACCGGAAATTCCAGCACCATCTGATCCACCTCCGTATCGCAATTACCGCGTACACAGTAGATATCATTTTTCCGCTCGTTCAATAAAGCGATCACTTCCTTGGGCGCATAATCTCTGGGCAGATCATTTCTGGGGCCGTGGTATAAAATATCCCCCAGTAAAAGCAGCCTGTCGGCCCCTTCCTCCGTATATGCTTCCAACAGTTTTCGACAGTAATATGCCGATCCGTGAATATCCGATGCAATCATCCATTTCATAAATTTTCTCCTCCTACTGCCAGTATAATCCCCCGGCCTGTGACTTGACAAGCTTTCTCAGATAAAGTACATTGACAATACAGATTACTATAAGAAAGGCTGAGATTACCATGAGGTTACGAAATATTACCGGTTCCCGGGAAGTTATTGCGGAAAGTCCCTATGTCGTACCGGAAGATACCCTGGAAGCATGCCCCGGAACCTGGCATGAGATTTTCGGAAACGATCATCCGATCCATATTGAGATCGGTATGGGAAAAGGACGTTTCCTACATACCCTTGCAAAGCAGAATCCGCAGATTAATTATGTGGGAATTGAAAAATATTCCAGCGTATTGCTCCGCGCGATCCAGAAAATGGAAGAGGACGAGCTTCCCAACCTGAAATTCATCCGTATGGATGCAGAAGACATCGATAAGGTATTCGGAAAAGGTGAAGTGGACCGCATTTATCTGAATTTCTCCGATCCCTGGCCCAAGGACCGTCATGCGAAGAGAAGACTTCCTTCGAGACAGTTTCTGGCCCGCTATGATGTGATCCTGAAAAAAGAGGGTACGCTGGAATTCAAGACGGACAACCGCCCGTTGTTTGATTTTGCAGTAGAGGAACTGGAGCCCGCCGGATGGAAAGCGCAGGTGATCACCTACGATCTGCATAACGATGCCGCGCTGATGGAGGGGAACGTCATGACCGAATACGAGGAAAAGTTTTCCTCCGTTGGCAATCCCATCTGCAAATATATTATTTACAGATAAGGCCCCGAATATAGAATCTTATTTTTGAGATACTATCAACAACAGATAACAGAAAGGAAGGATACTTATGGAATATACGTTTACCGTTGCTAATTTTGAGGAAGAAGTTCTGAACTCCCCTCTGCCCGTTCTGGTAGATTTCTACGCAGACTGGTGCAATCCCTGCAAGATGATGGCTCCTACCGTGGCAAAGCTGGCAGAAGCTTACGAGGGAAAAGTAAAGGTCGGCAAGATCAATGTGGATGAGAACATGACCATCGCCCAGAAGTACCGCGTGGCAAGCATTCCGAATTTTGTGATCTTCAGAGACGGACAACCCGTGGCCAACTTCGTCGGTGCCATGTCCGAAGCAGACTTCCGTGAGAAGCTGGAGCAGGTGATTCTGTAAAAATCAGTTTTTTAAACCCAGGTACGGTGAGCGGATGCCTCTGCCGTATCCGGGTTTTTGATTTTTTACAGATATTTTCCCGTAATGCTGTCGGCATCTGCCTTGATCTGCTCCGGAGTTCCCACGGCAACGACTCTGCCGCCATCTTCTCCGCCACCGGGTCCCATATCAATGATGTAATCGGCATTGCGGATCACATCCAGATCATGTTCAATGACAAGTACCGTTGCCCCATTGTCTACCAGCGTCTGAAATACCTGCAACAGGGTCTGTACATCTAACGGATGCAGTCCGATCGTCGGTTCGTCGAATACAAATACGGAATCTGATTGTCCTCTGCCCAGTTCACTGGCCAGCTTCAGCCGCTGGGCCTCTCCACCGGAGAGGCTTGGTGTCTCTTCGCCTAATGTTAAATATCCCAGTCCCAGATTTTTCAGGACTTCCAGCCGCTGATGCACGACTTTCCAATCCTCTGTCGCCTGCAATGCCGTCGTTACATCCATCTCCATCATCTGCGGCAGAGAATAACGTTTCCCCCGTTTGTTCTCATAGCAGATGTCCCATGCTTCTCTGGCATAGCGGGAACCACCGCACTCCGGGCAGGGCACATCCACATCCGGCAGAAACTGCACGTCCAGACTGATCTGTCCGGTGCCGTCGCAGACCGGGCATCTTAATTTTCCGGTATTATAAGAAAAATCTCCCGCCTTGTATTTCCTGTTTTTTGCATCCGCAGTCTTGGCATAGATCTTCCGCAGTTCATCATGCACATTGGCATAGGTAGCCACCGTGGACCGCACATTGATGCCGATGGGGGAAGCATCGATCAGCTTCACATGGGCGATGCCCTCTGCGGTAATGCTTTTTACATGTGCTGGGAAATGTTCGCCGTTTAATTTTGCTTCCAGCCCGGGGATCAGGCTTTCCAGTACCATGGTGGTCTTCCCGGATCCTGAGACACCGGTGACTACCGTGAGCCGTCCTTTGGGAATGTCGATCTCCAGAGATTTTACCGTGTGAATCGCATCCGTAGACAGATGAAGCTTTCCCGGTGCAAATATGTCCTCCCGGGCGATGGGTTTGCGAATTCGCATATTCGCTGTTCCGGCCAGAAACGGCCCGATCATGGACTCTTTCTGTGCGATCACCTGTGGAATACCGCCCTGTGTGATCACATAACCGCCTCCGGCACCGGCTTCCGGTCCCATCTCGATCAGCCAGTCCGCTTCGGATAATATCTGGGTATCATGATCTACCAAAATGATGGAATTGCCATCAGCAATTAGATCATGCATCACGGCATTCAGTCCCACGATATTCGAAGGATGCAGACCGATGGAGGGCTCGTCCAACACATAGAGTACCCCGGTGGTACGGTTTCGCACCGCCCGGGCCAGCTGCATCCGCTGTCTTTCCCCGGTGGACAGGGAGGCTGCCGCACGGTCCAGAGACAAATAAGAAAGTCCCAGATCCATCAGCCTTTTCGCCACAGTCTGGAAAGATTCACAGATGGATTCCGCCATGGGGCGCATCTCTTCCGGCAGAGAATCCGGCACTCCCGCTACCCAGTCCACCAATTCTTTCAGGGGCATCTGGCAGGCCTGTGCCAGCCCTATCCCCCTAAGTCTCGGTACTCTGGCAGCTTCCGAAAGTCTGCTGCCGCCGCATTCTGGGCAGATATCCTCCTTTAAGAATTTTTCCACACGTTTCATGCCCTTTTCATCTTTTACCTTTGCCAGAGCATTCTCTACCGTGTATACCGCATTAAAATACGTAAAGTCCAGTTCTCCCGCCTGATTGGTCTTCTTCGCCTTATAGAAAATATGTTTCTTCTCCGCGGGTCCGTGATAAACGATCTCTTTTTCCCGGTCTGTCAGTTCCCGGAAGGGTACATCTGTCCGCACTCCCATTTCCCGGCAGACATCCGTCATCAATGACCACATGAGGCTGTTCCAGGGTGCTACCGCTCCCTCATCAATGCTTAGGGAATCATCCGGCACCAGAGAATCCAGATCCACGGTCCGCACACTTCCCGTACCACCGCACTTCGGACAGGCTCCCTGGGAATTGAATGCCAGTTCTTCTGCACTGGGAGCATGCACCTTTGCTCCGCATTCCGGGCACAGGATCTCCTGCTCCGCCGCTACTTTCAGGGTCGGCGGCACATAATGTCCGTTGGGGCAGCGGTGGGATGCCAGTCTGGAATACATCAGACGCAGACTGTTCAAAAGCTCCGTTCCGGTTCCAAAGGTACTGCGGATCCCGGGAATTCCGGGGCGCTGATGCAATGCCAGCGCCGCAGGAACATAGAGTACTTCATCTACCTGTGCTTTCGCCGCACCTGTCATGCGTCTTCTCGTATACGTGGACAGGGATTCCAGATAACGTCTGGAGCCCTCTGCATAGAGGACACCCAGCGCCAGCGAAGATTTCCCCGAACCGGATACCCCGGCGATCCCCACGATTTTGTGTAGGGGAACATCCACATCTATATTTTTCAGGTTATGAACCTTTGCACCTCTTACTTTGATATGCTTTGGTTCATTGGTTTCGTATTCCATGACAGCATTTTCCATGACAGCATTCCTCATCTTTTGATTTCATTTATTAAAACAGATCCAGCATATTGTCCAGATAGATTTCTTCTCTGACCTGCAGCTGGTACTCCGGTTTCGTCATATAATACAGTAAAAATTCCAGAACCAGTGCACTGCCCAGTCCCCGGCCCTCGATCTTATAATTGGAAAATCCCATAGGCAGATAGATCTTCTGAATATCTCCCACACTGATAAATCCGGGATTTTTCATAACTTTGGAGAAACGATAGCCCTCCTCCGCCCCCGGTGAGGTACAACTAAAATCCGGCTCCTCTCCCAGATTCCTGCGGCTGACGGCTTCGTAACATTCCTTCCTGTCCTTACAGCCAAAATAGCAGCATTCATTGCACAAAAATTCCACTTTTTCTTTCTGTGGTTCTGTCAGCATATTTAATTTTTCATAAGCCTTGTTCAGGCGGAAATCCGGTACAACATAGCGAAAATCGTCTCTGTCGATCTCCTTTTTTAACGCTTCAAAATCCGTCAGGACTTTTGTGGTGGAGGATACCGGATAAAGCTCCGGATAATGACTTTTCAGATACTGTAACAGCAGCTCCGAGTGGACGATCACGCCGTTCTCCGGGGTTGCATTTTCCGCAAACAGGGCACAGAGTTCATTGCATTTTCTGTCGGAAAGATGTTCTTCGATAAGCTTTGAATTGCTGAAGGTCAGACGGGCTGAGATCCCGTATTCCTGTAACAGTGCCAGCACTTCTCCTGCGTCGTGATCCTCCAGTGAAACCCGGCCGCCTCCCCAGATGCAGTCCGGCGGGGCTCCGTAGATGGAACCGATGTCGCACCAGTCGTAAAAATATTCCCGATGCTCCCGAAACAACGGCAGGAACATTCTGTATAATTCATAGAATTCAAACAGACCGGGAAGATGGTAATGGGCTGTTTGTTTATTCATGTTTTTGCTTCCTCCGTATTATTTTTCATATTCAAAATATTTCAAAAATACCCATTTAGAAAATGTTAAACAGGGATAACCATAGGTATATTATAGCCTATCCAGAAAAATGAGACAATTGAATATAATTAAAATTCCGGCGACCACCTCTCTGGTAATCGCCGGAACCACGTTTATTTATTTTCCCCAGACTTCCTCCGCCACTTCTTTCACAAGTCGGAGTTTTGCCCACTGTTCTTCCTCGGTCAGCTTGTTGCCGATCTCGCAGGAAGCAAATCCGCACTGGGGGCTTAAGTATAATCTTTCCAGTGGAATGTATTTTGCCGCATCATGGATTCTGTCAATGACAAGCTGTTTGTCCTCCAGTACGGGAGACTTGGTAGTGATCAGTCCCAGAACGACCTTTTTCTCCCCGGATACCTTGGCCAAAGGTGCGAAACCGCCGGATCTCTCATCATCAAACTCCAGGAAATAGGCATTCACATTCTCTTCGCCGAACAGGATATCCGCTACGGAATCATAGGCACCCTCGCTTGCGTAGGTGGAATGGAAATTACCGCGGCATACATGGGTGTTGATGATCATATCCTTCGGTGCATTGGCGATCACCTTATCGTTAATATCCTTGTGGGCTTTCTGGAACCCCACAATTCCCTCTCTGGTGGTTCCGTACAGGGTATGACCGATCTTGTCTGCGAACATGCCCCAGGTGCAGTCATCCAGCTGTAAGTTCCGGCATCCTGCCGCATAGAGATCATCGATCACTTTTCCGTAGGCCGCCACGATGTCATTTACCAGTTCCTGCTCATTCGGATAATGCTTCTCTGTGCAGCCTCGGTTAAAGGGCATGGTAAACTGTGCCAGAAACTGGGCGGGAGAAGGTATGGTCTGCTTTGCTACGGTATTTTCATCCTCTAATGCTTTTACAAACCGGAAATGATCTACAAAAGGATGCTCCCCGGTCAGTCCGATCTTGCCTACAATATAGGTATCATCCACCATGGCCGCCTCGCCGTGGAACGGAAGTCCCGTCTTGGTAGGGGTATGGCCGATGCCGTCGAATCCCCACATGAAATCCAGATGCCAGGTGGCTCTGCGGAATTCACCGTCTGTGATCACATGATAGCCCAGCTCTTTGATCTTGCTCACAAGCTCTGTGATGGCTTCATCTTCCACTTTCTTCAGTGCCGCAGCATCGATCTTTCCTTCATTGAACTGTCTTCTTGCTTTCTTCAGCTTCTCCGGTCTTAAAAAACTTCCTACGAAATCATAGCGAAAAGGTGTCTGTAAATTGCTCATTGTCATTCTCTCCATTTCTTTGTTGTTTTGTCGTTTTTTGAATTGTCCTCATTATAAGAGAAATGATGAAATCCGCAAAATACGTAAAAATAAGTGTTGTCCATAGTTTAAAGCTATGGGCAACCCATTCATCCTAAATACTTCTGCAGTGCTTCCAGGTAGGTAGTACCCAGTCTGCTGAGCATTCCTTTTCTGTGTGTGATATAACCGATCCGCATGTCACTCTCATCTGCCAGTGGCACGGCGATAATATCTTTTCCGTTTAATTTTTTATCGATCACGCCGCTGCACACGGTGTAACCGTTCAGGCCGATCAGCAGATTGAACAGTGTTGCTCTGTCCCGCACACGGATATTTTTCCTGCGTTCAAAATCAGAGAAGATTTCCTCCGAAAAATAAAAGGAATTGTGCTCTCCCTGTTCAAAAGACAGGTACGGGTATTCTTCCAGTTCTTCGTTCGTAATTATGCTGTTACCCGCCAGCGGATGTTTTCTGCTGATAAATACATGGGGACTGGCAACAAACAACTGGTGGAATTCCAGATCATGGGATTTCAACAGCTTGCTGAGTACCGCTTCATTGAAATCATTCAAAAACAGGATTCCGATCTCGCTGCGCAGACGCGCCACATCTTCTATGATCTCATAGGTCTGTGTCTCCCGCAGGCTGAAATCGTATTCTTCCTGCCCGTACTGTTTGATCAGGTCCACGAATGCGTTGACGGCAAAGGAATAATGCTGGGTGGATACGCAGAACTGTTTTTTGCCCCCGGGATTTCCCTTGTATTTATCCTCAAGGATCGCCGCCTGCTCCAGCACCTGTCTCGCATATCCCAAAAAGTCATCTCCCTCTTTGGAAAGCGTGATCCCCTTGTTGGTCCGGTTGAAAATAACAATATTCATTTCCTTTTCCAACTCGTGGATCGCGTTGGTCAAACTGGGCTGTGAAACATACAGCCTGTTGGCTGCTTCCGTGATGGTGCCGGTCTCTGCTACCGTTATTACATACTTTAATTGCTGAAGTGTCATTCTTTTCCCTATTTTTTATCCTTTTTACTTTCACCGTAAATGGCGACAGCAACGCACAGGATCGCTGCTGCAATCGCCAGCCAGAATGCCAGATCCATATATTGTCACTCCCAAAGTTTTCAAAATCTCTTCCCAAGGTTAGCACTCGCTAACCTCCGTGTCAATCATTCTTCCTTTGGGAAACAGGATTTATTCTCAGACAATATCTTTCAGTTCTTCCTCTTCCTGGCGTTTCATTTTCTCGATTTCTTTTTTATTGATTTTCTCTGCTATAACAGAAATTACCGCCGTTCCGATGATAAGTATCGCAGCCTCTAATCCGGTATTTTCATAATCCACAAATAAGGATACTACAAACATGATAAGTGAGGTAACGATCAGACCAGCCTCTATGTATTTTAATTTTTCCCGCCAGCGCTGCATCATAAGATCAGTCCCTCCCTTGCATCCACACCAGTCTCCCTGCGGTTCAGGTAATCAAACGAAATCATCTTATGTTTCACATAGAGCCGCTCGAGTGTCATAATGGGAATCTTGTAAGAATCTCCCCGTTCTTCCCAATATCCCACGCCGTCTTCTCTCTCCTGCTCGATCAGCATGTGAATGTACGGATCTTTGTCGGTGTAGCAGATGTAGAACTTTTTCAGGCTTCCCATAGTAGGCGTGACTGCGATCTCCACATGGCCCGTCCGGTATTTCGCCAGCCACTTGATGGCATATTCGATCTGGGAAAAATCCGTGACGGTCTCCACCTTATCCCCGTAAGTTAAGGTGAATGTGTAGGTCAGAGACTTGTCGATCTTATACTTGGTGTATTTCGTTTTCTCCTTGTGGTATTTGACAGAAAAGTGAACACTGATCACGAAGATCACCAGACCCAGCAGAAACATGATAAGCGGCGGCAGGATCTGCTTCTCCTTTGTCGCACCGCAGAAATAAATAACCGGGAACACCATAAATACCAGTCCCACCATAACGAGACCGGAATAAAAGGATTCCCAACTCCTTTTTGTAAACATATTCTCCCCACTCCTTTGTATTATTTTCCACCATAGTAACACAAGAGTGGGGCTATCGTCATCTTTTTTAGAAAAGAATGTCCTCCGGCCGGATCTTATCTTTCTCCGTAATGGGACGGATCACCCGGCAGGGAACGCCTGCTGCAATCACTCCCGCCGGAATATCATGGGTAACCACACTTCCGGCGCCGATCACAGAACCCGCGCCGATGGTTACACCACCGCAGACCGTGGCATTTGCTCCGATCCATACATTTTCTTCCAGCGTGATGGGTGCAGAAGTACCGATTCCCTGACTGCGCTGTCCCGGGTCAACCGCATGTCCGGAGCAGGCCAGACAAACGCCGGGCGCGATAAATGCACCCGCACCGATATTGACGGGTGAGGTATCCAGAATGACACAGTTATAATTGATGACTGTAAGTCCGTGGGTATGAATATTAAATCCGTAATCGCAGTGAAAATCCGGTTCAATGCCTGTCATCGGATGACAGGTTCCCAAAAGCTCCTGTAAGATTTCCCGCCGCTTCTGCTGTTCCTTCGGAGCTGTCCGGTTATATTCCCAGCAAAGCTGTTTTGCCCGGTTCTGTTCCTCTCCCGGGATATTTTCATAGCCACTGGCATAGGCCGCAGGGCGCTTCATAATGTCTATAACGTTCATGTTTTACGCTTCCTCGCTTTTTCTTTTCCCGAAAACCTCACAATTTACAGTAATGTCACCATTCTCCTGAATGGTAATATTCTGCCAATGAAATGTATTTTCATTTCTTTCCACAAATCGCCATTTTCGATTGGAATTTTCCAGAACAGTTCCCGTCAATATTCCATTTTCCATGGTAAAACACAAATTTGTAAATTTACTCTTGCATGCATATACCATATCATAACAATGGGTCTTTGAATTATATATTCTGAGTCCAACACCATACTCACCATCCGGCTGTGGAGAAGTCTCCCTCGTTGCTCTGGAAGGACATATGAACATATCTTCAATGCCTATCCCGTTCAATACCCGCCTAAAGATCCACTCTCCCTTTAATTGACGCTGTGGCCTGTTATGATCACCATCTATAAACTTATCTTTATAATCAAACTCCCAATCACCCAACAGCGGAGCAAACCAATCATACTCCTCCGGAATAGTTCCTTCCGGTTGTCCATACAAAGCTTCTATAAAGTTGTCCATATCTTTATACCTTCCCTATATCTGCGTCATATTAATCCTGCAATAATCGCCCTCACATCTTTTATCCCCGAAAGCAATCCTCGACCTGTTTCACAATCGTTTCATCCAGCCAGCCCTTCTTCGCCATATCCCACAGGATCTCACAGGCTTTTTCGTGAGGCATGCCCTGTTTATAGGGACGGCTTTCCGTCAGTGCCTGATAGATATCTATGCATGCCATCATGCGCTCCTGTGTGTTCAGCTCTGTGGCGGTCTTCCCGAAAGGATATCCGGTTCCGTCCAGCCGCTCATGGTGGAATGCCGCCCAGTCGCGGATCTCGTCAAAATCATCTACGCCGGACAGAATATAATAGGTATATGCCGCATGATGTTTCATCACAGCAAATTCGTCCTCCGTAAGCCTTCCCGGCTTCTCCAGGATCTCATTACCTACCGCCACTTTTCCGATATCATGTAAAGCGCCCGCCAGGTACATTTTCTGCACGGTCTCTTCATCAAAGCCCATATAGCGGCTTAGGCGCTCCGCATCCTCCGCCACACCAATGGAATGGGTGCTGGTAAAGGGTGACTTGTAATCGACGATCTGTGCAAAAAAACGGGCCAGTTCCTTGATCTGTGCAAAACTCAACTCCTGTTTGATGCGGGGGATTTTCTCCCACAGATTTTTCTCAAAGCTATCCTCTCCCAGTGTCAGAAAATGCGGCAGGGGAAACGCCTGCAGGAAAGCATCCACACATTCCTTGTCCACAACGGTTCCTTCATTTTTGTGAAGATATCCACAAGCTTTATTGAAAATATCCTCCGTGAAGCCCTTTGCACCGTATGCCCGGTCCAACAGATCGCTTAAATGAATGATGCGGGAAAAAAGCGGAATCTCTTCCCATGTTTTTCCAAACGGTCCACTCCCATTGGCATTTTCATGGTGATACAGAATTACATTCTTCACATCCGTATGGAAGGGAAGTCTCTGTATATTTTTTTCACCCAGGGTACAGTGAATTCCTACCTGAGAAGCTTGCGGAACATTTGCAACATCCTTATGTAATTCTTCCTGAATATACTGTGTCAGTGCATTATCATGCAACAGGGCACATGCTGCCAGATCCTGCAGGCTCTCACCGCTGATCCCCAGCTGCTCTGCCATGCAGACACTCATGTATGCCACACGCTTCGCATGTTTGTCAGACACATGTACCAGTTCTGCCTCCACACAGTCCAAAGCATACGAACAGGCTGACAATAATCCTAAAACATCCAGTAACATTTCTATATTTCTCCAATCTCTTTATAATAACACACCTATTATGACAATGATTTATGTGAAAAGCAAGCATATCCCATACAATAAATTATATCAAAAAGAAGCAGCTCCCGGTACTGCAGAGTTGCTCCTTCTTACTGTCCATCGATCGGATTATGTTAGCTATTGATCCTCTTAATTACTTCTTCCATTACAGGCATCGCAGGTATTGCTCCTTCTCTCTCAACACATAGGGAAGCCACCGCATTTCCAAAACGGACACATTCTATCATTTCCTGTAAAGAATATTCTTCTATATGCTTACCGGATTCACAAATCTTATATAAAAAGCCTCCCATAAAAGAATCTCCGGCACCGGTGGTATCCACAACTTTGCTGGAATAGCCTGAAACATATGCTTCCTGCTGATCCTGCAGATATACAAACGATCCCTTTTCGCCTAAAGTAATGAGTACTATTTTCGCACCATATTCTGTTATGCTCTCTGCTGCTTTCCGAACATCCGTATAACCTGTTAACAGCTCAATCTCTTCTTCTGATACTTTAACGATATCTGCATATTCTAAAATACTTCTCATCCATTTACAGGCTTCTTCCTGTGAATCCCATAAACTGGCTCTGTAATTCGGATCATAAGAAATAATTGTTCCATTATTTTTCGCAGCTTTTAATGCAATAAATTCTGCATTTCTGGATATTTCATCAGTTAACGACAAAGAGCCTACATGAAGAATACGGCTTTGGCAGATGATATCTTTCCGTATTTCCTCAGCCTTCAGTCCGATATCTGCTCCGGGTTTTCTGGCAAACGCAAAATTTCGTTCTCCGTTATCTGCCAGTTTAACAAAAGCAAGTGTTGTAAAATAGTCTGCATCACTTATTAACCCTTCAGTTGACACACCACTTTTATCCAGTGTTTCCTTTAAGAAATCACCCAGGAAGTCTTCTCCTACTTTTCCGATAAATGCTGTTTGGGCACCCAGCCGTTGTGCCGCAACCACAACATTAGCAGGTGCACCTCCCGGATTTTGTGTATAAGACAATGTTTGTCTTTCACTCTCTTTTTTCCCGGTAAAATCAATCAATATCTCTCCCAGAGAGGTAATATCATAATGCCGTTTTGTCCTATATTTTATATCTACGCCTATATTTCCTTGTGGGTATAATTTTCCTGTATAGCGATATAAACCATGCTCCCACAATAATGTAAATGTATTTCCGTCTATGAGGATATCAATATCTGTTTCTTTTTCCATCATTTCACAGGGCACAGTCCGTATACCATATCTGGAAGCTCTGTCTGCCCGGTTATAATTCACGGTCATTTCTTTATTTGAAGAATCAAAGCATATTGTCACGATATGTCTATCTGTATCATATAGATCAATACACAACAACTCTCCATCTCCCGGCAGCTTTCCCTTCAGTTCTACCATAACCGGCTCACTTTGCGGTGGTATGTTTTCACCGGTCCAATGTTTTTCCAATGTTCTGCTGAAGAGCTTCATCTCAGCTTTCACTTTATCAGCCACTTTTGCGCACAAACGCCTGTTATCATCTAAATACCACACTCGTGATACATCCAGTATTCCACGATACCCCTCCTCCGGACCGAAATCCCGGATCCAGGGCATCCACAGCCAGCCGCCCAGCCAGGCAACAGACCGTATTTCCCCATGCAATACCGGATATGTCTGTGCTGCATAATAATGAGTTCCAAGATCCAAAGTTCCGCTTATCTCTTTATGGAATTCACATTTGTCAAAATCCATCTGTCCGGACAGATATAGCGTCGTTACACTGTCTTTTTCATACATCGGCGAAGTTGTCAAAAACCAGACATCATCAAGGCAGAAGGCATCCGGACATTCAAACATTCTGCCCTCACCGGGCTCTGCTTCGTACAAAATTCCGCTATACGTCCAATGGTACAGATCGGTAGAAGAGAAAAGATAAATTCTTCCGCAGCTGTCCGGATGTTCAATTCTTCCGGTGGATCCTCCACAGATCATTCTCCATTTCCCTTGTGCAAAAAACACCTTGGGATCTCGAAAATCTCTTCCTCCCTTTTCCGGGACTTCTTTTATCAGCGGGTTTTCTTCTGCCTTTACAAAATGTATCCCATCCTTCGACACTGCCAGATTTTGCGTCTCAAAAATACCGGTTTCATCTTCCGTTCTTCCTGTATAGAATAGAAATAACTGATCATCATGTACAACAACCGATCCGGAAAAACATCCACCGTTTTTATCGTTATCATAGGGCATGTCGGGGACCAGTGCCGGTTCCAATTCTTCCCAGTGTATCAGGTCCCTGCTTACCGCATGCCCCCAGTGCATACTGTCCCAGTTATCATGGTACGGATTATACTGATAAAATAAATGATATTGTCCTTTAAAAAACACCAAGCCATTAGGATCATTGATCCAGCCTTTCTGTGGTGTAAAATGTAGGGATGGCCTTACGATTTCTCTCATTTTCTTATCCTTTCACTGCTCCGGCAGTCATACCACTTATAATATACTTCTGCAAAATGACATAAAATACTAATTCAGGAAGCATGATCATCAGACTCGCTGCAATGATTCCACTATAATCCATGGTATATTGTCCTTTAAACATAGATGTCATTAATGACACGGTGTTTAAGGCATTATTCTGAATAAAGGTTGATGCAAACGGGAACTCATTGTAAATATAAACTGCATTAAAAATAATGATCGTCACGAACGTGGGTTTCATAACCGGAATCACCACTTTGGTACACAGCTTAAATAGATTGCAGCCGTCGATAATTGCTGCTTCTTCCAATTCTCCGGGGATATCTCTCAAAAATCCGGTAAACAGCAAGGTATTGAACGAGATGTTCACTGCAACATACGGCAGGATCAGTCCCAAACGGGTTCCAAGAATTCCCATCAATGAATCAATCCGATATACCGGAAACAGTAGTACATAAATAGGGATGCCAATCCCGATCAGCAGGAAAAGATACAATGTTTCCGATGCCTTATGGTTTCTGAAAACCATTCTGGCAATTGCGAACGAACTCATAAAAGTGAATAAAATACTGAAAAAAGTAGATATTACTACCAGTAAAATCGTGTTAAAATACATTTTGGAAAAATCAATAGTATCGATCGCACGCTGATAATTTTCAAAGCTTATTGTCTGCGGCAAAGAAAGCGGACTGTTGACAATCTCATTATTTGTCTTTAATGAAAGCAACATAGCCCACAGTATGGGCATGACCAAAAGAATAATCAATCCCAGCAGACATATGTAAAAAATGACTTTTTTTATCGATATTCTCTTGTTTCTCATGTTTAACTCCTTTGCTTCCTCGTTGTGATCTTAATATAGGAAAACGAGCCCAGAATTGAAAGTAACAGAATTGCAACCGCAATTGCCATTCCATATCCATACCTTCTGGATGTAAATACTGTAAAATACATATATGAGGTAAGCAGCTCCGACTGATGAGTAGGTCCTCCGCCTGTCATCTGATATACCAGTTCATATATTTTAAATACGCCTGTTACCACCAGAACAATATTAATAATAAAGGTCTCTTTCAGCATAGGAATTGTCACATAAAACAAGCGTTGTAACAAATTGGCTCCATCAATATCACAGGCTTCGTAAATATCTCCCGGTATTGCTTTGATTCCGGATAAAAAAATAGTTCCATGGAAACCCAGTACCTGCCATGTGAATACGATCGCCAATGACAATGGAGACCATTTAGTTCCACCGATCCATTCAATAGCAAGCATATCCAGTCCTATTTTATGCAATACACTATTTACCAGCCCATAATTAGGATTCAGGATATATCCCCAGATAATTCCTATGATAATAGGCGCTATTACATAGGGAGCAAAAATCACCATTTTAAAAAATGCGTTTCCGTGAAAATTCTTGTTCATCAATAATGCTGCCATAAAAGATCCAACGATCAGGAATATCACACTGAATAACAATACTAAAAATGTATTTTTCAATGCGATCAGAAATAGCTTATCATGGAACATAGCAACATAGTTTTTTATTCCCACAAAGGATGCTTTTCCAAGACCACTGTAATCCGTAAAGCTATAGTAACATCCGATAAACACAGGAACAATAATAAATACTGCATAAATCATAAGAGTCGGAAGCAGCATAATGATTTTTGCTTTCTTTGTACTCAACCAATACATAGCTTTCTCCCTTTCCATTCTATAGAAAAGAGCGGTATTACTTAATTTCACACCGCTCTTATAGTTTTATCTTTCGGCACTTTGTAAATTTTCTACATAATCAGCTGCTTGTTCCGGTGTGTAAACTCCGGTCATAACACCGAAGGTAGCATCAAAATATCCATACGCCACATTGGACGAAAGTGAATTAAACGGTTCAGTTACTGCTTTCCAGTCATCATTTAATGCCGTGATCATCGTGGAAAGTACAGGATGTTGACTCTCATCAATCTGTCCATTATATGTAGAGCACGGTAATGCCGCGGTATCCTCGGCAATGATCCTGGTTCCCTCTTCGCCGTAATAGAACTGCCAGAACTGCATAATTGCATCTAACAACGCAGGATCTTCTGCTGCCTTTGAAGATACTACATAAACACCGCCGGATGCCTTGATTCCGATCTGCTGCTCATACTGGCTGTCGGAAAAGGTAGGTCCCCAGAAAAATCCGATTTTAGAAGCCATATCACTTCCCTCAAAATCACCGATATCCCATGCTCCGGAATTGAACATTGCTGCATTTCCACCCAGGAACTGCTCTTTTGCTTCAAAATATCCAATATTAGAAATGTCCTTTGTGAAAGTTCCTTTTTCACGCATTTCTTCTAATTTTTCAAAATAGTGAATAAAGTCTTCGTTATTCCAGGAAATGCTTCCATCCTTCAGACCGTCAAGCTTTTCAAAGAATCCATATCTTGCCAGCATTGTCTCAAATGCCCAGATACTGTAATTATCCTGCGCACCCACGGTCAGCGGTGTGATTCCGGCTGCATTCAGCTTATCTACCGCATCCAGGAACTCTTCATAGGTAACAGGCACTTCTTCGATTCCTGCCTGCTGGAAGAGATCTTTGTTATAATAAAATCCTACCATCATAACTTCACTGGGCATTCCCACATCTTTACCGTCAACGGTACATGAATGCACCAGTCCGGGAAGAAGGCTGTCATTGATACCATACTGATCCAATGCATCCGTCAGATCATATAAATACCCATTCTGTGCAAACTCCTTTGCGGTTGCCTGCTCCAGCCAGAAAACATCCGGAAGCTTATTTTCTCCTGCCAGTAAAGTCATCTGTGTATTATGCTCGGACACTTCTTTGCCCGTAATATCAATTTTAATCCCCGGATGGCTTTCTTCAAAAGCAGTAATAATCTTCTGCAGATGCGGCTCCTGTGCCTGAATATCAGCAACATGCTCTGCAAACTTGATCGTGATCTCTCCGGATCCATCTGCAGTCGTAGAGCTCTGTGCAGTCTCTGCGCCGCCTGTAGTTCCTTCTGCATTTCCGCATCCAGCCATTGTAAACAGCATAGCGGCCGCACAAGTAAGTGCCATCATTTTTCTCCAATACTTTTTCATCATAATTGTACCCTCCTTATTCTTGTACATGAATATCATCTAACGTCCCATACAGGATGTCAATATGTTTGCACATTTTCCCATTCTCTTCCTTCTGACTGTAAATACCCCATGCTTTTCCACAGATGAAGAAACTGGACATTTCACCTTCTATTGCAGGATGGAATGACAAGGTTCCGCGATACATATCACTTTGCAGTCCCAATAATGCATTCAGCACTCCCCAGCTTGCCATTGCTCTGCAATAATGATGACCGGACTCGATCTCACTGAACGGATTCCTCTTGTATCCATCATAACGATCCCGAATTGACTTTACCACCGTCAGACCTTCCTCTACACAACCTGAATAAATCAGATTAACGGCTACTTCATACTCTACTCCTGTCCACACCTCTCCGGCATAGGATAACGGGAATTTAGGTCTGCCGCCTTTCGGCCAGGTAGCTACTACCATTCCATGCTCTTCATTGATTGCATATGCTCTGTGCACACTGTCCGTATGATAAAAATCCGTTTTATAATTATACTTGAATACGGATTCCATAGCAGATTTTACATGCTCTTTCGGTAAAATTTCCCCGATTCCGGCCATATATGCCAGGAACTGTCCGAGAAGCTGATCTGACAGGCAGCCTTTTCCGAATTGATATTTATATTTATCAATCTCCTTCTGTACCTGAATATAATATTCTCCGTCAAACATCAGTTGATCGGCTCTTGCAGCTCCTTTTTCGTAAGCATCTGCGTATAGCTGATGATGTTCTTCATCCCCTACGATCTCAGCCATCTCTTCACAGCATTTCAGTGCTGCCAGGAAGATACTGTCCGTCATGGGATTCGGTCCGTAAAATTCAATATCATAGGTTGTATTCTGCTGACCGTCCAGTACATCATCTCCATCCAGATCCCATTGTTTCAGGGCATATTCCATTGCCAACACTACTTTGGGCCAAATGGTCTTCAAAAATTCCACATCCCCGAGATTCTTGAAATCCCGGTAGACACGAACAACACTTCCAAGTTCTCCATCACAGGCCGGAACCATTGCATACCGTTCCTGATCAAATACGGAAAACATTCGTGTAGACATGCATCCTGTCTCATCTGTTTCTTTCAAAAATTCTACATTACGCATAGTTTTTTCAAGATCCGGGAACAGAAAAGCAACCGTCTGTGCATAATTCCATACATGAGGCACACTACCGTAACCGCAGCCTATGTAGTCACGTATTCCTTCAAATCCGGCAAAGGTTCCGTCTTCCAGCCGGAAACATAAATTACTTCGAAGATTCGTAATGTTTGCAGTCAGAGCATCAATCACATAATAAGGTAATGTAGTCTTATGGAACATAGCATCGGCAAATTTTCTGCTGTCTGATTCCAGTCGTTCCTTATTATGGTATACATATTTTGCTACATCCCATGCATCTGTGAATTTTGTTGCATAGTAATTTCTTACCGTTCCGTATTCACCGCGCTGGAATTTCTCGTAGTCCTCATCAAACTCGATCCATGCCTTTACCCTGTTAGGGAAATACCATGTAATGACAAATTCGAAGGTTCTTTCTTCTCCCGGCTGAAGTTCTTCCCAGGCTCCGATGGATCCGATCTTTTCTCTTCTTTTCAGGAAACTGAAATTATGAAATTGTGCAAATTCACATCCCACACTGTCAGATACGGTCTCTTTTTCCAAAAGTCCATCACTGGTAAAGTCATCCCAGAAATCCTGTATTCCATCCACCCATTCGCCGTCAAACCACTGTGTTTTATAGGTTACATTGGATCCACTGGTCAGAATCGCCATATTTCCATACCGTAAATGATCCTCTTTCAAATGTTCGGGTGAATAATACAATCCCTTCACATCATCAAATTCCCGATATTCATTTTTTACGCTGTCGGCCAGCTTCAGGTTCTCAATAACATCATATCCCTCAAAACCGGATGCATTGGGAAGTGTGCCTACCAGGCTTACTTTTGTCGGACAGTCTGCAACATTTTTCACTGTGTATCGGATAATTGCACAGGGAATACTGGAATCATCTGTATTTAAAGGAATAAACGGTGTATATGCTTCCATAGATACTTTTACGGGCAATTCGGAATCTTTGAAATTCACCCTTGCAAAAGGATATTCACAAATCAGTTCTGAATCTTCCATTCTTGGCAGGTTTACTAATTCAGCCTGAAGGTATCCGTGTGAGCTGGTATATGGCGGAACCATTCTCGATTCCAAAATTTTCGATATAGGTTTTTCCAGTTCTTTGTTTTCCGTACGAATTGCAAAAAAGGAAAGCGGAAATTTCGTATTCTTGGAAGGCCAGTTAAAAATTTCCCAGTCCAGGAACTTTCCTCTTGAATTTACAGAAAAATTACCTGTTCCGATTCCGCCCAGCAGAAAACGGACTTCCGTTGCATCCCGCTTAAAGACCCGCGGTGTTCTGTCAAATAATTTCTCTTTTGAAAATGTCTTTTTCATCTTCTCCTCCTTTTAGTTGTTCGGTTGTTCGAATAACTTGTTTTATTTTTTAACTCTCTGCTTTTGCAGAGAGTTTTTTTATTTAATCTTGTTTGTTCGAATAACTTATGCTATGATATTAGCATAACAAAAATATATTGTCAATCACTTTTCAAAATGTGGGGGATTTTATGAACACCAGAACACCAAAATACATGCTTATAAAAAATGAATTTGTCCAGAAAATCGAAAGCGGATATTATCGTCCCGGCGATCTCATCCCTTCCGATAATGAATTAATGCGTACTCTAAATGTAAGTAAAAGCACTATTACACAAGCCCTGAAATGTCTGGAAGCTGAAGGATATATTATACGGCAGCAAGGAAAAGGTACTTTTGTAGCAGACCGCTCCAAAGATAAAATAAACCTATCTATTTATTTATGTCCTATGGAAGATAATGAAAAACATTTTTGGATCTCTCTGATCGAACAGTTTAATCTGACATCTTCCGGTTTTTTTGTAACACCGACTTTTCTCACCAACGATAAGGCTCCTCTGCGTGACTCGCTGTTGCAAAGCTTTACCAGTGGAAATGCACCGGATATTCTGTCCCTGGACGGTCCTGATGTCCCCTATTGGGCATATATGAATTCTCTGCTGCCGTTTGATGGATATATGGATTCGTCTTTCCTATCCTCTTTTCTGTCTCCCATTGTGACACAGGGAACCTATCAGGGAAAACTATATCATCTGGGTTATACGGAATCCACTTTATGTATTCTGTATAACAAAGAGTTATTCCATTCCCTTGGTATCCGCATTCCGACTTCTGCGGAAGATGCCTGGAGCTGGGATGAGTTTCTGAATGTCTGCCATACAATACAGACCAAAACTTCTTTTCCCTATCCTTTGCTTATGGACTCCGGACGCGGTCTTTCTCCAAAATCCGGAGAATGGAACAGCTACGCCGGATTGCCATTTATCGTACAGAACAACGGCAGCTTTTTTAACGATACGCTGACGGCAACCTCTGGATATATTAACTCTCCGGCTTCCGTCGCTGCTATGAATTGGCTGGGCGAATTATTTCATAAATATCATTATACCCACGTGGAGGATCTCAGTGCCGATTTTCCTGAAAACTTTGCCATGAGTCTTTCCCTGCCCAGTGCCTATTTTCAATCGCAGAAAAGGAATAGTAATATCGGCATAATCCCTCTTCCCCATGGTATAAAAGCAGCTTCTCCCCATGGAAGCTGGGGATTATGCATGTCCAGACAGACACAATATCCCAGGGAATGTTGTGAATTTATCCGTTATGTTTTCAGTCTGCAGAACCAGTTGAAGATCAGTCAGTTAACGGGTATTCCTGTTTTAAAAGAGATTTATGACGTAATGGACAGCTTTCAGGCTGGTTCCAGCAACAGCAATATTTTATTTTCACAATTACGGAATACCTCTTTTACCAGACCGCAGACCCCCGCATATCCTTTCTTCAGTAAGCAGTTTTCCTATGCGTTTTATAATATTGCCATGGGTGCTGATGCACAAGAAGAAATGAATCACCTGGCGCAGCAGGTAGACGATCATCTTTACCGGCATAATTACTATCAACAAAGCTAATAATTTAGGCTAAGGATAAATAAATTCATTTACCCTTAGCCTATTTTCTTAAATATACAATTTTGACATTTCCTCTTCCAGTCCCCACCGCTTACAGTTCTCTGCCAGCTCCGCCAGCGAATATCTGAGATAATCCATGGGCTGTTCCTTCGTGATCTCCACGGCAAAACGAAGATTTTTATAAGTGTTCTTCATTCCCCAGATCACATCCTCCCAGGGAGTTCCCTCCGGGATTCCTTTCACGCTTTCATCTGCATAGACCACATTTTTGGCTCCCGCCTGATACAGAAGATCGAAATAGGCTTTCATTTCCACTTCGTTCAGCTTCTCGTGAATAAAAATAAGCCCTTCGCCGTATCCCGCAAAAACAGGCTTGCCCAGATACCGGCACAGCATCTGCTTTAACATTTTTTCCGCACAGGTATAGTCGCTGACTCTTCCCAATACGATCGGAGAAAAACCAATAGAATTAGCCGGAAGAGCGTAAAGCATGCCTTCGCACTCTTTTCCGGCTGTTATCATTTTCCCTGTTTTCTCAAAAATCACCAGGGATTTCTCATCATATTTTACTTTCTGCTTATAATCATAGATCTTAATGTCTGCACAAAGCTCTGAAGGGGTAAACTTTTCCATCCCGGTACCTCCGTTCGTTTCCGGAAATAAGTATACCTCTTTTGCCCTGTCAGTTCAATCCGATTCTTTTACCGAGAAATCCGAATCTCTTCTACAAAGAAATTCGTGCGATAGAGATAGCACAGTTCCTTCTCTGTGATGTAAAAGCCGTAATCGGCATTAAAATTTTCTTCGTTTTCTTCTTCAATAGAGCCTGCTGCCCGGATCTCGTCCCAAGTCTTCCCCAAAACTTCTTCCGGGGTGACTTCTTCGCCGGTGGCAACGGAGATCGTCACGGGTATGTAATAGGATAATGGATGCGCTGCTCCTGCATAATAAACCGTGTCATTAAAATGCAGGCTGACATACTCGTCATCCGCTAAAGTAATGCCATTGAATACCAGATAATTGTCATCATACCGCTGTCCCTCGGAAAGAGTTTCATCCACTAACTCATACGCTCCGGTGTGATTCTCCCCTTCCTCCTCATACTGGGTTCTGTAATTCTCATACATCTGCTGCAGATAATCATTTACCTTTGCATACTTTTCATCAGCAAAATAGAACTCATCTATTTCGAAATAATAGGTCTTTTCTTCATTATCATTGTAGAATTCTTTTACCGTGTTGGAACATTCTCCATAATCTTCCCAGGGAAGCCATGCGTCCTCATCTTCGTAAGAAGGACCTGTCGTGGATGCCGTAGTGTCGGAAACAGTCTCCGTGGATACTGTCGCTTCCATGGATTCACCAGTCTCTGAAGTGCTCTCTTCCGTTACCGCAGCCTCTGCGGATCCGATAACCTCTGAACTACTACTCCCTCCCACCGGATCACTCCCCTGTGCTCCGCAGGCAGACAACCCCAGTGCCATAACTCCTGTGATAACTATTAATTTGCCCCTCATTTTGTATCTCTCCTTATGTATTTATTGTAACCGAACGCTTCCCCCGTCCATTACAGTAAAGAATTTAACATACCATTGCATCATAGTTGCATCGTACGCCACTATTTTTACAAATACAACTCTTCCACCTGCGCTGCCGTTTTCCCGATATACTGCACGGCAATGCGGTTCTCGGGATGGGCGTCTGTCAGGTACAGCACACACAGGAAGATCCATTCTAAAGGTTTCATGATAAAATACACCAGATCCGCCGTGTATTTACTGTGGATCAGTCTCGCCACAGGGAACCCGTAAGTGTCATAAAAATGACGCAGCGCCCGGTGGAAGCCGGGAGTCCGTTCTTCCAACACCTGTTCAAAAGCATTGGCGATGCACAACTGACGGTTCACGATCACTTCATGCCCATGCCGCCTCCCCAGGCGGATAGGCTTTACGACCTTTTCATGACCGCCGGCAGCTACCGTGCAGAGATAATGTTCATCATACATGACATTCTGCGGTGCCTGCCTGAGAGACAGGTTCCAGTCGCTGGTCTCCGTGAATGCTTTAATCACAGAATCCGGTGCCTGCCCAAACAGCATGAGGATTGCGATCAGGATCCCCAACAGCGGGAACATCAATACCAGTCCCAGCACCGGCCACCATGCAGCCTTCCGCAATATGCTGTCACACCAACGCAGCATGGGATTCTGATAAATCTTCCCCGTCCCAAAGTGTTCCGCCTCCGCATTCTGCATCAGTGCATTCCACTCCCGTATTTTCTTCAGAAGCAGTCGCACCACTAACAGCACACAGCACAGTGGAAATAATAGCAAATATCCATCCAGCAAAATCGTCGGCTTGAATATCTGTACTGTGAACAGGAGCAGCTCCAGCAGTCCCAGGTACATCGCGGAAATCGACAGGACTGTCACAAGGGGTGGCAGCTTCCGAAGCGGAATGCTCTGCAGAATCTCATACCCTATAAATGCCAGCAGCAGGAGTACTATAAAAATAGCCATGGAACCACTGTAAATCGGTGTATGTTTATTGGAATTGCTTAACTGCGTCTGCCAGTCAGCAGATGTCACATCCATAATCAACCCTAAATAACAAATTTCATAAAATCCACCCAGCCAAAATACGTGCTGGTCAAACAGCCAGTCTCCCTTCACCGGATGCCCTCGTTCCTCACAGATCAGGCAGATTACTTCACTGATCGTCAGCACCACAGGAAATACCAGTACCGCTCCCATTAAAATTGCCCAAGTAAACATTTCTGTAAAAGCCTTAATGATCTCCCATACATAATCTCTTTGCTCATAATGAATAACAGAGGCTATGATCGTAAAAAGCGCATAGCCCAGTCCGATAAATATAGAAATCAGCCATGCAAGCAACACCGGATGCTTTTTATAAAACTTTATTTTTTCCGTATTCATTTCTTTATTTTCCATCGATTCTCGCCTCTATCTGTTTCCGTGCCATATATCTGGAAATATTAAATGTCCGCAGAGATGTCTGATCCAGACGCTTCTTATTATGGTTCAGGTAATAATATCCGAATCCCTTCGGCTGATAACTCCCCCACCACTGAGCCTGCGTATCTTCACTCATAATATCCGTAGGGTTCTCCAGTTCATAGGCGCCGAAATCATACCCAAGGCTCTCCATATAAGGAATAATGACCGGTGCCGCATCCGCACTGAGATCACTCAGATAAGAGTAGTCATTATATTCCGATCCCCGGAAAAACGGTCCGGCGAAAAAATCGTCTCCGTAATCCTGCGCCACGGATTCTTCCCAGCCTGTACCGTCCGCGCCGGGTGCATTGGCAATATTCACTCTGGCTATAATATAGTCGGGATGACTGAAGGACAATGCCAGATACAGCACGGTCACCATCACGACACCATAGCGGAACAGAGGGAAGCTTTCCCGGTAAATGTTGATCAGTACTCCGATAAACATGACGAATAGTACCGCCAGCATCCACAGGACAAATATCCGCAGGAAAGTCAGATAATAATACCGGATGTAAATGATCATACGCATTACGCTGGATGCGATCATGATAAAAGTACATAATGACATAATCGTCATAATTACTTTCAGTACCTTACTTTCCCTAAAAAAGCTGAGGCACACCAGTACCAGGATCAGATTCAGAATGCTGACAGCCAGCAGCTGGAAGAAGCCCTCTCTTGCGTACTGTGCATAGGTATAGCCCTCCGGCAGCTGCATTTTCCCCAAGAACAATCCGAAGATCTGAATACCGGAAAACAGCAGATACAATAGTGACAGCAGTGACATAATCGTAATTGCCAGTACCGGCTCACCCTTTCTGCGATCCTTCACTTCTTCCGGGATGCTTCTCTTACACAGATAAGAAGTCAGTGCATAGGAAGTAAAGAACAGAAATGTTACCCTGATGACTACGTTGAATATATTGCCCGGGCGGATCCAGTTCATGAAATCCGTTGTCATCTTACGGAATACCGCATCGGCAGAGCTTAACAGTCCGGCAGCGATCAGCACAATCGGCAATGCGATCACTACTCCCAGCAGCCCATACCATACCTTCTTATTTACTTTTCCCTTTTCACGAAAATAGGCTTTGCCATCGGAGAAGGGCTTGCCCAGTTCGCCGAAGCTCATAACGATCAGCTGACAGATACTCCCCACATATTTTCCCAGATTCCACTTTTTCGTATCAAAATATTGATTCAGCAGCAGACACATTACCAGCAAAAAGACCGCCAGCTTATTCAGGCTGATGATTGCCCATCCGTCCGTGCAGAAGGTGGATATCCCCAGCAGCAGAATGCTGATCATGTAAAAGGTGCTTCCTTTTTTCAAGGTAATCTCCAGTTTTGACAGCGAGAAGACAAAATACAGTAAAGTGCCTGCGAGAAAAAAAGGGAAGGTAATTCCCGATCCGTTATGAAACATGCAAAACGCATAGAACACGGCATAGAGAAACGTCACCGGTCCAAAGAAATTAAAATGTTCCTTCATGCGCTTTGTCTCCGCAGTCTCTGTCTTTTCTACCACCCGGACTACATTCTGCCCGGATATCTGTCCCTGATTTGCTGAAGTTGTTTCCTGTACTACTGTATTTTCCTGCATTGTGATCTCCCCCTTTCAGGATTTAATTGTTCTTCTCTTCTTTTGAATCTTCCACATATTCCAGAATGTCTCCGGGCTGGCAATGCAGCACCTCGCAGATGGATTCCAGCGTAGAGAAACGTATGGCTTTTGCTTTATTATTTTTCAGGATGGACAGATTGGCCTGGGTCAGATCCACCTGATTCGCCAGTTCCGTCAGGCTGATCTTCCGCTTTGCCATCATTACATCCAGATTTACAATGATTCCCATAATAGATGCCTTTCTACTTTTGAATTTACGTTCAGCCGGCGTCATTTACATAGTCGCGTATCACACGCTCTATCACTTCGTGACTGAATTTTTAGATTGTTAAGTCGTTTTCTTCCTTGTAGCGCACGGCTTCTTCAAATACCATCGCCAGCACCTTGCTGAACATGCCTGCGATAATAAATACCAAAATGATCACCAGCATGGCAATGGTCAAGTACACCACACATCTCACAGCGCTCATGGCCGCGATGAAAAAGCTTAAGTCTCCCATTCTCCTAAGGCTCGCCACATTTTCCGGTACAAAGCAGTTCTCCGCAAGCACCGTGCCAAACATCTTGCGCAGTTCATTGATCAACAATAACGCCAGCACGCCCAGAATGGCGAATATGATCACTGCCGGAAGGTAATTCTCCTCCACTGCCTCCAGATACTTTCCTATGTATTTGAGACTGAGCGGCAGACTTATCGTCACCAGAATTCCCGCATAGAACATGAAATCCAGCAGGTACTTTGTACCCTTCGCCAAAGATAACTTTTTCTCCCGCAGCTCCTTTTCCGACAACTCTCTCTTCTCCATAATGAATACCTCTTTCCTTCTTGGTAGCCTTAACATATCACTCTATGATACGAATGTCAATATAAATTTATTGATATTCGATAAATTTATATTGACATTCGTATATTCTTCTATATATTGTAACTTATACCAGAAGAAAATACCTGTTTTTTCATTGCACATCAAAATAATGCTGGAATTATTAACATGAATGAAAATAATTGATATAGACATTCTCAGTGCTTTTTTTTACAATGAAAATAGTAAAAAACGAAAAGGAGGATTTTTATGGAATCCGTTTTACTATCCGCACGCTGTACTGCAAACACCGCAACTGTGTTCTGGAATAAGCCGGAAAATGCCACTGCCGACACAGTGTATGAAGTTTCTCTCGATGGTGGACATTCTGTTCACACAAATCGGACACATTATACATTCACAGAATTGATACCCAATACTGAATATTGTGTTACTGTCTACAATATCGGCAGTATCCACATCTGTACTCTACCTGCACGGCGCCGAATCTATGTAACGGAAGAACCCTACAATGCCGTGGGTGATGGAAAAACGCTGAATACTGCTGCGCTCCAACAGGCTTTTACAGACTGTGGGCCAAATGACGAAGTATACTTTCCCGCCGGAATCTATCTGACCGGAGCTCTTAATCTACATAGTTGTATGGCCGTGTATCTGGAGAAAGATGCTGTTTTACAGGGAAGTTCTGACCCCACAGATTATCTGCCTCGTATCTGGAGCCGTTTTGAAGGCACGGAGCAGGAATGTTACCGCAGTCTTTTAAACGCCGGACAGCTTGATCATACCGCAGGTGCAAATTGCGAAAACATCCTGCTTTATGGGAAAGGAACCATTAGTGGCGGTGGGCATGTTCTGGCTGAGCGCATGATCGATATCGAACGGGAGAATCTCAGGGAATATCTTGCCCAAAATGCTGAACTGGTTGCCACCTGTGAGAATGACCGTACCATTCCGGGACGTGTCCGCGGACGACTTATTAATTTAAGCAACTGCTCCCGTATTCGTATTACAGGGCTGACTTTACAAAACGGCGCAGCATGGAATGTCCATATGATCTACTGTGATGACATTGTGACTGACCACTGCACGCTACGCTCTGGCGGTATTTGGAACGGCGATGGCTGGGACCCGGATTCTTCCACAAACTGCACGTTATTTGCAACGGAATTTGAAACCGAAGATGACTCCGTTGCCATCAAATCCGGTAAGAATCCCGAAGGTAATGCCATTAATCGTCCTACAAAGCATATCTGCGTATTTGACTGCCACAGCAACGGCGGTCATGGTATCTGTATTGGCAGTGAAATGTCTGGCGGTGTTGCAGATGTGCAAATTTGGGATTGCGATATAGCTGCCTCTTCCAATGGCATTGAAATCAAAGGAACCCCTAAGCGTGGCGGATATGTGCGCAATGTCACTGTACGCGACTGCACCTTCCCCCGCCTGCTCATTCATTCTGTTCCATACAATGATGACGGCATTCCTGCTTCAGAGCAGCCTTATTTTGAAGATTTTCGCTTTGAACGGCTGCATCTGACCGGACAAAAACAGGAGCACGGCACAGTGGAATCCGTTGCCCCCATTGAAATTGATGGTTTTACTGCACCTGGGCATAAAATCAAAAATGTACTTTTGTCAGACTGTGTACTGCCGCCGAATGCGAAGCTTCTGCTTTCGAGATATGATGCACTGACAATTTCCAATTTGCACACGGAAGAGGCTCAAGCTACATCCCGATACTCCGCAACATTATGATTATATTACAATAGAGAATATAACCGGCAGCATCGAAAGCTTTCTCAACATAAAACCCTGGACACAGTTTTGGCATAGACTCTGAACCAAGCCAGTATCAGCTGATGAATTTTTACATTCTACAATTTAAATATTTACCATTTTTACAAAGCGGGTGATTGTCAATGAATATGAGTAAAATCGATATGACACAAGGTTCTATTTTAGGCCGCGCAGCACAGTTTGCATTGCCGATCTGCATCGGAAATATCTTACAACAGTTATACGGAACCGTTGATACTTTGGTCATCGGTAATTTCTGTGATGCATCCGCTTTGGCCGCTGTAGCCACAAGTTCCCAGCCACTGGAGATTCTTTTGTGTATCTTTCTTGGCATTGGTTCTGGAATATCCATCCTGATTTCACAAGCGGCAGGTGCCTCCGATGCCGATCAACTGCGTAAGCTTGCACAAACCGCAGTGTTTTTTCTGTACGCTGCCAGTCTGCCGCTTACGTTGTTAGGCGTAGCTGCCGGACCGTTCCTTCTCAGGCTGATGCAGGTGCCTGCCGATGCCATGCCCTATGCCATTGTGTATTTGCGTATCACAACGTTAGGCATTCTCGGCAATATGGGATATAACTTTAACGCAGGTATTTTACGAGGTCTGGGAAACAGTACTTCCTCGCTGTTATTTCTTGGCATTTCCTGCGTTACCAATATTGTTCTGGACCTTGTACTGACTGCCGGTTTGGGAATGGGCGTCACCGGTGTTGCCATCGCAACTGCTGCCTCACTGTTTCTGTCCTGGATGTTCAGCATCTTCTACATCCGTCATACTTATCCTGCCATGAATTTTCCGGTTTTTGCGCATGGTTTTGACCTTCCTATTCTTCATGAAATGTTAAAGATCGGCTTGCCGCTCGGACTGAATACCGCACTTTATTCTGTCGGTCATGTGCTGCTTCAGGCTCTTTATAACACACTGGGATCCACCTTCGTAGCCGGATGCTCCGTTGCCGGTAAAGTCAGCGGCATTGCCAATATTGCCATTACTTCATATTCTTCTGCGGCTACTGTGTTTGCCGGGCAGAACCTTGGTGCCCGGAACTACCGTCGTTTATGCTGCGGTGCATGGCAGATACCGCTCTGTTCCGGCATCGTCACCCTTGCAGGGGGATTACTTGTGACTGCTTTTTGCCATCCTCTGCTGATGTTGTTCAGCCGTGATCCGGCCGTGTTGGCTTTTGCACAGCGATATACTTATCTTGTTCTGCCATTCACCTGGGCCTACGCCGTGTTCAATGGCATTATGTGCTTTATCAATGGTATCGGAGAGATTCGCTATCCCACTATCGTAAATATTCTGCTATTATGGGTTGTCCGAATCCCTGCCGCTTATCTCATCATGTATGCCGGCTATGGCGAATATGCCATGGTCAGTGTTTCCGCCAGCTTTATTACCGGCATGATTGCCATGCTCTTCTACTTTAAATCCAGGCGCTGGGGCGCTATTTGCGCCCTTGCAAAAAACAGGAATACCCACCATTAATTACTGACTTGCCAGATTCATAAAAATTTACATACTTCCTAAAAATAATCACATGGATTTTCCTTTTGTCCTGCCCTATAATAAGCGCAATTACAGTCCACAAGGCAAAAGGAGGACTACCATGTTATATCCAATCATGAACCGTTCCCGCAGCTTGATCGATCTGGGAGGAGTATGGCAATTTCAATTAGGAGATGAGACAGAGCCGGAGGATCTCTGGAGCGGACCGCAGGAGATGGACCTGATTGCCGTGCCGGCTTCTTATAATGACCAGAAGGATGATCCATCTTATCGGAATCATTACGGTTGGGCTTATTACGAGCGAACCGTGGTACTCCCGGCCCTTTTGTGCGGGAACAACGGGCAGCGCCAGGTATTGCGTTTTGACGCCGTAACTCATGTTGCAAAAGTTTATATCAATGGGAAACTGATTATGACACATAAGGGTGGTTTTCTCCCCTTTGAAGTAGAGATCACGGATCTGATTCCGGAGGATGGGCACCTTACCATCAGTGTTGCTGTGGACAACCGGATCAGCCACAGCACTCTGCCCATCGGCAATGAGGGCAATATCGCCTTCTTCGGCTCGGACAATCCAGGCATTCCCAGTGTAGAAGCCGCAAAGCTATGGAGAAAAAAGCAAAATCTTCCGAATTTTGATTTCTTTAATTTTGCAGGCATCAACCGTCCGGTACGCATCTACAGCACTCCGGCCTCCTACATCAGAGACATTACTCTGGTCCCGTCTATCGAAGGTGACACCGGCGTCTTAAATTACGAAATTCTCACGGATGGGATGGATAGTGACGCTCCTGTCACTTTAAAAATCATAGACGCGGAAAGCAACTGCAAAGCAGAAGCCACCGGCCGAAAGGGAGAGCTTCGGATCCCGCAGGTCCATCTCTGGCAGCCTTATCCCGGCACTCCTTACCTGTACAAGGCGGAAGTTCATTACGGAGAGGACTGCTATACGGAAGAATTCGGTTTCCGCACCGTAGAGGTGAAGGGAACGCAGTTTCTGATCAACGGGGAGCCTTTTTATTTCAAGGGCTTCAGCAAGCATGAGGATTCCTTTTTCTGCGGAAGAGGACTGGATCTCTGCCTCGATGTAAAGGATATTAATCTTCTACACTGGATCCATGCCAACTCCTTCCGCACCAGCCATTACCCTTACGCGGAGGAGATCTACCGGCTCTGTGACAGAGAAGGTATCGTTATTATTGACGAGACGCCCGCCGTGGGCATCGGTGCCGGAGAGAGCTGTGATCCTTATAAGACATTTCCCATAAGAGAGCATCACGAGCAGGTCCTGCGGGATCTGATCGTGCGAGACAAAAATCATCCCTGCATCGTCATGTGGTCCATGGGAAACGAACCGGATACCGAGCATTTCCCGGAATCTGCCTACGATTACTGGCATTCTCTCTATGAATTTACCCACCGGCTGGATCCTCAGAACCGCCCCGTGACCTTTGTCTGCTGCCAGAATAATTACGAGAAGGACATTGTGACCAGAACCATGGATGTAGTCTGTCTCAACCGCTATTACGGATGGTACAATCTCTCCGGTGATCTGGAGGCTGCTTCCTACGCCTGGAATCTGGAACTGGATTTCTGGGAAAAGATCGGAAAACCCGTGATGATGACCGAATACGGCGCCGATACTCTCGCCGGGCTCCATAACTGTGCGCCGGAAATGTGGAGTGAAGAATTTCAGGTAGAACTTTATAAAATGTACAGCAAGGCCTTCGACGGAAGAGACTTTTTTATCGGGGAACAGGCATGGAACTTCGCCGATTATGCCACCCTGCAGGGCTGTATGCGCGCAGACGGCAACCGGAAAGGCATCTTTACCCGAGACCGCCGTCCGAAACTGATCGCCCATTATTTCCGGGACAGATGGGAGCATATTCCGAATTTCCATTACAAGGACAGCAATAATTTATAAGATATATCACGATAAAACAGCAGCGATACCTGACATATCACTGCTGTTCTTATAATATTCTTATTCCCTCAGATACCGTATCATTAATTTCGGCTATTTTTCTATTCGCAAGAAAAGTATGTATGGAATCGTCTTCCTGCCATCATTCTACGGTAATAATGTACTCCTTGTGGAACACCCCGCCTGTCTGCAAGATATTGCCATACTCCCGCTGCTCCAGACTGCCGTCAAAGGTCGTCCGGTCGCATCTACCGTACCAGGGCTCGATACAGATAAACGGCGCTCCCTTGCCTGCGGGAGACCACAGACCAAATAACGGTGCATCGAAGCTTACGGTAAGATACGGCTTTTTATCCGAGGTACACAGGCTCACTACAGAAGCCTGACGATTCTCTACGATCAGAGCATCCCTGTCAAACAGATGCTCTGTGATCTGCGCATAGCCGTTTCTCACCGGCAGTACATCCTTTTGCTGTCCCATGAGTCCTCGTCCGTCATCCGCCACCAGTCCGTAAGTCAGATCTTTGTCGGCATCAAACTTAAAATAATATTCCGACTGCTTTCCTTTTCCATTCACAGGACACATGAATGCGGGATGTCCGCCGATGGAAAAGTACAGTGTTTTTGTATCCGGATTTTCCACCTGCCAGATGACCTTTAGATTTCTTCCTTCTAATTCATAACCTACTTTTAAAATAAACTCGAACGGGTACTTCTCTTTGGTTTCTTCATTAGATCTCAGGGAAAACCATGCTTCCGTCGCCATCTGTACATCCACGGCAAACTCCATATCTCTGGCAAAACCATGCTGCCCCATGGGATAGGCTTTTCCTTCGTAGTGATATTCCTTATTTTTCAGGCTTCCGACGAAGGGGAACAGTACCGGTGCACTTCTCTTCCAGAATTTCGCATCCGCATTCCACAGATACTCAGTATCTGTCTCTTTCCCCCGAATACTTGCAAGTTCTGCGCCAAAGCTGTTGATCGTTACCTTTAAAGCTTCATTTTCCAATACTACCTGCATATTACATACCTTCCTCTCTTTTTCCCACATTATACCTCATAACAGTTCATCCGTGAACCTATTCGGGTGCAAAAATCATGCTCTATACTATCTGTTATCCTTTAACCCGGCCGTTTTCAGCCAGTGGCCGGACAAATATCTGCTCACGAAGCAGATCACGCGGAAGATCCAGTCCAGTACCATGGCGATCCAGACACCAATGGCTCCGTAGCCCATGTTCACACCGATGATATAACTGAAACCGATGCGGAACATGAACATAGAGAATATGGACAGCACCATGGTAAAGCGCACGTCATTGCAGGCACGAAGCATGTTCGGCAGTACAAAAGATGCTGGCCACAAAAACATTGCCATGCCATTGTGGATCATGACCAGAATGTAGGACAACTGCGTGGTCTCCGTGCTTAATCCGTAGCATTTCAGGATCCAGGGTAGACACAGCAGAATGATACTGTTTACCACAAACGTACAAACATACGTGATCTTCAATAATTTTTTCGTATAGTGCCGTACCTGTCCGGAATCACCGGCACCGACGCAGCGCCCGATCACCGTGATCATGGCCAGATTCATGGCCTGACCCACGATACAGCCCATACTGTCCAGACTGTTCGCCACACCGTTGGCAGCGATCTGCACGGTTCCGAAGCCAGCGATAATGCTCACCACGATAACGCGTCCCAGCTGGAAAATACCGTTTTCAATCCCGCTGGGGATACCTATGTAAAAAATCTTATGGATCACCGGCCAGTCGATGTGGAATCTTTCTTTTAATAAATGCACTTCGTTGGACGGGTTTTTCAGCAAATGATATAGAATGAATCCTGCCACTGCACGGGAGATCAGGGAAGGAATCGCCACACCTGCCACGCCCAGTCCCAGCACATAGACACCAAGGGCGTTTCCCCCGATGTTGATGATATTTTCCACCACGGAGACCTTCAATGTGATCTTGGAATTTCCCATGGAGCGGAACAGCGCTGCACAGGAATTGTACAGGGCAAGGAATGGGAAGGACAGTGCAGAGATCATCATATAGATCACAGCATTATGAAATACGTCCGCTTCAATTTTACCGAAAAACAGGGAAATGATGCCATTACAGAACACCATGACCAAAATCGAAATACCGATGGTAATGCATACGGAGGACACGATCAACTGTTTTGCAGATTTGCAGGCGTCCTCTTTTTTCCCGGCTCCGAGGAACTGGGAAGTCACCACCGCGCCACCGGTAGCCAATGCCGCCAACACACTGATGATCAGGTTATTGAACATGTCGATCAGGGATACGCCGGAGACCGCCGCCTCGCCCGCCGAAGAGATCATGACGGTATCCGCCATGCCCACAGTGATTGCCAGTGCCTGTTCAAATAAGAGCGGAACGATCAGTTTTTTCAGATCATCTTTTGAAAATAGTTTTGTTTTGCTTGCTTCCATTTCTTTTTACCCGGTTATTTATCCATGCGATACAATTTCAGGGAATTGTCCCATGCCGCCTTGCGCACTTCTTCCTCTGTGATCTCCTTGATCTGTGCCATGGCAGCGATCACATAGGGAATATTCAGGGAACTGTTGCGTTTGCCGCGGTTCGGTTCCGGTGCCAGATACGGGCAATCCGTCTCCAATACAATGCGATCCATGGGAATGTACTCTACCGCTTCCTTCAGCTTCTTTGCATTTTTAAAAGTCAGCACGCCGCCGATTCCGAAGTAGAATCCCATATCCAGGAAAATCTTCGCCGTCTCCTTCGTATAGGAATAACAGTGAATTACACCGCCGATCTCCTCCGCGCGCGCCTCCGTCATGAGATCCACAGTATCCTTCGCCGCATCCCGGGAATGAATGATAACGGGCTTTCGGATCTCTCGCGCCAGATCCAGCTGCCGCAGGAACCACTTCTTCTGTGTCTCGTGATCCGGCTCCGGCCAGTAATAATCCAGTCCGATCTCTCCCACCGCCAGGCATTTCTTTTTCCGGCACTGTTCCTTCAGCCAGGAATAAGATTCCTCATCCAGTTCCGCGGTCTCGCTGGGATGCACACCGATGGCTCCGTAGATATAATCATATCGTTCCATCAGCTCCAGTACTTTCCTGCAGGAAGCAAGGCTCGCACCTACATCCACCACCCGGGCAATCCCCTGCTCCGGCAGCGCCGCCAGAAGCTGTTCTCTGTCTTCATTAAATGCGTCATCGTCATAATGCGCATGGGTATCAAATATCGCAGTCATGTGAAATCTCCTTAATCAGGGTATCTATGCAAAAAAAGAACCGTCCCCGGAGCTCCTATGTCTCCAAAAACGATTCTCTCGAGTGCACCGCCAGGAGCTCGAACCCCAGACACCCTGATAAAGAGAAATGGTATCTAAGGGGTATTTTAAGTCGTTTTTTGACGGTTTACGCTACGAGAACCGTGTGATATAATAGGCATGCTGTTGACTCTTTCCAGCAGGAAGGAGGTGGCGCTTTGGATATTATTATTACTTTCTTTCTCTCCGTTATAGCAAGTGTAGTTGCCTACTACATATGCAAATGGCTGGACGGAGAAGCTTAGCAACAGTCAGCCTAGCAACAAAAAGCCCCGGGATCGCACCCCGGGGTTTTCTGCGCCTTGGAACAATTATTACTTTCTTATCTAAGTTCAATATAGCACGGGTTCCAGGCTTTGTAAAGTAGTTTGTCAGACAATTATTTTTCTATTTCTTTCCAAGATGATTCTACAAAATCCTCATACCGCAGATCTTTGTCTGCAGGATCTTTTGTGTCCAGTGGTCGCATATTCCAGTTATTTTTGATAACCGGCTTTCCTGTCCCTCTCTTCTTGCTCCGTTTTCTGGTGCTGGCGGTCGTTGATTGGGACTGATCTGTCCGGATCTTAAATACCAGGTACCCGAACATGACAATTAAAATTGAAAACATCATTGCTATTGCATCATTCATAGTATTCCCCTCACTCATCAATTTCAAATATCGTGAATACTTCATATACAGAACTATTAACAATTTTTCTGTAGTGTCCTTCATCCATGTCGTTTCCCATTTCCAACCAGACTGTGGAAGGGGTGACATTTTGGTAGAACTCTTTAACTTTATACTCTCTGTTGTGGCAAGTGTAGTCGGCTACTACATATGCAAATGGCTGGACGGTGATGAATAGCAACAGTCAGCCTGGCAACAAAAAGCCCCGGGACAGCATCCCGGGGGTTTCTGCATCTTGGAACTTCTTATCACTTCTCTAAAGTCAATATAACACGGGTTCCCAGCTTTGTAAAGTAGTTTGTTCAGCAAAATTAAAGCCAAAAAAAGAACCGTCCCCAGAGCTCCTATGTCTCCAAAAACGATTCTCTCTGCTCTCCGACGGAGAGTGTGTGCACCGCCAGGGGCTCGAACCCTGGACACCCTGATTAAGAGTCAGGTGCTCTACCAACTGAGCTAGCGGTGCATTTTCTTTGTCGTTGTTGTGTCTCCCGCAACGACAAGACATATGTTATCACATGATTTTAAATAATGCAAGTACTTTTTCAAAAAAAATTAAATATTTTTTTCGATTTTTTTATATAATAGGTGAAATTAGTGATTTTCGCGGGCTTCCTGACACTTTTTGCAATAGCCATAAAGCTCTAATTTGTGTCCGGTGACAGTGAAATCTCCGGTATCCTGCTCTAAATGCACATGTGCAAAGGGGCAGCTGGGCAGCGGAATCCGCTTATGACATTCCAGGCAGACCGCATAATGGGTATGTTCCCCGCGGTTCAGTTCGTATACTACGGTACCGTCTCCCATGAACGCTGTCTTCTCTACCATTCCATGTTCTTCAAATGTTGCCAGGATCCGGTAGATTGTGGATACAGCATAATCGCTGCCTTCGTGTTCTTTCTCAATACGATTGTAAATCTGCACGGCGCTGAGGGGTTCGGTCGCTTCCTCCAGCACCTGATACACGCATTTTCTCTGTTTGGTCCATTTCAATCCCTTAGGGTAGGAAATATCATTGTGTTCACATTTATGTTCTTCCATAGATATCTGTCCTTTTATATCGCGATCCGGGGCATCCGCAGTGCTGCTCAGCTCGGTAACTCCCTGCGTTCCCTCACTGGACGGGCGTCGCCCTATCAAAATTGGATCTGCCTCTTATGCCTGCAAGCAGTCAAAGAGTCAGCTCTCAATTTTGGCACTGCTTGTGCCTACAGCCAGTTTATCACAATTCCTACTAAAACGCCAATCACATATAAAATTCCCACGATTTTCAGATTTTCCTTTTTATCCGGATTCACGCGGAACAACACCAGCAGTCCTACTCCCGCGCCCACCAGCAATCCGGACATCATGGCTCCAAGGCTGATCACACCACTGATATACAATTGCGTTATAGTCACAGATGCTGCACAGTTGGGAATCAGTCCCACCACTCCTGCCAGCACAGGTCCCAGTACGGGACGGTTCAGGATCAGTCCGGCCAGAACATCTTCTCCCACAAAATGCAGTGCTGTGTTCAGAACAAATCCAATGACTATAATGAAAAAGGTAATGTGAAGCGTATGCTTTACCGCAGATAGAAAAATGCCATCCTTTTCACAATGGCAGTTCTCATGCTCACAGATTTCATGAATGTGCTCTTCCTCTTCATGATCATTTTCCTCATGCCCGTGAACATGGTCATGAGGATGCATCTTCCTCTCCCGGACCAACAGATCAATCACAAATCCGGCTACCGCACCAATGGCCGCTTTCGCTCCCAGCACGCCCAGAACAAAGCGGATATCCATTTTCTCCGAAATCAGGATCGGCAGCATCTCATCAGAGGTGGACAGATAAATGGCTATCAATGTTCCCAGGGTGATCACCCTGCCTGCATATAAGTTGGATGCCGCCGCCGAGAATCCACACTGAGGCAGCACACCTGCCACACCACCGATCAACGGTCCCATTTTACCTGCTTTACGCACCATATGTGTGGTCTTCTCGCCGGCCTTATGCTCCAGATATTCCATAGCCAGATAGGTCAGGAACAAAAACGGCACCAGCTTTATACTATCTATTAAAGTATCTAAAATAACTTCCGACATAACTCTTACCTTTCCATACTTTCTTTATCAAATGAATACTTAATCATATATTTGTTCTAAATGCAAATGAGTTGCATTTGCATTTAGAACTATAACACATTTTTTCATATTGTCAATATTTTAATTATAAAAAATGCGCTATGCTATGATAAGCTACGAAAAGCAAGAGAATGCACATCCTGTATTTTTTATATTTCTTTGATAGGAAATGTCACCTGCCAGTTTCCTTCATGAAAACCTTCCGATATTACAAAATCCCCATATAACCGATAATCCTGTAATTCTTCCTGTGGGATCAGAAATACAGAATCTCTGTAATCAATTCGTTTCTTACCGCTTCCCTCATAGAAGCTGACACTTCCCGCTTCCTCCAGCGTCTCTCCTGCTTCATTTTGCAGGAAAAAGAAACCATGGTTGTCACTATTCAAGGCATTCTCCACCGCATATTGAATATGCAGTTTCCCCTCAACATATCCAATGCCGGTAAGTTTCACACCCTCTATGGGAAAATCAGGATCCGCCGGCTGCGGTATCAGCACAGGATAGGTTTCTGACATAATTGCCGCAAGTCCATTGTAGCCCGTCATAGTTCCTCCCCTGGCAGGAGTGTCAACATATTGGTAAGATTCTTCTGTCACCTGTGTCAGATCTATGGGAATCTCTATTTTTTCATATTCCTGCTTCTGTCCAAGATACCCTCCTACGGAAAATGTCAGCTTCTCTCCCTCAATCTTACGGCCATTCTCCTGCGTCACAGTGATGAGATAAGTAAGTATGCCACTCTCCGGATCATATCCCACCTTCCGGCAGTTCCCTATGGCACTGTACGGCATATGAATGGAATAGCTGTCATAGAGATCCGTGGTCTCGTCCAGTCGGTCTCCCTCCAGATCCTGTAAGGTAATGTAAATTTCCGCTGTCTCTTCATGAATGTATGCCGCTACCACCTCCATGCGGATACCGTCATACTCATCTGACAGCTGTACCGGTTGATAGAACTGCGCCACAGCCGGAGATACCAGATACATCAGCTCATAGACTGTTGGAAAGGTTCCTGCCAGCACCGGGAGACTTACGTTTATGACAAGCAGAAATCCTGCTGCCCAAGCAATCCCTCTGCTCCATCGTCTGTTATGGTTCGGCTTACCCTGTATCTTGTTTTCCTGCACCTTGTCATTCCACTTTTTGTGCCGTTTCGCTGACTCTTCTGCCGCAGAGATTTCTGATGCCTCTGTTACCTTCGAAGCCTCTGTAAGCAGTCTCGAAAGCAGCTCTTCGGACGGCCGTACTTTTTCATTCCATTCCCGATAAGTATCCTTAAATTGCATAGTCATCACCCAGCACCTCCTTCAGCATTGCTCTCGCTCTTGTCAGTTGTGTCCGTATCGTGGATTCCTTCCTATGAAGCAAGCCTGCGATCTGGGCCACCGACATTTCTTCATAATAAAATAAATGAATGACCTGCCGGTATTTCTCCGGTAGTTTTTGCAATTCCCGATAGAGCAGCAAATCCTCCGTTTCCTCAAACGGAATCTCCTCTGTCAGTTCTCCCACTTTCCGTCTCCAGGCAGAGCGCAACAGCGAATTGCAGTAATTTACGGTCACCCGTAGCAGCCATGCCTTGCAATGCTCCTCGGAAGTAAATTCCGGTGCCTTATGTAAAAAACGTAAAAAAACCTCCTGTGTGACCTCCTCTGCATCCTCCCGTCTGCCCACCCGGGCAAAAGCCAGCCGGTATACCGTCTTATAGTACTCCCGGATCACTTTCTCTGCCGTCTTTCTCTCCATCTTCCCTCTCCCGTATCTTCCTGACGAGGCTTTCGCTCCAAGCCTTATACTTATAATACGTTTGGGCAGATAAAAAAGCTACATTCCGTTATTGCAATTCGATCAATCCTTTTTTCTTCCATGCTCCGCTCCGCCAGCGCATCATCATGCCGACCGCACGGCAGCATTCATCTGCTGTCAGACCGATATAAGCACCCACTACTGCCAGATGCAGCTGTATCCCCAACAGATACGTTCCTCCCGCTGCACACAAAAACATGAAAACAGCTCCGAGGATCACCGGAAATACAGCATCTCCACTGGTTTTCAGAGCATTCCCGTATACCAGATTTGTGACTCGTCCGGCTTCCAGGGCAATGTCAATAACCATCAGCTTCTGCACTAGTTCTACCATACTCTTATCCTGCGTGAAAAAAGAGATCAGGACCGGGGCACTGACTGCAAACAGAAATTCTGTTCCCATCGCCAGTACCGCTCCGATCGCCGCGGATTTTTTAGTCTGCTTATCACATATTTCATATTTTCCCGCACCCATATACCATCCGGTCATAATGGCATTCGCCTGTGCAAGCGCACTTCCCACACAGAAGGATAAATTTGTGATCTGTGCCGTATAGGAGCGGGCTGCCACATTGATTCCTTCTGTATCCATCTGGTTCAGAAAACGGATCACCAGTGTCATCGCTACATTATAAATAATATTCTCCAAAGCGGAAGGTAATCCGATCCGGATGATCTGCCGCAAAATCTCTCCGGAATTTACCCTCTCCGAATATTTTTTTGCAGGGATCAGCCGCCGTACAAAGATCACGATCAATATCAGATTCACTACTTTGGAGATCACTGTTGCGGATGCTACCCCCTGCACGCCGAGGTGGAAATGAAACAGAAACACGGCATTTAATATAAAGTTCAAAATATTACCTGTTACAGTTGCGATCAGGGGCTGTTTCGTATATCCAAACGCACGCAGATATCCTGCCAGTATGGGAATCATTGCGTTCAGTATGCTTCCGCCTCCTACGATCCGCAGATATTGTACGGCAGGCTCCTTCAATGCCGGCGCAATACCTACCACATACAGAATCCCATCGGAACAGAAAAACAAAAACACAGACATCACAACACCAAGGATCCCATTAAACCATAATCCCAGAGTCTTTGCCTGACAGGCGATCCCCGGTCTGCCCGCACCGATATTCTGTGTCATCACAGCCAGCATTCCCATAGAAACTACCGAATACATAATAATAAATACACCAATATAAGTATTTGCTGTTCCGACTGCTCCGACTGCCTGATCTCCCACAGAAGAAAGCATTAAGGTATCCACCATTCCGGACAACATGTAAAAGATCGTCTCCAGACACAGTGGTACAAATAATTGAAATAATGACTTATTCTGTCCTTCCATCGTATGTTTTATATCCTTTCTGCGGTTCCTATAAATTTGCATTTTCATTTTGTAACCATTCAGAATACTATTCTGAATAGTACCTTTAATTTTTACATATTACTACTTTATCTTTCCTAAAGCTTGCATTTTTACCACAGAAAATTGACTTATTTCTACTTTTATAGTAATCTGACCATAATATCCTCTGATCCACTTCACAGAAAGGCCTGCCTATGTACCCTGAATTAAGAGAAGAACGCATTCACGGAACAAAAGAATTTCCTTTTAGCTGTTATCACCTGCATGATATGCCTGCTTTTTTTCAGATTCCTGTCCACTGGCATCCGGAGGTCGAGATCATATATGTCCGCTCCGGCTCTCTTAATGTCATCATTGAAGGGGAAGAATACGAAGCGGCCGGCGGCTCCGTATTCTTTGTGAATCCCGGTGAGCTTCATTTTATAGGTTCCGCAATTCCGGGCGTAGACTATCATACCCTGTTGTTTCCACTGGAATTTATTTCCTTTCAGACGGACGATCTGTTGGAAACGGAGTTTCTCCTTCCCCTGCGTAACCATGAATTGCTTTTGCATCATAATCTTTCCCACGAAAAAAGCTGTCCTGACATCATTTCTCTCATCTGTGAGATCCTGTCTGTCAGACAGCTTCCAAATACATTGAGTGGGTATTTCCGATTACGTATTTTATTGTTGTCACTTATACAAAAAATTGCTTCCTGTGGAACCATTAACCCGATGGGCTCCAAAAGGAACGATCCGATGCAGCGTGAGATACTGACTTATCTGCAGTATAACTACACGGACCCCCTTCGGTTGGAAACCCTGGCAGAGCAATTTCATTTATCCGAGAAATATTTGTCCCGCTATTTTAAGCAGCATTTTCATCTGACTCTGACGCAATACCTGATGCATCTGAGACTGACCCATGCCTGCCATCTGTTAGAGAGTACCTCTCTGCCGGTTACAGAGGTTGCCCTGCAGTCCGGCTTTTCTAATGTAAGTCATTTTATCCGTAGCTTTCACGCTTCTTTTCGGATGTCGCCGCTGCAATACCGCAAGAAACGGGATCAGTCCTTCACATAAATTCTGATATTGGCCGGTGTTACCGGATAGGTTCCGGTGTCAATGGTTTTGGGTATACTCTGTCCTTCAAATACTGCCTCTATTTTTTCCAGTGTCATGGATCCCCAGCTCTCCGGACGCTGCGCAATTGCAGCATCTACATAGCCGGCCTTCATGAATTCTCCAACTTCATCCGTGAAGTCCACTGTTACCAGTTTTACCTTCTTCCCTTTGGACTTAAGATATCTGGCAAAAGCCAATCCCCATCCTACATTTGTAGCGCACAGTACAGAGATATCCGGATGCTCCGTAAGAAGCCGGTCAGTTAATTTTGTTGCTTCTTCAGCAGTAGGTTCTCCCGGACCGGTCATATCATAATAAGGAATTCTGTTTTCTTTCAGAACATCTACAACACCGTGGTATCTGTCCTCTACAGTCTCAATGAGGTTATCCTTCCACTTGATAATGCCAACGGCACCGTCGGCTCCCAAGGCTTCTCTCACAGCCTCTCCGGTACTCCGTCCGCACTGATAACTGTCAGTTCCGATGAGTGTGCGATAGGGAACACTATCAAATGCAGACAGGATGAAAATCACCTCCACACCCTTCTCTGCCATCTTCTGCAGCAATTTTTCCACTCTGAGATCCGCAATGGGTGAGATACAGATTCCATCATAACGCTCCTCCAACACCTTTTTCAGAAAATGCACCATTTCCAGAGTTCCTGCTTCTCCTCTTCCCTTAGGTGCAAATACCGTAATATCAAAATTCAGAATTTTGGCAGTGCGATAGGCCTGTTTCGTCGCCGGATACCAGAAAGGATCATCCAGATCCCATACCATGGCAATTTTCCTGCGCTGTACCGGTGCATAATCCACCGGTATATTAGCCAGGATTTCATTCAGCTGATTTAATTCGCTGTTCAATCGTTCGGATACATGCCCCATAAGGCTGGCATTCTGCTTCTGTTCTGCAGTAATTCCCGCCACGTTTTCCGAGGATGCCGATGCCTGACTGGAGATTGTTGCAATAGATTCCATGACTTCCAGTAGCTCTTCCTTCTTCCCATTGACTTCATCCATACGTTCTGTGAAAAAAAACTGCGCTTCTGCCAGTTCTTTCACACTGTGATTTATATTTTCAAAGGAAGAAATTGTATCCCCTACCGCGGTTTTCTGTGCTTCAAAAGCTGCATCGGATTCCTCCATGATCTCTTTCAGTTTTGTTAACGAACCTATAATCTCCTGAATGGATGCATTGATACTCTGACTTGCCTTATGACATTCCTCCGACAATTTTCGTACTTCATATGCCACATGAGCAAATCCTCTTCCGGCTTCCCCGGCTCTGGCAGCCTCGATGGATGCATTTAAAGACAGCAGATTCGTCTGCTTGGCAATACTATAGAGAACACTTGTGACAGATTCAATCTTTGCATTTTTATCCAGAAGCGTACGAATCTCTTCTGTGATCGTATCCATGGAACCTTTGAGTTTTTCCTGTGTTTTCCCCAGATGTTCCACTCTTTGTCTGCCAAGATCACTCTGTTGCTGCATCTGCTGAACCTGTGTCTGCATAGTTGCAGTCTCCTGATCCATATCCGTGATCTTCGCTGTGAATTCCTCGGCTATTTTCCGGCATTGCAATACATCTCTTTCCTGCCTTGAGGCACCTTCCGCAAGCACCTGTACGCCATGTCCCACCTTATCGGAGGACTCTGTCAGCCCCTCTGCCGCACCTTCAAATTGTTCGGATACCAATCCCAGATTATTGACAGTCTGTTTCAAGGATTGTAGCTGTTCCTTATATGATTCTTCTGTTTGTCCGCTGCTTACCGCTCTTTTGTTCCATAAAGGCATAGATTATCCCTCCAATGCTCTTCTCGCCAGTTCCAGGCATCCCATGATGCCCTGATCATCATGCAGTGACGCAGGTACTACATAATGCTCCGGATCCTCCAGTTCTTCTGTTATCACATAGCCATTGATATAGGTAATCAGCTTTTTGCGTATTAATGGGAATAGTTGCTCCTGATGCATGACACCGCCTCCGAGAATGATCATTTCCGGAGAAAGTACCATCACATAATTTGTCAATGCCTGCGCAAGGTAGTCTGCCTCCAGATCCCATACTTCCGGACAATCTGCCAGTTCCACTGCTTTTTTGCCCCATCTGGCTTCTATGGCAGGACCAGCCGCCATTCCTTCCAGACAATGATCCTTGTGATAGGGGCATTTTCCTTCATAATGGTCTGTATCCCGTTTTGTGATGAGGATATGTCCTGCCTCAGGATGAAGCATACCGTGCAGCAGCTTCCCGTCAATATACACGCCTGCTCCGATTCCGGTTCCCACGGTCAAATACATGACGCAATGTTTCCCTTTTGCCTGCCCGAAAGTAACCTCACCCAGTACTGAACCATTTACATCGGTATCAAATCCCATAGGACATTTTAACGCTGCTTTCATGCTTCCCAAAAAATCAAAGTTTGTCCATGCAAGTTTAGATGTGGTAGTAATATATCCATATTTTTCCGATGCTGGATCCAGTTCCACCGGTCCAAAACTTGCAATTCCCAATGCGTCTATCTGCTTGTCCTGAAAATATGCGATCAATTTCGGAATGGTCTCTTCCGGCGTCGTTGTAGCTATAGATACCTGCTCATAGATCTTTCCTGTTTCATCTCCGATGGCACAGACCATTTTTGTTCCGCCCGCTTCTAATGCTCCCAATTTCATAGTGATTCCTTCTTTCTTTTTATTTTTTATCTTCCGATCTATTCCCATAGGTTTTCTGATATAAATGCAGCCAGGGTGTATGCTCTGGCAATCTGGAGAAATCCTTTTGATCATAGATTTCCTGAATCTGTCCATTCCGTATCCGGATCAGACGGTCAGCCAGAGCCAGAGAATCGGCAAGATTCACCGCCAGGATCACCACTGCAATATTTTTTTTCAAAAACCGTTCCATCAGCTCCCAGATATGACTGCGCACGGACACTTCCGCATTTTTAAACGGCTGTACGCACAACACGACCTGCGGATGCTGCATCAGAATTCTCGTATATACCAGATCATACTTCTGCTGCCTGGTCAGGTTCCACACCGGAGTGTCAAATACGTCCTCCCCCAACAGATCTTTTTGTTCCTCCTGGATACTTCTCCGGATTCCAGACTGATTCCACACACCCCGGATTCGATGATCCATGGTAAAACATAGGTTATCAAAATAACTCATATGAGGAAACAGCATAGTCTCTGTGGGTAGCTCCTGGATTACCGCAATATCTCTGTTTTTCTCACTTTTTTGTGTCCCTTTCGTCAGATAAAAGCTTCCTTTCTCTGGAATCTCTCCTTGAAACAGCTCCACAAAATCAGCAATGCAACGATTATCCAGATCCTGCAATACAACGCATTCTCCCTGCCCGACCCGAATCGTAATATCTTTCAGATTACCATATTGTATCTTATCCATGATCAATACGGTCTGTCTGTCTGTATCTGCTTCCTGTCGTCTATGTTGAGATCTCACCCACCTGTCATATTCCTCCACACTCTGTAGCGGAAATGTATCAGGAATCGGATCACCTCTCTGAAACGTTTTGATGATCTGCCCGTTTACCATTAATGCCATACGATCACACAGATAGGTTGCTTCTTCAAAATGAGCCGTGATGTAAATGAAAGAAATTCCTCTTTCTGCGTACAGTCGTATGATCCTGTGCAATTCCTCCAGTTCGCTCTCGCTAATAAAAGTACTGACATTTTCCAATACGATCAGCTGACTTCCTGCCACCACCGCTTTCAAAACTTCTGTCACAAACTTTTGAAATATTGTCAGTTCGCTGACATAAGCCCCCGCCGGGATATTGATCCCGATTTCATCCAGAAAAGGCTGCAGCAGTCGTTCCAACATTCCCGGATGAATCAGATACTTATGAAATCCTCTCCGCAGGACAAAAATATTGTCTACCACGGTTAGATCCTCCGCCAGACTGCTTTTGTTGCGGATGATACTGATCCTGTTCGTCCGGTTATGCGACCTCTGCCACTGATTGACCAATTGCTCACGATAATATACATATCCGTAGTGAAGCGGCATATTTTGTTGCAACAGTTTGAGAAAAGCATCCATTCCATAACGATTGACCGGGATCAGACCGAATACCTCTCCCTTTCGTACCGTTATATTAAAATTATCCAGGAGAATTCTTCCCTGTTCCTTGTAGGTCACCTTCTCCATGCGCAGCACTTCCCTGATCAACAGTAGTTTTCCTGCCTTTCTTCCATATGAATCAGATTACGATCACTGTAGATTACAGGAATTCTTATCTTCACATCCGTGCCAATCTCCGGCATAGAATACACATGAATTCCATATTCTTCTCCAAATAGTAAATGGATACGGTTATTGACATTTACCAGTGCGATCCCGCCTTTTGTCTCGGATTCTCCCGTTGCGAGAATACCTCCGCTTTTTTGCAATCTTTCATTGATATCCGCTACTTTGCGTTCTTCCATGCCGTTGCCGTCATCCGAGATACACAGAAGCAGACAACTTTCCGTCATTTCCAGTAGGATCCGGATATGTCCCGTTCCCAGTTTGCACTCTGTCCCATGAATGATACTATTTTCCAGGATCGGCTGCAAGGTCAGTTTGGGGATACGACAGCTGTAAATCGCTGCTTTTTCCTCGGGATCACATTCAACGGAAAGCTGCAGTCTGTCGCCGAAACGATACTGCTGAATTTTAAAATAAGTCATACAGTTCTGCAATTCTTCTTCCACTGACACCAGATTTTCTACTTTGCTGATGGTATAGCGGAAAAAAGTGGCCAATGCCTCTGTCATATCTGCGACACTTACCAGTCCTGCAATCAGTGCCTCACTACGGATGCTCTCCAATGTATTATATAAAAAGTGGGGATTGATCTGATTTTGTAATGCCAGATACTGTGCCTGTCTCTTATTCAGGTTCAGCATCTCCTGTGACTGCATCAGATACTGCATTTTGCTGACCAGACTCTCCAGCTCCGGAGAAATGTGGATCCCATCTTCTCCCACCAGATTGCTGGTGGTATAACCGTCCAGAAATAATTCTATCCGCTTCTCGATACGCCGGTAAGGCAGCCATATCTCCACTACAGCATAGCAGATACCAAGCACCAACAGGCACCCTCCAAAGATCACCGGGAACCAGCCTGCCCCATTCCCCCTGATTTTTTCATAGATAAGATATCCCAAGAGCGCAGCCAGAAACAACACCATAAAACTCCACGCACACAATGTCCGAAAGTTCAGATAATGCATTTTTCCCTGCTTCATACGCTCTCCTCTCAACCGTACAGCTTCCGGTACTCTGCCGGATTTACGCCGGCAATCTTATGAAAAGTCTGGGTAAAATGCTTTCTGTCATTATATCCTACCCGCTCACAGATCTCGGTCACAGACAATCCTGTTTCTCTCAACAGCGTTTTAGCCTCATCCATTCTTACCCGCATCAGATATTTGGCAAACCCTTCTCCTGTTTCCTTCTTAAATAGGGCACTAAAATATGCTACACTGAAACCCACATGGTCACATACTTCTTCCAATGTAATATTTTCCGCATAATGTTTGTGAACATACTGCTTTGCCTGGCGGATCGGCCGGGAAGTCTCCCCCTGTCTGGCTTCCAGAGCTTCTGTCATCAGTTCTTCCTGCAGCGTTGACAGTTCATGAAACAATTCTTCCGCAGAGCCACAATGCATACACTTTTCTTCAAATATAGTGGGAGATGTAGCTCTTACACGCACAATAAAAAATCTTCCTGCTGACAGCACCGTTTCCTGAATTTCCCGTCCTCTGACATCCGGTACACTCATCACCGCATTTTTCAGTTCTTCTCCGCACTTGCTGGCTTCTGCCGGATCCAGAACTTCTATGGCATGTTCCATTTCTTTACAATATCGATCCAGAATATCCTGCATTGGTAATCCGGATGCCGGAGGTACTTCTTCCAGAAGTCTTCCCCAGCCTTCCACGATCCTCTCCCGAATCGCAAGCTCTGCTTTTCTTATGGATGCGGTCAATTGTTCCGCATCCACTGTCACACCGCCAATGGCAAGTGAAAATCTTACCGGTCCCAACATGGAACGGTTCGCTTCCAGTTGTCGCAAAAATTCCAAAAGCAAAGTTCTTATTTTATCCGTATCTTCTTTTATAAAATTAAGAATACCATACCCGGAATCTTTCACATAATCAAAAAGGCAGTCATTACAGTTTTTTGACAGGCAATGATAGAACAACTCTTTCGTTTTTTCACAGATCACAGTCTGTGCTGCCTTACTCATTTGTTCCGGATCATATCCTGCTTTCACCACTATGGCCTGATAACAATCAGCTTCCGCCTTAAAATAATAGTTCTCCTGCAGCTGCACTGCGGTTGGATTATAGGCATCTTCTACAAGATCCTTCAGCAACGCATATCTGAGGCGATTTACATCGCTCTCACTGACTCTCCGCTCAGCCATTTCCATACCCTGGGCAGATTTCTTTGCATCCAGCCGCTCACCAATTTTTCGCAGTGTTTCGTTCAATTCGTCCTGTTTAATAGGTTTTAAAAGGTAATTTCCCACACCAAGGGAAAGCGCATTTCGTGCATACTCGAAATGTGCATATCCACTGATAATGATGATTTCCAGTTCCGGACATATCTTTTTTGCATTTTTTATCAGCTCCAGCCCGTCCATTCCCGGCATGCGAATATCCGTGATCAGAATGTCCGGTCTATATTGCTGCAGCATATCCAGTGCCTGTATGGCATTTTCTGCCTGTGCCGCCATCTGCATTCCCAGTTTGTCCCACTCGACCAATGCCTGGACAAGCTTGCAGATCAGCTTCTCGTCATCTACGATCATTACCTTCCACATAATTTTATCCTCATTATTAGCCTTTTTTTCCATAAATATAGATTTATTTTAGCACTCGTTTAAATGCAATTCAACAGGAATATCCCATATTTCCGGATATTCCTGTTGAATTTTTATATTTATGGAAGAGAAAAGATTTTGCTTACTGCTGTTTGGTCAGAACAGATACTCCTGTATCGGTTACAGCACCACCGAGACTTTCACCATTGATGGCTTTTACAGCTGCTTTTACACTTTCATAACCCATAACATCGGGATTCTGAGCCATGGTACACAGCAGATATCCGTCATCGATCAGACCCAGGATAGCATCAGACTTATCAAAGCCTACACCGATTACGTTATCCTTACCGGAAGCCTTGATGGCGTTACCGGCGCCGGTGGTGGAACCTTCGTTACATCCGAAGATACCTACAACGCCCTGGGTAATATAGTTCTCTGCAATACTTTGGGATTTTGCTGCATCGCCTTCGCCGTACTGAGTCTCCAGAAGTTCGAAATCAGTTCCTTCAAATGCAGAACGGAAACCTTCTTCTCTCATAACGCAGGAATCGGTTGCTGCATTTACATTGATGATACCAATGGAACCACTGGTGACACCTGCATCTGCCAATGCTTTCTTCATCTCTTCACCTGCTGTCTTACCTGCAGCATTGTTGTCGGTAGAGAAAGTAGCTTCTGCGGATACGTTCGCAGGGGAATCTACGTAAATCAGCTTAACGCCTGCATCTGATGCCTCTCTCAGTGCGGAAGAAATCGCATCGGGACCGTTTGCTGCTACGATGATAGCCTGTGCACCTGCACTGACTGCGTTGTTTACACACTCGATCTGCTGAGCATCATCCTTGGTATTGGGAGCCATAAACTGAACTGTTACACCCAGCTCTGCTGCTGCCTTCTGTGCGCCCTCATTCAGAGTTACCCAGTGCTGATCCAGAGAATCCATGGTGATCAGAGCGATCAGAGTGGTTCCTGCGTCTGTTGCAGTTGAAGCCTGCTCTGTGGTGGTGGATGCTGCCGCACTGTTCTGTGCCTCACCGGTGGCTGCGGTTCCTGCGTTGTTGCTGCTGCCACATCCGGTCAGCATTGCTGTTGTCATGCATAATGCACAAGCTACTGATAATACCTTTTTCATTTTGTAAACCCTCCTTAAAAGTGTTCATTGATTTATCTTAGCATCTTAATTGATGTCTAATTCTTAGCCGGTTTCTTCTTAAATACACCATTCCTTACAACAACATCCAGAAGTACTGCAAACACTACGATGATACCGATAACCAGTCTCTGGATACCTACCTGGGCGCCAATCATATTCAGGCCATTCTCCAGTGTCTGCCATACGGAAGCACCTGCCAGAGTTCCCAACAGCAATCCGGTTCCTCCCAAAGGAGAAATACCACCGATAACGCCTGCGGCTACCGCATACATCTCGTACATGTTACCGGCTTCCATGTTACCCATTCCGGCCTGACCGCAGAGGATCAATCCTACCACAAAAGAACAGAATGCACTGACCAGATAGGTCTTGGTGGTGGTCTTTACTACGCTGACGCCGGACAGCTTTGCTGCATCCACATTGGAACCGATGGCATAAATATGTCTGCCGGTACGTGTTTTGGACAGCAGAAAGAAGAATACGATAAAGATAATAATTGCAATCCAGAAAGTATTGTAAACGCCCAATGTTTTACCATAGTAGAAAACATTCTGGAAAGTCTCTCCGGCATCTTTGCCGACACCGGATGCGATGGCATCCGTATTACGGTTGCCGTTTACCATGTAAGCAACACCTCTTGCTACAAACATGGTTCCCAGAGTAGCAATGAAGGGAGGCAGTTTCCACTTACCTACCAGAATACCATTCAGTACCCCGATGATCATGCAACATACAAAAGTAATCAGGATAGCTACTACAGGGTTCACACCCATGGTCATCAGTGTTGCTGCGATCATGGCACTCATACCTACCACAGATCCAATGGACAGATCGATATTACCGGTGATCAGCACATAACTCTGACCAATACCAATGATCAGATACTTTGACATGGATCGTAACAGGTTCATTACATTCTGACCGGAAAATACGGCCGGATTTATAATACCAAAAGCGATATAGATGATGATCAGACCGGCAAAAGCGGTAAGGGCTCCTCCCATTCCTCTGATCGCAAAAATTCTTTTCAACGGACTTTGCTTTTTCATAATGATATTTTCACCTTTCTTATGGTTATAATTTAAGCGTTAGCTGCGATCTTCTTCTCGAACTGGGTTGCCAGGGTCAGGATCTCATTCTGCGTTGTGTTTCTGGCATCCAATTCCCCAGTAATCCTTCCATCACACATTACAATGATACGATCGGCTATTCCCATGACTTCCGGCATCTCCGAAGATACGAACATTACGGCAATTCCCTGTTTTTTCAGTTCGTTCATGAGGTTATAGATTTCAACCTTTGCTGCCACGTCGATTCCTCTGGTGGGTTCATCGAAGATAACGACTTTTGAATTCCGTGCCAGCCATTTTCCTACGACTACCTTTTGCTGATTACCACCAGATAAGTTACCGGCATTGATGTCCACGTTCGGTGTTTTGATCTTCAGGTTTTCTACTGCCTCGTCACACATCTGATCTTCCTTCTTGCTGCTGACTACTCCCAGTTTGTTGCAGAGAATATCCAGATTAGGTAATGCAATATTGTGCCGGATGCTCAATTTGGTACACAATCCATCCTTTTTCCGGTCTTCCGGTGCCAGTACGATTCCTGCGCGGATTGCATCATTGGGATTTGTAATTTTTAATGTTTTCCCTTCCAGAATGATCTCTCCGCTGTCCTTTGGATCCACTCCGAAGATTGCTCTTGTCGTTTCTGTTCTTCCAGCACCCATCAGTCCGGCAAAGCCCACGATCTCGCCTTCATACAATGCGAAATTGATATCCCGCACCATGCGACCTGCGTTTAATCCCTTGACTTCCAGAATCTTTTCCCCTTTTTTACACGACTCTCTCGGGAACTGTTCCTTGATCTCTCGTCCTACCATATTGGCTATAATCTGGTCCATCGTGGTATCTTTGAAATTCATGGAAGTAATATACTGTCCGTCTCTCATGATGGTCACACGGTCTACAATATGCTGAAGCTCTTCCAGTCTGTGGGATATGTATACAATACCGCATCCCTTGGATCGCAGATCCTTAATAATGCGGAACAGATCATCTATTTCCTTTGCTGTCAGTGCGGATGTGGGTTCATCCATGATCAGGATTCTCGCATTGACCGACAATGCTTTGGCAATTTCGACCATCTGCTGTTTGGATACCGGCAGTTCTCCCACGACCTGCTTCGGGTCAATATCGATTTTCAGATCATTTAATATCCGGGAGGCTTCCGCTTCCATATCACCGTTTGCCAATACAATACCTTTTGTCTTCTCCCTGCCTAAGAACATGTTCTCTGCTACGGACAGGTGCTTACACATATTCAGTTCCTGATGGATAATAGCAACTCCGGCTTCCTGTGCCTGTTTCGGTGTCAGATCCCCATACTCCTTGCCAAAGATTTCCAGGCTTCCACTGTCTCTGGTATACACACCGCTCAGAATCTTCATCAGCGTACTCTTGCCGGCGCCATTCTCTCCCAACAGGGCCATGACTTCTCCGGATCGCAATTCAAACTGTACATGATCCAGTGCTTTTACTCCCGGGAAGCTTTTGCATATATCCTTCATGGATACTATGACTTCTTTTTCACTCATACCTTCTCTTCGTCCTTCCCTTCCATTAATAAATAGGCTAATTTTAGCTGTTTTTTGCGTTCCCCTTAACTTTATGTTAACAGTATAGCAAAAGCCCCCTTCAAAGATAAGGGGACTATCTTTCTTATTGAAGGGGGTTTTTTATGCACTATGAATATGAAATTCTAAATTACACCTTTGTACCTATACAAGTTTACGATTCTGTTTTTGTTTCTCTTCTTTTTATATCGGCAGTTTGTATACCAGTTTTTCTTTCCAGCTCTTCCATCATGACATTGCTGTTACGAAAGACACATAAAATCACTCCCACCATCAGGGAATTGGCCAGACAGTTCCCCAGCCCATAAGCCAGAAATGGAATGGATATGGTGTAGTAAATGCCAAATCCAAAATTCACCAGAACCGCATTGACGATCCGAAGCATGATGCTCAGACTGCACACACTGCCCAACAGCAATGCCGCACGATTACTCTGACGCAGAGCGACACGGAGTGCATAAAGCGCAAAAGCAAACAGTGCCACGATCACCAATACTCCCACAATGATACCAAACCACAGGAAAATGCTGTGAATAATGTAGGTTGTACAGCTCTCCTGTGACAGGGACCATGTCCCGTTATTTTGATCTGAGGTAAAAAGTAATGCCTCACTGATCTTTCCCCCACCCAACAATGAAAAGCCATGCTGTTCCTGCTGAATATTGCTGGCAATATAACCGGTCTCCCCTTTTCCCATCCGGTAAACCATCCGCCGCCAAATAGAGTAATCTCTTTTTTCCCGGCAGAATGCCCCGTTTGATGGCAAGGAACAAAATTACGATAGATAACAAGAAAGCTTCCATCATACCGGCAGAGCAGGTAATATCCTGCGATAACAGCAGCACCGCTGCCAGATACACCGCATCCAGAATCAGGATTACCTTCCAGCTTAAGGTTCGCATGCGATACAAAAGCAAGGCATACAGAACCGGAAGAAACATCCACAGCAGATAGACAGCTTCGTATCTGTCATGATAACTGCCACTCCACATATGTGTCCCCAGCATACTGCCTGCCAGCCCTGCAGCTATAAAAAGCGCCGTCAGCCCATAGCTGAAACGTACCAATTTCATATAGTTTCCATAGAGAAGTCCGAGAATCAGCAACAGTCCGATTCCGTTATACAGGATCGTATTACGCAGATAATTTTCCGCTCCCACCGTCTCCATATGGGAAAACAAGATTCCCTGCATGACAATTCCCACCAGTGTCAGTATCACCGTGATGCCAAACAACACTGTCGGAAACTTCGGCCTGTGGATCCGGTTCAATTCCCTGCCGGTCTGCAGCGGATCCCCCATCTGGCGTACCGCTTCCTGTGCGGCTGCCAGGGGTGTCATTCCCTCCCGGTGGTAGTCCTCCGTCTGTTCCTCAATGTGATTGCCAATCTCCCTGCGGATTGCGCATCTGGCATGGGGATTCTCGATCTGTTCTCCTATGGCATCCAGATAATCCCGGATGCTTCCGGCATTCCGCCAATCCGTATTCTCTTCCGCCGCCGGTTGTTCTGCCTCCTCATGCGCTGCCAGCACTACCCTTTTTTCTTCCTTTCCCATAATCAGCACCCTCTCTGAAGACTCAACACTCCGGAAACTGCAGTCTGGTATTCCTGCCATTCCTTCTTCTTTTCTTCCGCATGCTTTTTTCCTGCAGGAGTCAGCTGGTAGTATTTTCTCGTCTTGCCGGAAGTATTGTCCTCGTAAGACACCACATCTCCACGGCTCTCCAGCGAGTGCAGCAGAGGATACAGTGTCCCGGCCTTTAGTTCGAAGACATTGTTAGATCTCTCTCGCAGTGCCTCAATCATCTCATAGCCATACATGTCCTTGGTCTCCAATAGACGCAGGATCATCATTGCCATACTTCCCTGTACCAGATTCCTATCGATTGCCATATGTATACGCTCCTCTCTATATGGGCTTTCTACACACAATATATATCGTCAGTCTATATATGCCAAGGAAATTATTCTCACTTCTCTTTTGTGCTTTCTTTCGCACGGTATCGTATGCTATACTGTTCCCAGATATTTTCTTGATCATTTCTACAAAACCCAACATTATATAAAATAAAGGAGGTATACAATGAAAAAAATATGGATCGTCGGTTCCCTCGGTCACATGGGGCAGGCGTTGATCAGGTTGTTAGACATGATGGAATATGAATTATACGAGACCGACAAGGATGAGCTGGATATCACGGATGAACATGCAGTTTCCCTGTTCATGCACCGGAATCGTCCCGATGTCGTCATCAACTGTGCAGGATATCATCCTTCCGCCGGTGCAGCGCAGTCGGAGACGGATATGGCTTACAAGGTCAATGCCGTAGGTGCAAGGAATCTGGCGCAGTCTGCGGAGAGCATTCAGGCAAAACTCATACAGATCTCTACGGATGATGTATTTTCCAGCGCATCCGACACACCCTATAATGAGTTCGATGATGTAAATCCCGTAGGACTGTTTGCGAAATCCAAATATGCCGGAGAGAAATTCGTCATCCAGCTGATGACCCGCTATGTCATTATCCGCAGTTCCTGGATCTATGGCATCGGCAAAGACTTTTTGAATGAAGTACTCGAAGCTGCCGCGGACCCTCAGGTATCCACTATGGAACTGCTAAATAACGACCGTGCGGTACCTACCTCCGCTGCAGAGCTTGCCCGGGTGGTAAAATTTTTCATCGACAACGACCATTACGGTATCTATCACGCCGTATGCGGCGGCGGTTCCTGCACACGCCTGGAATTCGCGAAAGAGATCCTGCGTCTTGCCGGAAAAGAGGACCGGCTTACCGTCACAGTAAAAGACGGCACCCCGGAGAAATATTCCGTACTGGACAATATGATGCTGCGTCTCACCGGCATCGAAGAACCCAGTGGCTGGAGAGAGACGCTGGCTTCCTACATGAAAGAAACCGGAGGACTGGAATAGTGGAAAAACACGAAAAAGAAAAGAAAAAACTCGGTCTGTCCACCAAAATCTTTATCGCCCTTTTAACCGGTGCGGTATGTGGTGTGCTGATCCATTATTATATGCCGGAAGGGTACTTTAGAGATACGATTCTGATCAACGGTATTCTCTATGTACTGGGCAACGGTTTTATCCGCCTGATGCAGATGCTGGTGGTTCCTCTGGTATTCTGCTCCCTCGTCTGCGGCGCCATGGCCATCGGTGATACGAAAACATTGGGAACTGTGGGTGTGAAAACGATCCTGTTCTATCTGTGCACCACTGCTTTGGCGATCTGCGTGGCACTGAGTATTGCCAGTCTGATCAATCCCGGCGTTGGCTTAAATATTGCGTTGCCGGAGGATGCCACCGAAGTCGCGACCACCCAGGTAGATTTTGCGGAGACGTTGTTAAATATTATTCCGAAAAATATTTTTACCTCTCTGTCCTCCGGAGATATGCTGCCGATCATCTTCTTTGCTTTATTTGTCGGTATTCTTCTGGCTGCCATGGGCAACCGGGTCTCCACTGTGGCGAACTTTTTCAGTCAGTTCAATGACATTATGATGGAAATGACGATTGCAGTCATGAAAGCTGCCCCTGTCGGTGTCTTCTGCCTGATCGCCAAGACCTTCGCAGGCATCGGCTTCGACGCTTTTGTGCCTATGCTGAAATATATGGGAAGTGTCATTCTGGCGTTGGCAGTACAGTGTTTCGTGGTATATCAGGTCATGCTGTTTGTGTTCACCCGCTTGAATCCTTTTAAGTTCATTAAAAAGTTCTTCCCGGTTATGACCTTTGCCTTCTCCACTTCCACCAGTAATGCGACGATCCCTCTGTCTATTGACACTCTGTATAAAAAAATCGGTGTCTCCAAACAGATTTCGTCCTTTACGATTCCTCTGGGTGCCACCATTAACATGGACGGTACTTCCATTATGCAGGGCGTAGCAGTTGTTTTCATAGCACAGGCTTACGGTATTCCTCTGACCCCGGCTGCCATTGCTACTGTCATTGCCACCGCGACGATCGCTTCCATCGGTACTGCCGGTGTCCCCAGTGTCGGTCTGGTCACCTTGTCCATGGTTCTCACCTCCGTGGGCCTTCCCACCGAGGGAATCGCACTGATTATGGGTATCGACCGTATTCTGGACATGCTGCGTACTGCCGTAAATATCACCGGTGATGCTGTATGTACCACCATCGTTGCCAAGCAGCAGGGAGCCTTTAACGAAAAGACTTTCCAGGCAGATAACTGATCACCTGTTTACAGCTTTCCAGATGGCTGCACTGTATAAAAAAAGTGAAACATTCTGTCTTGTGCTCAAGTGCACCGTCAGATGTTTCACTTTTTATAACTCTCAGCTATTCTATTTCAGTTTATTTAATTTTGCCCGGTTAGCAATAACGATCAGCCGCATATCCTGTGTCAGAGGTACTTCCGGGTCGATATTGGTATTTACATTTTTTCCTTCGATGATCGCCACCACGTTAATGGAATATTTTTTCCGCAGATTCAGCTCGATCAGATTCTTGCCGATCCACTGCTGTTTGACTTCCATTTCCACCATAGACACATCCTGGGACAATTCGATAATGTCCATGAAACCGGAGCTTAACAGATTTTTGGCCAGATGGATCCCTGACTCACTCTCGGGGAATACTACACGGTCTGCTCCTACTTTCGTAAGGATCTTGCAGTTTATCTCAGTGGCGCATTTGGCGATAACGGTCTTTACGCCCAGTTCTTTACACAGCATGGTTGCCATAACACTGGCTTCCAGATGATTTGCCATGGTCACGATGACCACATCAATATTCGCAATACCGATCTGTCTCAACGCTTCCGGATCTGTAACATCCGCACATTTACAGTATGGAATCTCTGAGATTGCCGCATTGACAACTGCCTCTCTATTGTCTACCGCCACCACCTCTGCGCCGTTCTCTGCCAACTCCTTCGCCACACTTCTTCCATATCTTCCAAGTCCAAATACTGCATAGGTCTGATTGATTCCCATAGTCTCTTCCTTCCTGTTGCTTCGATCTGCTTTATCCGACGCTGATCTCTTCTGTCGGGTTCTTCACAATATTTTTGTTCTTTTTCTGCGTGCTGAATGCCACTACCAGAGATATGGGGCCGACTCTTCCCAGATACATGGTCACGATAATAATCAGTTTTCCCCAAAGATTCAGCATGGAAGTCAGGTTCCTGCTTAATCCCACAGTAGCTGTGGCACTCACTGTTTCATACACAATATCGATCACATCCGCATCTGTCACTGCAGATAAAAAAATCGCTGACAACGATGCAATGATAAAAAACATACCTACAACTGCTACCGATTTATTCACCGCCTGCTTCGGAATATTTCTCCCAAAAAGCTCCGCATCCTCCTTACTACCTATGGTGGCAAACATAGATACCAGCAGCACTGCGATCGTAACTGTCTTCATTCCTCCTGCGGTTCCCACCGGAGAGCCGCCGATCAGCATCAAAAGCACCGAAATGATCGCAGAGGTATTGGTCAGATCCTCTTGTGGAATCGTGGCAAAACCTGCGGTTCGCGTAGTTACTGCCTGGAACAGGGATGCCCAGATCCGCTGCGGCACCGTGTAATCCTGCATCGTCAGGGGATTATCGTATTCAAAAATATAAAATGCCGCCGCTCCCACTACAATAAGTATTCCTGTCACCGTGAGTGCTATTTTACTGTGAAGCGTCAGCAGTCGGAAACATTTGAGCTTCTGACTCCGGATATTTTTCAAAACCCGCAGTACATCCCACCAGACGATATAGCCCAAACCTCCCAATATGATCAACAGCATCGTGACCAGATTGACCATGGGCTGAAATACATAGCCGCACAGACTGTCTTCCGCCATAATATCCATTCCGGCATTACAGAAGGCAGATACAGCATTAAAAATTGAAATCCATATGCCTCTGAGTCCGTATTCCGGCACAAATACTGTCATGTACAAAAGAGCTCCGCATCCCTCCACCACCAGAGTACCTATGAGAACCTTGCGGAGGAATTTCACGATTCCGGAGATATTATTCAGATTAAATACATCCTGCAGCATCCACCGGTTACCCAGTCCCAGTCGTCTGTGCAGTCCCATCATCACACCGTACATGACCGTAATGACTCCCAGACCTCCCAACTGGATCAGAAACAGGATCACAATCTGTCCCCAGACGCTCCAGGTGGAATATGTGGGAACCGTCACCAGACCGGTCACACATATGGATGTGGTAGCCGTAAATAAAGCATCTATATAAGGAACCGCTTCTCCGGTAGCTGAACTGATGGGTAATGCCAGCAGGAAGCTACCCACTAATATGGCACACAGAAAGCTAAGCATGATCTTCTGTGTCGTAGACAACTGTATTATTTTTTTACTGTTCATAACACACTCCATTCCGCCGATGCTTTATCTCATCAGTGGAATCGCTAATCAAATTTCACGGGTGCAATCCGCAATGCTATGATTATAACACACTTTTAAATAAAAAACTCCTATTGGGGACAGTTTGTTGCTGTATCCATCATAGGAGTTTTCTTCTGATCTTATTTTTCTTCCCTTATACCTTAAAACGATATCCAACACCCCAGATGGTCTCGATATATTGAGGCTTTGCAGTATCTTTTTCAATTTTCTCACGGATCTTCTTGATATGCACGGTAACCGTAGCGATATCACCGATGGAATCCATATCCCAGATCTCCCGGAATAATTCTTCCTTGGTAAATACATGGTTCGGATGCTCCGCCAGGAACGTCAGCAGATCGAATTCCTTGGTCGTAAACGTCTTCTCCACACCGTCCACATAGACACGTCTTGCAGTCTTATCAATACGGATACCACGGATCTCCACGATATCATTCTGCTGCTTCTGGTTGGTTCCCACCAGTCTCTCATAACGGGCCATGTGCGCCTTCACACGGGCTACCAGTTCACTGGGGCTGAAAGGTTTGGTCATATAGTCATCCGCACCCAGCCCTAAGCCGCGGATCTTATCAATGTCGTCCTTCTTCGCAGATACCATGAGAATGGGAATATTTTTCTCCTCGCGGATCTTCTTACATACTTCGAAGCCGTCCATGCCGGGCAGCATCAGGTCCAGAATGATCAGATCATAATCGCCTGCCAGTGCGGTCTTCAGTCCCTCATCGCCGGTATTGCAGATATCTACCTTGAAATCACTGAGCTCCAGATAATCCTTCTCAAGATCTGCAATTGCTACTTCATCTTCAATAATTAAAATCTTACTCATTATTTATCCTCCATTTACAGAATATCCTTGTATTATCGATGATCATGCCATTTCTGTTTCATTCCCTCATTCATTACTTGGTTCCACCCGGCTGCAGCTCAATATATTTTCTCAATACAAAATGCATACAGGTTCCTTCCCCTTCTTTGGCTGTCGCCCATACATAACCGCCATGATCCTCAACAATTTTTTTAACAATGGATAATCCGATGCCACTGCCGCCCTGGGCGGAATTGCGCGAAGCATCCGTGCGGTAGAACCTCTCGAAGATCTTCTGCAGATCCTTCTGTGCGATTCCCTTGCCGTTGTCCTCGATCTCTACCCGGATGGAATCCACTTCGTCAAGAATACGGATATCAATATGCCCGTCAGGCTTGTCCATATATTTTACGCTGTTACTGATAATATTATTGATGACCTTCTTCATCTGCTCCGGATCCGCGATGACAACTGTGTCAGGAGATACCAGATTCGAATAGTTCAGCTTGATACCCCGCTGCTCCAAATCCAGTCCGACTTCTTCCACACAGTCGCCGAAATAATCCGCCACGTTGATCCGGTGGAAATTGTACGGGATCCGGTTATTATCAATTCCGGAATAAGTGGTCAGCTCGTTGATCAGACGATCCATATCAATGGCTTTATTGTAGATGGTCTTGATGTATTTGTCCATCTTCTCCGGCGTGTCTGCCACGCCGTCCATGATTCCTTCCACATAACCCTTAATGGCTGTGATAGGGGTCTTCAGATCATGGGAAATATTGCTGACCAGCTCTTTGTTCTGCTTCTCATGCTGGGTGTTCTCTTCCGTGGATTCCTTCAGCCGTAAACGCATGTCCTCATAATTGCGGTAGAGATCACCGATCTCACCCTTGGCATCTGTCTCCAGAACATAATCAAAGTTGCCTTCCTTGATCTTGCGCATTGCCACGTTCAACTCATTGATGGGCTCAAATACGCCCTTGTGGATCCACTGGGTCAGCATCAGGCTGGTGAAGATCAGGATCACTATGATAGCCACAAACATATCGATCAGCAGATGTCTCGAGATCAGCGAATTGACCTTCGTGACGATAAATACGCTGCCCGGTGTTCCATCCCGGAAGGTGAAATCAATCTGTTTTACATACTTCTCCAGTTCATTGTAGAAATATCCGCTGTCATCCGACAGATTTTCTTCACCGTAGGCAGGCAGTTTTTTAAAAATCTTCTGTGCGGCATCTTCATTGCCCGCATAGTATAGTCCGTCACCCTTTCTCACTATAATATAAGTAGACTTCCGGGATACCTCTGCATTCACATGATCCAGATATTCCTTATCCTCTAACTTGCTGCTGTCTTCCTTCACCTGGTCCAGCAGCACATAATACGCCTGATCCGTGGTGTTGGTGAATTCCCTGAAATTCTCCGACATCATGGAATAATCAATATCCGTCAGGCTGAGACCCTGAGAGTAATTCATCAGGTAAATGGCAATCATTACAAAAGCCATGATCGTCAACAATAACGGAAGTAATATAATACTTATAAATGTTACACGAAGTCTTGTTTTAAATTTCATATTACTCTTGCCTTTCAGCAACCTGCACGTGAATAATTTATATTTTATACTTTACTTTCGCTCATTATAGCATGATTCCCACCTTCTGTGTATAAAGGAAGCAGGAATATCATTAAAAAAATATAAACAAAATTTTTTCATTTTTCTGTTGACATTATTCTCGCATCATGTATAATAAGCTTATAAGAAACAGTAATCATTACTATTATCGAGAAAGGGGCTTATCATGGCACTGAAACGAAGCAGACAACGGGAAATGATCAAATCCTTTCTCATGGGACGCAAGGATCATCCTACCGCTGATGTGATCTATTCTAATCTGAAACAGCAGGATCCGAACTTAAGTCTCGGTACTGTCTACCGTAATTTGACACTTTTGTCAGACATGGGAGAAATCTTACGACTTCGGGTCGGTGACGGTGTTGACCATTTTGATGCCGATACTTCCGAACATTATCATTTCGTGTGTACGGAATGCGGAAGCGTTATTGATCTGGACATGGATAGTATTGATTCCATCATGGAGGCCGCCGGAGAGAGATTTGACGGCCGGATCCGGGGACATGTTACTTATTTCTACGGCACTTGTCCCGCCTGCACCAGGGTTGCTACGGAGTCCTAGTTTTCTGAATGAAAACTGGCTTCGTTCCATAATATATTTGTGCTTATAAAGCACACGCAAAAAGAGAAAACTAAAACAAAACATTTCATTAGAGAAAAGGAGAAAAAATTATGGCAAAGTATGTATGTCAGGTATGTGGTTATGTTTATGAAGGTGATGCGGCTCCCGCAGAGTGCCCCATCTGTCACGCTCCCGCTTCCAAGTTCACCAAGCAGGAGGAAGGCAAGACCTGGGCTGCTGAGCATGTAGTAGGTGTAGCGAAGGGTGCTCCCGAGGATATCATTGCAGATCTGCGTGCGAACTTCCAGGGTGAATGCTCTGAGGTTGGTATGTATCTGGCAATGGCAAGAGTTGCTCACAGAGAAGGCTATCCCGAAATCGGTCTGTACTGGGAGAAGGCAGCTTACGAAGAAGCTGAGCACGCTGCAAAATTTGCAGAGCTGTTAGGCGAAGTTGTTACCGACTCCACCAAGAAGAATCTGGAGATGAGAGTAGAAGCTGAGAACGGCGCTACCGCTGGTAAGTTTGATCTGGCTAAGAGAGCCAAGGCTCTGAACCTGGATGCTATCCATGATACCGTTCATGAGATGGCTCGTGATGAAGCAAGACATGGCAAGGCATTTGAGGGTCTGTTAAAGAGATACTTTGGCTAAGCTACAAGCCATGCAAGGATAAAATAAAAAGTCACTGGGAGGACATTTATGTACTTCCAGTGACTTTTTATTTTAGATTTATACGGCGACAGCCGTCCATGAGCAAATCACGCAGTGACTGCGAATGGGTTGCATGGCGCCAGCCTTAGGAGCGCGGCAGCCCTTATACGGTTCCGGAGATCACCAGCGTGCTGACACCGGGGTTGATTCCCCACGCTCCCGTAACGGGATCCTGGGTGTAAGTCGCTGCGGGTACGGTAATACCTCCTGCAGTTCCGGTAAATAATCCGGTAGTCGTATCATACGTATAGTTTGTTCCCTCTGCCCATGCAGTTCCATTAAAATTCACAGTCAGATTCTCCAATACGGGATTAAAGGTATCCGTGATCACGACACCGGTAGCTGCATCCGCTGCCGTATTCCCCAGATTCTGTATCAGGAACGTATATGTCAATGTTCCATTCTCTGTCACAGGTACGGGGCTGACGGACTTTGTGATCGTAAGAAGCGGTCCGCTTGCCGCATTTACTGTCTCATTCACAGTAACAGGAGTGACTCCTGCCCCGGCAATCGTCGCCGTATTCGTAATGGAAGCCTCTGCTGCCAGCGGCGCATAAGAGTTCACCTCAGCCTCATAGGTTAGTGTCACATTACCTCCCGCAGGCACAGTAATTCCTGTGATTGTCAGAGGCGGTCCTGCCGTTACAGCCGGTGTTGCCTGTAAAATTCCGTTTGCATAGTATTTTACGGTCCCCGGAATATACGTCAGAGGTGTCAGTTCTCTGGTATTAAACAAATACTCTCCCAGATTATCTGTTACTGTAATTCCGTTAAATGCTGTAGTTCCTGAGTTCACAATGCTGATCACATACGTCACATTTTCATTCTGCCCGTAGGTATCCCGCACTGCTGTCTTGGTTGCAGACAATACCTCCGTGATCTCACCCACTGCTATATTGGAGTTTGTAATCTCATTTCCATAGCGAAGCTGTGCCTGGTTCGTAAATCTAGCCATATATTTTTGTATCCTTTCATTGTATTTGGATTTACTATAATATATGACTGTTTTTAAGAAAGTTGACGGATTCTGTCACCGCATTTCTTGACTTTCCTCTTCCACCTCCGTATGATGGAATCACAGGCATTCACTGGCGCTGCTCCAAAAAACATCGAGGATTCAACATGAAGAAAAAAGTATTTAACATCATCCAGATCGGTGACAAAAGTAACCGTCTGAGCCGGCTCTTTGATATTTTTATTGCTATCGTTATCTGTGCAAATATTCTGGTGACTTTTCTGCAAACCTTTGATGAGCTTGCTTTTTTATTTCCGGTATTTCACGTGATCGAGGTTATCACTATTCTGATCTTCTGTGTGGAATATATTCTGCGGATCTGGACTGCGGACTATCTATATCCTGATAAAAGCGAGCTCCGCTCCCGGCTGCGGTTTCTGATCTCCTTCGACGGCATTATCGACCTGTTGACAATTTTACCTTTTTTCTTCCTGTCCGGTATGGTCATCTTCCGGATGCTGCGAGTAGCGAGGATCTTCCATCTGTTCCGCCTGAATGCCCGGTATGATTCCTTCAATGTCATCACTACGGTATTGTATGAAAAACGCAATCAGATCATTTCCTCCGTGTTCATCGTACTGATCCTGATGCTCGCCAGCAGTCTGTGCATGTACAGCGTGGAGCATGATTCCCAGCCGGAAGTATTCCGCAATGCTTTCAGCGGCATCTGGTGGAGCATGTCAACGCTGCTCACCGTAGGCTACGGAGACATCTATCCCATCACCACGCTTGGCCGGATCATGGCGATCTGTATTGCCTATCTCGGTGTCGGTGCTGTGGCTATCCCCACCGGTATCATCAGTGCCGGTTTCGTAGAACAGTACCAGCGCAAAAGCAGTCTCTCTAATATTAAAGAAGCAGATATTCACGAGATCGCCGAGATCTTCGTAGATAAACGCTTCGCCGGCAAATCCGTGGAAGAAATGGAAGAGGCAGAACAGGTCACGATCTTCCTCATTCTGCGGGAGGATCTGTCCATTCTGCCTCAAAAAGATACGATATTAAAATTAAATGACATTATTGTCATTCGTGGAGAAAATCCCCAATAGCAGTAAAGACTGCTTCTTTTACAGGGGCAGTTCAGACTGTAGACAAAACGCTTTTGGTCAGCATGCCAGAAGCGTTTTGTCTACAGTCTGAGCCTACCAGATTACTCTGATAGGCTTAACTAACAAGCATTTGAATTGGGACTACTTGATTTTCTAATTGCTTATGCAATTCGTGAAATGTATAATTATACTGTCTTGGTATTAGACACACAAAGGTAAATAGGGACTTATTTTAAACTTATACGGCTGCAGCCATCCATGAGCAAGCTGCTGCGCAGTTGCCTATATGTCAAAACTGTAGGCAATATTATTTCCTTTGTGTATTATTTACGGCATATATCTCTTTTATATATATCTATTTCGCAGTCCCCACCATAAGCAATAAACTCGATTTCATTATTATCTTCGTTCACGAAGAATAATGATGTCAGCGTTTTTTCTCCGTCATTCATAAAAATTTCTACGGAGTAGATATCCATCAGTATTCTCAGAGTTATCTCACCTGCCTTTGGCGCAAGCTCCACTCTTCTTTCATTCACAATATCCCGTATGCAGTTCATATACTTCCGGTCAAATGTAAGGATCTCATGTACCGGATCGTACACAATACGGATATATTTCTGTTCCTTTTTTGCTAATCTGATTTCCACTGCATCGCAGTGCATATCTCTGATTGTCAGTGTCAGGTCAAATACTCTTCCACTGATCCCCTTAAGGAAAGCAGTTCCATTTACTTTAACTCTTTTATATATAATCTCATTTTCCCAATACTTTTCCAGTTCTCTTACTGGTGTCTGCTTAAGCTTTCCTTCTTCCATCCGCAGTTCTCTTGGGCATATCATCATGCCCCGCCATTTAAAATCTTCCGGGTAACTGTTTACATCCCATGATTGCATCCATGCAGTCATGATCCTTCTGCCATCTGCTGACGTCAAAGACTGTGGTGCATAAAAATCTATGCCATAGTCCAGGCTATCTATATAACTTTCACAAAAACATCCTTCTTTTTCACATCCAAGAAGATATAAAGACCCATTACCATTATGATACTTCAGATCTTCTGCCTGCATATCCTGCGGGGAGACAATAAGCACCTTTGTATCTTCCAGTTCAAAATAATCAGGACATTCCCACATTCTGCCCAGTTCTTTTTCCGGTTTATAAAATAATCCCATATAGTTCCATTCTTTCAGATCAGCCGATACAAATTTCAGAATCTGTCCACGCCCATCCTGTCCTCTGTTTGCTATAATCATATAGTATCTGCCATCACTTTTCCAAATCTTGGGATCCCTGAAATCCTCAGGGCTAGCTCCCTCTGGTAAAAGATTCTTATCAATCACCGGATTGTTTTCCTGTTTTACATAAAATACCCCATCGCCGATTGCAATGCTTTGCGTCTGTCGTATTTTATCCGGTTTTTCTATTCCATCTTCATAATACACACTTGTATATGCAATAATATGTTTTCCATTATCCTCTATTGCTGTTCCTGAAAAACAACCTTCTTTATCATATTGCTGATCTGGAGCAAGCGCCGCCGGTAAATATTCCCAGCGAATGAGGTCCTGACTTTTCACATGCCCCCAGTGCATGGATCCCCAGTCCCTGGAATAAGGATTATACTGAAAGAACAGATGATACTCTCCCTTATAAACAGAAAATCCATTGGGATCGTTCATCCACCCCGTCGGAACCTTCAAATGAAAAACAGGAAATTTATTCTCATTCTCCTCTTTAAGCGCTTTATTTTCATATTCCTGCGCTTTTCTTAATTCTGCACTTAATTCTTTCATATGATATTATCTATCCTTTCACCAGTTTAACCCTTTAATCCTGAAAGAGAAATTCCCTGTACAAAATATCTCTGTCCAAATGAATAAATCAATATCAGCGGTACGGAAGAAATCAGAATTCCAGCCAGTATAATAGAAATACTGGTATTTCTCATCAATCCGCTTAACGCTGTCATTCCAAGCGGTAATGTCATTTTGTCAGGACTTGTAATAAAGATCAGAGGTCTGTAAAAGTCATTCCAAGATGCCACAAATGCCAGAACCGCCACCGTGACAATTGCCGGTTTTGTCATTGGTGCTATAATGCGGAATAATATAGAAAAGTGTGTTGCACCATCTAACTTTGCCGCTTCATCATAACTCTTGGGGATAGACTCCATAAACTGCTTCATGATAAAAATTCCAAGCGGATTGATGAGCAGTGGAAGGATTATTCCCAGTCTCGTATCCATCAGTCCAATTTTTTTGTACATAATGAAAATAGGAATTACTGTAGTCTGTACCGGAATCATAAGTCCTGACAGTAATATAATAAATATCGTATTTTTTCCTTTAAAACTCAGTCTCGCAAAAGCATAAGATGCCATACAGGTAACAATGCACTGCACTAATGTAGCTACGCCTGATACCAAAAAGCTGTTGCCAATATAATAAAGCAATGGCACCTTCTGAAATACTTCTACATAGTTCTGATAATGAAACACCGTAGGAAAAAACGACGGTGGCAGGCGAAAAGAATCCACAGGCAGTCGTAAAGATGTCGCAATCATCCACATAAACGGCAGCATAGCAATCACACAGATCACCAGGCAAAGCAGATTACTTACAATATTTGTCTTTTTCAAGTTATATTTTTTCATCAGTCCTATTTCTCCTACTCTGTATCATAATTTACCCATTTATCAGAAATCTTGAACTGTATAATGGTAACAATCATAATTATCACAAACAGGAATACCGACAGAATACTTGCATAGCTGATATTCTGAGCCTGAAAATTCCGGTAAATATAAAGACTTACTGTTGTTGTAGAAATACCGGGACCTCCCTGCGTCAGTACATATGGCTCATCAAAGCACTGTATATAACTAATCATCGATAATACAACTACCATAAATATAGTAGGCGTAAGCATGGGTAATGTTACATACCGGAATTTCTGTCTTCTGTTTGCACCATCAATCTCTGCAGCTTCATAAAGTGATGTAGGAATATTCTGCAATCCAATATAGTAATATAAGAATGGCGTCCCCACAAACTTCCAAATACTGAATATGACAATCGCCCAGAATGCCCACACTGATGAATTTAACCATGGTATTTTATCGATACCCAGTTTCTCCAGAAAGTAATTAATCACGCCAAAGTCTGTATCATACAGATAGGACCATGCAGTAGCCACAGAAACAGTCGTCATGATCGTTGGAATATATAGGATAATTCGGTATGCCGTCGACATTTTCTTTCCTGTCCTGTGAACCAGACATGCCAGTGCAAGCCCCAGTATTACATGAGCAGGAACCAGAACCAATAAAAGCTTCAGGCTGCTCATCATAACAAGCGGTACTTCCTTATCTCCCAGGAATTTCAGAATATTCTTCAGTCCGACAAACTGCGGACTGGTAATAAGGTTATAATCACAAAACATCAGATAAAAAGAAGCAACCAGCGGATATCCCACAAACAGAAGAAACAGAATCAATGCCGGAGCGACAAAAAGATAAGCAACAAAAGTTTCTTTTTTTAATATATGCATGGATCTGATCTTATTTCCAGCCATATCTTTCCTTTCCTTGTAAAAGATAATTCCCAATGCTAAAGATGCATTGGGAATTATCTTTATCATTTATTTATTTCTTTTCAAATTTTATTCTGCCAGAATTGCATCAATTTCTTCTGTTGCCTTATTCATACCGTCTTCAACAGAAATCTCATTTGCAAAGATCAGTGACATGTACTTATCAAATACGGCCGTTACATCTGTCAGCTGCTTCGGTGCCTGGATACTCTTGGCAACATCAGCACTTTCTCTCCAAAGCATTCCATTTTCAGGAAGCATAGTAGGAAGAATCTTTTCCATTACAGAAATTCTTGAAGGCACAGAGTCTGTCTTCAGGAAAGTTTCCTGAGAAAAGCTGCTTGCAGATAACCATGAAGAGAATAACATTGCCTCATATGGATGTTTGGTGCTACTCAGAACAGGAAATGATCCTGAACCGAAGGAACTCTGCCGTGTTGACAGCGCAGGTAATGCCTGAATATCGTAATCCTCAAAATTATTATTAGCCAGGGAAGCAATAGACCATCTTCCGTTACCAAGCATAGCAATCTGACCATTCATAAACAGATTTGAAGTATCCAGTCCCGCTGAGGGAGAAGGCGCAACCCCGTATTTATAAACAAGATCATACAAAAATTGGATCGTTTCAATTGCCTCCGGTGAATTTAAGGTACATTTTGTCATGTCCTCATTCAGAACACTGGCATTGTTATTGTAAAGCCATGCCGTTACTGTGAAATAATCTGTCGGCGCAACGGTGCCATATACTTTCTCTCCATCCTTCTCATAAGTTAATGCCTGAGCAATTTCAAGAAACTTATCTTTATCCCAGTCAGCACTAGGAAGCTCGATATTTTTTTCTGCAAAGACATCCTTATTCAGGAACATGACAATATTATTCCAATCCCAGGCAAATCCATATGTTTTTCCATCAATCTGGAACGGTGCATTAATATTGGGATGAATATCATTTACACCAAGCTCTTCCATTAAATCTGCATTTTCTGCAATAAAATCATCAAAAGGAAGTGCCATTCCATCCGCCACAAAGGACTGGATACCCTCTACGGCCAGGCGGGCAACATCCGGTCCAGTTCCACCAGCAACCATTGTTTTCAATTTGGTAATGTAATCAGGCCATGAACTGAAAGGAATCAGTACATAATTTACCTTGATGTTAGGGTAGCTTTTATTAAATTCTTCAATAAGAATATTCAGTTTTTCCTCTGCACCATCATCACTCGGATAAGCAATCGTGATCTCAACCGGTTCTGTATTGGTTATCGAATCTGCATTCGAAGCTGTTTTTGCATCTGCCGCTCCTTCTTCTATGGTTTTTGTTGTCTCATTTGTCTCTTCTTTTACGCTGCCACATCCAAACAAAGTTCCGGCTGCTAATGCTGCTACAAGTAAAATTGATAAAATTCTTTTCTTCATATTTCCTCCCATAATTATTTTTGAGTTAACTGTTCTTTCTTGATTTTTTAAAGCAACTACGGTATTTCACATCATCCCTTTCTTAATGAGCGTCATTTTCAAATACCTTCCATTCTCTTTTTCCTGTCTGGCAATTCCGGAAAAGGATTTGTCGGAAGTTCCTGATACCAGTAAGCTACGCTGCAATAATCGTCACTTCGTTCGAACAGACACAGGTGAGAATCCTCTGCACATCCCGCAGCTTTATAATAACCACCATTATCTCCATAAAAAGCTTCTGCCCATTTTCTCTCCCCGGATCCAAGTTGTTGGACTGTAACCCTGATGCTGTCCTGGAAATAAATGGGATCAAAGTGGTGGAATCGGTATAATGAATAAAATCCTTGCTCATCATCCAGCAGAGGAGCTCCCTGATAAGGTGTGCCGATTTCATTTGTTCCCCAGCCACCACCGATATAGTCTTCCAGTCCGGTTCCACAAATGGTGGGAAACTTTGTATCATCATCCAGATAATACTTTATTTCTCCTTCTCCCCACCATTCCTGTAGATGGTCATAGTATAAATTGCGAATTCCAAGAACTGTGCCAATATAGACTCCACGTCCTTTTACCCCATCTAGAATAGTATAGTCTTTCTTGATCTCACAGGGGTTTTCCCGTCTGAACTGTGCATGAAAAAATCCAGTATTTTCATCATGTCTGTCACCAAGGGTGAAATCAATCTGGTAAAAAAACATATCTACATCTACATCCGAATCATTTTCAATACTGATCTGTACCTCTTTCTTGAATGGCATGGGAATAAAACAGTTAAATCCTTTTGCATCCTGCATTCCCACATAAGGGGTTACCATATTCCTTTGCCTTCCATGCGCAATACCAAAGAAATCTCCAATCGGTACTTCTACACTTGGATTTTTCTGACCATCCCAGTACATCCTTAAAATAAGATTTCTCAGATGTTCCGGATGATTTGGCGGTATTGTGCACCATATTTTCCGTATTGTTCCAGATCCATATTTGTGAAGCAGAACTTTTGTTGATCCAGCTTCTAATGGTTCTATACAGGGACATCCCTTCCTCCCATGGTTTTCTTTTCCACCCTGGCCTGATACTGCATCAGGATTTTCAGCCGTAGCTGAATAACTCTTTAAATCTTTCAGTGTATAATTCATAGCTTACCTCATTTCGCATAAAAGAAACCGGTTTCATCTTGCTTGTCATTATTTTTACACGTTTTCACTTTTATGTCAATATATCAATTCATATAATCAATATATTTGTATATTATACTGCATTTTTATTTCTTATATTTGTGTATAACGCACAAAGAAATCGGTTCCTATATTGTTTCTAATCTTCAATTTACATTTCTGTTACAAAATGTTATACTCTTATAGAGTGTTACAAAGCTAAGATCTAAACTCTCATGTGTTCGCACATATACGGGCAAAGAATCTTGGCACCGAAGCAGAGCGGATGTTGGAGTGCGTGGCACGAAACCGATCCGTAGACATTAAAATGGAGGGCTTTTTACCCCGACATCACATTACGAAAACAACAGGAGAAAATATGGCTTCTCAAAAAAAATCAATCACCTTTTCCGATATTGCACAATATACCGGTTTATCCAAAGCAACTATTTCCCGTTACTTTAATCAGCCTTCCTATCTTACACAGGAAAACATCGATATAATTTCAAAAGCCCTGAAAGAGCTGAACTATCAGGAAAACAAGCTTGCCCGAGTTTTTGCAAAAGGCAACAGTGAAATCATCGGTATTATTGTTCCGAACTTTTTTTATCAATTTTACAGTTATTTTCTAAATCATGTACTTAATACATACGAACAATATGGATTCAAATTTATTACTTTTCTTGGAAATAATGATTGCGAAGCAGAGAAAAAATGTTTGAACGAATTACTGGCTTATCAGATCATCGGTCTGATAGACCTAAGCCACAATCTTTCTTCTGAATATCTTTCCAGACTTAATATACCAGTCGTTTCTGTGGAAAGGGAAGACCGTTTTATCAGTAGTGTTAATACTAACAACTATTCTGGTGCGCGAATGGCCGTTGATCTTCTCCGCAGGAACAAATGTGAAATATATTTTCACGTAAACAGCTCTGTCCTACCCGCGGTTCCCGCTTATGGACGTATTCAGGGATTTTCAGATATCTGCTCAACATATCACCTTCCAAATGAGCTGATTCTTCGTCCATTTACAGATAATTATGAAGAATCCTATTCCTGTCTTCTGGATATCTATCAGACGGTCAAGGCTAAATACCCTGGGAAAAGAAAAGGGTTTTTCTTCTGTAACGATACTTATGCACACATATTTTTGAATATACTGGTCAAACACGGAGAGAATATTCCTGATGAATATCAGATCATTGGTTTTGACAACTCTCCAGACTCTTCACAGTCTATCATACCGATCACAACAATAAGCCAGGATATACCTGCTATTGCTCAAAGCGCAATCGATTTAATTGCGCATCAAATTAATCAAAGCAGCATTGACGGGCAGGCAGGCAGTGAATCTATTCAGCACATCATTATACAGCCAACTCTTATCGAAAGAGAAACAACCTCGTAAAATATAAAAAGCTGCTTTTGGCAGCTTTTTATATTTTATATCACATTCTATCGTTTCATTTCATCAAGTCCTATCCTGATGCATCCCATAATTCCCTGATCATCATTCAGGCTATAAGGTACTATATAATTATCTAAATCTCTTACGTACGGTGTATCTACATAATGATTCAACATCTTCTTATACTTCTCGCGGATCATCGCAAATAATTGTTTCTGATGCATTACTCCACCACCCAGTACAATCCTTTTGGGTGAATAAGTCAATGTAAAATCCACCAAAGCCTGAGCCAGATAATAACTTTCTATTTCCCATGCAACGGAATCCACAGGAAGTTCCTTTGCCTTTCTTCCAAAACGCTCTTCAATAGCCGGTCCCGATGCGAGTCCCTCCAGGCAATTGCCGTGATATGGACACCGTCCAGCGTAAGTATCTTCCGGATGTCTACTCAGCAATATATGTCCGGCTTCGGGATGCTGCATACCATGCACCGCTTTGCCGTCCAGAATCACTCCCACACCTATACCTGTTCCTACCGTTATATAGATGCTGCTGTCCAATCCTTTGGTAACTCCATAAGTAGCTTCTCCGATTGCAGAGGCATTTACGTCTGTATCCAGTCCTATTGGAAGCATAAACTCTTTTTTAATGCATCCAAGCAAATCAAAATTTCTCCATGGAATCTTTGGTGTAGACATAATATATCCATAAGTAGGGGATGTCCGATCCAGATCTACCGGCCCAAATGTTCCTATGCCAATAGCGTCTAAAGAATATTGGTGAAAAAATTCCAATATATCGGGCATTGTTTCCTCAGGCTTTCCAGTTGCAATTGAAACTCTTTCTAAAATTTGTCCATTTTCATCGCCAACAGCACATACCATTTTCGTGCCCCCAGCTTCCAATACTCCTATTCTCATTATTTTTCTCCTGTCTAAGTATATTTCAGCATATAAGTAACCGGTTTCTATTTAATAATATGCACGGCTTTATCTGATTGTCAAGTCATTCTGAGCAGCTTTTATACCCAATTTCTTGTACACTACCGCCATTATATCCTTTATCATTTCTATATCTGTCAATGCCTCACGCTCTGAAATTGTTGCGCTTCGATATTCCATCCTTTCTCTCTATGATTGTAAACGACAAGAAACTCTCTTTGCCCGTTTTTACTTAAAAAGCCGCCCTTACGGGATTGCCGCTGTCACAATCTCCGTAAGGGCGGTCCATTATCTCACCTTATTTACTTCCTCCGGGGGCTATACGGTTCCGGAGATCACTAGTGTGCTGACACCGGGGTTGATTCCCCAGGCTCCCGTGGTGGTATCCTGCGTGTAAGTCGCTGCGGGTACGGTGATCTTGCCCGCCACACTGGCGAACATGCCCGTAATCTCATCATAGGTATAATCGGCACCTTCCGTCCATGCGGTACCGTTAAAGGTAGCCGTCAGGTTCTTAAGCACCGGATTAAAGGTATCCGTGATCACCACTCCGGTCTCCTCCGTCGCTGCGGTATTGCCCAGATTCTGGATCACAAACGTATAGGTCAGCGTGCCATTTTCCGTAACGGGTACGGGGCTGACGGACTTCGTGATGGTAAGCAGAGACTGCTCCTCGGCATTAATGATCTCCCGCACCGTAATGGGTGTCACCACATTGGCGGTAATGACTGCCGTGTTGGTGATCGTCGCTTCCACTCCCAGAGGTGCATAGGAATTCAGCTCCGCTTCATAGACAACGATAGCATTGCCCTAGGCGGGAATGGTCAGTCCGCTCACAGTGAGAGGCGGGCCTGCCGTAACCACGGGAGTGGGCTGCAATACGCCGTCAATATAGTATTTAATGGTTCCGGGGATATAGGTTAACGGTGTCAGTTCTCTTTCGCCGAAATCATATTCTCCCAGATCATCCTCCAGTGTTGCTCCGGTAAATGCCGTCTGACCGGAGTTTACAATACTGATAATATAGGTCACATTATCCCTCTGTCCGTAAGTCTCCCGGACTGCCGTCTTGGTAGCCGACAGTACCTCCCGGATCTCTCCTACCACAATGTTCGAATTGGTGACTTCATCACCGTAGCGAAGCTGCGCCTGATTCGTAAATCTTGCCATATATTTTCATCCTTCCATTTTATTCAGGGTTACTATAATATATGACTTTTTCTAACCAGGTTGACAGATTCCGCCATGGGATTTCTTGACTTTCCATTTGGGGGTCGATATGATGGATATATTGATGTGTCTATTCTACAGGAGAAAAGGGCTATGAAGAAAAAAAGTATTTAGCATCCTCCAGATCGGCGATAAAAGCAATCCTCTGAGCCGGCTTTTCGACATTTTTATTGCGGTGGTCATCTGTGCCAATATTCTGGTGACTTTTTTACAGACATTTGACGAACTAACCTTTTTATTTCCTGCATTTCATGTCATAGAAGTCATTACTATCCTGATCTTCTGCGTGGAATACATTCTGCGGATCTGGACTGCGGACTATCTATATCCTGATAAAAACGAGTTCCGCTCCCGGCTGCGGTTTCTGATCTCCTTCGACGGCATTATCGACCTGCTGACAATTTTACCCTTTTTCTTCCTGTCCGGCATGGTCATCTTCCGGATGCTGCGGGTGGCGAGGATCTTCCATTTGTTCCGCCTGAATGCACGGTATGATTCCTTCAATGTCATCACTACGGTATTGTATGAAAAACGCAATCAGATCATTTCCTCCGTGTTCATCGTACTGATTCTGATGCTCGCCAGCAGTCTGTGCATGTACAGCGTGGAACATGATTCCCAGCCGGAAGTATTCCGCAATGCCTTCAGCGGCATCTGGTGGAGCATGTCAACGCTGCTCACCGTGGGCTACGGAGACATCTATCCCATCACCACACTCGGCCGGATCATGGCGATCTGTATCGCCTATCTCGGTGTCGGTGCTGTGGCTATCCCCACCGGTATCATCAGTGCCGGTTTCGTGGAACAGTACCAGCGCAAAAGCAGTCTCTCTAATATTAAAGCGGCAGATATTCATGAGATCGCCGAGATCTTCGTAGATAAACGCTTTGCGGGCAAATCCGTGGAAGAAATGGAAGAGGCAGAACAGGTTACGATCTTCCTCATTCTGCGGGAGGATCTGTCCATTCTGCCTCAAAAAGATACGATGTTGAAATTAAATGACATCATTGTCATTCGTGGTGAGAATCCCTAACAATAGTGAAGACTGCCTCTTTTGCAGGGGCAGTCTTTATTATTTGTGATACTTATTTGGTTTCCACGGTTTCCGTAGTTTCTGTTGCCACTGTTTCACTTTCTGCGGTTTCAGCCTCGACATTCTCGGTCTCCGTCGCAGTTTCCGTTGTCTCGCTTTCCGTTATCGTAGTATCTGTAGCTTCGGTGCTTTCTGTCTCTTCAGCAGTCTCCTCCACCTCCACCAGATCCTCCAGTGTATAGTTGAATCCGGTTACCACGTTGGTGGCCACGACATACACTTTCATTTCAGAGGGAAATGCGATGTAATACTGGCTGGTCATGGAATTCAGATTACCAATATTAATGATCACACTGCGATCTGCAGTCTCGTACTGAATGGTACGCTCCGGATCTGCCAATCCATACTGTGACATGTCCGTCACATTCTCAATCACCTGATCTGCCTTTAACGGTGCCACCTTCAGGATCATCGCCTTGATCCGATCCTGGTTCAGATTCAGGGAATGATCGTCCGCATAGTACCATGTGTCATCCTCTTTTTCAAAGGCATAGGTCTCTCCCTCATATACATAGCGGAAGCTGGTAATATCATCGGAGTTCACATCCAGCACCGTCTCCTGTGTATCCTCGGTGGTGGATGTCGCAGACGATGCATTTTTATTATACTGTCGGATGCCCAGGAATGCTGCCGCCAGAACCACCAGTGCCAGCAGCATTCCGATCATCTGTCTTTGTTTCTTTTTCATATCTATAACTCACGCCTTTCACAATTATTTCTTCCGTCTGCGGAACCAGATCACGAATCCGACGATCATACAGCCGACGGGAAGAATCACGGTAACCAGCAGCCCCAGCAGCAGAATCTGTGCGGAATCCACTACCAGATTAGAGACCTCATAACTTTTTACCGGAATAAATACCGAGGTCTCATGATCTGCCATTCCACTGAATGTATTGGTGAACAGGGTCAGGTTCGCACCACTGACGACAGAATCTGCATCATCCGTGAACAGCTGCTCACAACCGTACACGACCAGTGTCGCATCTCCATCATCCAGTGTCTTTACTGCTTCCACCCCCAGTGCGAAGGGACCATTTACATCATTTTCACCCTGCGAGAAGTCCTGCGCATTGCTCACATCCTGTTTTGCAAAAGAACTGTCGGAGGTACTTAAGAACACATCATAAGTAATATCGCCGGTGACTGTCTCGTCGCTGCTCTCTTCCTCCGGAACAATAATTCCCTGAGAGTACGGCAGGAACAGGTATTTTCCGTAAGTACCGGAAGTATAACTGTCAGAGCTCTGGGTGGGCAGGATATAATAAGGGCTTCTGTAGTAGCCGTTGGAATCGTTCTCCACCACCAGTCCTTTGGCAATGCTCAGATTCATATAGCTTAAAATAGCATCAATATTCGGTGTCTCCTCATCGGTATAGCCGGTTACCAGGATGACTTTTCCACCGTTGTTCAGATAGTCGATCACCTTATCCTTATCATCGGATGAAAAATCACTGGTGGCACCGTTAATGAACAGACAGGCCGCATCGTCGGGGATAGCATCCAGATCCATCAGATTCACGGTCTCATAATCCACATTTTCCTTGTTTAGTGCGGATGTAAAAGTGTTGCTTAAACTCAGTTCATTATGTCCTGTTGTCATATATACCTTGGGCATATCATCATTTAACACATAATCCAGCGCACTGGTGATCTGTCCTTCGCCATCATAACCGGTGGTCGTGGTGTTATAACTGTAGGTCGAATAGTCAAAATCATAGGAAGACTCATAGACATCGTTGTAATCAATGACCTTGCTGCGCTTGTCACTGACCACGATCAGGCTGTTCGTGCTAATGTTGCCGGTGGTGTACTGGGCATAGAACATCGGGTTAACGGTGGGATCCACATATTCCACGGTGATATGATCCGACAGATCATCGTATCTCTGCAAAGTCTGCCCCAGTGTGGTATCCTGATTGTCCTGATTTACCAACACATAGATTGTCACATCATCCTGCATATTTTTCACATAGTCGACGGTCTGATCTGTCAGGGAATACAGCTTCTGGCTGGTCATGTCGATTGCTGTCCAGCTGGAAGGCATCTCGCCCATGATAATATTAACGACTACTACCAGCGCTACAGCTACAGCGATCATACCGGTACTGTAAGCACTGAAGCTTAAGTTCTTCACGGACATGCTGTAACGGCGTTTCTGAATGGACTGTACCGTCAGGAACAGAACCAGTGCCGTAACGGATACATAATATACGATAGAAGATACATCCAGTGTGCCATTTAACAGGTTGGAAAATGGTGTGTAAAGGTCAAAGCAACGCAGCAGCTTTGTCAACAGATTGCCGGTGCTGGAAATAATGGAACAGATAGAATCCATCATATATCCCAGGAACAATACTAAAAAAGTAAGTACTGCTGCGATGACTTGGCTCTCTGTCACGGAAGACAGGAACAGACCGATGGCAATGGCGGTCATCCCGAAGAGGAAATATGCCAGGATCGACAGATAGGCCTCTCCCATGGGAACACTGCCGTACTGCGCCATGATCAGCGGGTAAAAGCAGATGATCGCTACGGGAATGGCAAATATAGTTAACAGCGCCAGAAATTTTCCCATAACGATGCCGCCTACGGACACCGGTGCCGTCAGGATCAGCTGATCCGTCTTGCTCCGCTTTTCCTCCGCCAGGATACGCATGGTCAGGATCGGCACGGTCAGCATGAATAAAAAGGTAACGCTGGATACCACATACGCAAAATAAGGATATCCGTTCATCAGGTTATAAACGCTGAAATACAGTCCCAGGAAAAACAGGGTGACTGCAATAAATAAAAATCCGATAAAGGAACGGAAATAGGATTTCAATTCTCTCTTATAAATGGCTAGCATATGATTCCGCCTCCTTTGTAGTTACAGTTTCTTTTTTCTCTTCTTCGGGCTGTGCTTCCTCTTCCGAAGCTTCTGTCTGCTGTGCGGCAACATCTGACATTTCCAGCCTTTTTCTTTTTGAGAATAGTTTGTGCTTCTCCGGCTGTGTGGGTGCTACATCCTCGGTCAGTTCCAGGAAGATGTCTTCCAGAGACTTCTCCGCATGGGTCATCTCTAAAATAGGCAGCTTTGCATCTGCCAGTGCATAGAATACCTGCTCTCTGATATCTGCATTCTCTTTGGAGATCACTTTCAGCTTTGCAATATTTTTGGATGCCTCCGTGTTCTCTTCGATCCGGTCGATCTGTGAGATCTCCTGCAATGCACTCTTCACCGCAGCGATGCTTCCCTTTACTTCCAGATCCAGTTCCATGGAACCACTCATAAGCTTCTGCAGATTCTCCGGAGAATCACTGGCTACCAACTTACCGTGGGCTATAATCATAATATGGTCGCAGACCGCACTGACCTCCGACAGAATATGGGAGCTGAGGATCACGGTATGATTCTCCCCCAGCTTGCGGATCAGATCACGGATCTCGATGATCTGTTTCGGATCCAGACCTACCGTGGGCTCATCCAGAATGATAACCTCAGGGTAGCCAAGGATTGCCTGCGCCAGTCCGACTCTCTGCCTGTAACCTTTTGACAGATTCCTGATCAGACGCTGCTGCATATCGGTGATCTGTGTCATTTCCATGACCTCATCAATCTGCTGCTTCCGCTCTTTTTTCGGCACTTTTTTCAGTTCTGCCACGAAATCCAGGTATTCTCTGACAGTCATGTCAACATACAGCGGCGGAAGCTCCGGCAGATAACCGATGGCACACTTTGCCTCCTCCGGATCTTTTTGGACATCTTTGCCATCGATCGTCACAGTACCCTCCGTGGCTGCCAGATAACCCGTGATGATGTTCATGGTCGTGGATTTACCTGCGCCGTTTGGACCAAGAAAGCCGTAAATCTGTCCCTTTTCCACACGGAAAGAAAGATGATCTACGGCTATATGGTCTCCGTATTTTTTTGTAAGATTGGTTACTTCTATCATATTTGCCTCCCATATCAGTTACTTGCGCTTACCTCAAATAATTCCCGATACTTGTGTCAATCATTATTTGGTGTACTTGTATTACTATATGAGGCAAATGTCATCAAAAGGTGAAACATTTGTGAAAATTGTGTGAAACCGGTTTTGAATCCTACAAAAAACTTTTCACCTTATCGTCAAAGAAGTGCTTAAGTTACCGGCTTCCACCGCCAGATGCAGCGGCAGCTTCTCTGCCGGAATATCCTCAAAAATAAACTCCGGCCCTCCGGTCTGCGCCGACTGAAACAGGAAAAGTACCCCGTCCACATAGAGCACCACTTTTTTCTGGTTGCTGTAGACTGTCAGGGAGAGCAGACCGTTCTCCTGCCGGTGCAGGGTAGAAAGTGCCGGATAGAGTACCGGTTCCCTACTCCATTTCGCCTGATAATAGTAATAGTGCTCCGTCAACGTCCTGCCGTCCTCCGAAAGCAACATCTCCTGCGTAGTTTCTCCGGGTAATCCACGGTATATGGGGATTTTTTCGTCTGTTATCCACAGGTCTTTTACCAAAAAATCCACGTTTCAGGCATAACCTGTAAAAATGATCTGTTCCCGGATTCTGCCTTACCCCATTTTTCTGTCCGGCATTGTCCTGCCCGGTCTTTTCCTGTCCTTCGCTTTTCCTGTCGTCATTGTGAAACAGAATCGCATTGGCTCCCATCCGTGCCAGCCGCTCCAGATCTCTTTCCATCTGTTCGTCCTGCGTACCGTACTCACTGAGTTGCGGTGGCAGCCGGTATTCTACGATGTGTGGATGAAATTCGGCTTCGTTCAAATAGATGCCCTTTTTCTCTATGACACGCAAGTCATAAATTGCAAGGTCCCGCTGCCAGTACACTTCCCGTCGATTTTCGAAATCTTCTGAATCCCGGAATTTTCCTGAATCCTCTGTTTTAAAAAGACTACTATCGATCCCGGTTGGGAACCGCAGCCAAGCTCTCACCTGATAGAGATAGGGATCCTTCCTCCCATTCCACAGGTGCGGCCGCAATAATAACGCGGTCATCGGATCCTGATCCACATTCCGATAATTTCCATAAAAAATAGGGCGACCGCCTCCTGCTGTCTCCCATATTTCCATTCGCATCTCAGTCTCCCGCCGCTCCGTCAAAAATTCTTCCGGCAGCTTGAATTCCAACTGTGCTTTTCCATTTTCCAGATTTACTATAATTATAAGATCCTTCCGCATCTGCATCCCTCTTTTCCGGTTTCTCCCTTATAGAAAGAGTTTTTGCAAATTACGAAACTTTATGCTTACTATCCTTACATCGGGCAGGATCTTCTCCCCGGTACTTCCTCCCCCGAGACATATCCTGCATGAAACTCCATATTAATGTCCCGAAGCTCCTTCTCCCCATCGATGTATGCCTGATACATCTCTGCCAGTCCGGACGAACAGCCGTCACAATTTGCTTCCATATATCCTAAGGATTCCGCTACGATCTGCTCCCGTTCTTCTCTTGTAGTATCTTTGATCAAATATCCTGCCATACGAATCTTCCTGCCTTTCCTTTTGCTTAGTGTCAATGTACCACACTCCCAAAGTTCCCACAAGTTTTTTCACAAAATGCTTGCCCTGACCACGTGTGTATTTTACTATAGAAAAAAGTTGCGCTATGGATGATTCCTGCACAGGCAGCGCCTATGAGACTTTATTCTAGCTGAAACGAACGATTAAGGAGCCAGGTTCTCATGATTTACTGGATTTTAGCCACTTTAACAGCATTTTTCATAAAAGGTCTGTGCGGATTCGCCAATACACTGGTATTCACCTCTATTTTAAGTTTCGGCATCGTAAATGCTAATATTTCTCCGGTGGAACTGCTGATCGGTTATCCGTCGAACCTGATCCTAGTATGGAAAAAAAGAACTTCCCTGCATCCGCGTATCTTTTTCCTCCCTATGCTGTTCGTTCTTGCCGGCAGCATTCCGGGGGCATTTATTTTAAAATACATCACTGCCAATATCGTTAAGATCATCTTCGGTATTGTGGTCATAGGCATTGGAATCCAGATGTGGTTTCAACAAAAAGGGGCAAAAAATGAAGAGACCTTTTCCCCGAAAAAAGTCTCTCCTCTATTCACCGTAATAGTAGGACTCTCCGCCGGATTACTCAGCGGGCTGTTTGGTGTCGGCGCTCTGCTGGCCGTTTATATGACAAGCGTCTGTGAAGATAATGATGCCTTCAAAGCTAATATCAGCGCAGTATTTGCTGTAGAAAGCACCTTTCGCATCTGCCTGTACAGTGCTTTGGGACTGATCCGGTTCGAGACGATCCGGCAGGCGATACTCCTGATTCCCCTAATGCTGTTGGGATTATTCCTTGGCCTGAAGAGCAGCGACCTGATGGATGAAAAGCTCATCCGCAAAATCGTGATTCTCCTGCTCATTCTCTCAGGAATTGTGCTTGTTGCAAAAAGTATTTAATTTACTCATACAGCTGTCCGTCTACAATTCTTACGATACGCTTCGCGGACTGTGCCACTCCCAGATCATGTGTGATCATTACGATCGTGTTGCCCATGTCGTTTAATTCCCGGAACAGCTTCAGTACCTCCTTGCCGCTGGTCTGGTCCAAGGCGCCGGTAGGCTCATCCGCCAGCAGGATCGCCGGCACTGTATTCAACAGATTTTTTACCAAAGAAAAAAACAGGCAATGCCAAAGACCCTCTGTTCGAGGGTGCGGTCACGCTGTTGGCAAGACTGATTGCACCGGTCATGACAGATGCCGCCATTACCGATCTCTCCCTCATCGGCTCTATCCTGATCTTCTGCGTGGGTGTGAACCTCGTCTAGGATAAGAAATTCCGCGTGGCAAATATGCTTCCGGCGGTTGTTCTGCCAAATAGAACCACATTTAGCATATCAGCTTCATTTGCATATGTAAAACTGATTTGTGCTGGTGTCAATTCCGGTGGTATCAAATTTTCTTTGATTGCATCTGTATGTATTTTATAATTCAATTTTGATATTTCACTGTTTAGATTCCAATTTAATGAAAAGCGGCTATTTTCATCTGCTTTCAGCCTTTTATAATCCATGATTATATAAAGTTTAAATTCTGCTGAAATCCATGATGCAAATTCAAATGCAATATCTGAATGTGCATAAGTGCCACCATAACGTCCGGATTTACATACGATTCCTATTGCCCCAGTAGTCTCTATCCATTTTGTAGGTGACATTGTAAATGCATTAGATCCCGCCTGATTTCTAAAGGAGTCGAATTCGACCCCTTTAAAGTTATTATTATGTAATTTTTCCCATAAACCAAGAAACTCTATTGTGTCTTTGCTTCTCATCCAATTTTTAATTACATCCTTTGCTTCATCACTTTTATAGCGTGCAATATCCGTCAATGATATAAATTCATTTTGAAAATCCTATGTATATATTCCAATATCTATTCCATTCGCGTGAATTGTGTCTTTTACAATATTTTTCACTTTATTATCCTCCAGTTCAATTGTAACTATATGCTTTGTTTTCTTCTTCAATAGTCTCACACTCCTGTATTATTCATTTGTCAACTTTCCAGACTGCTCTGCAAGCTTTTTCTCTTCTCGCTTTACCCTGCGTTCCAGTTTCTTAATATCTTCCGATGCTGGTAAATCTTCCGGTTTAATTCCTCTTTGTCCAAGCATGTCCCTAACAGAAGTATTATTTTCCACATGTTCAACAGTGATTGCAGATTCTCCTTGCAGATCCTTTTCTTCAACATTATAATTTGTCATTTCAGTTGCAAGATTTTTGCGGCAATGGTAAGTGTTGGCAGGAAATCCGCAAGTGGTCTTTTGTCCTGTACTCCCAAACGGTCTTTCATCTGTTTCGTGGTAAATCCACCAAATAAAGCCTGATCTCCTTTAGACCGAATCCGACCAAATCCAGCATCATCTACTCCACGCTCATATATATTTTGAGACAATCTTTTTTCCGATTCCCTTAATTTTCCTCTTGCCTCTGTTCTTTCGATATAAGAAATTCTTTCTTCAATCAATTCCTGTTTTCTAGTCTGAACCGCAAAATAGCTTTGTGCAAAAGCTATCTGCTCCTTTCGTGGATCTCCATTTTCAGCAATAAGATAACATGCATAACGGGTAAGCATATAATCCTCAACTTCTCTATTGGCTCCACTTCCCAATGTGACCATTTTGCTGACGCCAGCAAAATGGTCTTCCACACTAATTCCGTTATTTTTACAAGAAAGCATTCCCTTTTTTACAACATTTTCGAAATTTCTCCATTGAATATAGTCCAATAATGTCATTAATTCTCGTGCATACCAATACTCAATGCCATCCGCTTCATGTCGGATATCATCAAATTTTCTTCTGTACAATTCAATTATTCTCTTTTCCATTCAAATTTCCTCCTCTTATGAACATATTGCTGACGCCAGCAATATGTTTTTTACTATTAATTTCTTCAATTACTCTATCACATTCTCCTTTGTGTTCCTCATCTTGTCATAATACGCCTTATACCTGTATATCGTCCTCTCGCTGACATTATTTCGTTTTGCAATCTCTATCATAGCCATGCCGTTCTCATAGCAATCAACAAAATCATTGTAGATTGCCATCCATTTTGCATTGTGCTTCTGCCTTCCACTTAATTTACGATTTTTATAATATTCCAGTTCTTTGCGTAACTCGGCGTTTTCATTTTCTAATTCTTCAATTCTTTTTAATGCTTCCTCAAGTGTTATAACCTTCTCCACTTCATTGTTCCTCCGTTCATGTCATTTTCGTTTTGTCTATATTATATATTGCTAATTAGTATTAGTCAATTTGATTTTGTCATACAGGAAGACTTTTCATATTCATCATGCAAATAAAATACCGCTGATATCTTTTGCAAGCTATGTCTTTCCATAGACTCTCTGCCTGAATATTCCTAATCCACTCGTCTAGATTCCATTTTCGTTTTAAAGCCGGTCCATATTTTAGAATCAGGGATGTTATTACATCTGCACATCTCTCAAAAGCTGCATTCTCTTTTGCATCTTCATAATACTTCTTTCTCATTGCTGCTCCCTTTTCCGAATATAATTTGTTTTGGCAGCCAATTTGAATTATCTGCTTTGAGCAAATCATAAACATAAATCTTATTCGGTCTTCCCAAGCCCTGATGTCTTCGGTAAATCAAGCCATGCTCCTCCAGCTCCTTCACCATTTTGTTAACCTTCTTATTCCCCAGGTTCATCAGATTCATAATTTCTTCGATTGTGAAAATGATATAGGTAATTCCATATTCATCACGCCATGCGTCTCCATTGGAGTCTGACAAGCACTTGCGATCCAGCAGTATTCCATATAATACTTTTGCTGCATTTGTCATATCTCTGAACATGTCTTCCTTAAAAAATCTCTTAGGTATCCTGTAAAACTTATAATCAAAAGTTACATTTTCCATTGTCTTATCCTCTCTGTCATTCCTAATTTCGCTACTTGGCAAGCAGTGCCCCGGTATATACCCGGCGCATTTTTGCTTGTTGGGGAAAATGCCCCAATCCCCTCGAACTGCGGATAAACCGCAGAGCCACGCTAACGCTTTTTATCAATTCACTTTCTCTTCTTTGAATCTTCCTCATATAGATGAATAACTGCTTCAAGTGCCTTTTTTAGAAGCTCTGTTTGCTCATTATTCATCTTTTTTATTTCTGCAAGATTCTCTTCATACAGCTTCCCCGTTTCATTTGCTTTCTT
>VOFB01003218.1_pt1:0-12500 | contig 319005 bp, 293 predicted proteins | sample 5384141 | NCBI WGS metagenome assembly VOFB01 (sample SAMN12384721, study PRJNA508395) | human gut metagenome | isolation source: healthy gut A | host: Homo sapiens
ATTATATACACCTGACCGACCTTGGCTGGGATGTGGCTGAAAAAATTTACGAACGCCATTGTTTTTTTACTCATCAACTTATATCCGTTGGAGTCAATCCACAAATTGCAAAAGTTGATGCTTGTCGCATGGAACATGCAGTCAGTGATGAAAGTTTTCAAAAACTGAAAGAGCATGCGATGAGAGAGATTGCTTCACAAAAAATTGACAATACATTTGATGATTTTCCTGTGAAGAAGTAGAAAATGTTGCTTTGCTAAAATAGATTAAATATGAAAGACACAAAATACAAGATATTAGCATATTTTGACAATCAATCATATCGAAAACTATTCAATGAGATAAACTCAGATTATGCAGAAAATCTACAATTTTTACTGCATAATTTGAGTTTATTTTCTTATGATGTGCTTATAATAGGAGTGATCCTTTATAAAGAGAACATAAGTAATATTATATCTGCTATTAGAAAGATAACGCAGATACCAATTATTATTTTGACGGATACTTCTTCTTTATTGTGTATGTCATGGAAAAAAGAATTAATATACGCTGGTGCAGACTGTGTAATGGATATAAATAGCACTACAGAAGAAGTAGATCTGCAGATTTTTTCATTGGCACGACGAAACAATAAACAAAAAATAACTCAAAAGCAATCCGAAACGATGATTGATAAGGGAAAACTTGTAATGGATCATAAGAAACATAAAGTATTTTGGAATAGAGTAGCGTTACATTTAACACGACAAGAATATAATTTTTTATACTTATTAGCAGCGACACCGATGAGAGTATACACGTTTGAACAGATTTACCAGCTTGTCTGGAAAGATTATCCTGTTGGTGATATTAAAAATATCATCTGGTGTCAGGTAAAGCGACTGAGAAAAAAGCTGAATGTTGTTGAAGATGGTGCTGGGAATTGTATCGTCAGTGTCAGGGATATAGGTTACAAATTTGAATTGAATAAAGAAAACGAACAACAGAAAGGCGAATGATCCGTAAAAAGATTATTCGTCTTATTTTATTTGTCTGGAAAGAAGGTGATAAAAACTGACCGTCAATTGACAGTTTTCTGACCGTTAGCTGACAGGTGCATCCGATACACTGTGCCTTTGTAAAGATATGATTACAAAGGAGATCCGTGTTTGCAGGGAGACAGCAGAGATGCCGGACATTCCTGTAGACAGGAAGAACGAGCCAGGTCACCGCCACACTCCGATTTGATTTCGCAAAAATTCAGATCGGAGGAAAACATAAGTGGCTTACAATAAAGCAAAAGAAGAATATAGATGGAACCAGTGGAAAGCAGAGGAAGAGAAGATCCTGCGTGAACAGGGCGTGGATGAAGAGACGATCCAGAAGCTTCGGGAGTATGACTGGGACGATTTCAATGCAGAGCGGAGATTCCGGGAACACCAGACCTCGCTTCTGGACTGTATGGAACTGCTCCTGGAAGAAAAAGAAACCAAAGAGTCCCAGCCGGAGAGCGTAGAAGCCCTGCTGGATACCGTGGAGAACGAAGAACTGCTTCAAATTCTGTTATCAACTGATAAGAAAACTCTTCAGATGATTGTCCTGAAGATGATGGGATATGCACCAAAAGAGATCAGTCATCACATGGAACTGCCGGAGCAGACGGTTTATACAAGACTGCGGAGATTAAGGGAAAAGATCAAAAAGTCCATGAAATTTGAATAAAACAAAAGGTTCTCATCGGCTGACTATTAGAACGAACAGACAGGAGGATTGATACGATGGATGAGAAAGAAGTGTCCGAAATGCAGGAAGAAATGATGACGGTACTGGTAGTCGAGCCGATGAAGGCCCCCTATGTCAGCACATCCCAAATGAGCTGGAGGATCTGCAGCAGGCGGTAGGCGGTGACATTGAAATGACCTATCCGTTTGATGATGAAGTTGGAATCCTTTTAAACGGCAATGGAAAATTTGAGGGATTGCCACTGAACCGGGCGTTATATGATGATCATGGACAGGTCTATGATGCGATAGCCGGGACTTTCCTTGTAGTAGGGCTGACAGAAGATGATTTTACTTCGCTGACACCGGGACAGATTGAAAAGTTTAAAGAAAAATACCAGTCACCGGAAATTTTTACTCTGTTTAACGGAGAACTCCATGTGATGAAGATGCCGCCGGAAGAAGAAAAAGAACAGAAAGAAAGCCGGAAGAACGATGCAAAACAAAAGAATCCGGCAAAAAAGAAAAACAGATCCGGGGATGCAAGATAAAATATTTTTTTGTGAAGTGAATAAAAAAATACACTGCCATCGGCTAGTAAGCAGAGGGACATCCCTCGGCTGTTCTTTGGCAAGTGAATATCGGCACTACAGGTACGTTCCCAACCGTAGAAGCGTGACAGTATGAGCGCCATGATTAAAGTATAGGGTAAAGATTCTTAGACTTGGAGCGAGAAAGCATAGCTGTGAATAAGGCGGTGGCAGCCTTTCGCCAGGATCACGGATGGGGGATAATGATACACGTTACCAGCCAGAGAGCGGAAGATGGACTCCGGGTTGTAATCAGAAAGACCCCTAGGACATCTGTGAGCGGCGGCAGGCCAGCCGCCCGCCTGTAGTGTCCCCTTTCCCAGAAGAAATACAGGAATAGTTCCGGGGGTGCGAGGTCAAATGCGGAACAGCAAGATAAAAAAGAAATCAATGAAGAAGTGTGTCGTTGATATCAGATACCATGCGGCTGTAGGAGACTACAGCCGTATTCTTGTGGTATTAACGTCACATCAAGGGGAGAGAACAGATGGAAGAAACAAAAAGAAGTGGAATGAGCAAGGATCAATTCTGGAATCTGATTGAAAAAGCAAAGGAAGTGTGCGGCACCGATCTGGATGCTTCGGCAGTGTGGATCAAGCAGCAGCTCTTCTATATGACACCGGAGGATGTCCTCCAATTCCACAATCTTGTTTACAGTTACCGGGATGCGGCTTATAAGTACGGCTTATGGACAGCGGCAGGTATTCTGATGGAAACAGGGTGCAGTGATGACAGTTTTTCCGATTTTCGGATGTGGCTGATCGCCCAGGGAAAAGATGTATATCTGAATGCCTTAAAAGATCCGGATTCCCTTTCCGGCGTGACTCCGTATGGGTACTGTAGTTTTGAAGCGCTGGGATACATCTCATCGCAGGTCTACAGTGCCATGAAAGGGAAAAATATCTATCAGGACAGTACGGCAAGAATGCAGATGGAATGTTATGAGCAGGTGATCCGGGATATTGTGTACCATCCCATGATCGAGTATCCGCTGGAATTACCGGAAGCAATGGTGGTATATCCGAAACTCTGTGAAAGCCATTTGTCCGAGCAGGTAAGGAAAGCTCCTCAGAAAGTAAGGACATGGAATGTTTCCCGGACGGATATCCGAAGGATGATGGCAAGAGGGAATGCTGCCATAAAGAAAATGCAGGAACAGGGACAGAATACACCGGAAGCGACCAGACCCGTCCGTAAGGGTACGGTAAGATAAGCTTTCTGGCAAGGAGAAGTAATGTGTTATAAAAATGAATATCAGAAAAGGGCACATGGCGAAGTGGAACAGATCTTTCGGGAGCTTCTCCCGGAAGCCGGGCTTCATGTAAGGGAAGAACAGATCCGTCTCTGCCATGAAATGCTGGATGCCCTTATGAAAAATGAAATCACGCTCTGTGATGCAGGCGTCGGCATTGGAAAGACCTATGCCTATCTGACAGCCTGCATCCTGATGCGGAAATATAGTGTACTGCATTCCGGTTATTCGGGATGTGACAGGCGGTCTGTAGTGGTATCCACTTCCAGTATCGCCTTACAGAAAGCCATCATAGAGGAATATGTTCCTTTCTTATCGGATGTACTGTTAAAAGCAGATCTGCTTCAGGGAGAATTAAAAGCAGTCGTCCGCAAGGGAAAGGAACATTTTGTATGCGATTACAGGCTGGCCCAAAGATTAGAGGCAGTCCGGGACAAGAATAAAAATCAGGCACAGATGGAGGCATTGAAGTCCCTTCGGCATAACTTTGATTTAGATTCTGTACATAACCTGAGCGGTTTTGACCGCAGGCTGGTGTGCGTACCGAAATTCTGCCCCAGGGAGTGTCCGGGGAAAGCAGGATGCCGTTATCAGAAATATTTGGATGTTTCCAAAAAAGAGGAAGTTTTTATACAGATATGCAATCACAATTATCTTCTGGCAGACGCCATGCACCGGATGAATGAATACCGGCCTCTGCTGGCGGATTACAGAGCATTGGTAGTAGATGAAGCACATAAGCTCCCAGAAGCTGCCAGCCAGATGGATGGGAGAAGTATTGGAAGAGAGGATGTGCAGGAAATCTCGTATTTCTTAAACAGGGAGCATAAAAGTTCGGAAGGTAAGAGACTACAGGATTGGTTTAATACACTTTCAATGGAAATCCGTAAGGATCAGGCCGGGATGGGAGATGACATAGCTGGAAAAGAAAATTTCTATTTTCCGGCAAAGTGCCGATCTTCTCTGGAGCAGGTAAGGGGGAATCTCAGTCTTATGCTTAAAAGACTTGCTGGAAATGTCCCTTACTGGATCTTCCGGCGGCTGGAAGAGATGGAAGAGCTGTTCGGCTGGTTTCTGAAGAAGGATACCAGATACGTTTTATTTCTTCAGCCAGACGGCAGGGGAGATCCTGTGTTTATGGCTGTTAGCAGAGAGATTCCAAGGTTTCTCCATGATTCCTTATGGGACAGGGGATTTCCCTCGATTCTCACCAGTGGAACTTTAAAAGCCGGAAATGGGTTTGTAAGGACCAGACAGATGACCGGGCTGGAAAAGAAAAGCAGAGTCCGGGAGTGTGTAGCAGAATCCCCATTTTGTTACAGAGAGAACTGTCTGCTTTATATTCCTGAGAATTTAAAAGCGACGCTCAAGGGAAGCCGGGAAGAGGTCGAGCAACTTGCAGGCCAGATCCGTGATCTGGTGTGTTCTACTTTTGGGCATACACTGGTACTGTTTACATCTTATACCCTGATGGGAAATGTGCAGCAGCTCCTGCGGGATCAGATCCCGTTCCCGATGGTGCAGGTATGGAGAAACTCACAGGAAGAAATCGCACGGTTTAAGAAGATGGAAAATGCCGTTCTGTTTGCAGCCGGCTCCTGTTGGGAAGGTGTGGATTTTCCGGGGGATATGGTATCGTCCCTGATCATTGTAAAATTGCCGTTTGCTGTACCGGACCCCATCCATGAAGCACAAAGGGAACAATACCGATCACTGGAATCCTACATTCAAAATGTTGTTGTTCCAGATATGCAGAAGAAACTGCGCCAGGGATTCGGACGGGCGATCCGGACGGAGCAGGACACCTGTGTAGTGTCCATTTTAGACCACCGAGCGGCAAAGAAAGGAAAGTACCGGGGAGATGTTCTGGACGCCCTGCCAAAGTGCCAGATGGCAGAAAAAATCGATGAAGTAGAGGACTTTATCCGAAGCCGGAAAGTGGAGCGTTACTACAGCTGATAACATCCGTGGTGTTGTTGGTTCTGCCCAGATCTGGACAGAAAATAAGACAAAAAGTTTAGTGGTATTTCAGGAGCGGTTTTGACCGAATTGGTGGTATTTGTGATAGCTTTATCGGCATGAGTTGGGTATACTGTGTATAGCGTTAGAGGAAAGGAAGTGAGCAGAAATGAGAAGATATGAGCTGGAAACAGAAAGAGAAGGCTCTGCAGTTTATTTCTTCATCAGAGATATGGAAACTTTGGACATTGTCCTGCTTCCTACCAAATATCTGATGCACAAGATACGGAGCAAATGTTCACCGAATACGATACGGCGCTCCGCACTTTCCATCCTGTATTATCTGGAATACATCCATGAAAAAGAACAGGAATTGATAGATATATATCAAATGCCTTATGTCGAACAGACAGAACACTTTGTAAAGTTTTTATACTGGCTGAAAGCTGGGAAACATACGCAAGATGAAAATCACAGATCTCCGAACAATGGAACCTGCAACGCATACTTAAAAGATGTGTTCAGGTTCTATCTTTTTATAGAAGAAGAGTACCAGCAGTTCGGGGAGCTGAAAGTCCTGTCCTATAATTATTTTATGGCAGTCGATGCGGTAGGTGTAAAGAAAAGCATACGGTCAAGGAGCTTCAAAGGCTATTTAAAAGAGGAAGAGCATAAGGCAAGGGCAGCAAAGAAAGATGAAATTGTAGAAATCCTGAAAGCGTGTACCAATATAAGAGATCGGCTTCTCATGCTGCTTCTGGCAGAGACAGGCTACCGGATCGGTGAGATTTTGGGAATTGATTATAGTAAGGACATTGATTATCGGAACCACATAATCCGGGTATATTTCCGTGAGGACAATGAAAATGGAGCGAGAGCCAAGAATGCAGAATACCGAAGTGCGAAGATCAGCAAAGATACCTTCGATTTTTTAAATCTGTATATTGCAGAGTACCGAAAACTACTTCAGCACCAGACAAGCCTGTTTGTGAATATTTCCGGGGATAATATCGGAAAACCAATGAACGTGGAAGCAGTATACTCCATGCTAAAAAGAATGGATAAGAAAACAGGGATTAAGATCACGCCTCATATGCTCCGGCATTACTTTGGAAATGAGCGGAGAAAAGCAGGATGGTCGCTGGAACTGATACAGCTGGCCTATGGACACCGCCACATCCAGACAACCATCAATTATCTGGACATTGTGGATGATGAACTGCTGGATGCCAGCCAGGAATTCTACGAGAAACACTCCTCCCTGTATGGGATTGAGGAATTGCTATAGGAGGTGGTTTTTATGCCTGCGTTTTTACAGTCTTTTATAGAGGCAGAACAAGAACGGAGCAGGCGGATTGAGCAGCTACGAAAAGAAATCCGGGAGTTTGCAAAAGAGGAAGCAGGAAGTTCCATTACAGAACAGATTCTGCTGTTTCTGGCAGATGAGATGGTAGAACATCTTTCGGAAATAGATTATGAACTGCGAATGAAATTTGAATTATATATAACACCGCTGATAAAGCGAAATTACATTTACCGATATACCGGAACGTTCGACCGGATACGGCAGGCGTACATCCGGGAACGGATGAAAACTCCGGCTGGACAGAGGGAATGTGAATGGAAATATAAAAATGAAATACTTTTTGTTCCATACCACTCAGATCCTGTAATCGTAAAGAGTGTGGAAACGGTACGGTGTCGGAGCAACATGGTCTGGAATTTTAAAGCGGCAGCCAGTGAGAAACTGAAACGTCAGATTTTTACCGTGCTGGAATATATTCTGAAGAATTATGAAATTTCCAGACTGAGGGAATATAAACTGACCGGGCTACAGCTTTTTTACGAATTTTGCATCCGGGAGCAGATTACAGATATCCAGCTTCTGGAGCTGGAACAGGAAACAGCATTTCAGGACTACCTGAAGCAGAAAGTCGAGAAAGAGCAACGGCGAAAACGACTGAAGAGCATTGTGGAAACTGCCCGTAAAGTGATTTTTATAGAAACTGATGAAACAAGATGGGATGCTACCATCTGGTATTTAGAGCGGTTTCGTATTGCCAAAGAAAGAATAAACCAGAGTGACAGTATAGAAAAAATATCATTTCAGGAAGTTCTACAGCCCAAGAATCGATTGCTGCTTCAGGAATATATGAAGTACGAAATTGGAATCGGAGAACTGGCGCTCAGTACGGTGTACGAAAGATTCCGAACCATTCGAAATTTTTTGCAGGAGATCAGCGAACTGGAAGTTACCAAGTGTGATGCCAGCCTGATTGATGTATATTTAAAGAATTTGCAGAATGGTGCTATGGGAGCAAAGACATTTAATACCAATGTTTCGGGAATACAGTTTTTTATGAAATTTCTGGAAGTAAAGGGGTATATAAAAAAGGTTCCGTTTTATGCATCGTATTACTTGGAAAAACAGATCCCAGTCCACCATGACAGAAGTGTGGAAGAGGATGTGTATATGGAAATTATCCAAAACCTCTCACAGTTTCCTGAACACCTGAGAATGATGTTTTTACATCTCTGGTGTGTGGGACTCCGGATCAGTGAGGTCTGCACCTTAAAAGGGGATGCGTATTATATCCAGAATGGTGACTGCTGGATGAAGGTCTACCAGGTGAAAATGAAAAATTATAAAAGGGTTCCCATTCCGGTAACATTGTATCGTCTGATGCAGGTTTATCTGAAAAAGCACCCTACCGAAAAAGAAGCATACATTTTTCGGAATCGGAAAGGTGGAGCATTTTCCAAAAGCACCTTCATGGGGCAGATGAAAAAATACTGCTCCCAGATAGGCATACAGAATGGAGAATATATTTTTAAGTCTCATGATTACCGACATACCGTAGCAACCAATTTTTATGAGCATGGCGTATCAATCCAAAGCATCCGGGACTATCTGGGACATACGTTTGAGGAAATGACCATGCAGTATATAGATTATATGCCAAGAAAAATTGCTAAAGAAAATGACGCATACTTTGAGGAAGAGGAAAACAGCCTGCTTGCCTGTATGCAGAAAGGAGAGAAGCATGGATAATAAACTGAAATTCCAACAACTGGAATGTTATAAGCTGGCTACCGATGAGCAAAAGGAAAAGCTGAATAAGGAACAATATTTTGATCTGGATAAACTGCCGGAAAACCAGCTTCAGACAGAATTTGTCGAATACATTTACTACCGTGGAACGCAGGTATCCATCCTGACCATAAAAAGGGAAAGGCATTATTTTAACAGCTTATGTGAATTTTTTCAGAAGTCATCCCATCAGGAAAACAGCCTGCTTGACAGAGAAAAAGACTTCTGGATAAAGCAGTTGAAAATGTGGATGATACAAAACGGTAGGGCTTTGACGAAGCATAAAGTGACGAACATTCAGACTGAATCGGTGGAAAAAGCTGCCCTGATCCGGTATTTTGAAAGCCTTCTGGAATTTACACTGGACCGATCAGAAACCAATGAGCTGGCAAAGGATATCTGGCATCTGGAAAGGCTTCCGCTTATCCTGCGGACAAATCCGATTGTCAACCATAAGACACTAAATTTCAGAGGAATCCGGCAACCAGATATTCGGGAAGAAGTAAAAAAAGCAATTTACCATCATCTGAAAACCGAAGCCCTTGGCAGTATAAAACGTGAACTGTCCGCCATGAATAAATTTTCAAAGTATTTGGATGAAAAGCATTCCAAGATCAGCACCTGCGAAGAGATTGACCGGGAGATCATAGAACAATTTTTAATCAACATCAAGGTAGAATCAAACGGAGGGAATGGCATCCGGGATGACCTGCTAAAGCTTCGAAATGTGCTGGAAACAATCGGAAAAATTTATGATTTTCCACATCTTACAAAACTGTTTTTAAAATCTGATTTTCCGCCAGAACGGAAAGCAGAATTCAAATCTTATTCGGACAGTGAGCTGAAAAGACTGAATGCCCAGATTGTAAAAATGGAAGAGCAGATAGCAAGGGCAATGATCATCCACCAGATGCTTGGAACCAGAATTTCCGACACGCTGACCTTGCGGAAAGACTGCCTTTATAAACATGACCGTCAGGATATGATTATCATATACCAGCCGAAAACAAGAAGATATGAAAAACCGATCAGCCGGGAGCTGGCACAGCTGATTGGAAAGGCAGTCAGTTATGCAAATGAGCATTATCCTGAAAGCATTTATATCTTTGCGGACGAGAACAAACCGGAGAGACCAATCAGTTACCAAACCTTGCAGGATAAAGTGCTTCGAATGATCTATGAAAAAGATATCCGAGATGACAGCGGGAAATTATTCGGATTTGGAACGCATATGTTCCGGCACTGTTATGGGGTAAAGCTGACAGAACTCCATGTGGATGATTGGACCATAGCAAAGCTCCTGGGTCATAAAGGAGTGAAAAGCGTCCAGTACTACCGGAAAATGAGCAATCAGAGACTGGCAGATGAGACAAGGGAAGTAAGAAATCTTATGTCACAGATTATCTTAGCAAATCTGGACGGATGGGGAGAAGAATATGAGCAAATACGACAAGATGCTGGAATTGAATAAAAGAAAGAGCGAAGAAAAAGTGGAACGGGCAGTCCTGACAATACGGACAATGGTGTTGGAGAGAGAAAAGGTGTCCGTACCAGCACTGATGCAAAAGACTGGTTTATCTAGAGGATTCTTTTACAAGAATCCGATTGTAAGAGGTGAGATTGATGCAGCAATGGAACAGCAGGCTGGTATGGTGGATCCAAGGAGAAACATTATCAGTCAGGCGATGGAAGCGGAAATGAATCTGCTCCGGCAACAGCTACAGAAACTGAAAAGCGAAAATGAGAATCTAATAAAGGAAAACCAGAAGTTAAAAAAAGCACTATCCAAGAAAGAGTTGAATCTTATCAAACAGATTTAAGCTATATCATAATGCAAAGTAGGTCTGCCAGAATACAGCAGATCTGTTTTGCATTGTGATATAGAAACAGATTATGCTTAAAAGGCATTAAGCAACCCATAATAATGGGTATTGGACATAGAAAGCAATATGGGAGTATGATGATACCGATAAGAAATAGAGTGTACCTGAAATGCAAACTGTCACAGAAAAATTATGAACTTTATGTAAAAAGTTGCAAAATCTATTGACCTAGAGCTTACTTCAGGTTGTACCATAAAATAAAAAGAGCAAGGAGGAATTTTTTATGGATATCGAACAGATGAAAAAAGACTTAGGTGGAGGTAACGTATTTCCAATCGGTGAAGAAAACGTAGCATTCGCAAAGTATTTTACAGGTGAATGCTATTTGAATATGCTTACAACAGAGAGAGTACCAGTTGGTCTGGTTACTTTCGCTCCGGGAACAATCAATGCATACCACATCCATCATAAAGGTGGACAGATCCTTCTGGTTACTGGTGGAAGAGGATGGTACCAGGAAGAAGGAAAACCAGCTCGTGAATTGAAAGCTGGAGATGTAGTAAATATTTCACCAGAAGTAAAACACTGGCACGGGGCAGCGAAAGACAGCTGGTTCCAGCATCTGGCTGTTGAAGTTCCAGCAGAGGGAGCTTCCAATGAATGGCTTGAGTTTTTACCGGAAGAAGAGTATGACAAATTACCATAAATAAGAAAGATGGAGGTTTGATATCATGGCAAAGATCACACAGATAGCAGGAAGAAATGCTCTGGGAACATTTGCACCAGATTTTGCACATTTTAACGATGACATTCTTTTCGGAGAGAACTGGAATAACGAAGATATTGATTTAAAAACAAGAAGTATCATCACAGTTGTAGCACTGATGGCACAGGGAATCACAGATTCCTCTTTGAAATTCCATTTACAGAATGCAAAGGATCATGGGGTAACACAGAAAGAGATCGCAGCAATCATCACTCACGTAGCATTCTATGCAGGCTGGCCAAAAGGCTGGGCAGTCTTTAATCTTGCAAAAGAGGTTTGGAATGAGGACGAAGCAGAGAAATAACCTGGCAGAAACTGCTCGTCATGAAAGGGTCGCACAAAACACAGACGTGTATGCCGTTAAAGCCCGTAACTATAAGGGATTGCGGAGGGGTAGTCCAGTTTTATGCAGTAACAACTGGCATATCCATCACGCAAAGAGCGGTGGCGGACAGATCCTTCTATGTGTCGGTGGACGAGGATACTATCAGGAGGAGGTCAAGCCTGCAGTTGAGATGAATCCAGGCGACTGCATCAACATTCCTGCTGAGGTAAAGCACTGGCACGGCGCAGCTCCTGACAGCTGGTTCAGCCATCTTGCAATCGAAGTTCCAGGTGAGGAGACATCAAATGAATGGTGCGAGCCTGTGACGGATGAGGAGTACGGAAAGCTTCAGTAGGGCTGTAGTAGATAACGCAAGTGACACTATCATATGAATATATAGAGACCATCCGGGTATAAATATGATTCGCGGTTGAATGCGAATGGATATTTATATCCGGGTGGCTTTTTGTTTCGACAAGAGCCTTGATGGATATATGATAACCACTGTACCTTAAGGGCGGCGATGTGGTAAGATGTGAGATGGAAAATATCGGTGTGTTGGAAAATACTGTGGGATAATACCATAAATTAAATACTGAGAATTCACAGTGTGAGTGATATAATGAAGCAAGAAAGTTGATATGGGAAGACAACTTATAATATCGAGGATAAGAAAAATGGATGAAAAAAAGACATACAATTTCTGGGGCTGGAAGAATGCAGATGCACCGGCCATCACAGATGAATATCCGGGGATAAATACCCCAACAGATCTATATGATGCACTGAGTCATATCTGGTGTGCGGATACCTGTGCGCCGAGGATGAGGGACAGATGGACATATGAGAATATGACGCTGGGGCAGTGCTCTATCACTGCGTTCCTGGCACAGGATATATTTGGCGGAAAAGTGTACGGTATAAAGAGACCGGGCGGAAACTATCATTGTTACAATGTGATAGGTGATTGTGCATTTGATCTCACAAGTGA